>Ga0210085_1001242_pt1 | contig 10250 bp, 4 predicted proteins | sample China_Galinas_PW_5_FD_184866 | JGI IMG/M metagenome (GOLD analysis project Ga0210085, IMG submission 184866) | Wetland microbial communities from San Francisco Bay, California, USA, that impact long-term carbon sequestration - China_Galinas_PWC_D1... | ecosystem: Environmental > Aquatic > Marine... | reverse complement strand
GAGAATCTTGTAGCATGAGCCATATTATAGTTTTGGTGGATGAGTTTTCCGCACTATCATCTGACCTGCAAAGAAGATTCTCAACACTTCTTAGAAAAATATTAGGCAATCATGCTGGCGTTTATATAAAAATTTGTGCGATCACAGACAATTTTTCGTTAGGTAGTTCAATTATCCTTCAAAGGGATCTATTTCAACTCTCTCTTGATCTAGATTCTTTCGTTGAAAGAAGTGGAACTCTAAATTCAGCTATGGACGGATTGCGTGACCTGACAAAAGACTTGGTTGCTAAAAGAATTGCCGAATATGCTGAAATTCAACCCGAATCTTTATTCGAAGATCCAGTCGAAACATGGGTTGAATTAAGCCGATCTGCGATGGGGGTCCCCAGAACTATCGGTATAGCTCTTAAACAGGGATTTTATAGATGTCTTCAGTCAAACCGATCACGCTTGAGAAAAAGTGATGTTGAATACGGAATTAAATATGCTGCAAAAGCCTATCAGGACCAATTCCTTGGCACTTGTGGTGTTGCAATCCCAACTTACTGCGAGAATATATGGGGCACATTATTAGATCGTGCAGTGGAGGAGCGTTCGAAAGCTGAAGCCCCTTGTAGTCATTTTATGGTCTTGACCAGAAATGAAGAGAAGCTCAGATATCTTAACATGTTTTTTTTGGTGCATCTGATAACAAAAGGAAGAACGACTAAGAAAGAAAAATTATCACGTAGCCTTTATGTTTTCGATTATGGAGTCTGTCTTGAGAATAATTTGGCTTATGGCACTGAAAAAAATACTATTCGCCAACAAAGGTTTGCCTACGATAATTCCTTGAAAGAGTTTGATATTTATTTTACTAAATCTGAAGAAAAAAAATTCCACTGCCCTTTATGTTCGAGTGTATATAAAGAGACTGATTTATTTGTCGCAGGACAACTTTTAACATTTTGTCCAAAAGACCGTAGAGATTTGGAGGAAGTCCCACTCGATGATGCAAGAAGCGATAGATTCACAGAAGAAGAAATGAAAATTATTGGTGCGATAAGGTCATCCCAGGAAGAAGATAAGTTGTTAGCCCGTCAAGTGGCAGATGACGTTGGTTGCTATGTTCAAAAAGTTGCTAAATTTGGTGAAAAGCTTGAACGAGATCATATAATTAAAAGGAAAATCGCCGAAGACATGGGCAAAAACATATATTTTAAAAAAGAGAGTGCCCAACAAAGCTAATTCAGCCGACGCAAAAAACCGCGCGGCTGATTAGCGACGTTAAAGATACCTGCCCTGCAAAATCAGGAACCCGGAATACAAGAAATACTTAAATCATAAATGCGAATACGAAAAAACCTACAACATACCTACAACTATTACAGACCTAAAATTCTATATAAGTGTCTGTAAATAAATTAAATCAATGGTGGAGGCGGCGGGAGTCGAACCCGCGTCCGAAAACATTCCACTCAGACATCTACATACTTGTCCTGAATATTGAATCTTGCTTTCTGGAGCTCCTCCAGGCCGGGATATCCACGAAAGCCAGCCTGTGAAAATTTCGCCTCACCTGGTACAGGCATCCAGGATCGGCTATCCCGCTAGTCGACGCCCTTACCGGACCCGCAGGAGTAGCCCGGCAGGACGGTAGCTTAAGCAGCTACGGCATAGGCATAATCATCTGCGATTATGTTTAAAGCCCCACCGGATTTACGAGCTGGCAGGATGCTCGGTATGCAGCCTGAGCTTCTTTGTCCCCGTCGAAGCCGTTTCGCCCCCATGAGTTGGCTCAATGCTCAAAGCAATAAGGGAAGGGAATCGAGTGTTGAGGCAAAAAAGCCTATTTTGCTTTTTCAAAGATCGTTTTAATTAGAAAGTATGAGATTTCAAGTGGTTTGTCAAGGCAATGGAATTCCATTAAAAAAGATTCCGACTTAGAGCAAGTTGAGTGACTTTTTATCCCTGACAGCCACAAGATCGACGGACGATTAATCTGCCCTTCAGCGTAACCTCCCGAGTTGAGCGAGTCGGATCCTGAATTCTTTTTATGAGTAACTCGGTAGCCGTGCGGCCGATTTCATAGGTGGGCTGCTCGATTACTGTTAGGGCCGGTGTGACAAGTTTGGACCAGGTGGTTTCGTCAAAACTGGCAAAGGCGACTTCCTCTGGAGTTGCTTTTTTGCTTTCCCGAAGGGCACGTAGTGCCCCGGCTGCCAAGAGACTGTTGCTGGTCAGGATGGCCTCGGGGGGTTCGGGCAGCTGTAACAATTTCAGGGTCGTGTTGAAGCCGTCATCCTCCCTGGGGTTGGCATACTTGACCAAGTCGGAGGATGGCTGCAGATCATGGGCTTTCAGCGCCTGCACAAAGCCCTCCCGCCGTTCCCGGCCGGTGGTGCTGCCTATGCCAAAAATGGCACCGATGCGGCGATAGCCATGCTCAATGAGATGGGTTGTGATGGTTTGGGAAGCCTGCACATTATCAATTATTATATTATCGACTTCTGCATTGCTCACTCGTCGGTCAAAAACCACCATAGGGATATTCAACTCGGATGTTGCTGAAAAATTATCGGCGGTTTGACGGGTTGGAGATAAAATAATACCGGCAAGGTTTTCATCACGTATCAGATGCAGATACCGCTGTTCTTTGTCGGGATCTTCGTCATTATTACAGAGCATCACGCTATAGCCCTGCTCGTGTGCGGCATCTTCAACGGCCCGACCGACCTGTTGAAAGAATGGATTTTCAATATCGGAAACAATCAGTCCGATAATGGTTGATTTTTGGGATCGAAGACTGCGGGCGACGCGGTTGGGACTGTAATTCAGCTTTTTTACCACTTTCATCACACGGGCTTTAACCTCTTGGCGCACATGGGGCTTGTTCGCCAAAACTCGTGACACGGTCGCTGTTGATACGCCCGCTGCATCGGCAACGTCTTTTATCTTCACCATAATAGGGTCAAACTCCTGATTATCTTAGGGTTTCACTAAATTTAAACAGCCACAATGTAAACGTTTTCACACTCATTGTCAATTCGAATCAGCCTTTTCCCATCGACCCTTTTTTGAGAAAAAACTCTCCATTGCCAAGTAACCTTCTGATATATAACATAATTTTACCAGATTGCCTGTTGATGCGGTGATGACGGATGGGATCCACAAGAGATTGTTTTGGTAATTTATTCTGATTTTCGGACCGTGGGAATGGATCAATCATGCCAATCCTCTATTCATACCATTGTTAATTTTACATATAAAATATAAAATCAATTACGATAAATGTAAACGTTTACTGATTTATTTAATTGGGCCGGAGAGACAGTTCAGCGAACTATAGCCAAAAAAGTGAATTATTACAATATTTTAAAAATTTTACAAAAAAATTAAAAATTAAATAAAAAAATATATTGACACAAAAACTGAAAACGATTACATATCGTTCAACGATTGAGGATTCACCACCCTACAAAACCCATTCAAAAAGAAGGCCTTGGAATGAAAGAGACATTTCAAAGATTTGGCGGCTTCCTGGCCGGGATGATCACCCCCAACATTGGTGCATTTATCGCCTGGGGTTTGAATATGGATAATTTAACAACCATGTAACTAGTGAGGTACGTTTATGTCTGGTAATACTTTGAAAGTAGGTGTCCAGTCCTTTGGACGGTTTTTAAGTGGTATGGTAATGCCAAACATTGGTGCATTTATCGCTTGGGGGTTGATTACTGCGCTGTTTATACCAACCGGTTGGTTGCCGAATGAAAAATTAGCGTCACTGGTTGGTCCCATGATTAATTACCTGTTACCGCTTTTGATTGGCTATTCCGGTGGCAAGATGGTCGGTGGAGACCGTGGAGCTGTAGCAGGAACCGTTACGACCATGGGGGTTATTGTCGGCAGTGGCATTCCGATGTTTCTGGGAGCCATGATTGCCGGTCCATTAGGCGGTCTGGCAATAACCAAATTCGACCAGCAGGTTCACGGCAAAATCAAACCCGGGTTTGAAATGCTGGTCAACAACTTCTCTCTTGGCATTATCTCCATGGTGGTAGCCTTAATTGCCTACGCAGTAATTGGCCCGGTCGTTTCTTCAGTTACCAATGCACTGGCGGCAGGTGTGGGCTGGATTGTAAGCAAGTCTCTATTGCCTCTTGTGTCAATCATTGTGGAACCCGCAAAAATTCTGTTTTTAAACAATGCCATCAACCATGGTGTCTTCACGCCTTTGGGCGCGGATCAGGCGGCTAAAGTTGGATCTTCTATTTACTTTCTAATAGAAACCAATCCAGGTCCTGGCCTGGGTATTCTTCTGGCTTATATGGTTGCGGGCAAAGGTACGGCACAAAAGTCAGCCTATGGTGCGGCTATCATTCATTTTTTTGGTGGCATCCATGAGATTTATTTTCCTTATGTTTTAATGAAACCCAGATTGATTATTGCTGTGATCTGTGCCGGTATGGTGGGTGTTGGTTTTAATATGGTCACCGGCAACGGCCTTGTCGGCCCGCCGTCTCCCGGTTCTGTTTTTGCTTTAGCCCTGATGTCCACAAAAGGAATGGGTATTGTCTTAACCTTAGGTTCCATTGCAGTTTCTGCCGTCACTTCGTTTCTAATTGGATCGGTAATCATTCGCAAGGACGCTTCGGAAATTGATGACCTGGAAGCCGCCAAAGCTGCTGTCGCCTCAAGCAAGGCCCAGGCAAAAGGTCAGGCGGCCCCCGTCGTGGCGGGCAATGTTCGATCAATTATAGTGGCTTGCGATGCTGGCATGGGATCTTCAGCCATGGGAGCAACAGTATTGCGTGGCAAAATTAATGATGCTGGCTTAAATATTGAGGTTACCAACGCAGCGATTAATGATCTAAAAGATGCGGACATCGTCATTACCCAAAAAGAATTGACTGATCGAGCGCGGTCTAAATTGCCGAGTGCACAGCATTTCAGCATTGATAACTTTATGGACGCTGGCTTCTATGATGAGCTGGTAGCCAAGATCATCCAGAAACCTGAATTACCTGAAGAGGTTGTTCAGGCACCTGTGTCGCTAAATAACCAAGCTGCCGCAGAAGATACTCTGACGGTCAGTCCACAACAGATTTTATTAAATGCTCAAGTAACGACGAAAAATGATGTACTCGAACTGGTTTCTCAAAACTTGTCCTCTTTAGGTCTCGTCAATGGAGACTATTTGGGTGCATTGCTTGCGCGTGAAGAAAAAGTCAGCACCTATCTGATTAATGGCGTAGCTATCCCACACGGTGTCAATGAAGCAAAGCAGCAGGTTATTCAAACCGGTGTTTTTATTGTGCAGGCACCGCAAGGTGTCGTCTGGAATACCGAGGGAGACGTGGCTCGCTTGATCGTCGGTATTGCAGCAAAAGGCAAGGATCATTTGAGCCTGCTTCAGCGTTTGACCAATGTGGTCATAGATGAGGCAGTAGCCGAACAACTGGCAACCACAACCAATAAAAACGATATTTTGCATGCGCTAAACGCAAAGGAGCAGATTGCACCGGTACAACAGGATGATTATTCAGTTGTCGCTCAGGCACAGGTTGTTGATGTTGAGGGTATGCATGCCCGTCCTGCCAGCTTGATTTCAGAACAAGCTGCCAAATTTTCAGGCACAGATATCCGCATTCGCAACGATCAGAGGACAGCAATTGCTAAGTCCATGGCATCACTTTTGTCCATGGGCGCTAATCACGGCGATGTTCTGACAATATCCGCGGAAGGGCCTGAGGCGGAACAGGCCGTTCAAGTTCTGGCTGAAATGATTCGTCAGGGGCTGGACAATGAGGAGGAACAGGCTACTGCGTCTTATCATCCTCTGACCGTTTTATCATCTCTACCCGATGTTCAGTGTCGTATGACTATAAGTGGTTCCGCTGCATCACCTGGTATTACGATGGCACCTGCATTTCGATTGCAGGCAGGAAAGATGAAATTTGAGGAGAATGCACAAGACCCCAAAGAGGAAGCCAACCGTTTTAGCACTGCCCTGACCGAAGCTGCCCGGCAACTGGATGAACTGAAAGCCAACCTGCAAAGCAGGGCGCCAAATGAAGCCGCCATTTTGCAAGCTCAAAAGCAATTGTTGCAGGATGAACTGGTATTAACCGACAGTGAAAAGTTCATTGTAAATGGTAAGACTGCTGCCTGGTCTTTTCATAAAGCTATTGAAAAGCAGGTCGAGTCATTAAAAACAGTTGACAACGAGCGCCTGAAGGCAAGGATTGCGGATCTAATTGATGTGCGTGATCGGGTATTGGCTTTGATGGTACCGGCTGTTTCAGCAGTTGAATATCCGCAAACTGATTTCATTTTAATGGCAAAGGATCTAACGCCGTCACAAACAGCCGGATTGCATGGTCTGAAGGTTCGCGGCATCTGTACGGAGCTTGGCGGTCCCAACAGTCATATGGCGATCCTTGCCCGAGCCTTAGGAATTCCGGCAGTGGTTGGCCTGGGCGAGGGAGGGCTGGAGAACATTGAGGATGGTGAATTGATTATTGTCGATCCACAGGCATCTTCCATTTACGTTGATCCGGATGAATCAACGCAGAAAAAGGGGGTGCAATGGATTGAGCAGTGGGAACAGATCCGCAAAGCGGAAGACGCACAAAAGCATAAGGCCGCTGAAACGCTGGATGGTCGGCACATCGATGTCGTTTGCAATATCGCCAAACCGGAAGATGCGAAACTTGTTTTAGAAAATGGTGGTGAAGGTGTGGGGTTGTTAAGGACCGAGTTTCTTTTTGAATCTTCCACTGCGGAACCAACCGTTGAGGAGCAAAGCGATAGTTTAAAAGTTATCGTCGAGGAACTTGGCAGTCGCCAGTTGATCGTGCGTACGGCGGATATTGGTGGAGACAAGCCTGTGTCCTGGCTGCATATCCCGCATGAAAATAACCCTTTCCTGGGTATGCGAGGGATTCGCCTGTCGTTCAAATATGAAGACATGTTCAGGCGTCAACTTGAAGCCATTTACAAGACAGCGATCTGGCAGAAAGAGACAACCGGATCAACCGGGCTGCACATTATGTTTCCCATGATCGGTAGAATGTCGGAGTGGAAAAAAGCGCGAGATATTGCCGAGAGTGTTCGCTTGCAGTTAAACGCGCCCCAGTTGCCGCTTGGTATTATGATTGAGGTGCCATCCGCGGTGATGGTTGCGGAGCATTTGGCGAAAGAAGTGGATTTCTTTTCCATCGGTTCAAATGATTTAACACAGTACACGCTGGCCATAGATCGCCTTCATCCTGATCTTTGCTGTGAAGCTGACAGTTACCATCCCGCATTGGTGAGCATGATTGAGACAACGGTAAAAGCCGCCCAGGCTCATGGTAAATGGGTTGGTGTGTGCGGCAATGCGGCTGCGAGCCCTAATCTCGCTACACTGCTGGTCGGGTTGGGTGTGAGTGAACTGTCAGTCAGTCCAGCCAATGTGGCGGCGGTAAAAAATATTATCCGCTCAGTGAGCTACAGTAAATTACAAGAGAAAGCAAACAAAGCGTTACAACTGGAAAGTTCAGACGCCGTTATGGAGTTGTATAAGACGAACGACGATCTGTTGTAGCACCAACCATTTCACGAAGTTTATTATCCAAGAGGGAAAAAATGACTGATCAATACGAAAAATATCAGGACCTTGACCAAAGCCTCCCTGAGACGACACTAACCTGGAACCTTTACGGTGCCGGTGTAGAAAACATCGGCAAAAACGGCCAGCCAGAACGCTTTGAAATCCCTGAGCCAAACGATGACCAGCTTCTGGTTCGAGTTGATGCGGTTAGTCTTTGCTTTTCAGATGTTAAATTAATTACCCAAGGCGGCAAACACCCAAAACTTTATAATCGGGATTTGAAAAAAGAACCCACACGACTGGGGCATGAAGCATCTTTAACCGTAATTAAAGTCGGCAAAACGCTAAAGAGCAATTTTACCGTGGGCGAACGCTATGCCATGCAGCCGGATATCTATCAAAATGGCAAAAGCACCGCCTATGGTTACACCGTACCTGGTGGCTTAATACAGTATCATCTGATCGGCCCGGAAGTATTAGAGACGGATGCCGGATCTTGTCTGCTTAAGGTTTCCAATCAGCTTGGCTTTGTTGAAGCGGCCTTGCTGGAACCCTGGGGTTGCGTTTGGGCATCCTATACACAGCGCCGGCGTCTGGAACCCAAAGAAGATGGCATCATGTGGATTGTCGGTCGGAAAGGCGACAAGAATGCTTTTGGCTTTTCCAAAGGGCTGGAAGCACCGAAAACGGTAATACTGACTAATGTACCGGAATCCATCCGATCTCTGGCGGAAAGCAAATGCAAGACGGTGGTCATTCGTGATGACGTAATCATTTCCGATTTAAAAAGTCTGGTTGATGAATATACCGATGGTGTCGGCTTTGATGACGTCGTTGTACTAGACCCTCGTTTTTCAAGCGAAGTCACCGAAATTGCGAAATATGTGGCCAGGCGCGGCACCATGAACATGGTGGGCAAAAAGCCGCTGGATGGGCTGGTAGATGCTGACGTGGGACGATTGCATTACGACTACGTTGCCTTCGTCGGCAATAAAGGTGAAGACATTTCTGATTCCTACGGTCACGCTCGCAATCGTTGTGATCTGCGCACTGGCGGTTTAGCTGTTTTTGTTGGTGCCGGTGGGCCCATGGGACAAATGCATGTGCAGCGAGCCATTGAAAAGAAAGACGGCCCTAGCACCGTTATTGTGACCGATATTAATGATCAGAGGCTGTCTGAAATCAAGCAGCGATTTGCTCCGTTAACTGAAGCAAATAATTGCAGGTTGCTGACCTTTAACCCAATGGAGAACAAAGATACTTTGCCGGAATTTGTCAAAACTCAGAGTCAAGGGCAAGGTGCTGATGATGTAGTGGTCTGCGTACCGAATGCAAGCATCATGGCTGAGTCTGCAAGCTTTATGAAACCGGATGGCATGTTGGTTCTGTTTGCAGGAGTACCCAATGGAACGTTGGCACCGGTAGACTTCAGTTCTGTTTATTTGGAGAATGCTCAATACACCGGCACCTCGGGTCTGACCATTGAAGATCAGACGACTGTGATGGAAAACGCTCTTCAAGGCAATATTGCGCCAGCGGTTTGTGTAGCAGCCATTGGGGGGATGAAGGTTGCTAAATTGGGTATCGAAGCGATGATGGATTCGCGTTATCCAGGCAAAATTTTAATTTTTCCACAACTGGAAGACTTACCCCTGATGGGGCTGGATGAGTTGGCTGAGAAGTTACCTGAAGTGTCTAAAAAACTGGGAGCGGGCAATACGTGGACGGTTGAAGCTGAAAAAGCTTTATTTGAAGCATTCATAAAGGAATCCGCATGATATATACACTGACTTTGAATCCTGCAATCGATTGGGAACTGCAAATCGAGCATTTCGAGCTTAATTCCGTGTCAAGAGCAAAGCAGTCACGCAGTGATTGCGGTGGTAAAGGCTTTAATGTTTCCCGCATGTTGCGGAACTTAAATACCGACAGTATTGCGATGGGGTTTGTTGGCGGTATAAATGGTCAACGTCTAGAATCTGGATTACAGGAACAAGGCGTTACAACGGACTTTACCTGGATTCAGGGTGAAACCCGCACCAACGTCAGCATTGTTGCTGTCGATAATGCCGAACACATTAAAGTCAATGAACCAGGACCGGCGGTCACGGCTATTGAAGTAGAAGAGCTGATCCGACAAGTCGAACATGTATTAGCACCAGGAGATTGGTGGGTAATGGGTGGCAGTATACCACTCGGTGTAGATGCCAATATCTATGCCCAATTAATTGAGCGGATTCAGCAAGCTGGTGCCCATGCGATTTTGGATAGCAGTGGTGAAGCGTTGTTACAGGGCTGTAAAGCCTGCCCAACTTTGGTTAAACCCAATCTGGAAGAAGCACTACAGCTACTTGGCATTGCCCAGGAAGGTTTTGATACCATGACGGATTGGGTTGGTAATATTTTGGCATTAGGACCTAAAAATCTGGTAGTCTCGCTGGGTAAAGAAGGTGCCATGCTGGTTACTAACCAAGGAATGGAAATGATTCATTCTCCCAACATTATTGAACAAAATCCAATTGGAGCCGGTGATTCTTTAGTAGCCGGGGTGGTTTGGCAGCTCAGTCGAGGCTGCAGTTATGAGGATGCAATTCGTTATGGCGTGGCCTGTGGTGCTGCGACTGCAAGCAAGCCAGGTACGGAATTGGGAAGCTATGATGATGTGATGTCAT
>Ga0210085_1001241_pt1 | contig 10255 bp, 4 predicted proteins | sample China_Galinas_PW_5_FD_184866 | JGI IMG/M metagenome (GOLD analysis project Ga0210085, IMG submission 184866) | Wetland microbial communities from San Francisco Bay, California, USA, that impact long-term carbon sequestration - China_Galinas_PWC_D1... | ecosystem: Environmental > Aquatic > Marine... | reverse complement strand
GCAGATGGCCCGGAAACTGAAAACCATGGCCTTGCGGTATACGATCTTCTTTAACCGGCAAATTCTTAAAGACACAGGGCGACACCCATCCGTCGAAAGAGACGAAACACGATTTTATCACATTCTCCGTGCAGGTTTTGGAATGCGTGGTGGACGATATCGGTTGAAAATGAATATCGATCCCGTAGCGTTCACCTCTCTGTCGCACGTCAGCGGCCAAATCACGAAGAGACTGCAACTCGTGCTCATCATGAGCTTGAATGACTTCACCTGCAAGGTCGATGCGCGGTACCAGGTCAAGTGGTGTGACGACCACCTGGTTCACCCCTGAGTTCGCGAGGAGTTCAGGGAGATCCTTCACCATATCACGGTGGGAACGCAACCACATATAGGCCACATGGATCTTCGGCCGGAAGACACCCAGACGTTTTTTCTCCTCATTGAGAAAGTCGATGGCCTTCAAGACCATTTGAAGCGATGTGCCGTGGCGCAGACCGTCCTGAAACGGACCTGTTCCCGCCAGGGAGAAACAGACGACAAAGAGACCTTCCCGTATCATTTGAACGGCGGCTTGACGATCGACGAGCATACCGTTCGTGGTCGTACCGATCCGATGACACCTCTGTTTTGCCATACGGACCATCTCGAAAAACCGGGGATGGGTCAACGGTTCTCCCCACCCTTGGAGATAGACCAGAGCGGAGCGGCGAAAAGCCGGCAGAAGTTTCCCATATGTCTCCAAAGACATATGTCCCGCCTTCCAGAATTCGCCAAACACCGTATGCGGACAGTACAGACAGTGTGCGGTGCAACAGGAAGTGACTTCAACCTGCAGCCAGTCCAAAAAAGGATCAAAAAGATGAGAGAAAAGGCGCATCTCTACATTTTCTGCGGTAGAGGGTTTCTAGATCAGGGGCTCTATCTAAAGGCTACCTAAAGAATTATACCATAAAAACCCCTGGGAAGAGAAAAAGAGGCCATTGCCGGAAATCGATTCCCTGTCGCAAAAAAGGCAGAATCATGCGAGACTGTTTATCTGTATAATAAGAGATCCATGATTTGGTAATACTATTTTCTATTTCATGTTACTTTTTTATTGACAAGAAACTCTGCGGGCGGTATCAATAACACATATTCAAGAAACGTAACATTTCCCCTCCTTACAGAAAAGGCGAAAGTCACGCAAATCGTTTTTTGAATCAGCACCCGTTTTTATCTGCCGAAAAATTCCCACCAGGGCTGCTCGATGGGTGTCGAGCAGCCCTCCCTAATCCAATCCTCTACCTCCCCGCTCAACTACCACTCAGTTTTCCAGGAAAAAAAGAGATTGACGTTGACATCACCGGAGAAACTATATAACCATTGGTCGCCGATATCCTAAAAAAATGAAAGGCCTTTTGATACAGGTCATCACAAAAGCCAAATTTTCAAGAAGCAAGGAATAGCGTGATTGAAGTCAATAACTTGAGTAAAAAATTCGGAAATCGTGAGGCGCTGGCCGGGGTCAACTTTACGGTCGGTTCCGGAACAATCTACGGTTATCTCGGACCCAACGGGGCTGGTAAGACCACCACTATCCGCATCCTGACCGGGTTGACTCGACGTGACGGCGGTACTGTGCAGCTTAACGGCTTCGATATCGAACGTGAGCCAATCAAATGCAAGGCGCAGTTCGGCCTGGTGCCGCAGCATACCAACCTCGATGCCGAGCTGACGGTGGAAGAGAATCTGTTGATCCACGGACGCCTCCATCACATGGCCAAGGCCGACATCATCCATCGCACTGCTGAAATCCTTGACTATATCGATATGGAAGACCGGCGCAAGGTCCTAGCCAAAACGCTTTCAGGCGGCATGAAACGTCGGCTTCTGATCGGCAGGGCGCTTATGCATACTCCAAGTATCCTCTTTATGGATGAGCCGACCGTCGGGCTCGATCCGGCAATCCGTCGAAGGATATGGGGCTTTATCAAAAAGATCCAGAACGATGGAGCCACCATTTTTTTAACCACTCACTATATTGAAGAGGCCGAATTCCTGGCAGACAAGGTCGCTTTTCTCGATAAGGGCCGGATCGTGGCCGAAGATTCTCCGGCCGGGCTCATGGCCGCCATTGGCGAGTGGGCAGTTGATTTCCTGGAAGAAAATCGCCTTCAGACCGTCTATTTCAACTCCCGTGATGAGGCTCGCAACTATGTCCTGGACCAGACCAACGGCTGCACAGTCCGGCGGGTTAACCTGGAAGACGCCTTTATTTCCATGACCGGGAGGAAAATATCATGATACGAGGTTGGAGTGCCGTCTATCTTCGTGAAGTCATTATTTTGAAGCGGCGTATCGCCAAGCTTATTCCGGCCTGGTCCGTGTCGCCGCTGCTCTATCTCATCGCCTTCGCTTATGCCGTTGGCCAACAACCCAATTTTGATGGTCATGGCCATACGTATCCCCAATTCCTGCTGCCGGGTCTTGCCGCCATGGCCAGCATGACCCAGGCCTTTGCCATAGCACAGGAAATCAACATCGCCAGGTTTTACTGGCATATCTTCGACGAGTTCCAGGCAGCTCCCATCAGCAATCCTGCCTACGTTCTGGGCGAGGTGCTGGCCGGCATGACCAGGGCATTTATGGCTGGTTGCGTTATCCTTATTCTGGGAGCACTTTTCGGTGTTGTTCTGTCCTATAATCTACATTTCTGGATTGCCTTTTTCCTTAACAGTTTCGCCTTCGCCTCCCTGGCGGTTGGGCTTGCCATGCATGTAAAATCCCATGCCGACCAAGCACTTCTGAACAATTTCATCATCACGCCGATGGCCTTCTTGGGCGGTACCTTCTTTCCACTGTCAAAACTTCCGATCTGGGGGCAGAGAGTGCTGGAGATCCTACCTCTGACCCATGCCTCCAAGGCTATACGGGCCGCTGCCTTCAAGGAGCCTTCCCATGCTTCGGATTATATCCTGCTGGCCGTTGTCGGCTGTGTCTGTTTCCTCTTTGCCATCATTTCGGTAAACCAGGCAAAATCATAAGCCAATCGAAACCCGTCCCAGTGCCGATAAGCAGAGAAGGATGCCAAACATAAATTTGACCTCGAACCTTCCGCCGGTATACTATTTAAGAGATTCAAGCATAATTTCTAGATTCAGCACATTTCAGGGGGGAATTCGGCCATGACAACAGGAAAACACAGCCATAAACATCACCACACCCACGAACATGAACATAATCATGATCATGCTCACAAACATGGAGACCAGGAGCACCGTCACGCTCATCATCACCGGCATAGCCATGAACATTCGTTTGAACACGATCATGACCATAGTCACTCCGGTGATCAATCGGGACATGAACACCACCATGATCCTGATATAAAAAAACTCCATGACCACGAACATCCCGATCATGATCAGGATGTTCACGACCATACTCATTGATACGAAGTACATAGCAGCAGACGACCACCCACAACTATTTTTTCACTCAAGCTGGAGCAGTCCAGGATGGAGACCTCTTTCCAATTCGGAACCTACCGCCTGAGGGACGGGCAAACCATCTTCCGGCTGTGGGCACCTTCAGCCGGAACAGTGGACTGTTTTGTCGAATCAGATGGTATCACGCATCATTTTGGCATGAACCGTGAGAAAGATGGTTGGCATACGGTCGGAATAACGCTTCCCTCCGCCCATCACTATCTCTATTGGTTTCAGATAGACAACCATCTCCTGGTGCCTGATCCGGCGTCCCGTTACCAACCACGCGACGTTCACGGACCCAGCTTGCTCATTCACGAAACTGTAAGAAAAAAAAGGACTAAAAAAGTCTGGCAGGGACGTCCGTGGCGAGATGCCGTTATTTATGAGCTGCATGTCGGAACCTTCACCCATCAGGGGACATTGGCTGCGGCAACCGCAAAACTTGATTACCTGGCCGATCTCGGCATCACCGCTGTTGAGCTGATGCCGCTGTCAGATTTTCCGGGCCTTCGCAACTGGGGGTATGATGGAGTTCTTCCTTATTCTCTTGACAGCAGCTATGGAACCATTGCCGACCTGCATCATTTTATCGAGGAGGCCCACGTTCGTAACCTCATGGTTTTTCTGGATGTGGTCTATAACCATTTCGGGCCTGAGGGCAACTATCTCCATGTCTACGCCAAGCCTTTTTTCACGGATCGGCACAAAACCCCTTGGGGTAGTGCAATTGACTTTCAAGGAGACCACTCTAAAATAGTACGGCGGTTTTTTGTTGAAAATGCCCTGTACTGGCTCACGGAATTCCAATTCGATGGTCTACGGTTTGATGCCGTCCATGCTATTTTCGACGACTCAACACCCCACATCCTGCAGGAACTGGCTCAGGCAATCCAGGATGGCCCAGGTAAAAAAAGGCATATCCATCTCATGCTGGAAAACGACGAAAACAATGCCCATTATCTACGCTGGCAGACACCGTCGGGGAAAAAGTGTTATACCGCTCAATGGAACGACGATATCCACCATGCTTTTCACGTGCTGTTAACAGGAGAAACCGACGGCTATTATTCTGATTATTCCGTCGGCGCCATCGACCATCTGGGTAGGTGCCTGACCGAAGGATTTGCCTGGCAGGGTGAAAAATCGCCTTACCGTGGGAATAAACCCCGTGGAGAACCTAGTTCTGATCTTATGCCGTGGCGTTTTATTTCTTTTCTTCAAAATCATGATCAAATCGGCAACCGTGCTTTAGGCGAACGGATTTCCCATCTCACAACACCCCCCGCAGCTCTCCGGGCGGCAACTAGCGCTCTGCTGCTCGCCCCGGCTATCCCTCTTCTGTTTATGGGGCAGGAATGGGCTGCAACGAGCCCTTTTCTCTTCTTCTGTCATTTCGAACCTGACTTGGCCTCCAGGGTGACCAAAGGACGGCGCCGTGAGTTTGCCTCTTTCAATCATTTTACAACTTCCCGGCAACGAGCCCGCATTCCTGATCCCAACCTGGAGGAGACCTTCTGCCGGTCGATACTGAAATGGCAGGAGATTGCCGAAAAAGATCATAGGCAATGGCTGGTATTCCATAAACATCTCCTCAAGTTGCGGCATGAAAAAATAGTTCCGCTTCTGGATCTTTTACGTAAACAATCCTTCTTTTCCAGGCTAAACCCATTCAGCCTGAGGGCGATCTGGCTCCTTCAGGACGGCAGGAGTCTGATATTGCTACTGAACTTGGGTAAACAGCCGGTCTCAGATGTCGAATTTCCAACCGGAGAATGCCTCTGGATTACAGGTCACAAGGACTTGGCTGCAAACATCCTTCCTTCTTTTTTCTGCGGCTGGTATCTGAGTCCAAAGGAGAAAATGTAAAATGGAAAAACGTAACGGACTCGATCTCTTAGCTCTTGAGGCTGGAATTCAGCCCGGTTTTCACGACCCGAGAGGAATTTTCCGTCAGGTTTCCATCGAGACGAAAATGGCCCTACTGCAGGCCATGGACCTTCTCCCGCCGGGGGCCGATCCTCGGCCCGTTTTGTCTGAACTTCAGGCCCAAAACAGCCAAGAACTGCTGCCCAAAGTCCTGATCCAAGGCTCCGGAGATCCCATTCATCCCATTCCGATGATGCTTAACCAAGAGGAGATCAACGGGGAAATCCGGTATTATCTGGCTGCAGATCAGGGAGAAAGTCTCTCAGGACAGATAGAAACAAATGATCTTCGACAGGGAAGCAGGCAAAAAAAAGGACGAGATCTGCAACAGCCTTTTATTTTTGAATTGAAGGAAAAGCTCCCTCCGGGATACCACCGCTTGACGGTTCATACAACAAACAGGGAAGCATCATTCAAGCTCATCATTACCCCGACTACATGCTATCTTCCCGAGAGACTTCATAAAAAGCATCGCCTTTGGGGCACCTTAATGCAACTCTCATCGATCAGCTCCGGCCATAACTGGGGAACAGGTGATTTCAGTGATCTTGAACGTTTCATCGATCTCTGCGCCGAGATCGACATAGATATTGTGGGACTCACACCACTGCATCTATTTTGCCGGCAAGAACCTTCATGTGCTTCCGCTCCTTCGAGCAGATATTTCATCGATCCTCTTCTTACGGATCTCACCCGGATTTCCGATTACAGTGCCGAGCGCTTTCAAGATCCGGAGTTTGCCGGTCTGCTCTCAGCCTGCAAACAGTCCGAAGAGATTGATTACCAATTGGCGGCAAAACTGAAATACCAGGGACTTCGTATTCTTTACCGTGATTTTCGAAAATACCACATGGATACAGGTTCGGAGCGGGCAGGCGAGTTTCGAATGTTCAAAGCAGCTGGAGGCAAACGACTTTTCCGTCATTGCGTCTTTTTTGCTCTCAAGGATTTTTTTTCCGAAAAAGAAATGAATAGAGAGGGCTGGCAAAGTTGGCCGCCGGAGTATCACCATCCCAATTCGGAAGAGGTTCTCCGTTTTACCCGGCAAAACCGGGAGACAATTAACTTCTATAGCTATATTTTCTGGCGGGCCGAATTACAGCTGTCATCCTGCGGCGACTATTCACTGGCCAAGCATCTGGGAATAGGCCTCTGCCCGGAACTAGCCTTGGGCTGCGATCCGAACGGAGCCGAAACCTGGGTGGAGCAGTCCCTTTACAGCCTGGGAGCAAGCATTGGTGCACCTCCGGATCACGATTATTCGCATGGTCTTGATTGGAGACTGGCGCCACCAATTCCCAGAAAGCTTACACAACTCGCATATGAACCATTTATCTCGCTGCTGCGCTCTAACATGCGGTATGCAGGGGCTATACAGATCGACCATGCGTTACAGATGATGCGCCTTTTTTGGATTCCGGCAGGAGCCGACGCCCGGGATGGCGCCTATGTCCAATATCCGCTTCAGGACCTCTTAGGGATCCTGACCCTTGAAAGTGTTCGAAATAAGTGCATGGTCATCACCAGAGAGCGCACTTCCGGTACACACTATTTTGACCAGATGCTCAGAGAGAGAGACATCTTCCCCACCACCTCATTTCTGGCACCTGAAGGAGAGAAACAGGACTTTCCATCTAACTATCCGGAACGATCGGCGGCAATGGTTTCATCTCCAGGGACCACAACCTTGTCAGGTTATTGGGAAGGTCTCGACCTGGAGAAAAGACGGCAGGAACTCACTTCCGTCTCACCGGAAGAATTCACCAGAGCCCAAGATCAGAGACAGACAGTAAAAAACCATGCCCTTGCTGCCATTGAGGATCAAGATCTGTTGCCTCCGGGGACGATTGTTTCCACAGACTCTCCCCCAGAAATGACCGATGCACTTAATAGGGCCATACACCGCTATCTGGCACGCACACCGGCACTACTGGTTATGGCAAGGCTTGAAGACATCTTCCGCCTGCGGGACGGTCGGTCCCTTTTTCCCTCCGGACTTGATGAGGATTGCCCAAGGCTCAGGTTTTCTCCTTCTCTTGAAGAGATGGCAGCATCCTCCGCTCTCATCGACTTTGCCGCCGCCATTGCCAACGAGCGTGCCGGAGATACTCTCCCGCACGAACAGCGTGGACACCAACCCCTGCAGGCGGTCATACCACGTGCAACGTACAGAATTCAACTCAACCGAGACTTCACCTTTTCCCAGGCAGCTGAAATCGTTTCTTATCTTGCCGAGTTGGGCATTAGTCACTGTTACACCTCACCCTGCTTTGCCGCAAGATCCGGCAGTATGCACGGGTATGATGTGGTCGACCCCAACGCCTTTAACGAGGAAATCGGGGGAATGGATGACTTCCGGAAATTCAACCAGGTCCTAAAGGACAACAATATGGGGCAGATATTGGATATAGTGCCCAATCATATGGGAGTCATGGGCAGCGACAATCTCTGGTGGCTCGATGTCCTGGAAAACGGACCTTCGTCGTCCTACGCTCAGTTTTTTGATATCGATTGGGAACCGGTTAAGGGTGAGCTTCGCCACAAACTGTTGATACCTGTTTTGGGTGAACCCTATGGGAAGGCCTTGGAACACGGCAGCCTTATGCTTGCGGTCGATACATCCAGCGGTTCTTTTTCTGTTTTTTACCATGGCCACCGTTTTCCTCTCGATCCCCGCACCTATCCCTTAATTCTCAATCGGCGTCTTGATGTCCTGGAAATCCGCATGGGGCAGGACAATCCGTTTCTGATAGAACTTCTGAGCCTGATCACTGCGTTCGGGCAGTTGTCACCTGCCTCCGAAACCGATCCGAAAAAGATCCTAATCCGCCGTCGGGACAAGGAGATCCTTAAAGACCGTCTGGCCTTGTTAGCCGACAAATGCCCTGATATCAGGAGTCACCTCCAGGAAACCGCCGACGAATTCAATAGCAGGACTGACGATTCTTCCAATCTTTCGTCCTTTCATACACTACTTGAAGAGCAAACGTTTCGACTTGCCTACTGGCGTGTTGCCGCAGATGAAATCAATTACCGCCGCTTTTTCGACATCAACGACCTGGCAGCCCTGTGCGTGGAAAAAGAGAAGGTCTTTACCACCACCCACAAACTGATCTTTGAACTCATCCGGCAAGGCAAGATCGATGGACTGCGTATCGACCACCCAGACGGTTTGTTTGCCCCTGCCGAGTACTATCGCAAGCTTTGCGACCAATTGCAACCTTCAATGAGCGAGGGCTCCGAAACACCTGTCTACCTGGTAGCGGAAAAAATCCTGGCTCATTACGAACACCTGCCACCGGACTGGCCTATCCATGGTACCACTGGTTATGATTTCGCTTGCATGGTGAACAATCTATTTATCGACAAACGAACAGAGAAGCGGATGAGCCGCATCTACCGCCGGTTCTCCGGAGTGACAGACGATTTTGCTGCCATTCTGTATAATTGCAAAAAACAGATTATGCGCCTGGTCCTGGCAAGTGAACTCAATGTCCTGGCCAACCGTCTGGATAGATTATCGGAACGCAACTGGCAAACTCGCGATTTCACTCTCAACAACCTGAGGGAAGCCCTATCTGAAATTGCTGCCTGTTTTCCTGTTTATCGCACCTATGTCACTGAAAAAGCCATATCTCAGCAGGATCGCAACGCCATCGACCGGGCTATTTCCCAAGCAAAAAAGAACAGCCCGGTTTCCGACCATACAATTTTCGATTTTCTCCGGACTATCCTCCTTCCTGAACCCGACTCCGGTATGGGACATGACTTCCGCATGAAGGCTGTTGATTTCGCGATGCGATTCCAACAATTCACCGCTCCGGTCATGGCCAAGGGAATGGAAGACACATCTTTCTACATTTACAATCGATTGGTATCTCTCAATGAAGTGGGGGCTGATCCCCGTCGTTTTGGCAGCAGTATCGCCGCTTTTCATCGCCTATGCCGGGAACGGGCGGAAAGATGGCCTCATAGTATGCTTACCACTTCGACTCATGACAGCAAACGAAGCGAAGACGCCCGGTGTCGCATCAATGTCCTGTCGGAGATTCCGGATGAATGGAACAGACGACTGATTCTTTGGGGGCGCCTCAATCGCCCACATATAGAAATCCTTGACGGCAAAAGAGCACCAAGTGCCAACGATGAATATCTGTTTTACCAGACTCTGCTGGCTGTCTGGCCGGACCAAGAAGATGCGTTCCAGGATCTAAATTCGTTACGTTCGAGACTTCAGAGGTATATGGAAAAGGCCTGTCGGGAAGCAAAGACTCACAGTTCCTGGGCCGAACCGAATCCGCATTACGAAGAGGCGCTATCCAACTTCATAGATGCCTTGTTGTCGGATAATACCAATCCATTTCTTTCTGACTTCAATGACTTTCATCGTTTGATCGCCAGGATGGGGCTTTATAACAGCCTCTCCCAATGTCTGCTTAAATTGACTGCCCCCGGCATTCCGGATATCTATCAGGGGTGTGAACTGTGGAATTTTCATCTTGTTGACCCGGATAATAGACAAGCAGCCGATTATACAGTACGAAAAGCCATGCTAGCCGATCTGAAGGAACGTTTCAGCCAAACCGGAGGAAGCAATCTGGCAGCCGAACTGCTCGCTACCATGGAAGACGGTCGACTTAAGCTGTTTACTATTTGGCAAATTCTTTCCTTTCGTAAGCAGCATGAAGATCTTTTTCGGCAGAGTGCCTACATTCCCTTGTCGGCCATTGGCCCAAGGGCAGAGAATTTGTGTGGTTTTGCCCGTCGTCTCGGCAAAAAACTCATCGTCTCGGTCTGTGCAAGGTTTTTTACCACCCTGACTGATCAAGGCCAGGCTCTCCCCTGTGGCACCGTTTGGA
>Ga0210085_1001240_pt1 | contig 10268 bp, 7 predicted proteins | sample China_Galinas_PW_5_FD_184866 | JGI IMG/M metagenome (GOLD analysis project Ga0210085, IMG submission 184866) | Wetland microbial communities from San Francisco Bay, California, USA, that impact long-term carbon sequestration - China_Galinas_PWC_D1... | ecosystem: Environmental > Aquatic > Marine... | reverse complement strand
GCGGGTGATGTTCGACGGGGGCCTGGGGATGCGATGCGGCACGGTCCCTCGATGCTAGCGGTTCCGACGGTCGACAGGAACGGCGGTCCGGCCCATGATTCAGGTTCACGGTCGCATTCGGGCGACCGTTCGAACGGCCCGAAAGGAGACCATGCTGCGACTCGGTTACAAGGCCTCGGCCGAACAGTTCGGCCCTCGCCAGCTCCTCGACTTCGCCATCAGCGCCGACCGGCTCGGTTTCGACTCGGTCTGGACGAGCGATCACTTCCAGCCTTGGCGACACACCGACGGCCACGCTCCCAACGCCCTTGCCTGGCTGGGCGCCGCGGCCGCCTCCACCGAGCGCGTCGTGCTGGGCACCAGCGTGCTCACCCCCACCCTGCGCTATAACCCCGCGGTCGTGGCCCAGGCCTTCGCGACCCTCGGCTGCCTGGCCCAGGACCGGGTGATCCTCGGCGTCGGTACCGGCGAATCGCTCAACGAGGTCGTGGTCGGCGCCGAGTGGCCGGAGCAGAAGGAGCGCTTCCACCGCCTCAAGGAGTCGGTGATGCTGATCCAGCAGCTGCTGCGCGAGGATTTCGTCACCTTCGAGGGCGAGTACTACCGGACGCATAACGCGACCCTCTACGACCGGCCGGAGCGGCCGGTGCCGGTCTATGTCGCCGGCTCCGGTCCGGCTGCCTCACGCCTGGCCGGGCGCATCGCGGAGGGCTACATCTCTACCAGCGGCAAGTCTGCCGAGCTCTATACGGAGAAGTTGCTGCCGGCGGTCTCCGAGGGCCTGGAGAAGGCCGGTCGCGCCGACGATGACATCGACCGCATGATCGAGATGAAGGTCAGCTTCGACACGGACCGCGAGAAGGCCATGGAGGACACCAAGATCTGGGCCGCGCTGGCGCTATCGGGCGAGCAGAAGACCGGGGTCGAAGACCCGCGCGAGATGGAGCGCCTGGCCAAGACGGTGGAGGACGTGGCCCATCGCCGCTGGCTCGTGAGCGACGACGTCGAGGAGCACATCGAGCAGATCCGGCCCTACCTCGAGTGGGGTTTCGATCACCTCGTGTTCCACTTCCCCGGCGACGACCAGGAACGAGCCATGGCGCTGTACGCGGAGAAGGTGCTGCCGGAGCTGCGGGCGCGCTTCGGCTGAGACTGGCGACAGGCGGGCCGGCGCGTGACCGACCGACCCCTGGTCGCTACTCCTCGGGCGGGATGACGCCCTTGCGCAACATGAAGCAGCCATAGAAGCGGCGCTCACCCGTCTGGATGACGGCGTACGCGCCCTTGGCCAGGTCATAGAAGGCAAAGCGCTCGATGACCTCCATCTTACGGGTCTCGCCGACCGCGGCGATCTCGGCCGCGACCTCTGCCTGCACGGGTGGGACCTCGTCGGGATCGTCACCGACCCGCATGCGCCCGGCGAAGTCGTCGACGAAGGTGTCGAGCGGCAGGACCGAGAGGATGGCGTTGATGGCCTCGGCGGCGGTCAGGTTCTCCATGCGCAGGAGCTCACCGGCACGCGTCTCGGCCGCGATCGAGTCAGCCGGGAAGTTGGTGTCGCTGATGATGAGATAGTCGCCGTGGCCCATGGCCCGCAGCGTGTACAGGACATCGGCATTGAGCCGGTGGTCGATCCCCTTGAGCATGGGTGTCCTCCCCTCGATCCGCGTCGGCATGACCGGTCTGGCGCCGATCGGGAAGCTTCACGCGAGGTGCTCACGTTACCACCGGGCGACCCGAAGACGCGCACGAGCCGATGGTCAGCCGGCGTCGAGGGCCTCCAGCACGGGCGCGACCGCCTGGATACCCAAGGGGGTGACCGGGTCGATGACCAGCTGGACGTGGCCGATCCCCTCCCCGGCCAGGGCGCGCAGGTTGGCGGCGATCTCCCCGGGTGACCCCATCAGGGGCGGCGCCGTGTCGCGATCGAAGTCGCGCGCGCCCGTGGCCCCGGTCAGCTGCACGTAGACCGCGGCCGTCCGCTCGACCGCAGCCGGGTCGCGGCCCACTTCGCGACAGGCAGCGTCGACCAGCTCGCGCTGCGCGGCCATGCCCTCGGGGCGATTGCCGAACCAGTGATACCAGCTGTTCCAGGCATCAGCATGGGGCATCGTGATGCGCAGCATGCGCGGACCATTGCTGCCGATGAGCAGTGGCGGGCCAGCGGGCCGCGGGCCGCGCGGCTTCAGCTCGCAGTCGCGCAGCGTGTAGTAGCGACCCGCGAAGTCGATGGCGCCTTCGCGCAGGAGCGTGCGGATGATGGTGAACGCTTCCTCGAAGCGAGACACGCGGTGGTCGAAGGGAAAGCCGAAGGCCGCGTACTCGCTCTCGTTCCAGCCGGCGCCCAGGCCCAGGATCAAGCGCCCGCCGCTGATCTCGTCGATCGTGGCGGCCATCTTGGCCAGCACGCCTGGCTCGTGGAAGGAGGTGGAAGCCACGAGTGGCCCGATCTCCACCCGAGACGTCACCGCGGCGATGGCAGCCAGCTGCGTCCACGCCTCCCATGGGCCGAGGACGCGATCGTGACGCCGGTAGAGGTAGTGGTCGCCGACCCACACCGAGTCGAGCCCGATGTCCTCCGCGACCCGGGCCATCTCCGCGAGGTCGGTCCAACGCGGCTCGTATTCGATCTCCGGCAGCTGCACACCGACCTTCAGGGGCCTGCTCATCTCACCGCTCCTTCTGTCTCGATCCTGCACCTGCGCCGTCCCGGTGCGAGACAAGCATAAGGTCGGCGTCCGAGGCCTAGGCAGACCCCACCGGACCGCTCCTCGCGTGGTCCCGCGGTACGGGGGCAGGACGTACCAAGGTCGGGTGGGCAGCGCGAACGAGCTGGTGCAGATTCGGGACAGATCCCTTCATAGCGACACCGTTCCACTGCACGGCCCCGACCGTGAGGAACCCCTCTCCCTCATGACCGGGGGTGGAATCATCGGTGACGCGCACTCTTTACCCGGTGGCAAGGTCGGCACCCTCCTCCCGACCTCGCCACCGGGTTCTTTCCTGTCCGGGCCTCAGTGGAAGAGTGGGAAGAAGCGGTCGGTGCGGTCCATGTACTCGCGGTAGCCGGGATAGTGCTCGATCAGCCAGGCTTCCTCGCGGCGCGACTTGAGCTCGAAGAGCAGCGCCAGCAGGAGGGCCAGCAGTACGGTCAGAAGGCTGGCCACGAAGAGCGCCCAACCCAGGGCCAGGGCGATGAGCCCGCCGTAGATGGGGTGACGCACCCAACGGTAGACGCCGCGCTCCACGAGCTCGGCGCCGGCGCGAGGGCGAGGCAACGGGGACAGGTTCCGTCCCAGGTCGAGGAGTCCCTTCGCCGCCAGCAGCAGGCCCACGCCCATCAGCAGCAGGCCCACGGCAAGGCGCAGGAGGGGGAGTGATCCGGACCCTGCGCCAGCAGTGGCGAACCCGGCCACGGCGATGAGACCGAAGAGGACGAACTGCAGGACCACCCAGCCCTCCCCATGGGGGCCGAGTCTGGGAACGCGGCTCATGCGCTCAGTCGACGACCTCTGGCACCCCGATGATGTTGTAGCCGCCGTCGACGTAGTGGATCTCACCGGTCGTACCGCGGCTCATCTCCGAGCACAGGTAGACCGCCGCGTTGCCCAGGTCGTCGATCGAGAGCGGGCGGCGCATGGGGCTGATCTGCTCGAAGAGCTTGTGCATCTTCTTGAAGCCGCTCACGCCGGAGGCAGAGAGGGTGCGCACGGGCCCGGCGCTGATGGCGTTGACCCGGATGCCCTCCTTGCCCAAGTCCACCGCCAGATAACGCACGCACGCCTCCAGCGAGGCCTTGGCCACGCCCATCACGTTGTAGTTGGCGACGGCCTTCTCGGCGCCATAGTAGGAGAGGGTGAGGATGGCCCCGCCGTCGGTCATGAGGGGCCGAGCCTCGCGTGAGAGCGCGACCAGGGAGTAGGCAGAGACATCCTGGGCCAGCAGGAAGCCCTCCCGCGAGACACTCATGAACTCGCCCTTGAGGTCGTCCTTGTTGGCGAAGGCCACGGCGTGCACGAGGATGTCGAGCGTGCCGAACTGGTCCTGCCATTTGGCGAAGACGCGCCTGATGTCCTCGTCCTGCTGTACGTCGCAAGGCTCCACGAAGGGCGAGTCGAGCCGCGCAGCCAGGGGCTTGACGCGCTTCTCCATCAGGGATTCGACCGAGGAGAAACCGACGACAGCTCCCTCGCGATGCAGGGCCTGGGCGATGCCCCAGGCGATGGAGTGGTCGTTGGCCAGACCGAAGATCAGGGCGCGCTTGCCCTTCAGCAGACCCATCTGTGTGGATACCTCCCTGTGGCCGGCCCGGACTTGGCCCCGCGGGCGGCAGGCCCCTAGCATGCACCCGAACGGCGGCCTTTGCGAAGCGGAGCAGCGGGCAGCCGCGAAGCGATCCTTCTGGGCCACGGCCCTCCGACGAACGGGTAGTACTGGTGCGGTCGCCGGGACCGCACGATGCGAACACGTTCGAGGGGTCACTGATCGGCGATGCTCGGAAGCCGAGATGGGACCCCTCGTTCGCTTGTCAGGCTCGGTCGCCGGAGCTGGTTCTGGGCCAATCCACGAAGGTCGGATACCCTAGGAGCCAGATGCGTCGTTGCCGCCAGATGCGTCACTCCGGAGGTACCGTGTCCGTCCCACGGGCGAGTTCCCTGCTCCTGGTCACCAGCCTGTGCCTGACCATCGTGGGTGTGCTCCTGCCCAGCGCCTCGCTGGGTGCCGACGAACCGCGCGGGCTGTACATGGTGGCGCTCGACGTGAACGGCTCCGGACGCGTCATCGAGCCCAGTGGCAGGGCGGCCCGCGGCCGGATCAAGGCGCGCTCGGAGCGAGCCGAGCAGGTCACCGCGCGCCTGGCGACCAGGCACGACATCAAGCCCCAGCACACCTACGAGAGCGCCGTGACCGGCTTCTCCGCGCGGCTGAGCTCTGCGGAGGCGAGGGCGCTGGCAGCAGACCCCAAGGTGGCAAGCGTCCGGCCCGCCCGGCGTGCGCAGGTAGCGGCGCAGACGGTGCAACCGGGCGTGTCCCGCGTCAAGGCGACCGGTGGTAGACCAGCCGGTGACGTCGATGCCGACGTGGCCGTGATCGACACCGGCATCGGACCCTCAGCCGGCGGCCTCAACGGCGTACCGGTGCCGATGGGACCGGCCCGTGACCCAGAGCTCGACATCGTCGGCGGCGTGAACTGCTACGACGATCCCAGTACCCGCAAGGTCAACGAGGCATGGGAGCCGGACAACCCCGAGCCGGAGGACGGCTGGTGGGCTGACACCTACGGTCACGGCACCCACGTGGCGGGCATCATCGGTGCTCGCGACAATGCCGTCGGGACCGTGGGCGTCGCACCTGGCGTGCGGCTCTGGTCGGTGCGTGTCTTCGGCGCCGGCTTCGGCACGGAGGCGGACGTGGTCTGCGGGCTCAACTGGATCTACCAGCACAACGTGAGCGTGGCTGGCACGGCCAGCGCGAACGAAGCCATCGAGGTCGTGAACATGAGCCTCGAGGTGGACCGCCTCAACCAGGACGAGAGCTGCCCGTCAGTGCTGGCCGATCCGAATGGGGATCCCATCCAACAGGGGATCTGCGAACTGGTGGGGATCGGGGTCACGGTCGTGGGCGCAGCCGGCAACTCCCGCGAGAACGCCAACCGCTGGGCTCCCGGTGGCTTCGACAGCGTCATCAGCGTCGGCGCCATGACCGACACCGACGGTAACGGCTGGGGCAAGGGCGCCAACGCGAGCTGCGCCGGCTACGGCGCGCAGCGCGACGATACGTACGCCACGGCCTACAGCAACTACGGTCGAGACATCGATATCGTCGCGCCCGGCACCTGCGTGCGTTCGACGGCGCCCAGCGCCGCGGGCACCGGCACTGCCGTCATGACCGGCACCTCCATGGCCGCCCCGCACGTGACCGGCGCGGTGGCACGCTATCTCGCCCTCCATCCAGGGACGGCCCCTGACCAGGTCAGGCGCGTGGTGCGCGCGGCCGGCCGGATGGACTGGAAGGCCAAGAGCGACCCGCTGTGGAGCGGGCCTGCCGACACCGATCCGCCCAACCGCGTGCTCGACGTGGCCGCTCTGACCGGTGGCCAGGGCATCAAGACGTGGGTCCTGCATGACACCTTGAAGGTGGCCCGCAAGGTCCGGACGCGCATGACCCGCGTCGATGTGCAGCGAAGCGGGGGCTATGGCGGCGCTGTGGCCCTCAGTGCGAGCGGGATGCCCGGCGGCTCAAGAGCGACCTTCACCCGCTCCACCCTGCGTGGTCTCGAAGCCGGCGACCTGGGCTCGAGACTCCGCTTCGCGTTCGGCCTGGCCGGACAGCAGGGTCGCTTCGACCTCGGCATCCGTTCGGCAGGTTCCGGCGTGGAGAGTGACACGCGCAACCTCAAGCTGACCGTGGACCGTGTCGGGCCCAGAGTCACCGGCCTGGCGCCGAGGGTACGCAAGGTCGTGCTGACCAAGAGTGGCGGCGCCAGCGTGATGGTGTCCTGGAACGCGAAGGACCAGGTCAGCGGCGTGGCCAGCGCCAAGCTGCTCCGAAAGACGGGTTCGAGCACGATCTGGAAGGCCGTCAGATCAGGGAAGGCCACGAGCGCCCGACTCTGGCTCAAGCCCGGCCAGGCGAACCGGGTGCGGGTGAAAGCGAAGGACCGTGCCGGCAACACCCGCCGGAGCGCATCGGCCAGTGCCAGGCTGGTGGTGCGCGACTCCGCCTCCGGGACCTGGCGAGTGCCAGCCGGCTGGGAGACCAGGAGCATATCCAAGGCGATCGGTGGGTCGATCCTGCTGGCTCGCGGACAGACCACCAGCCTGAGCACGACCGTGCGCGGCAAGGCCGCTGCCATCGCTGCCTCCACCGGACCCAGTCGCGGGTCGTTGCAGGTGCGGGTCGATGGCGGTACGTGGCAAACGGTCTCGCTCAGGAGCGGACGGGCCAAACAGAGAAAGGTGGTCTGGACCACGCGCCTGAAGAGCGGGAAGCACACCATCGAGATCCAGGGTCAGAGCGGCCGATCCAACGTGGACGCGCTGCTCTTCCTGAAGTAGCCGCTCGCGGCGCTCCCCTCAGGCGCGGACGATCCTCCGGTACGCCGCCTCGTAGGCCTTCGCCGGCTCGCGCCACGAGTGGTCGCGGCTCATGCCCTGGGCCTGGATGCGCCGAAAGCGGGTGGGGTCGGACATGGCTGTGAGCGCCCTCGCCACGGCGTCCGTCAGGGCCGCTGCGGTGGCCGGCCCAAAGACGAAGCCATCGCCGTTCTCTGGGTCCTCATCGGCATCGAGGACGGTGTCAGCGAGCCCGCCGCTGAGGCGCACGACCGGCGGTGTCCCGTACCGCATGGCGATGAGCTGGCCCTGGCCGCAGGGCTCGAAGCGAGAGGGCATGAGGAAGAGGTCGGCGCCGGCATAGATGCGGCGGGCCTCGTCGCGGTCGAACCGCTCCAGGACCGCGATACGGTCGGGTCGCTGCCGTGACTGCTCCACCAGGCCGGCCACCAATCCCTCGTGGCCCGTGCCGAGGACGATGAGGCGGACGCCCATCGACACGAGCGAGGGCGTGGCCTCGGCTACCAGGTCGAAGCCCTTCTGGGGGTCGAGGCGGCCGATGACGCCGATCAACGGACCGTCGGGATCAAGGCCGTGGCGAGCGGCGAGCAGCGCCCGGGTCTTCGCCTTGGGCGTGACGTCCGACGCGTCGTAGGGAGCGGCCAGGGCGGCGTCCGTAGCCGGGTCCCAGAGCGTGGTGTCGATGCCGTTGATGATGCCGATGTAGTCATCACCACGCGCTCGCAGGAGGTCGTCGAGACCGGCGCCGTACTCGGGCGTCAGCGACTCGCGCGCGTAGTTGGGGCTGACGGTGTTGACGAGGTCGGCGGTCCGCACCGCCTCGCGCAGGAGGTCCACGCCATCAGGCACACCGACCTCGCCCGGGAGGTCCAGCTGCCAGGCCTGTTCGCGCGGCGTCCAGCCGTGGTAGGCCAGGTTGTGGCACGTCAGCATCGTGGCCGTGCCCGCCAGCAGCGAGTCCTGGGCATAGCGATGCCGCAACGCGAGGAGGCCGGGCGAGGCCTGCCAATCGTGGCCATGGATCACGTCCACCGGCCGGCCCTCCAGGCGGATGGCTTCGAACACCGCCCGGCCCAGGAGCGTGAAACGCGCGGGGTTGTCCGCGTAGTCGTGAGCGCCATCCATGTAGAAGCTGTCACGGTCGAAGGACGGGCCATGCTCCACAAGGCGAAGCCGGTAGCCATCGGCCGGGCCGGTCCAGAGCGTCACCTGCTCGCGGCGCTCGTGGCCGTCGCGCGAACCCACGGGCACGTCCAGCTCCAGGGGCACTGACCCGGCGGGGGGCACGAGGCCCCGGTACATGGGCAGGTAGACATCGACCTGGTGGCCCAGGCCACCCGGCGCAGCGGGGCCGAGAGCCCGGCTCAGGGCATCGACCACGTCCGCCAGGCCACCCGTCTTGGCCCAGGGCTCGCATTCGGACGCCACCATCGCGATACGCATCGTGGGCGCATGGTACGCCGGTGGCGAACGCGCCAGCATCCCGCGCGCGGCGCGCGCGGCCACGGTACGCTACGTCTCGATATGTCCTTCCCCAGAACCATCCCGACGATGCCTGCCCCTGACCATCGGCTGCCGCCGAAGCTCGAGGGCTTGTCCCGCCTGGCCTACAACATGTACTGGTCATGGCACCCCGAGGTACGCCAGCTGTTCGCCCGCATCGACCGGCGGGTATGGCACAACTACCGCAGCCCGGTCGCGGTCCTGCGGGTCCAACGGGACTGGACCTCCCTGCTGACCGACACCGACTTCATGGTCCAGTACGAGACCATCCTCAGCGACTTCGATCACTACATGGCCAACGGCCGCACGCACTGGTTCGCCCGCAAGCACGGCAGTGAGGTGGCGGGTCCCGTGGCCTACTTCTGTGCCGAGTTCGGCCTGCAGGAGTCGCTGCCCATCTACTCGGGCGGTCTCGGGGTCCTCGCCGGCGACCACTGCAAGACGGCATCAGACATGGCCTTGCCCTTCGTGGCGGTGGGCCTCTTCTATCGCCGGGGCTACTTCCGCCAGGCCATCGATGCCGACGGGCACCAGGAGCACAGCTACTTCAATCTCGATCCTGCGCGCCTGCCGTTGCTGCGTGCGGTGGACCCCACCGGCGAGCCGGCCATGGTCAGTGTCGAGCTGCCCGGCCGCACGGTCTACGCCGCGGTGTGGGTGGTGCAGGTCGGGCGGGTGCCGCTGCTGCTGCTCGACACGGACGTCCCGGAGAACAGCGAGAGCGACCGGCCGATCACCCACATCCTCTACGTGCGAGGCCGACAGATGCGCCTGCACCAGGAGCTCATCCTCGGGATCGGTGGCGTCCGCGCCCTGCGCACGCTGGGTGTGGAGCCGGCCGCCTGGCACCTCAACGAGGGTCACTCTGCGTTCATGCTCGCCGAACAGGCACGAGAGAAGGTGGTCACGGGCACACCGCTGGAGCAGGCGCTGGCCGAGGTCCGCGAGCACGCGGTCTTCACCATCCATACGCCCGTGCCGGCGGGGAACGAGCGGTTCAGCGCAGACCTGGTGCGCGAGCTGACGACGCCGGAGGCGGAGGCCGCGGGCATCGATATCGATGTCATCCTGGGGATGGGCTTGGGCATGGACGGTGATCCCACCCAGTTCGACATGACCGCCTTCGCCCTGCGCAACACGATCCTGGCTAACGGCGTCAGCCAGCTCCACGCCAAGGTCGCCGACAACACCTGGTCGCCGATCATCGACCATCACATCTTCGGCATCACCAACGGCGTCCATCCGCCGACCTGGGTGGGCAAGCAGATGCGCCAGGTCGTGCGCAGCCTCGGTGGTGACCTCGACCATCTCGACACCGAGCAGGAGCAGGACCGCTTCTGGACACGGATGGACCAGGTCGATGACGCAGCCCTGTGGGACGCGCACCTGCTACAGAAGGCGACCCTGCGGGAGTACGCCACCATCCGCCTGCGTCGGCAGCTGGCCCGTCACGGGGAGGCGCCCAGCGTGCTCGCGGAGCTGGACGACATCCTCGACCCGCAGGTGCTGACCATCGGCTTCGCCCGGCGCATGGCGACCTACAAGCGCGCGGCCTTGCTCTTTAGCGACACCGAGCGCATCACCCGCCTCATCACCGACCCGGACCGCCCGGTACAGTTCATCTTCGCGGGCAAGGCCCACCCCGCCGACCGACCGGGCCAGGGCGTCATCCAGACCATCTTCGAGCAC
>Ga0210085_1001239_pt1 | contig 10274 bp, 6 predicted proteins | sample China_Galinas_PW_5_FD_184866 | JGI IMG/M metagenome (GOLD analysis project Ga0210085, IMG submission 184866) | Wetland microbial communities from San Francisco Bay, California, USA, that impact long-term carbon sequestration - China_Galinas_PWC_D1... | ecosystem: Environmental > Aquatic > Marine... | reverse complement strand
ATCCTAAAATTCAAGGTGCAAAAATCGGTTTTCGGGTAACTGAGATCCCGTCTTTATTGACGCTAAATCGAGAAAATAAAAAAAATTATCACGAAAGTACGAAAATTCGAAAACACGGAAAAGATGATGGTTATGGTGCTTTCTTTTTTTTCGTGTTTTCGTGATTTTATTTTATTTGTTTGAACCATATGAAACTTTTAAAGAAAACTCCCATGATCAAACAGTATCTGTCCATCAAGGAAAAGTATGCGGATACGATACTCTTTTACAGGATGGGAGATTTTTATGAAATGTTTTTTGAGGATGCAGAAGTCGCATCAAAGGCCCTTGACATCACCTTAACTTCCAGAAACAAGAAAGATGAAAATCCGATTCCCATGTGCGGTGTGCCGCACAAGGCTGTTCAGGGGTATATCGCCCGTCTTATCGATCAGGGTTACAAAGTTGCGATATGTGATCAGGTTGAAGATCCTGCCCTGACGAAAGGTTTGGTCAAAAGGGAAGTCGTACGTGTTATCACACCGGGTATGATCCTTGACAATGAACTGTTGGATGAAAAGTCAGATAATTATGTTCTTGCCCTGGCACGCAACGATGATACTTTCGGACTCAGCTATTTGGATATTTCAACCGGAGCTTTCAGGGTCACAGAGTCTCATGATATGAATTCAATTGTTGACGAGGCACTCCGAATATCACCCAGCGAGGTTCTCTTGCCGGAATCGTGCAAAAGCGACCGGTTTTTTTCATTGATTCTAAATACCATGGCAGACCGAGCCATCACCTTTATATCCGATATTGCATTTAACTTCAGCAGGGGGCGAGAAAGACTCGTGGATCAGTTCAAAACCCTTTCCCTTGAAGGTTTTGGCTGCGAACATTTTAAGGCGGGTGTCCGTGCGGCCGGTGCTCTTATTTTTTATATAAGCGAAACGCAAAAACAAAAAATACAGCATTTATCGGGTATTGAGTCCTATTCGCTTAGTAATTACCTTATTGTTGATGATATAAGCTTTCGTAATCTTGAAATAAATAAAAGCATACTTACAGGATCCAGACAAGGTACATTGCTCGGTATTATGGATCGTACGGTCACAGCCATGGGGGGCAGGCTGTTGAAAAGATGGATCCGGTATCCGCTGATGGATGTCCCCGAGATAGAATTCAGGCAGCACGCCGTCGAAGAGGCAAAGGCCAAGGTATCGATTCGGCGGAATATCCGAGAAAAATTGAAATCGGTGTATGATCTCGAACGTCTCGGAAGTAAAATTGCCATGGGCCAATCAAATGCCCGGGATCTTGTTGCGTTAAAACATTCTTTGAACAGTCTGCCGGACATATGGTCTTTGCTTGAAAACCTTGATTCAGAAGGCTTTAAATGTCATCAGAATATCGACAACTTGCGTGACCTGGCCCGCCTGATCGATCGTGCCATACGTGAAGATGCACCACCGACCATCAATGAAGGCGGTATCATCAAAACCGGCTACAATACTGAACTGGATGAGTTGATTTCCATAAGCCGGGACGGCAAAAAATGGCTGGCCAGACTCGAAGCAAAAGAGAAGGATTCAACGGGAATCAGTACGCTTAAAGTTAGGTATAACAAGGTGTTCGGATATTTTATAGAGATTCCCAAAGCCCGATCAAAAGATGTTCCTTTGCACTATGTTCGCAAACAAACACTTGTGAATGCAGAGCGTTATATTACCGATGAGTTGAAAACGTATGAGACAAAAGTTCTGGGTGCCCAGGATCAACGGGCCGTCCTTGAATATGAATTGTTTAATCAGATAAAAGACGAGGTGATCAAAAACAATATTGCCGTTCAGATGGTGGCACACTTTCTGGCCCGTTTGGATGGTTTGCTGAACCTGGCTGAAGTTGCCGACCAGAATGACTACAACCGGCCGGAGTTTAACACCAATGGCCATATTTTGATCGAGGACGGGCGTCATCCGGTGGTGGAAAAGATGATTGCCGGAGAACGTTTTGTGCCAAACACCATCCAGATGGATGATATTGAAAATCAAATACTGATTATCACCGGTCCTAACATGGCCGGCAAATCGACGGTTCTCAGGCAGGTGGCGCTAATGGTACTTATGGCGCAAATGGGTTCTTTTATACCGGCGGCTCGGGCTTCAATGAATGTTACGGACAGAATCTTTACACGGGTGGGTGCACTCGACAATCTCTCCCAGGGTCAGAGCACATTCATGGTCGAAATGCAGGAAACCGCCAATATCCTAAACAGCGCAACACAGAAAAGTCTCGTTATTATGGATGAAATCGGCAGAGGGACCAGCACCTTTGACGGACTTAGCATTGCATGGGCGGTTGCGGAATACCTCCATGATTTAAAAGGGCACGGGGTTAAGACGCTCTTTGCCACTCATTACCACGAATTGACGGAATTGGCACGTCTAAAGCCCCGATCTAAAAACTATAATATTGCCGTCAAAGAATGGAATGATGAAATTATTTTTCTAAGGAAGCTGGTGGACGGGGGTACAAACAGAAGTTATGGCATACAGGTGGCTCGACTTGCGGGTATTCCCGGTCCGGTTATCCAGCGTGCCAAAAAAATTCTTTATGATATTGAAAATGACGAACACGGGTTAAGGCGGTCATTTACCCTGCCCGAAGATGTAAATGCTTCGGAAAAAAAGCATATGCAGCTTCATCTCTTTTCCAAGCCGGATCATTTCATCATAGAACAATTGCAAAAGCTCGATATTTCAAAAATGACGCCGCTGGATGCTTTAAATTATCTGAATGAATTACAGGAGAAGTCTAAAACCATTGTACACTAATTATAAAAAAACATATTTTTCATCTATTCTTGTTCTCTGTATGCTTTTTTTGATGTGGCCACGGGTATTATCCGCAGCCACGGCAAAGGATACGTATTACAAGGCTGAAGCCTGTTACAAAAAACTTCGCCATAGCCCCAGAAAACAGAAATATCGAGAAAACTGGCTGAGATGTATCAAGAAGTTTGAAGCGGTCTACCGATATGATCCTAAAGGTCCATGGGCCGCTGCCGGGCTTTATATGTCCGGGCAGCTTTACCAGGAACTGTACAAACGATCGTTTAAAACATCTGACAGGCAAACAGCCATTGATACTTATGAACGTATTATCAGCGATTTTCAGAAAAGCAAATACAAACAAAAGGCTATACTTGCCTTGGGTCATATGTCCTATAAAAAGCCCCCGAAAAGAGCCTCTAAAAAAGAAATACCTAAAAAAGATATTGCCAGGGTTGAAACGGACAGTATTGAAGCGCAAATTGAGAAATTAACCTCAACGCCGCTGCCGGTTAAAAAGGATCTGAAAGGGTCGTCAGACGAGGACGCTAAGGTCTTAGGATTACGATACTGGTCAAATCCAAGTTATACCCGGGTTGTCATCGATGCAGACAAAGACATGTCATATAGCCATAGACTTCTCAAAAAAGATGCGTCCATCAAAAAACCCCAGCGTTTGTATGTCGATCTAAACAACAGCAGGCTGAAAAAAGACATCAAAAAAATTGTTCCAATCAATGATGATCTCCTCATTGACGCGCGCGCCGGCCAGTATGCACTCAACCAGGTTCGGGTTGTTGTGGATATCAAGTCTTTTCAGACATATAAAGTATTTTCGTTGAAAAATCCCTTTAGAATCGTTATCGACGTTTGGGGGACTGTCGACACGCCGGTACAGCCGGTGATAACCATGGGTAAAAATAATGTCAAGATTCCCGCAGGCGCTCTGGCAAAGCAGCTTGCTTTGGGCGTAAGCCGTATCGTCATCGACCCGGGTCACGGCGGACGTGATTACGGTGCGCCGGGATATTTAAAGGGGGTTCATGAAAAAAACGTTGTCCTGAAATTGGCCCGCCGACTTGCAAAAAAAATTCGCAAAGAGTTGGGCTGTGATGTCATCATGACCCGAAATAGCGATCGAAACCTGACGCTGGAAGAGCGAACCGCCATTGCCAACACAAAAAATGCAGACCTGTTTATCTCCATACATACCAATGCTGTCCGGGATAGACGGGCCTATGGCATCGAGACGTTTTTTCTGAACCTGGCCACGGATAATGATGCCATTTTGGTTGCTGCAAGAGAAAATGCGACGTCAACAAAAAATATCAGTGATCTGGAGACCATTTTGAGCGATCTTATGCAAAATGCCAAGATCAACGAATCGAGCCGTCTGGCGGTTTTTGTACAGAAGTCGATGTATCGTCGTTTAAGAAAGCACTATAGCAGAATAAAGAGCAAAGGTGTAAAACAAGCACCCTTTTATGTTCTCCTTGGGGCCCAAATGCCTGCCATACTCATCGAAACGTCTTTTATCAGCAATCCCAGAGAATGTAAAAGACTGAACAACACAGCATATCAGGATCGAATGGCGGAAGCGATCGTTGAGGGAATTAAGGCATATATCAAGGAGACGAATCCGACGGCTTTGATGGAAAGAAACCCCAACCCGATTGCAAATAGATACGGAGGATAACTTATGGAATATAAAAACATTATATTTAAAATTGAAGAACAGGTCGCAACCATTACCTTCAACAGACCCGAGGTTTTGAACGCATTAAATGAAGCATCGCTGAAAGAGTTTTCACATGCCATTGATAACGTTGCCGAAAATGGGGACATCAGCGTTCTTATCCTAACCGGTGCCGGAGATAAATCCTTTGTTGCCGGTGCGGATATCACGGAATTTTTAACGTTTAATGCCCTTAAAGCAAAGCTTTTTTCCGAAATGGGACACGGACTTGTCAATAAACTTCAAGAGCTGCCGATACCCGTTATCGCCGCGGTAAACGGTTTTGCCTTAGGTGGCGGATGTGAGGTCGTCATTGCATGCGATTTTATTTATGCTTCTGAAAATGCCATGTTCGGTCTGCCGGAAATTAATCTGGGAATTATTCCCGGATTTGGCGGTACCCAGAGACTGCCGAGACTCATTGGAAAAAATAGGGCCAAAGAAATGATATTTACCGGAAAAATGGTTCCCGCAGCCGAAGCACAAACCATGGGATTGGTCAATAAAGTGTGTGCACAGGATGAACTCATGGATGAGGTCCTGAATGTCGCCAAAATCATTGTTTCAAAAGGAAAAGTCTCTCTTAGGGCGGCAAAGCAGGCCATCAACACCGGCATGGATGTCGATCTCAAGACAGGATGCCGTATTGAAATCGATGCATTTGCCATCTGTCTGGCAAGTCCCGATGCCAAGGAAGGGACACAGGCGTTTCTTGAAAAACGAAAAGCTGATTTTAAAGGGAGTTTGCAGGAATAAATCCGTTGTCCGTGATCACGGGGTGTGCTTGCCCCGTTTCACTCCGGTGTCTGCGTGTCTGGTCATTTCAATGACTTAGCAGCGGGGGCATTCCTGCCCCATCCGCGTTCTCCCGCGAAAAGCATGCGGGAGCCGCGGTTTCCCCCACTGCTAAGGCATTGAAATGACGAAGCCACTTTGCCAATATCGTTACACGGGGTAGAACACCCCGTGATCACGGACAATCTGTTGTCATAACACATCTTTTTTCTTGACATAATTTTATTCATCCAATATAGACCATCAAATAAAGATTGCCCTCACAATGCAAAAACATAAGGGGCTAATATAATTAAGGGTCTAATGTATGCGGTTTCGATTTTTCTACTTTGGTTTTTTTAGTTTTTTGGATGGCTTCCTTTTTAGGAAGTCTATCCATGGGGCGGCAAGGTAGAAAAGAACCAACTTGTTAAAAACCATGGGTAGACAAAAAAAGAAACCCATGGTTTTCTTTTTTGAAGCTGTGGGTTTCAAACCCGCAGCTTTTGTGTTTATAAACTGATTCTGAAAGGAGTACCATAATGATTCTCGACATCGGATTCGAAACCATGCCAAGAGAAGATCTCGAGGCCATCATACTGCGACGGCTCAAGGCGACCATTGATCGTGTCTACGCAAATGTAGCATTTTATCGAAAAAAATTTGAGGAAAACAATCTAACGCCCAATGACATTCAGTCTCTTGAAGATTTAAAACGAATTCCATTTACGGTAAAAGAGGATTTAAGGGACAATTACCCTTTCGGCATGTTTGCCGTTCCAATGGAGAATGTCGTTCGCATCCATGCCTCATCCGGCACCACAGGAAAACCCACGGTTGTCGGGTATACGGCCAGGGATATCAATACATGGGCTGAATTGATGGCCAGATCACTGGTTGCCGGCGGTGCAACACGGGGAGACATCATTCACAATGCTTATGGATACGGGCTCTTTACAGGGGGTCTGGGAGTCCACTATGGAGCGGAAAAGCTCGGTGCTTCCGTTATTCCGGTGTCTGGAGGCAATACAAAGCGGCAAATTGTCATCATGAAGGATTTTGGTCCCACAATATTGACGGCAACGCCCTCGTACGCACTTCACCTCGCTGAAGTCGCCGAAGATGTGGGGGTATCTTTTAAGGAATTTAAGTTTAAATATGGAATATTCGGGGCGGAGCCCTGGTCTGAAAAAATGCGTGAAGAGATCGAACGAAAGCTGAACCTGGTTGCTGTGGATATTTACGGATTAAGTGAGGTGATCGGGCCCGGAGTTGCTATTGAGTGCCATGAAGCAAAGCAAGGCCTTCACATATTTGAAGATCATTTTATTCCAGAAATCATTAATCCTGTAACAGAAGAAGTGCTTCCTTACGGTGAAACCGGCGAACTTGTTTTTACGACCATCACCAAGGAAGCATTCCCGGTTATCCGTTACAGGACACGCGACATTACGTCGCTGAATCCCGAGCCGTGTATATGCGGACGGACCCATATCCGCATGAACAAAGTCAGCGGACGTTCGGATGACATGTTGATCATCAGAGGCGTCAATGTGTTTCCGTCACAGATCGAAAGTGTTCTGATGGAAATGGAGGAAGTTGAACCGCATTATCAGCTTATTGTTGACAGAGAAGATAATCTGGATACGTTGACCGTCCTGCTTGAAGTCGGTGAACGTCTCTTTTCTGATGAAGTAAAACACCTTCAGGACCATGAAAGAAAAATAGCAAAGAACATAAAAGATTATCTTGGTGTTTCAGCAAAAGTAAAACTGGTAGAACCAAAGGCAATCGCTCGAAGCGAAGGGAAAGCTGTGCGAGTGATTGACAATCGAAAAATATAGAAGTCAGGGATCAGAGGTCGGGTGTCAGAGTTCGGGGGAGACAAAGTTGAAAGCCTAGAGCTCGAAGCTAAAAGAAAAAACAAGTAAAGAGAAACCAGTGATCAGTGACGAGTGACGAGTAATAAGCGGCCAATGACCAAAGGAGGCAGATATGAAGGCGGAACAGATTTCGGTCTTTTTGGAGAATAAGACTGGACGTTTGGCTGAAGTGACGGGGATTCTTTCCGAAGCGAACGTGAACATCAGGGCGCTTGCATTGGCGGACACATCCGATTTCGGTGTGCTTCGTCTCATTGTAGACGATAATATAAAAGCGGTTAAGGCGCTTAAAAACCGTGGATTTACCGTGGGAAGAACCGATGTCGTGGCAGTAGAAGTGGAAGACAGACCCGGAGGTCTTCATCGATTATTGGATATGTTGCACAACGCCGAAATAAACGTGGAATACATGTATGCATTTGTTCAGCACAGCGGTGAAAATGCCGTCATGATATTTCGAATCGACAATATCGATGAAGCCGTTAAAGTCCTTGAAGAACACAATGTAAAGGTTATCAACGGCAGTAAAGTCTATACCCTGTAACACCTTTGAGCGTTTTAAATTTTAAAGGGATTCAAATTCCTTTTATTTTTAATGAATAATATCGATTTGTATTTTAAAATTTAAAACCCTTCGGGATCGCCGATCTTACCGCATCTACTGCGTCAGATGCCGTTCCGCATAGTATAAACTATAGCGAAACGACATCTCCTCCCGCAAAGCGGGATTTCGCTAAGCGCAAGACTTGTCGTAACGAAGCGAAGATACCGTCACGCGGGGCTTATATGCGGCAACCTCGACAATCGCTCAACTTAGGTTATAAATTGGCTGATACGGGAGAATCTCCTTTACCAGCCAAGGGTTCACGAAGCAATAAGTTTGTGAAATTATTTTTGAGAGGGCCCAAAGGTTTCAGATGTGATCCATTTGGAATCAAATATTGTTATTCCAGTATTCCAGTACCCCAACTGAATAACATTATCGGGTGGACGATAAGGCCAGTTTGATTGTAAACGAAGAGAGACCTTTGAAAAATAGATATTTTTGTTCAAGTTCAAGGAAGGCGATAATTTTAACCATAGGAATACATTAAGTATTTCGATGATTAAAATTCGCGCCTGACACAGAAATCGTACAAAAAGGGGTGTTTTGCAAAGGTTTCGAAGTGCGGTTTCCAAAACTGTGGCACTGTTAAACATTTGAGAAAAGGAGGCGTAGATGACACTCAAGAGAATTTCTATTTTCACAACAATTTGTTTATTCTGTCTGGGATTGGTGATTAGTCCGGCAATGGCTTTTAAGGGGACCTATAAAGTGGGCGCCGTATTTTCCGCAACCGGTCGAACCTCTTTTTTGGGGGATCCTGAAAAGAAAACCGCTGAAATGATCGCAGAGCAGATCAACAAAGCCGGCGGTATTAACGGCCACAAGCTGGAATTGATTGTTTACGATACCGAAGGAGATGCGACAAAGTGCAATCTGGCGGTTAAAAAACTCATTACCCAGGACAAAGTCTGTGCGGTAATCGGTCCTTCCTTGAGCGGGACGTCTCTGGCGGTGGTGCCTTTGGCCGAAAAATATAAGACGCCGCTGGTTTCCTGCGCAGCAAGTTATAAAATCGTTCATAATGACAAGACCGGCAAACCGTATAAATGGGTTTTTAAAACGCCTCAAACCGATACCATGGCTGTAGAGGCGATTTATACACGACTGCAAAAAACCGGCGTCAACAAGATCGCCATCATCAGTGTGACTTCAGGATTTGGCGCCAGCGGACGTAGTGAACTCATCCGGCTTGCTCCCAAGTATAAAATAAAAATTGTTGCCGACGAAAAATACGGTCCTAAAGATACGGACATGACGGCACAATTGACCAAAATCAAGGGCAAGTCGCCCCAGGCTATTGTCAACTGGTCTGTGGGGCCGACTCAGGTGACGGTGCTTCGCAACTATAGGGATTTGGGAATGACCGGCATACCGTTTTATCAGAGTCATGGCTTTGGCAGTCGCAAAAATATCGAACTCGCGGCAGGGGCGGCAGAAGGTGTATTTTGTCCTCTGGGCGCATGTAATATTGCCGAGCTCCTTCCGGCAAACGATCCGCAAAAGGCTGTGACCATGAAATATATGAAAGACTATATGGCCAAATATAACGAACCCCTGTCTTCATTCGGCGGACATGCGTGGGATGCCCTGGAGATGGTAGTAAAAGCCCTTAAGAACGTTGGTTGCGACAAATCAAAGATCCAGAATTATCTTGAAAATGATATCAAAGGGTTCGTGGGTCAACATGGAATTTTCAACTACTCACCGGACGACCATAACGGCTTGACAAAAGATGCCTTTCATATGGTTGTTGTCAAAAATGGAGACTGGGCATTGGCGGACTGATTTTTACCTTAAATGATCGTAAACAAAAACTTTTGATCATTTAGGGCGTTAGGTTTTTATCAACTATTTTGCCGAGGGTGGTGTTTCATATTACCACCCTCGCTTTTTAATCAAACCTCAATTAGCCGGTTTTGTTTACGGTCGATTGAGGTCAAATTCTGTTCTAATCTATGGAAACGATAACACTATCAGGGCAGCTCTTTCAATACTTGATCACCGGCATCACCGTAGGCAGTGTCTATGCCATGGTGGCCGTGGGGTTTAACATTATCTATAATGTGACCGAGATCATCAATTTTGCCCAGGGCGAATTCGTCATGCTGGGGGGATTGATCATGGTCTTTTTTCACGTTGTTGTTGGACTTCCCTTGGTTCTGGCCTTTCCGGCGACAATTATTCTTGTAACCTTGGTGGGGATACTTTTAGACCGGTTGGCGATCCGCCCCATCCGCCAGCCCTCGGTACTTTCGCTGATTATCGCCACCATTGCAGCGTCGATTCTGATCAAGGGAGCGGCCATGTTAATATGGGGCAAGGATCCTTATGATCTGCCGGCGTTTTCCGGACGAGATCCCATCACTCTTTTCGGGGCCGTGATTCAACCCCAGTATTTGTGGGTGATCGGCTTTCTGATCGTTATTGTCATTTTATTGTCGATCTTTTTTGATCGAACCATT
>Ga0210085_1001238_pt1 | contig 10274 bp, 8 predicted proteins | sample China_Galinas_PW_5_FD_184866 | JGI IMG/M metagenome (GOLD analysis project Ga0210085, IMG submission 184866) | Wetland microbial communities from San Francisco Bay, California, USA, that impact long-term carbon sequestration - China_Galinas_PWC_D1... | ecosystem: Environmental > Aquatic > Marine... | reverse complement strand
CGCGGTGAAGGCCGGTACGCCACTGGGTGTGGAGGCGAAGAAGGTCATGGACGCCGGCGGACTGGTCTCCGACGACATCATCCTCGGACTGGTCGAAGAGCGCATCAAGGAGCCGGACTGCGTCAATGGCTTTCTGTTCGACGGGTTTCCCCGCACCCTGGCACAGGCCGATGCGCTGAAGGCCAAGGGCATTCCGCTGGACTGTGTCGTGGAAATCGACGTCGATGATAACGAGATCATCAGGCGCATGAGCGGTCGTCGCGCACACCTGGCCTCGGGCCGTACCTATCACGTGATCTTCAATCCGCCAAAGGAAGAAGGCAAGGATGACGTGACCGGTGAACCATTGGTCCAGCGCGATGACGACCAGGAAGAAACGGTCCGGCAACGCCTCAAGGTCTATCACGACCAGACCGAGCCGCTGATCCAGTATTATTCCAAGTGGGCCGCCTCAGGCGCGGCTGATTCCCCGCGTTATGTCAAGATCAACGGCATCGGGAAAGTAGACGAAATCCGTGATGCCATCTTCGCAGGTATCGGTGAGTAGCAGCTTTAAAATGTAATCCCAAGAGGCCAGCATTGCTGGCCTTTTTTATTTCCATTGATGACTTGTCCAGTTTGTGCTAGCCGCATTTGTCGATGTCAATTATTTTTACAGAAGCGATATTCAAAGTCGCCCATCACGCCACCATCTCGTTGTTTCAATGAAGGATATTAATTATGGTATAATAATTGCATAGTAACTTTTACTAACGTCAAATTTGTGACGTATTGAGCGAAATGTTTAACAGCCTTTGTATTTTCAAACACCAGGATAGTGATGTTTGTCGGTGCGAAGTCAGGTGTACATTCATGCTTAACCAATTTATCGTAAATAGTCTGTATTAGTATGAAATATAATGCTAATAGCAGTAATTTTAGATTGATGCTGGAGAGATCCCGGGTGGTTGCAAGTATAGTAATCAAGTCGATGGCAAAGGGAACGTCCTGCTGCATGCACACGGACAGTCGGGAGCGCATGTGGTCGCGGGTTTAAACAAACCGGAGGAAATTGATCCCGGCGGTGTTCGTAAAATGCTGCGAATGATCAATTCCCTGAGTGACTCTCCGGCGGGTAGTGTCATCTACCGCCAGCTCGAGCACATGCTCGATGACGTCGCCGCCAGTCATCTCAAGGTGGAAATCGCCTATGCCGGCTTCGTCAGTTCACTTCTGGACGCGTTCGTCACGCACCTTACGCCCGGCTCGCCGCGATATGTCCAGGTGAAACTGCTGCAGGCACGGTTGCAACCACCGTTGACGGCCACCGAGTTGAATACACTCAGTGAATTCGTTGCCCAGTGTGCTGATGACATAAGGGATGCGCGCGACGCCGGCGCCTCGACTATGTATGCCGTCATCAACCCGCTGCTGCGCGCCTTCGGTATCGAGGAACTGGCAACGCCGGCGACGCGGGCGCCCGGAAGTGAGCAAGACGGCGCCGATAAGCCTGAGGCCATCTCCGAAGCAGCGGCCGTCAGCTCGACACCGCCGGCGATAAGGTTGATGAACGAGGTGGTGGAAGCGGAGGCGGATCTGTCGCCCGGGGTGGCGGAGGACGAAACAGACACGCAGCAATCCCCTGAAGATACGGAAGAGGAGCTCGATACCGGGGATCTGTACGAGGCAGGTGATGACGCCAATCCACCGAGGGTGCCTGGACTGGGCGATGAGGATTATCACTATGACCTGGACGCCCGGCGTGAGGATATCCGGCAACTGCAATCCGGCCTGGGGCAGCAATTGATGGAGACGATTTCCCAGAATGAGGAATTCGGCGTGATTCTCGAGGTGGTCCTGGCCGAGTTGCGCCAGGCCGAAGATGTTGCTGGCATAGAGAATGCGCGCTGGACGCTGATCCGCGAGATCGACAAGCTCATGAAAGGTCACAATGAGCTTGCCGACAAGCTCGACAGTACGCACCATTATCTGCATCTAATCGAGTCGGACAGCCGCGAATTGACCGATGAGTTGATCCGGGTAAGGATGCTCAGTCTGACCGATGAGCTGACCGGTCTCGCGAATCGCCGCGCCTTCATGCGGCGACTGGAGGACGAAGTGGCGCGGGTGCAGCGTTACGGTTTCCCCCTGTCCTTTGCACTCATGGATCTCGACCATTTCAAGGGCATCAACGACGAGTACGGCCATGTGGCCGGCGACGAGGTCCTGCGTGTTTATTCCAAGAACATCCTCTCGGTATTCCGCCACCACGACATGGTGTCCCGCTATGGCGGGGAGGAATTTGCCGTCCTGTTGCCGAATACCGATGCCGACGGCGCCATCCGCGCGCTGAACAAGGTCCGGCGCCGCGCCGCGGAAACCCGCTGGCAAAGCAACAGCACCATTTCGCAGGTGCCGTCGTTTTCCGCCGGCGTATCACTGTTCAAGCCCGGCGAATCGGCCAGTGCGTTCATCGAACGCGCCGACAAGGCCCTCTATCGCGCCAAACGTATGGGGCGTAACCGGATCGAGCTGGATATCACTTACGAAACCGAGGAAGGCCACCGGTCACCGCGCCGCCGCAGCACTGATCTCTGACGAAGTGGCTTCCGGCAGATCGGACAGCCTGTATAATTGTCCCCAATCGTTCATTCATGACAGGACAGCGGGACTATGGCAACAGTCGAACTCACCCTTGAGTCGTTCGAAGGGGTAATCAATGGAAACGATATCGTGCTGGTGGATTTCTGGGCGCCATGGTGTGGACCCTGCCGCCAGTTTGCACCCGTGTACGATTCCATGTCAGAGCGCCACCCCGATGTGGTGTTCGCAAAGGTCAACACCGAGGAGCAGCTCGAACTCTCCCACCATTTCCAGATTCGTTCCATTCCCACGCTGATGGTTTTCAGGCAGCAGATTATCTTGTTTTCCCAGCCGGGCGCTCTGCCGCCGGCGGCGCTCGCTGACATCGTGGAGAAGGTGCGCGACCTCGATATGGACCAGGTTCGCAAGGATATCTCGGAAGCGGCGCAGGGTTGAACGATCATGTCCGGTACGAACCGATATTTCGTAATGGCGCGATTGCGCGATTACCTGCCATGCATGGTGACCGCCCTGCTGCTTGCCTGCCTCATGGGCGCGGTACACGCAGACACCGATAACGTTTACAACCGGGTCCGGTTACAGGCACAGCAACTCGAGTCGGTCAGCAATGACACCATGCATGTCACCCTGAATACCTTCGGCGAGGCGCGCGACCCCGCCAGTCTGGCGACCCGGATCAATGAGGACATGGAATGGGCTCTGGGGATCGCCAGACGCCAGCAGGGCATCACATCCAGGACCGGCGGCTACCAGACCTATCCGGTCTACAAGGACACTGTCCTCAAGGGGTGGCGTGGCGAGCAAAGCCTGGAACTGGAGGGCAAGGACAGCCGCGCCATGAGCCGTCTGGTGGGCGAATTACAGGAAAAGCTGCAGGTGAAATCCATGTCGTTCTCCGTATCCGACGCAAAACGCACCGGTGTCGAAAATCGCCTGATCAGTCAGGCGCTGGATGCCTTCAAGGCGCGAGCGGCTATCGTCGTCGACAACCTGCACGCGACCGGTTACCGCATCGTGGACATGACTATCAGCACCTCATCCCAACGACCGCCGGCGCCTTATCCGGTCGCCAGAATGGCCACAGCGATGCAGGCCGAATCCCGTGTTGCCGTTGAGGCCGGTGAGAGCGATGTCAGTGTCATGGTCAGCGGCACCGTCGAGCTGTCGCTGCCCTGATCCGAATGGCGCTTGCCTGGGGTTCCATCCAGGAAAAAATAACTTTACCGCAGAGACGCAAAGTACGCAGAGAAGTTCTATGATGAAGATATTAAAAATCTTTGCCTACTTTGCGACTCTGCGGTGAAAAAGGTATTTATGGACGAACACTATGCCACACTCGTATATCCTTGTACTTCGAAGTAAATGGAAAACACCGAATATTCACAGATAATTTTTGTGTCTTCCGTGGATTCCGTGGCTATGTATCACGATTTCGACTTTAAGTAAGTACCATTCTGGTCTGACCTCACTTTCTCCAGGGGGGCCGTCTCGCCGCTGCCGGAACTCTCCATCAGATCCGGTTCACCGCAGTACTCACTTATTTCCCGCCTCGCGGCATCACGCATTTTCAGTGCGTCCTGCCAGCTTTCACCCGATGCTGCAATGGGGGGGCGTATGATGACTTCGATTCGCGAGCGTCTGGGCAGCCAGGTCTCGCTGTCCAGGGCGTTGCGCGCCCCGCGAATCGCAACCGGCACCACCGCCGCGCCGCCGTGCGCCGCCGCCACGAACGCACCCATGCGGAAGGGTTGCAAACCCGCGAAACTGATAAAGGTCCCTTCCGGGAAGAACACCAGCGAGTGGCCGTTTCTCGCCTGCCTGACCATGCGTCGTATCGACATGGCGCCGCGATGGGCGTTGAAGCGGTCAACGAATTCCACACCGAAGCGTTGCAGGATGAGGCGAAGCGGTAATATCCGCGACAGTTCACCCTTGACGATGAAGCGGATCGGGATTTCCAGCGCGGCGATGAGGGTGAAGGCATCCAGGTAGCTGGTGTGATTGGCCACCACGATCATGGGCTTTGTCATGTTCAGGTTTTCCTGTCCGGTGACTGTAAGCGGTATGAACGTACACCTGAGCAGCAGCCTGGCGCAGGCGCGCGCGATGCGCGTCCGCCAGCGCTGCACCGGTGTGAATACCATCAGCAACCAGACGGGCGCGCTCAGGAGCAGCACGACCAGCCAGGCATAGATGCCGTACAGCCAGTCACTCAAGGTGCTTTGCAATCGCCGGCGGGCGGCGGGTTCAGGGTCGGGGTCTCCGTATCCGCCCATCAGCAGCGTACCGGCATCGCAGTGCACAGGGCTCATCGTTTCCGCCCGGACCGCGCCGGCCCGCTGGCCGCCATTGCCGTGTGCGAGGATCGACTGCATCAGTTCATGAGGGGTATAGGCGCAGACAGCGTCTTTTTCATCCAGGTGGATGCTGAACACCCGTTCGATACGGTTGCACAATTCCATGCGTGCGAGACTGTCCAGACCGAGTTCACGATCCAGCAGGGTATGTGGCGTGAAGTGGATATGTTTCCACTTCGGATGAACCTCGCCCACCATGGAGCGGATAATGTCTATCAGTGCATTGATGTCCGGCAAGTGCCCGGGTGTGGAAACGGGGAGTATGTCGCTCTGTTCCTTCATGGTCTCGACGCAGTATATTCGCTCGGATGCCGCCGCGACATGGCCGGCCCGTGTCAATGACCTCAATCCCTGACGTTTATGCTAAGGTGAATGCATCATGAAACATATCGCCGTTTTCCGCAATTCCCGCTATGGAATGCTGCTGTTGCTGGTTCTTTGCCTGGCACCGCTGTGGGCGCCGGCGGCGGGGGAGAAGAGCGTCGTGGTGCTCGATATAAAGGGCGCCATTGGACCGGCAACCAGCGATTACATTCATCGCGGCATCGAGCAGGCCGTCTCACGAAACGCGGTGCTGGTTATCCTGCGCATGGATACACCAGGGGGGCTCGACACCGCCATGCGCGAGATTATCCAGGATATCCTCGTATCGCCTGTTCCGGTGGTTGGCTATGTTGCTCCGAGCGGCGCCCGTGCGGCCAGTGCTGGAACCTATATCCTCTATGCCAGCCAGGTGGCGGCGATGGCGCCCGGTACGAATCTCGGCGCGGCCACGCCGGTGGAAATCGGCGGCATAGGGCCGGATCTTCCGGGCGACAAGGGCAAGAATGACGAGGGAACAGGCAAGGGCGGCGGTGGCGACCATCAGGATGCCATGAAACGCAAACAGGTCAATGATGCCGCCGCCTATATCCGCAGTCTGGCCAAGCTGCGCGGCCGCAACGTCGACTGGGCCGAACTCGCCGTGCGCGAGGCTGCCAGCCTGCCCGCTGACGAGGCGCTCGAGAAGGGCGTCATCGACCTGGTGGCTACCGACATGGATGATTTGCTGCAGCAGTTGCAGGGACGCACCGTCACCGTGATGGGGACGCCCCGGGTGCTGGAGACGGCCGGTGTGCAAATCCAAACCATAGCACCGGACTGGCGCAGCCGGCTGCTCGCCGTGATCACGGATCCGAATGTGGCCTATGTGCTGATGCTGATCGGAATCTATGGCCTGTTTTTCGAGTTCGCGAACCCGGGCTATATCCTGCCGGGGGTGGCCGGTGCCATCAGCCTGGTCCTCGCGCTCTACGCGTTCCAGATTCTGCCGGTGAACTATGCCGGCCTCGCCCTGTTGTCGCTGGGTCTCATGTTCATGCTGGCAGAGGCGTTCGTTCCCAGCTTCGGGGCCCTGGGCATCGGCGGCGTCATCGGGTTCGTGATCGGGTCGATCATTCTGTTCGATCAAGGGGAAGCCGGCTATGCCGTATCCCTGCCGCTGATTCTGGCGCTTGCACTGTTAAGCGCCAGTTTCTTCCTGTTTGTCGTCGGGGCCGCGATCAAGGCCCGCAGGCGGCCGGTGGTGAGCGGCCGTGAGGAACTGCTGCACACACGCGGCGAGGCGTTGGAGGATTTTACCGAAACCGGACGAATCCGCATCCACGGCGAGGTCTGGCAGGCGATGACGAAGGTGCCGCTCAGACGCGGCGAAAGGGTAAGGGTGCGCTCCATTGAAGGGCTTGTGCTGAGCGTCGAACCGGAAACTGAGGAGAAATGATATGGCCATACCAGGCGTATTTGTCGGGCTGATTATCTTTATCGCGCTAATGCTCTATACCTTTCGTATTCTCCGGGAATACGAACGCGGTGTCGTCTTCATGCTGGGACGATTCTGGAAAGTCAAGGGTCCCGGTCTGATCATCATCATTCCGGTCGTCCAGCAGATGGTGAGAGTCGATCTGCGCACGATCGTGATGGATGTGCCCAGTCAGGACGTCATTTCCCGAGACAACGTCTCGGTCAAGGTCAATGCCGTGCTGTATTTCCGCGTCATCGACCCCGAGCGTTCCATCATCCAGGTCGAGGATTATCTGGCCGCGACCAGTCAGTTGGCGCAAACCACGCTGCGTTCCGTGCTCGGTCAGCACGAGCTGGATGACATGCTGGCGGAGCGGGACAAGCTCAACGCCCATATCCAGACCCTGCTGGATCAGCAGACCGACGCCTGGGGCATCAAGATGGCGAATGTCGAGATCAAGCACGTCGATATCGACGAAAGCATGGTGCGCGCCATTGCCCGCCAGGCGGAAGCCGAGCGCGAACGGCGCGCCAAGATCATCCACGCCGAGGGTGAAATGCAGGCCGCCGAGAAGCTTGTCGAGGCTGCGCGCATTCTCAACCAGCAGCCCCAGTCGCTGCAATTGCGCTATCTGCAGACGCTGACGGAAATCGCCGGCGAAAAAAGCTCGACCATCGTGTTTCCCCTGCCGCTGGACAGCATCGGTCGCCTGTTCGATCGCCCCCGTAGCGAAGGCTGAACGGCTTGGCGGGCGGACAGCAGGAAGCAGCGCCAACCACGGTCGGGCAAGACGACGCGGCGCGTCAGGCCATCGAACAATTCCTCGACGCGCAATGGATGGAACGCGGCTTGAGCGAGAATACCCTGGCGGCCTACCGCAATGACCTCAACGGGCTCACTGCCTGGCTGTCAGGGCGCGGTGGCGGCCTAGTCGCGGCCCGCCGGGAGGACTTGCTCGATTACCTCTCGGAACGGGTGATCAACGGTGCCAGGCCGAGAACCACGGCGCGGCTGCTGTCCTCGCTGCGTCGCTTCTATCGTTACCTGGTCCGGGAAGGCCGTCTTTCCGGTGATCCCACGGTGCGCATCGATACACCGCGCATCGGCCGACCTCTGCCGGATTCGCTGAGTGAGGAGGAGGTCGAAACACTGCTCGACGCGCCGGCTGTCAGCGAGGCGCTGGGGCTGCGCGACCGCGCCATGCTGGAACTCCTGTATGCCTGTGGTCTGCGCGTCTCGGAACTGGTTAATCTGACCATGGAGCAGATCGATCTTACCCAGGGCGTGGTGCGGCTGATGGGCAAGGGCAGCAAGGAACGTCTGGTGCCGCTGGGTGAAGAGGCCGTGGAGTGGCTGCAGCGCTATATTGCGCAAAGCCGCCCGGATCTGGCCGCCGGGGCAAGCGCGAGAGCGCTGTTCATCACCCGCCGTGGCAAGTCCATGACCCGCCAGGCCTTCTGGTACCGGCTGCGCCACTATGCGGTAAAATCAGGGATAAACAAGACGTTGTCACCCCATACCCTGCGGCATGCCTTCGCCACGCACCTGCTCAATCACGGTGCGGATCTGCGTGTGGTGCAGATGCTGCTCGGTCATAGTGACCTCTCGACCACGCAGATATATACTCATGTGGCACGCGAGCGTTTGAAGGAACTGCATGCCCGGCATCATCCGCGGGGTTGATGCGGGTCCCTTCTCCTGCCAGTGAACACATGCACAAGCACCGCATGAAACTTCTCTCCACGATCGGATGTCGAAACATGATCGGATCTGACGGAAATACAGGGTTTTTATGATGAATATACGATGGGTCAAGGCATGTCTGACGGCAATGCTGTTTGCGGTTATCAACACGGCATTCGCCGATACCGGCAGTCACGAGGCGATCGAGGCCTCGCTCAGGAAGGTGCTGCCGGACATGAAAACGGACCAGATCCGGCCATCCCCGATCGAGGGGGTTTCCGAAGTGCAGGTCGGGCCGCGACTGTTTTACGTGACCAATGATGGCCGGTATCTGCTGCAGGGCAGTCTGATTGATCTGCAGACCCGCCAGGATATCAGTGAGGGCCGCCGCAATACCTTTCGCCTGGAGGCGATCAACGCCCTCGGCGAGCAGGACATGATCATCTTTCCGGCAAAAAATCCGCGCCATACCGTTACCGTGTTTACCGATGTGGATTGCACTTACTGCCGCAAGCTGCATAAACAGATCAAGGACTACAACGACCTCGGTATTACGGTGCGCTACCTCCTTTACCCGCGTTCCGGTGCGAACACACCGTCCTACTACAAGGCGGTCACGGTCTGGTGCAGCGAGGATCGACAGGCGGCACTGACCCGCGCCAAGGCGGGTGAAGCTCTCAAGCGGCTCGATTGTCCCAATCCTCTCGAAGAGCTGATGGATCTGGGGCAGGCGGTGGGATTGCAGGGTACACCCGCAATCATTCTGGATGACGGCGAGATGGTGCCCGGCTATGTTCCGCCCGAGAAACTGGCCAAGGCGCTGGATGCGGCGAAGTAAACCCCAACGTTGCATAAATCCCCTCTCCCGCTGGAGGGTGTCGCAAAAGACATTCGTGCTACCGTAGGGTGCGCCGTGCGCACCATTCCAAACAAAGAGTTACGCCTCCCGAACGGTGCGCACGGCGCACCCTACATTGCTATTTCAACACCCTCCACCGGAGAGGGGCTGTTTCTGGAGTTCACCGGGAGTGAACTCCAGAATCACCGGCAGACAGCACGCTACCCGTGATATACAGGTACATTTCTGCATTCATGCTGAAATCTTATGCAACAGCAAGGTAAAGAAGCAGACAGGCAGTGCATGCCAGAGGCGCGGGAATCCATGCATCGCGCTGTCTGATGGTTTTCCCCCTGCAGGCCCGAATGGCATTTGCTCATGGGATATCGTCTTTAATATAAAGAACACATGGCCACGGAAGCACACAGAGAAATACGGAATAATTACTCATAATGTCCGTGTCTTCCGGAATGGATTCCATGGCTATTTACAATGATTCGGACTTAGCTAAGTGTCATTCCCTGCGGGCTCCTCTAAAAAGTGAGTATTCCCCTGCAGGAGCGGGCTTGCCCTGAAAGGCACAACAACCCGCTCCTGCAATAAGATCCGTTCCGGCTTTTCAAAGTATCCATAGCCGTATGAATCGATACGGCTATGGATAGTGTGCGTGTTTAATCCATGTGCTTCACAGCACAGCTGTGGTACACGTGTCGCGTGAGGCAGGAAGCCGGGAGCCATCCGTGGCCGTCATTCGTTGCTGCATTCAGGCGGCAATCGTTGCACAACCACTGCGACGGATAGACATATCACGTTGGGTCATCTGTCGGGTATTATGAACCACACGACGATACCGACGGATAAACCGGGGGCAGGTTGTCGGCGTGAATAATTCCCGGGAAATTTATGACCTCGACATAACAGGCGAATTGTGGCCCGTCTCGGAAAACTATTCCTGGTCCATGAGGGGGAGACAGGAAACGTACTGTATTTCCTGTTCTTCTTCATGATCGTCAGTGCCGGTATGGCCATAGGC
>Ga0210085_1001237_pt1 | contig 10275 bp, 6 predicted proteins | sample China_Galinas_PW_5_FD_184866 | JGI IMG/M metagenome (GOLD analysis project Ga0210085, IMG submission 184866) | Wetland microbial communities from San Francisco Bay, California, USA, that impact long-term carbon sequestration - China_Galinas_PWC_D1... | ecosystem: Environmental > Aquatic > Marine... | reverse complement strand
GTTTGCCGCGCACCTCACCGATGACATTCATGACCTCGGCCCGGTCGTCGTTGCCCTCGCGCCGCTTCTCGATGATGGCCAGCGGCGCGCCCACCAGCTCGGCGAAGGTGCGTGCACGCTTGGCAAAACCGAGGTCGGTGACCACGACCGCGTTCTCCAGCTGCTTCTGCTGCCAGTAGTTCGAGAGCAGGTGTGTCGCGGTCAGCTCGTCGACCGGGATGTTGAAGAAGCCCTGGATCTGCCCCTGGTGGAGGTCGATCGTGAGCAGGCGGTCAGCGCCGGCGACGCTGATCATGTCGGCGATGAGGCGCGCTGTGATGGGCACCCGCGGCTGATCCTTCTTGTCCGAACGCCCATACGAGTAGTAGGGCACGACCGCGGTGATACGCCCAGCGCTGGCGCGCTTGAAGGCGTCGATCATGATGAGCAGCTCCATGATCGACTTCTGCACCGGCTTGCACGTCGGTTGCACGAGGAAGACATCCTTCTCGCGCACGTTGTCGACGATGCGCACGAAGATGTTCTCGTTGGCGAACTCGAACACCTCCGAGCGACCCAGCTCCATCCCGAGGTAGCGACCGATCTTGCGAGCCAGCGCCTCGTTGGCGTTGCCCGTATAGAGGCCCAAGGCATCGCCCGTGGCCACGTGGTCGGTGTCGCCGAAGGCCGTCACTCCTCGTTCGAGGCCCAGAACGTCATGCCTGTGCCGCTCCATCGCTGGGGGGGCCACCGTCGTCAGGCCCGTCATCACCATTCTCACCGACACCGCGCTGCTCCGCCAGCCCCTCGCGGAAGACAGCGATACCGGCGACCGAGTCGCCCTTGTTCAGGCGCATCACGATGACGCCGCGAGCGGCGCTGCCGTAGCGGTTGATGGAGGCCACGTCCGTGCGCACCACCTGGCCCCCGCTCGAGATGAGCAAGAGCTCCTCGTCTGACTCGTCCACCAGCTCGACGGCCGCGACACGGCCGCTCTTGGCGCCTTCGAGCGAGATGAGGCGGACACCCTGGCCGCCACGATGCTTGGGCCGGAACTCACTGTTGGCCACGCGCTTGCCGTATCCGGCTTCCGTCAGCACCAGGATATCCATGTCGTCGTGGAGCACGCCCATGACCACGACCCGGTCCTGCTTGTTGGCCAGACGGATGCCGATGACGCCGGCGGCGTCCCGGCCCATCGGCCGCACCTCGTCCTCGCGGAAGCGGGCGATGCGGCCCATGGACGTGGCCAGGATGATGTCATCCTCGCCCGACGAGACCGAGACCCACGCGAGCTTGTCGTCGTCGGCCACCGTGATGGCCCGGATGCCGGTCGAGCGCACGCGTTCGAACTTTTCGATGGGCGTCTTCTTGACCACGCCCTTGACGGTGGCCATGACCAGGTTGTGCCCGGTCTCGAAGTTGGGCAGCGTGATGGTGGCCAGCACTCGCTCGCCAGAGTCCACCTGCACACCCTCCAGGTTGATGATGGGCATGCCCTTGGCCTGGCGGCTGGCATCGGGGATCTGGTGCACCTTGGAGCTGAACACGCGGCCGCGATCGGTGAAGAAGAGCGCCCAGTCGTGGGTGTTGGCCACGAGCAGGTGCTTGACCGCGTCCTCCTCCACGGTGCGGGCGCCGATGATGCCCTTGCCGCCACGTGCCTGGCGACGATAGGTGATCAACGGCTGGCGCTTGACATAGCCGCGACCACTGATGGTGATGACCACGTCCTCGTCGGCGATGAGGTCGTCGTCGCTGAGCTCCTTGTCCGCGCTGCCCTCGATGCGCGTGCGGCGGTCTTCGCCGTACTTGACGTCCAGCTCACCCAGCTCGTCGCGGATGATCTGGAGCACGCGCTTGGGATTGGCCAGGATGTCCTCGAGCTCGGCGATCTTCTGGATGATGTTGACGTACTCGTCCTCGATCTTCTGGCGCTCCAGGGCAGCCAGGCGGCGCAGCTGCATCTCGAGGATGGCGTTGGCCTGGACTTCGGAGAGACCGAAGCGACGCATGAGGTTCTGGCGCGCGGTCTCGACGTCGGCCGATTCGCGGATGGTGCTGATGACCGCATCGAGGTTGTCAAGAGCGGTCTTGAGGCCCTCCAGGATGTGTGCCCGGTCCCGTGCCTTCTGCAGGTCGAACTCGGTGCGTCGCCGGACCACCGCCTGGCGCCACTCGACGTAGTGCTGCAGCATCTGCTTGAGCGAGAGGGTCTGCGGCTGGCCGTCGACGAGCGCGACCATATTGGCGTTGAAGGCCATCTTGAGCGAGGTGTGCTTGAAGAGGTTGTTGAGCACCTTGCGAGGCGCAGCGTCCCGCTTGCACTCGATGACGATGCGCATGCCGTCACGGTCGGACTCGTCGCGCAGGTCGGCGATGCCGTCGATCCTGCCGGTCTTGACCAGGTCTGCGATCTTCTCCAGCAGGGTCGACTTGTTGACCTGGTACGGGATGGCCGTGGCCACGATGGCCGTCCGCCCGGCGCGTGTCTCCTCGAACGCGACCTGTGCCTGCATCACGACTCGACCGCGACCATGTCGGTACATGTCGCGGATGGCATCGATCTCCTCCCACTCACCGGTCACCGGGTTGCGGCGACGGTCGTAGCGGAAGATGGTGGCCCCCGTCGGCAGGTCCGGTCCCAGGAGGTGCTCACAGAGCTCGTCGGTGCTGAGCTCGGGGTCGTCGATCAGGGCCTGCGTGGCCCGCACCACCTCACCCAGGTTGTGGGGCGGGATGTTCGTGGCCATGCCCACCGCGATGCCGGCCGAGCCATTGATGAGCAGGTTGGGCAGCTTGGCCGGCAGCACCTCCGGCTGCATGCGCGTGCCGTCGTAGTTCTCGACGAAGTCGACGGTGTCCTTGTCGATGTCGGCCAGCACCTCCGCGGTGATGGCCGTCATGCGTGCCTCGGTGTAGCGCATGGCCGCCGGGGGATCGCCGTCGACCGAGCCGAAGTTGCCCTGTCCATCCACGAGGGGGAAGCGCAGGGAGAAATCCTGGGCCAGACGCACGAGCGCGTCATAGATGGCCTGGTCCCCGTGGGGGTGGTACTTGCCCATGACGTCGCCGACGATGGCTGCGCACTTGCGATAGGAGGCCCCGGAGTGGAGCCCCATCTCGTTCATGGTGTAGAGGATCCGCCGGTGGACAGGCTTGAGACCGTCGCGGACATCGGGCAGGGCCCGGCTCACGATGACGCTCATGGCGTAATCGAGATAGGCCGTCTTCAGCTCCTCCTCGATGGGGACCGAGCGGACGTTTCCGACTGGGTCGGTCATGCGCGACTCCTCGTGTAGCGGTCGCCCTGGGCGGCGACCGCGTCATGGCTGGTGGTGAGCAGGCCCGCGAAGTCGGCAGCCTGGTTCGCGGCGATGCTGGTGGAGGCGGCGCGGGGGTCGCGACGGATGCCCTCGAGGTCGGCGCGCAGGCGTGCGGCAAGATCGGCCGGCTGCTTGGAGAGCGCATCGCGCACGACCCAAGCGCGGGCACCATCGCGTTGCCTGACCGCGATCTCGGACTCCCGGCTCAGGAAGCCCCCGACCGCGTCGGGGTCGAGCGGTGTCCAGTTGCGCAAGGCCCACGAGATCGACTTCTGGACCATGGGTTCGGCGTCACCCATGAGCTGTCGCAACAGGTCCAGGACGCGGTTCACGACAGGTGCAAGCAAGGCCCCGCGCTCGCGGCTGGGCAGCTGATGTGGCATCGAGGCCAGCGCGGCCCCGACCATGCGGCGCTCGAACGTATGCTCCGAGTACACCAGCTGCTCGAGCTCGGCCCAGCGAAAGTCCTCGGCCAGGATGCCGCGGGCCCATACGTCGGCAAGGGTGTCGACCTCGATCCAGTCCCCTGCCCCGTGCGCCATTCGCCGCATCAGCTGCCACGACTGCTCGGGATCCTCGGCCAGGCCGCGCTCGAGGCAGGGCAGGGCGAACAAACGCACTGAACGCTGCGGAGCCGCGATGAGTCGCTGAGCCAGCTGCAAGACGGTGATGCTCGAGCTCTCAGCGAGGGCGGGACGCAGCTCCCCCTGGACCACGGCCACCAGCGATGACCGCACCTCCAGCTCCGGCGCGATGCCCGGGCTGACGCGGGCGGTGAGTCGGGTGTGATCGGGGTCGCCCAACACGGCGAGACCGTCGACGAGCGCGTCCACGAACGACTCTGGCTGCCCCACCAGCTCGGCCAGCTCGCGACCTACCGCTTGCGCTTGCGCGCGGTGTGCTGCGACGAAGGCCGCCGCCTTCGTGCTCGCCTCAGACATCGAGGTTCTGCACCTTCCGCGCCTCGGCCCGGATGAAGTCCTTGCGCGGGCCGACCTTCTCGCCCATCAGCACGGTGAACATGTGATCGGCTTCGGCCGCGTTCTCCGGGTCCACCTGCAACAGCGTGCGGGTGGCCGGGTTCATGGTCGTCTCCCACAGCTGCTCGGCGTTCATCTCGCCGAGGCCCTTGAAGCGCTGGACGGTGAGGTTCTTGACCTTCATCTCCTTGACGATGCGGTCGCGCTCCTTCTCGTCGGCCGCGTAGTGGGTGACCTTGCCGGTACTGACGCGGTACAACGGGGGTTGGGCGATGTAGAGATGGCCAGCCTCGACCAGCTCAGGCATGTTGCGATAGAAGAACGTCATCAGCAGGGTGCGGATATGGGCGCCGTCCACGTCGGCATCGGCGAGCAGGATGACCTTGTGGTACCGCAGCTTGCCCAGATCGAAGGTCTCGCCGATGCCCGTGCCAAGCGCGATGATGAGCGGGCGGATCTTCTCGCTCGAGAGGACCTTGTCGATGCGCGCCTTCTCGACATTGAGCATCTTGCCGAACAGGGGCAGGATGGCCTGGCTGCGTCGGTCGCGGCCCTGCTTGGCCGAACCGCCGGCCGAGTCACCCTCCACGATGTAGAGCTCGCTGCGCTCGGGGTCACGCTCCTGGCAATCGGCCAGCTTGCCGGGCAGGGCCGAGCCCTCCAGGGCCGACTTGCGCACCACCAGGTCACGCGCCTTGCGCGCCGCTTCGCGGGCCCGCGCCGCGGTCAGGGACTTGTCGATGATGCGCCGGGCGTCGGCGGGGTTCTCGTCGAGGTACTGGCTGATGCCCTCCCCTACCGCGGTCTGGACCTGGCCCTTGATCTCGGCGTTGCCGAGTTTGGCCTTGGTCTGGCCCTCGAACTGGGGCTCGGTCAGCTTGACGCTGACCACGGCCGTCAGGCCCTCCCGAACGTCGTCCCCGGAAAGCGCGCTCTTCTTGTCCTTGATCAGACCCTGCCGCCGCGCCCAGTCGTTGAGCGACGTGGTCAATGCTGCGCGAAACCCGGTGACGTGGGTGCCTCCATCAACCGTGTTGATATTGTTAGCAAAAGCAAGGACCGTCTCATTGAATCCGTCGTTGTATTGGATGGCGACCTCGATCTGGGTCGCTCCGTCCTGCTTCTCCGCCGACATCGGCCGAGCATTGAGCACATCCTTGCCCTTGTTGAGGTGCCGAACGAAGCTGACGAGCCCGCCCTCGAAGTAGAACGACTTCTCGCGCGCCGGCGTGACCCGCTCGTCGACCAGGCGGATGTGGACACCCTTGGTCAGGTATGCCGACTCGCGCAACCGCTGGGCGATCACGTCGAAGCTCACCTCGACCGTCTCGAAGACCTCCGGATCGGGCTTGAAGGTGGTGGTCGTGCCGGCGCGACCACTGGCTCGGCCGATGGCGTGGACCTCGTTGACCGGGATGCCGCGGGCATACGATTGCGTCCAGATCTTGCCGTCCCGCACAGACTCGACGGTCAGCGACTCGCTCAGAGCGTTGACGACGCTCACACCCACGCCGTGCAGGCCACCGGAGACCTTGTAGCCGCCGCCACCGAACTTGCCGCCGGCATGCAGCACGGTGTGGACCACCTCGAGGGCACTCTTGCCCGTCTGCTTCTGGGTCCCGACCGGCACGCCGCGTCCGTCGTCGCTGTTGCGGATGGAGCCGTCGGGCAGGATCGTCACCTCGACATACTCAGCGTGCCCAGCCATCGCCTCGTCGATGGAGTTGTCCACGACCTCCCAGACCAGGTGATGCAGGCCCCGGGTGTCGGTCGAGCCGATGTACATGCCAGGACGCCGCCGTACGGCCTCCAGGCCCTCGAGAACCTGGATCGAATCGGCGCCGTAGCTGGCAGCCTGGGACGCCTTGGTGGCGACCGCGTCGGGTGCTGTGGCCTGTTCGGTCATCGCTGTCCTCCAGTCATCCTTCGACCATCGATAGACGGTCGACCAGGCGACCGAGATCATCGTCGTCATACCACGTGATGGTGATCCGGCCACCCTTGCGGCCGGGCATGATCGAGACCTTCGTGCCGAGTGCCTCACGCAGTTGCGCTTCCATCGTCTGGACATCGGGATCGGTGTTCGTCACGGACTTCACGCGATCAGACGAGTCGCGCTTCGACGCCTGCACGAGAGCCTCGGTCTGGCGCACCGAGAGCGAGCGCGAAACCACCGTGGCCAGCACGACCTCCTGCCGCGCACGATCGTCCAGCCCGGCGAGGGCCTTGGCGTGGCCGCCGGAGATGCTGCCGTCAGCGACAGCTCGTTGCACGGGCAGAGCCGTCTCCAGGATGCGCAGGGAATTGGCCACGGCTGGGCGCGAACGACCCACTCGCTCGGCGACCAGTTCCTGTGTCAGCCCGAACTCATCGATGAGGTGCCGAAACGCCCGTGCCTCCTCCAGGGCGTTGAGATCCTCGCGCTGGATATTCTCCACGAGAGCGAGCTCGAGCTGCTCCTGTTCATTAGCAGTGCGAACGACCGCAGGGATCGATTCAAGGCCCAGCATCGACGCAGCACGCCATCTGCGTTCCCCTGCGATCAGCCGATAGCCATCTCCGGTACCGACGACCACGATCGGTTGCAGCACGCCATGGACGGCGATCGAATCGGCAAGCCGCTGGAGCTCCTCGGGGGCGAAGTCTCGTCGAGGTTGCTCAGGGTTCGGCGTCACTTCAGTGACGGGTACCTCGCGACTCGTTGATACGCCCGGCTCAGAGGTCGGGATCAACGAAGCCAGTCCCCTGCCCAGCCCACTGCTCCTCCGCGACTCGACGGCCATGTTCAGCTCACCTCCGCGTTGCGCCCAAGGCGCATCGCCTCATACTCGTGGCGTGCTTCCAGGAGCGGCGCACCCGGCTCGAGCGAGCTGCGTTCCAGGAATTCGACGGTGATCGCTCGATACGCAAGAGCACCACGCGAGTTCGGACTATAGACCGCGATCGGCTGACCGTAGCTCGGTGCCTCGGCGAGTCTCACGGAGCGGGGCACGATCGCGTCGAACACCCTCTCACCCAGGTGTCGTCGCACCTCGTTCGCTACATCGGCCGACAGGCTGGTACGTCCGTCATGCATCGTCAGGACGACCCCTTTCATGCTCAGGTTGGGGTTGAGGTGTTCGCGAATCAACTCGATGGTCGCCATCAGCTGACCGAGGCCTTCGAGGGCGTAGTACTCACACTGCAACGGGATCAGCACGGTGTCAGCCGCAGTCAAGCCGTTCACGGTGAGCAGCCCCAGCGACGGAGGACAGTCCAGGAGTATGAAGTCGTACGGGTCCCCCTGGCCCTGCAGGACGCGCTTGAGGCGGCGCTCCCGTCCGCCACTTGGCACAAGCTCGACCTCCGCGCCGGCGAGGCTGCGATCCGAGGGCAACACATCGAGCCCCTCGATGGACGTTGGGCAGATGGCTTGATCGACCGGCACATCGGACAGGAGAACGTCGTAGGCCGACACGTCGAGACTTGCTCGGTCGATACCCAGGCCGCTCGTGGCATTTCCCTGTGGGTCCAGATCGACCAGCAAGATCCTGCGGCCATCCAACGCGAGGTACGCGGCAAGGTTGATGACCGTCGTGGTCTTTCCCACGCCGCCCTTCTGGTTCGCACACGCGACGATCTCGCCCAATCAGCCCTCCCAGCCCCACTCGCAGCTCCCTTGATTGTACGTCCACTGCTGCGATGTTGCTTTCTGTCACCGGCTGCAGCACCAGAGCGCTTGGACGTCCGGAATCGTGCAGCAAGCGATGCCTCACAGCGCCTCACCGTGTGCTTATCCGCACGTTGTCCACAGCAAGCGTTGACAATGTGTTCCACGTGGAACAGTGATCACTGCTCGAGCCACCGGCGTTGGGCGCGCTGCGCTCAAGGGCAGGCGAGCAGGATGCACAGTGTGGAGAGCCAAGTTCCACGTGGAACGTGGCTCGGTGGTCGAAGAGTGGTGCAGACGACCGGAACGGATACCACGCAAGCCTCAATACGCCCGAGATAGAGGCTTCTGCGCACGACTACGCTCGACCAGGGGAGGGGACGGCGAGCTTCGGTGGCCACTATTGGAGCCGGCCCGGAGCTCGTCTATACTTCGGGACCCGGATGGACAGCAGCGCGAGGGGCGACTCGGGCGCGCATCCGATAGCCGTGGAAACAAGAACATCGACCTACCGTGATGAGCGTGTTGGCTCCTGCCGTGGGGGCCGTGCTAGCTGCCATCCTGGAGTCGAGCGTGCTGACCCATCTCCAGGTGGGCAGTGTCAGGCCCGACCTCGTCTTTGCCATGGGCATCGCCGTCGCGATGACCCTCGGCTTCGAGAGCGGGATGACCTGGGCCTTCGTCGGAGGACTCTCGCTCGATCTGCTGCTACCCGGACGTGCTCTGGGTGCTTCGGCGTTGGCCTTGTTGGTCGCCGTGGCGCTCGCCCTCCTGGTGGCCCGCGTGGTCTGGCCGCCCCGCCTGTTGGTGGTGGCAGCGACGGCCTTCGTGCTCGCCTTCGCCTACCATGCCATCGGGCTCGCGCTGCTTGCTTTCAACGACGGGGTCGGGCTCGGCGGGCTCTCTCTTCCGGAGATCGCTGCCATCGCCCTGGTCGACGGGGCCATCGCCGGCTTGGCCGTGCCGGTCATCCGGGCGCTCGACCTTCGTTTCGGCGAGTCCGAGCGACTGGCCTGGTGATGCGCTCATGAACGAACAGCTACATGTCGGCGAAGCACTCCCGACGCCCCGCAGCCTGGCGCCGCGCTTCATGGCCTTCGGCATCGTCATCATCTTGGCGGTGACGGGGCTTGGGGTGCGCCTCTTCCAGCTGCAGCTGTCAGAGGGTTCGACCTATGCGACGTACCAGGAGCAGGCGCTCACGACCGAGCGCGCCGTCCCCGTCGCTCGAGGCCTCGTGTATGACCGCAAGGGCCGCCTCCTCGTGGAGAACGTGCCAACGTTCGTGTTGCGCATCCTGCCTGCCGAACTGCCGCTCGACGCGCGCTTCGAGGTCGCGAATCGACTGTCGCAGCTCACGAACCTGAGGCCGCGCGACATCATCGAGCGCCTGGACCGCCATACCGGCTCGCAGTACGAGCTGGTGCGCATCGCCGACATCGATACCAAGACCGCTCGCGTCATCGCCGAGGATCCCGAGCTGTTCCCGGGTGTGGAGGTGGACCTCGAGGCACGACGCAAGTATCCAGAGGGCAAGCTCATGTCCCACGTGCTCGGCTGGACCGGTCGCATCAATGCCACCGAGTACCAGGCGCTCAAGGATCGCGGCTATTACCCAGAGGACCTGCTGGGCAAGGCCGGCTTGGAGTCGACCTACGAGGACGTGCTGCGGGGCACGTACGGACTCGAACGGGTGGACCTCGACCAGCAGGGCCACGAGGTGGAGGCGCCGGTAGTCCTGCAGCAGGCAGAGCCGGGCAACTCGCTCGTGCTCACCATCGACACCAAGGTCCAGAAGCAGGCTCAGAAGGCGCTCAAGTGGGCCATGGATACGATCGGGGTCAAGCGTGGCACGTTCCTGGCCATGAACCCGCAGAACGGCGAGATCCTGGCCATGGTCTCGCTGCCCGCCTACGACAACAACAAGTTCGCGCAGGGCATCTCCATGAGCCAATACAGCAAGCTGCTCGAGGATCCCTCCAAGCCCATGCTCAACGTGGCCATCAACGAGCAGTACCCTCCGGGCTCGACGTACAAGCTGGTGACCGGCACCGGGGCCCTGGCTGACGGCCGCATCACGGTCAACTCACACCTGATGACCAAGCCCTTCCTCGAGATCGGCGATTGGAAGTACCACGAGTGGAATGGGCAGGGTTGGGGCCCGCTCAACATCTTCGATGGCTTCGGGCACTCGAGCGACACCTTCTTCTACCAGCTCGCCGGCCGCCTCGGCATCGACCGGCTGGCCTACTGGGCCCACCAGTTCGGCTTCGGCAAACCCACCGGCATCGACCTGCCGGGGGAGGCCAGCGGGATCGTGCCCACCAACGAGTGGAAGCGG
>Ga0210085_1001236_pt1 | contig 10278 bp, 10 predicted proteins | sample China_Galinas_PW_5_FD_184866 | JGI IMG/M metagenome (GOLD analysis project Ga0210085, IMG submission 184866) | Wetland microbial communities from San Francisco Bay, California, USA, that impact long-term carbon sequestration - China_Galinas_PWC_D1... | ecosystem: Environmental > Aquatic > Marine... | reverse complement strand
GGCGAAGTCCTGCGGGTCGACACCGGCTGCCTGGTCGCCTTCGAGCAGACCGTCGACTACGACATCCAGACCGTGCCGGGGATCAAGACCGCCATCTTCGGCGGCGAGGGCCTGTTCTACGCCCGCATGACCGGCCCGGGCACCGTCTGGCTCCAGTCCCTCCCCTTCAGCCGCCTGGCAGGCCGCGTCGTCGCCGCCATCCCCAAAGGCCGCGGCGGCAGGAAGGGCGAAGGCAGCGTCCTCGGCGATCTCGGCGACGTCTTCATGGGGAGCTGAGAGAGGCGCGATCTCGGGGCATCTCGCGCCGTCCTCCCGCGGACGCTCCCTGCGGCGTACAGACGTACGCCTCAGTCGCATCCTTGGTGCGGGTGGCACGATCTACCCCGACCTCGCGCCTCTCTCCCAGAGCCCGCGACGGTTTTGGAGGCGTGAGACCGGGTCAGGTCGTAGTCCGCGGACAGCGAGCGCAGCGAGCAAAAGTCCGCGGGAGCCCGCGACGGTTTTGGAGGCGTGAGACCGGGGCAGATCGTGGCACCGCAGGGAGGGCGCGACCGAGGCGTACATCCGTACGCCGCAGGAAGCGCCCGACCGAGGACGCCGCGAGATGCCCCGGTATCGCGCCTCCAAAAAGGGCCGGAGGGGGGCGCGTCCTGGCACCACCCCGCATCTCCGGCCCTGCGTGACCGGTCGGTGCTTCAGCCGACCGGGGTTTCGACCTTCAGCATGCGAGCCCACGCCGCCCGGAGGTTCTCGGGCAGGTCGAGCTCGGCGAAGACCTCACGAACCTCGTCGCGGTCGACGTAGGTCCAGATGTCTTCCCACTGGGCGTAGCGGAGGAGGTGGGAGATCGCCCAGGCGCGGCGCTCCGCGTCGCTGCCCGCGAGGATCTGCCGAAGCTCGGCTTCGGTGATCTCTTCGTCGGGGAAGAAATACAGCGGCGCTAGCCGATCCCGGGTCCGGTCGGTGGTACCACTGTCCTTCGCTCCCGGTCCGTTGCTCGACGAGCTCATGGACATCAGTATAGCAGCCCGTGTTGAAAGGTGATCACGGGCTCTTCACACTTGACCCCCGGCGGTCCCATTCGCTAGATTCTTCTCGCCGGGGAACCGGTTGAGCGGGCATAACTCAGTTGGTAGAGTGCAAGCTTCCCAAGCTTGATGTCGCGGGTTCGAGTCCCGTTGCCCGCTCCAGTTTTCGATCTGCTACCGAGCCCGAGAAATCCCCGAACAGAGTCGGCCCTGAGACGCGCAGGACAGGCCGGCCTGCACAGACCCGGAAGGAGCGAGGCCGCCGTCGATCGTCAGAGCACTCTCGCTCGACCGCACTCGACTCCAATGGGTCTCCCTTCCGATTTCCACGAACGACTTCCCGCGAGCCTGCCATGCCTCTTTTTCGACGCGATGACGAGCCAACTCCCTCCGTCCGTCCTGGAGGCGGTCCGCCCTCACCACAGCCCGGACCGGCGGGTTCCGGACCGGCGCCTCGGGAGCGTGGCATGACCCGGATCGCCGAAGGCACGCGGATCGAGGGTGAGATCACCGGCAGCACGGAGCTCCTGGTCGAGGGAGAGGTGACCGGCACGTTGCGCATCGAGGCGCGCGCCGTGGTCGGCTCGTCCGGCGTGGTGCGCGGCGAGATCGAGGCCCGCTCGGTGATGGTCGCCGGCGAGGTCTACGGTGACGTCCGCGGACGCGAGCGCGTGGAGGTGGGGGCGTCCGGCCGGATCGAGGGCGACATCTCCGCTCCCCGGGTGACGATCGCCGAAGGAGCCTTCTTCAAGGGGAAGGTGGAGATGGGGGAGGGCAGCCGCGGATCCGCGCGGCACGGTGGCGCTGACAGCCAAGACAAGCCGAAGCCCGGGACGGGGACGAGTTCCAACCGCCCCTCGAGCAAGGCCTAGCCGGAAGGAGCACCGTGGTGAAGATCGGCATCCCGAAGGAGATCAAGGACCATGAGTACCGCGTCGGAATGATCCCGGCGGGGGTCCACGCGCTGGTCGAGGCGGGACACGAAGTGACCGTCCAGGCAGGAGCGGGCGTCGGCAGCGGCTTCGAGGACAAGGAGTACGAGGAGGCGGGCGCCTCGATCGAGGCCGATCCCGACGCGGTCTGGTCCGGCGCCGAGATGGTGGTCAAGGTCAAGGAGCCGATCGAGCCCGAGTACGGCCGCATGCAGCCCGGGCAGATCCTCTTCACCTACCTGCACCTGGCGCCGCTGCCCGAGCTGACCCAGGTGCTGCTGGACAAGAACGTCGCCGGGGTCGCCTACGAGACGATCACCGACCGCCGCGGCGCCCTGCCTCTGCTGACTCCCATGTCCGAGGTGGCCGGCCGCATGGCCTCTCTGGTCGGCGCCTTCTACCTCCAGCGCCGGTTCAACGGCCGGGGGACCCTGCTGACCGGCGTTCCCGGCGTTCCTCCGGGCGACGTGGCGGTGATCGGTGGCGGCATCGTCGGCCTGAACTCGGCCAAGGTCGCGCTCGGCATGGGGGCGCGGGTGGTGGTGCTGGAGACGAATCTCGACCGGATGCGGTTCCTCGACGACACCTTCCACGGCCAGATCACGACCCTCTACAGCAACCGCTACAACCTGCTCGCCGCCCTCGCGCGCTGCGACGTGCTGATCGGGGCGGTGCTGATCCCGGGCCGCTCGGCGCCCAAGCTGGTGACCCGGGACATGCTCTCCGAGATGAAGCGGGGGTCTGTCGCCGTCGACGTGGCGGTGGACCAGGGCGGGTGCTTCGAGACCACCCACGCGACGACCCACTCCGACCCGATCTACGAGGTCGACGGAGTGATTCACTACTGCGTCGCCAACATGCCGGGCGCGGTGCCCAGGACCTCGACACTGGCGCTCAACAACGTCACCCTGCCCTACGCCCTCAAGCTCGCGGGCAAGGGGCTGCGCCAGGCGGTGCTGGACGACCCGGGCCTGCTGGCCGGGGTCAACACCTACGAGGGCAAGATCACCTGTGAGGCGGTAGCGGAGAGCCAGGAGCGCACCTACACGCCCCTGATGGACGTGATCTAGCGGATCGCCTCCGGGGGAAAGGGACGCCCCCTCCCCTGGGTTCGGAGGGGCGGGTCGAGGGCTCAGCGGGGCGGCCAGGCCTGGCCGGTCACCCTGTCCCACAGCTCCCGGAGATCGTCCGGGACCGGCGCTTCGAAGGCTACCCGGGCGCCGGTCGCCGGATGATCGAAGGCGATCGTCCAGGCGTGGAGCGCCGGGCGGGGGAAGGCGGACAGGGGCCTGCGCACCCTCGGGTCCAGGCTCTTCCACCGCGCCTCGCCGTAGGTCGGGTCGCCGACGATCGGGTGATGGATCGACTTGAGGTGGACCCGGATCTGGTGCGTCCGCCCGGTGGCGATGTCGACCTCGAGCAGCGCCAACCCCCTCGCCGCCGCCAGGGTGCGATAGCGCGACAGGGCCGATCGGCCGTCCGGCCGGACGGCCATGCGGGTGCGGCGGTCCGGGTGACGCCCGATCGGCGCGTCGACGCGCCCGTCGGGTGGCTCCGGGGCACCGTAGACCAGGGCCAGGTAGCGCTTGTCGACCCGTCGTGACGAAAACGCCTCCTGGAGCGAGCGGTAGGCGGCCTGGGTCCGGGCGACGACCAGGACGCCGCTCGTGTCCTTGTCCAGGCGATGGACGATGCCGGGGCGGCCGGGGCCACCGACTCCCTCGAGGTCCGGGAAATGGGCCAGCAGCCGGTGGACCAGTGTGCCCGTGGGACGTCCCGCGCCCGGGTGCACAGTCAGCCCTGCCGGCTTGTCGATCACGATCAGGCTCTCGTCCTGGTGGAGCACGCGGAGCGCGCCTGCTTCGGGTTCGATGCCGGAGGGCTCGGGCGGCGGGACGGCGACGTCGATCGTCTCGCCCCCTGCGAGGCGCGCGGAGGGCTTGTCCACCACGGCGCCGTCGACCTGCACCCGCCGGTCGCGAATCCACTGCTGGGTCTGGTTGCGGGATGCTTCCAGCCGGTCGGCGAGGGTCCGGTCGAGGCGCTCTCCGGCGCTCTCGGCCTCGGCGATCAGGCGCTGGCGCCCGCCCGCTTCGGATCCTCCGGACCCTCCGGGCGGTCGAGACATCGGAGGCTCAGGCGCCGGTCGAGCCGGTGGCCTCGGCCGGGTCGCCGCCACGGGACGGCTCGGCGCTCTCGCCGGCCTGCTCGTCCGAGCGGTAGTGGGCGCTGAAGCTGTCGAGGAGCATCAGGAGGATTCCGACCGTGATCGCGCTATCCGCGACGTTGAAGGCGGGCCAGTGGTGGGCCCCGACGTAGACGTCGATGAAGTCGGTCACGCCGCCGCTCGCCAGCCGGTCGATCAGGTTGCCGACCGCGCCGCCGACGATCAGCGCCAGGGCGCAGAGCAGGGTCCGGTTGCGCGCCGGGGCGTAGCGGAAGTAGATCATCACCGCCACCAGCGCGGCGACGCCCAGGATCACCAACAGCCAGGAGCCCCCGTTGGCGCCGTGGCGGGCGAACAGCCCGAAGGCGACGCCGGTGTTCTGGACGTGGGTCAGGTTCAGGAAGCCGTCGATGACCGGCTGGCTGGCGGTGCGCGGGAGGTGCACCTCGACCAGCCACTTGGTCCACTGGTCGAGGACCACGACGGCGAGGGAGAGGTAGGCGTACTGGAGCTTGCGGAGTGCGTCGATCATGGCGTCTTCTCGTCGCGGGAATCTACCATGGGGAAGCCGGCCGGCCCGCCGCCGTCGCCGGGGCGGGCTGCGCCGAAGAGGGCTCGCCCGGTGCGAACGAAGCGGTCGCGGGCTCTGGGGTCGAGGAAGACCCGAATTCCGGCGGCTCCCGCCGCCCCCGCCTCGGCCACGGCGGCCAGCCGGTCACCGTCGAGTCCGCCGAGGGCGAGGACCGGCACGCCCGCCGGGCTCGCCCGGCGGCTCACCCGACGAAGGGCCTCCAGGCCGGGCGGCGGGCCATAGCGTCGCTTGCTCGGCGTCTCGAAGACCGGACCGAAGAGCACGTAGTCGACGCCCTCGTCGCGCGCCGCCGCCACCTCGTCCGGAGTGTGGGTGGAGCGGCCGACGAGCGGGTCGGCACCGACAGAGCGCGCCCACCGCCGGAGCGCCGCCGCCGGCAGGCCCGCCGCCGGCAGATGCGCTCCGTCCGCCCCCGCCGCCAGGGCGACGTCGAGGCGGCCGTTGACGATCACCGTGACCGAGGCGGGGAGACGCCGGCGAATGTGCGTGACCAGCTCGAACAGGGCGCGGTCGTCCAGGTCCTTCTCCCGCACCTGGAGCGCGTCGACGCCGGCGCCGGCGAGCTCGTCCAGCCAGCGGTCCCAGCGGTCGAGCGGGGTGGCCGACGGCCAGCCCAGGGCGCGGCGGTCGGTGATCGCCATCAAGCGGGGAACGGGCGGGCGGCGAAGGGGGCCGAGGCTCGCGGGCGGCACGGCGTGGGGCGGGGTCACTCCGGACGGCGGGAGATCAGCAGGGTCAGGTCGTGGAGCCCCCAGATCAGGTGCACGAACCCGAATCCGGTCACCACCGCCCGGACCACCGGCTGGAGGGCGGCGTGACGGATCGCGGGATAGGGGATCAGCCCGAGGGTGTGGTCCCACAGGCCCGTCCAGGGCGCGAAGCTCAAGAAGAGCCCGATCTCGACGCAATAGAGGATGAACAGCAGGAGGGTGATCCGGTCGGGCCGCATGGGTTGGACATTCTACAGGCCGGCGGCCCGACCGGGAGGGCGGGAGGAGACGATCTACGCGGGCGGCTTGCCACGGCTCCGCGAGCGGCTCGACGAGGCGCCGGACGAGCGGCCCGAGGAGCTCGACGAGCGGCTGCGCGCTCCGCTGCCGCCGCTCCGGCTCGACGAGGACGAGCGGCTGGAGGTCGTCGACCGCGGGCTCGACGAACGGCTCCGCGAGGAGGTCGCCGAGCTCCGCCTGGGCGGCGGCGAGCTCGACCGGGTGCGGGTCGAGGTCCCGGAGCGCTCCCGCGTCGACCGGATCGACCGGCCTTGAGTGGTGGGTGAGCGCTCGATCGTCCGCGGCGGCGGCTTCTTCACCTCGCGGGGCGTGGTCCGCGGGGTCGAGCGCACCCCTTCGATGACCCGCCGGGGCACCGGCGTCCGGTCGACGGTCCCGGTGCGGTCGGTCCGCGGGGCACGCTCGGTCCGCGGGGCGCGCTCGGTCCGCAGGCGCTCGATCCGCTGCGGCTCGATCCTCCCCGCCGCGCCGTCGCGGGTGCCTGCCCGGGTCGGCGTCCGATCGGGCACCACCGGCGCACGCTCACGCCAGCTCGCACTGTTCTCCGAGCGGCCGTTGTCGCCGGACGCGCCCCGGGGAGCGGTGGGCAGGGCGCGGCGGATCTGGTCCGCCCGCTCGCTCCGGTCGCTGCCACCCTGGCGATCGCGGACGGTCGCGTCGATGCCGCGGGAGCCGCTCTCGGACGGACCGCGGGGCGACAGGGTCCGGCCGAGCCGCTCGGCCCGATCGTCGTCCGCTCGTCCGCTCGTCCGCGGCGTCGGCACTGTGCGGCCGTTGGACGTCGTCGGCAACCCGCGGCGGAGGGACTCGATGGAGCGACCCCGCTCGGCTGCGGCGTCCCCGAGGTCGCGGGAACGAACCGCGGCGCCAGGTGACGGCGTCGAGACGCCACGGCCCCGCGGACTCTCGTCCGCGACGATCCGCGGGATCCTGTCGCCGCCGGTCTTGTTCCGTTCGACGACGATCCGGTCCTGGATCTCGCGTCCGATGGCGCGCTCGCGGGCGACGAACGGCGTCACGTCCGGCAGAGCGCCGTCGCGGCCCGGGCGGGTCCGCCTGGCCAGGGTCTCCACGATCTCCTCGCCGCGCCGGGTGGAGACGTTCGCGATGCCGCGGGTGTCGGTGGTCAGGATGCCCCGTCGTGGCACCGCGTGCCCCGTCACCTCGCCGAAGCGGTCGCCACGGTAGACGTGGTGGTGCTGGCGGCCGTTGCCGAAGTAGCGCAGGTCACAGAAGTTCCAGTCGTGATAGGTGCTCCAGTAGCCACCGGTCCAGCCGTAGGTGCCCCAGTAGAGGGTGGCGCCGGCGTCGAACAGGGGGTGGTAGAAGTGGGTGTAGTACCCGTTCGGAATCCAGCCGACGTAGGCGTCGGTCCAGTACCAGTAGACCCACGCCGGCGAGAAGTGGACGCCCGGGAACCAGGACCAGCCGTAGCCGGGAACGTAGTCCCAGGTGCCGTAGTGGTAAGGCACCCAGCCCCAGGGCTCGTAGGAGACCCAGACGTAGCCGAGCGGGCTGTGGGACCAGCGCCCGTTCCAGTACGGCCGCCAATCGGTCGCGACCCGGGGACGCCACGCCTGCCGGCCCTCGATGGTGACCCAGGAGCCGTACCGGTCGAGGGTCGCCGCCTCGTACTGGAGCGACTCGTCGACGTACGGCGCCGCGGCATAGCGCGCCTCGCGGTCGAGCCGCTCGCCCCAGAGCTCGAGCGAATCGAGGCGCCGCGCCGTCTGGACGCTCTCCCGGGTCTCGACGGTCCCCTCGATCAGCGCCTCGTCCCGCTCGTCGACCAGGAACGAGCCGTTGCGGGTGACGACCTCGGCGGAGCCCTTGCGAGCGACCACCTCGGTCCAGTCCTCGTGATCGGTGGTGACTCTCAGGGAGCCGACGTCGTAGGCGTAGATCGTGGCGTTCGGCGTGTCGATCCGCGGCAGGCCGTCACCGAGGAAGTCGGACACCACGGCGAGCTGGATGTTGCCCTGGGGCACGCGGAGGACCGTCAGCGGATCCTGGCGGTCCGGCGACCCGGCCAGGGAGTCGAACGCGACCTCGGAGCCGGAGTCGATCCGCAGGATGTTGCGGTCCGAGAGGACCACCTCCACGCGGCCCCGCGGCCCGACCCAGATCCGGTCACCCACCAGCACCGGCTGGTTGACCTGGAGCTGGTCGCGATTCCCGGAGCCGCCCTGAATGAGGGTCGCCGAGCCCTCGAGAACGCGGACGTAGCTGTAGCTCCCCGCGTAGCTCTCGGGAGCTCCGGGGGAGGTGACCGTCGGATCAATCGTCTGCTCCGCGGCGGCCGGTCCGGCCGCCAGCACGACGAGCAACACCGCGGCCCACACCAGCAGGAGGTGGGCGAACCGGGTTGCGCTCGGGACGAGGCGGATGGCTGCGAGTCGGTCTCTCATGGCGTGGGCTCCGTCTCCTTCGCTTGCGTTGGGTCGATCTCCTTCGATCGATTCGGTTCCAGGGGCCTCAACGACCGCCGGTGCCGAGGGATTCCGCAAGAACCGCGCCATGGCGCGGCAACCGGCCGGGAAGGCACGGAACGACTGGACTTTCGGCCGCGTGGTCCGACGCGCCGGGCGTCCCGAGAGGAGGCTGATCTCGGACACTTCGTCCTCTTCAGAGGTCGGTCTCGTCCGGTCTGCTGGGATCGATCCTCGACTATAATGTCAAAGAGCCTCCTCGAAGGCGCAAGAGGGTTTGTGTCCATGCCGCTCGGGATGCCGTCGCCCGGCGCGGCGCCGTGGGAGGCCGGCATTCCGTCGAGTCGACTCTGGAGGAACCGGGCCGTGGTGTTCAAGAAACTGTTCAAGGGGAGCGACCGAGACGCGCGTCCCGACGAAGCCTCGACGATCGAGGACCTGATCGTCCTCGAACGCTACGACGAGGCGGTGGAGCGGCTCAAGGCGCGGCTCAAGATCTCCCCGGACGACCTCCACAGCCACCTCCGCCTGGCCGAGGCGTACCTCGGCCAGGGCCAGCGAAGCCGGGCGCTCGACGAGTTCCTCTTCGTCGCCGACGAGTATGCCCAGGACGGCTTCTACGACCGCGGCATCGCGCTGCTGTCGAAGGCGAAGCGCTTCGCACCGGCCGATCCGAGCCTGGACGAGCGCATCGAGCGCTTGCAACTCGCCAAGAGCTCGGAGCGCAACCGCAGCCTGGCGGTGGAGGGCCTGCGGGAGGGGCGCGGCGGCGCGACCGCGGCGATCGCCCTCGAGCGCCTGTGGCACAAGGTAGCCGCCTCGGACCTGGTCCGTCACCTTCCCCAAGAGATCCTCCGGCGCTTCTTCTCGGCCCTGGAGCCGATCACGCTGGAGCAGGGCAAGAAGCTGGTGCGTGGCGGGACGGTGGACGACCGCCTGATCTTCCTCCTCGACGGCGTGGTCAGCGCGCGCATGCCCAATGCCGACCCCGACGCCACGATCGCCGCCCTGCGCGACTTCGGGCCGGGTGACGTGATCGGCGAGACGGTGCTGCTCGAGCACCGGGAGTGGCCCGCGGACTACTACGTCACCGAGGCCGGACGGGCGTTCGCGCTCGACCGCGGCGGCCTCGAGCTCTCGCTCCAGGGGAATCCCGACCCGCGCGGATTCCTTACCACTCTCCGGATGCAGCACAACGACCGCCAGGTCGCCAAGATCCGCGCTCAGCTCGAGTAGGCCGCGGCCATCGAGCCCGGCGAGCAGACCTGAACGAGATCGGCGGCCCGGCCGCCGCAGGACCGATCCCAACCAGGAGACCCGATGATTCGACCGATTCGCCTCTACCCCGATCCCGTGCTGCGTGTGCGGTGCCCGGAGGTGGAGATCTTCGACGACGAGCTACGCCGCCTCGCGGACGACATGGTGGAGACCATGCACGACGCCCCCGGCATCGGCCTGGCCGCCCCGCAGGTGGGGGTGGAGAGCCGGGTCGCCGTGGTCGACCTGTCGGTGGGGGAGGACCCCGACCAGCTCCACGTCCTGATCAACCCCGAGGTGCTCGACCGGGAGGGGCGAGGCGTCGAGGTCGAAGGGTGTCTGTCGATTCCGGGGATCACCGACAAGGTGCCGCGGTCGCTGCGGATCCGAGTGCGGGCCCGGGACGCCGCGGGCGAGGCCTTCGAGATCGAGGCCGACGACTGGCTGGCGCGAGCCATCCTGCACGAGATCGACCACCTGGACGGAGTGCTGTTCGTCGACCACCTGCGCGGTCTGCGCCGCGAGCGCGTCAGGCGCCAATTGAAGAAGCTCGCCGAAACGCGCGACGAGGTGCTGGCGTGAGGCGGGCCGGGAGGGTTCTGACGCTCGTCTCCGCGGCGATCGCTTTCGCGGCGCTTCCCCTGTCGAGCTGCGGCGGCGGGGGAGGGGGTGGCGGTGGTGGTGGAGGCACGCCGCCGACGCAGCCCCAGTCCGGCGTCACCTTCAGCGCCGGCGCCGCCTCCGCCCCGGCGATCCGCCTCGCCCGCGGGTCGGGATCGAGCGGCTCGACCCTGGAGATCGAGGTGCGGGCCGACGCGGTGGACGACCTCTACGGCGTCGCCTTCGACCTGACCTTCCCGAGC
>Ga0210085_1001235_pt1 | contig 10287 bp, 7 predicted proteins | sample China_Galinas_PW_5_FD_184866 | JGI IMG/M metagenome (GOLD analysis project Ga0210085, IMG submission 184866) | Wetland microbial communities from San Francisco Bay, California, USA, that impact long-term carbon sequestration - China_Galinas_PWC_D1... | ecosystem: Environmental > Aquatic > Marine... | reverse complement strand
CGGTTGGTGTCCGAGGGCCGGTATCGACGGTGAAAAACCACGATAATATCAAGAGATCTTCAACTCGGATGGATGTGCCGCGTCACTCGCAGTAATGACGACTATCTGTCATAAAAAATTTGATGCCCTCGTGTCAAGTCAAAGACCTTTGCAAAGTGATGTCATTTCATCGAATGAGGGATCGCTTTTGACAAGAGATCGTGACGTATTAGATTGCCCTTAAAATAAACAGCGAATTAATCACTCACCCGGTGCCGCTTCCAGGGCACAGGCGACAACCGTCAAGCGATATGGATAATGGACTATTTTCAAAACAATGTTACAAGGCCGGCGATGCTCTTGGCGGGTCTTTTTTTATTGATAGCTTTTCGGGTCGAAGCGCTCGATGTGCACCACGATCTGAAGATTGTCCTGGATCCGGCCGAAAACCGGCTCGAAGGATTTGACACCATTACAATCGGGCCGGCCGCACCTGCCGACGTGGTGCTTTTTTTAAATGAAAAGGCCACCGGACTCGAGCTCCTGGTTGACGGCAGGCCGGTGCCGTTTTCATTTAAAAACGGCCGTTTGGTGCTTAAACCGGTCACATTTGAGAGAAGCGATCCACTTCAAATCAGCCTGGCGTACGCCGCTGTATTCGACGACCCGGTCCCGGTGATGCCGGTCAACACCGACAACCCGGGCTACGGCGTCAGCGGCATCATCTCACCTCAGGGTACACTTCTTCTTTTCGGTGCCGGCTGGTATCCGCACCTCGAAGCCGAGCGGGTCACCTTCGGGCTGAGCGTCGAAGCGCCGGCCGGAGTGGTCGCCGTTACCGCCGGGCGCAGTCTGGGCCGCCGCACCGACGGCGACATAACCGTTTCCAAATGGGCGATCGACCATCCCGTCCGCGGGCTCTCGCTCTCGGCGGCCCGCTATCAGGTGCGTGAAGAAATTATCGGCCGGGTGACGGCGGCGACCTATTTTCTTCCGCAGAGCGCCGATCTGTCAGGACCATATATTGCCGCGACCGGCCGATATCTGGGGCTTTACGAAAGTTTGTTCGGTCCTTATCCGTTTGACAAGTTCGCCGTGGTGGAGAATTTTTTCCCCACCGGTTACGGCTTTCCTTCCTACACGCTGCTGGGCAGCCGGGTTCTGCGGCTGCCATTCATCATCGATACCAGTCTCGGGCATGAAATTGCCCACTGCTGGTGGGGCAACGGCGTCTACGTGGATGGCGCCGGCGGCAACTGGTCCGAAGGCCTGACCACATATGTTGCCGACTATCTATACAAGGAACGCGAATCCGAACAGGCGGCGCGTGAGTATCGCCGTCAGATCCTGCGCAGCTTCGCCACGCTGGTGACCCCCGAAAACGATTTTCCGATCAGCCGGTTTCAGAGCCGTTTCAACCCCGTCACCAAAGCCATCGGCTACGACAAGTGTGCCATGGTCTTTCATATGCTGCGTCGCCATATAGGCGAGGAGGCCTTTTGGGGTGCTCTGAGAGATATCTATCAGAAGTATCTCTTCCGGCCTGCATCCTGGCAGCAGCTGCGTGAGAGCTTCGAGCGTCGCTCCGGCACGGACCTGAACTTATTCTTCCGTCAGTGGGTTGAGCACAGCGGGGCACCGCTTCCGGCGCTGGAGGGTGTGGCCGCCGTGCCGGCCGGCAGTGGATGGTCGGTCACGGGCGCCGTCTCACAGGCGACGACAGGTTTTGATTTTGAGGTGTCGCTCGTATTGGAGTCCTCCGCGGGCACGGCGATTGTCCGACGATTCGACGTCGGTGTAGAAAAAACCCCCTTTGTGCTGAATGCGACGGGCCGCCCGGTCGCATTGACAGTCGATCCGGATTACGATCTCTTCAGAAGACTCTATCCGTCGGAAATTCCGCCCTCGATCAACACGATCAAAAGCGCGCCATCCGTCGTAGTGATTTTGGCCGCTGGCCTTGCGGATGGCATCAAGAAAGCGGCCGATACGCTGCTGCTGTCCTTGGGAGTGGAGAACTACCGGGTGGTGGCCGAAGATCGGCTCGATCTGACCGCCATCGGAGAAAGCGAACTTCTGCTGATCGGGCTGCCTAGAAGAACCGAGCTGCTGGCCGCAGTGGACGGAAGGATGACCTTGACCAAGCAGTCCTTCGAGCTGGAAGGAGTGACCTACAGGAACCCGGCGGATGTTTTTTTCGGCGTGTTCACGCCATCCAGTATGACCCGGCGGGTGACGGCCCTTTTTTTTCCGCTGTCATCCGAGTACGCTGATCAGGTTGCCCGCAAAATTACCCATTACGGCTCATACAGCTTCTTGGCGTTCAACCGGGGTCAAAATCAGGCCAAAGGCGTCTGGCCCACGCTGACTTCACCCTTGATCCATCGCTGGAGTTCCGGCGAAACCGAACGGCCGGCCGGTTCACGAAATGACTTAAATTCGGTCCTCTTGGCAAAGTGAAGAGATGGCCCTTGGCCGCTTCATCCATGAAACCGTATGGGGGTTTTTTCACTGACAATATAGGGACAGTCGAATCCAACTTTACTTCCACTTGACGGAGACGCAAAAACCGATGAGAAAAAGAATCTTCAGTTCTTTATTGGTCCTTTTACTGCTTGGCGGCGGCTGTGCGGCGAGTCATAAAAGTGTCAATCAGCGGATTTTCGATGTTAACCGAGGTACGGAAACCACGCTTGCAAAGGTGCTTCCGCAACTCAAAGAAGATCGTATCATCCTGGTGGGCGAGCACCACACCGATGAGAATCATCACCGGATGCAGCTGGAGGTGATCCGGATGCTTCACGAAGCCGGCGTGAAGGTGGCGGTCGGAATGGAAATGTTCCGCCGCGACAGCCAGCCTGAGCTCGACCTGTGGGTGGTCGGAAAGATCGATGAAGCGGCGTTCGAGAAGATTTACGACGCCAACTGGAGTTTTCCGTGGTCCTTTTACAGCCCGATTCTGTTGTATGCCAGGGACAACCGGATTCCGGTTATCGGGCTGAATGTTCCGAGCGACATCACCCGGCAAGTGGCCCGTTCAGGTTACCAATCCCTCTCGGAGAACCAAAAGGGCTATCTGGGCAACGTCGCCTGTCGAGTGGACAAAGAATACATGGATTTCATCCGACAGGCATTCGGCGGCCATGGCCACGGCGACATGAATTTCTTGTACTTTTGTGAGGCCCAGATGGTTTGGGACACGGTCATGGCGGTCACGGCTCTCGATTATATCGCGCAGCATCCGGACACGGTTATGGTCATCTTGGCCGGAACGGGCCACGTGCGCAAGCAGGCCATTGCCACCCAGATCAGCAATCGCGCGACCATTCCCCTGACGGTTTTTCTGCCGGAAGTGCCCGGCAGCATAGAAAAGAACCTCGTCGACAACAGAGATGCCGATTACATATGGATGATTCCCTGATGCGCTCGACAGTCCCCTTTCATACTCAACGATATCAAGATGGTGACGAATGAATTTTTGCAGCCGGTGTGGTGCGCCTGTGACCATGCGGATCCCTGAGGGAGACGATCGGCCGCGCTACAGCTGCATTGCCTGTGGCGCGATCCATTATCAAAACCCTAAAATGGTCGTTGGCTGCATCCCGCAGTGGCAGGGCAAAATTCTGCTCTGCCGCCGGGCGATCGAGCCCCGATACGGTCGTTGGACGCTTCCGGCCGGCTACCTTGAAAACGGCGAGACGGTCACAGAAGGTGCCCGGCGCGAAACACTGGAAGAAGCCGGCGCAGCGCTGCACGAAGTGATCCCTTACGGGCTGTACAACATCTGCCACGTCAACCAGATTTACCTGATGTTCCGGGCGCAGCTGAACGGGCTGAACTTTTCACCCGGCAAGGAGAGCCTCGAATTGCGGCTGTTCGAGGTGGAGGAGATACCGTGGGAAGATATGGCTTTTCCGGTTATCGAACAGACACTGGCACGCTATATCGCGGACCGGCCGCGGGGTGTTTTTCCGTTTCACATCGAGGACGTCGTGCGTCGTATGGGTCGCCCGTCCGCCGAAGGCAGGTAGGGGTGTCATAAATTAAGGAAGGTGTCTATTTTTTCGGAGACGCGGTTTCACAAAAGCCCCCTGTCCCTCAGCTCACTCATCGACCGTTGTCCGATGTCGGTGACGTGGCTCAGGGCGCGCGTCAGATGGTACCCGGCTTCCTGTGACACACCCGAATCGAGCATGACGAGCGCCAGGTCGATGTTTTTCTCGACCTCCCGCCACGTCGGGTCGGCGGTAACTTTAACGGCCAGGTGGACGTCACTGAGCATCAGCCCGATAAACACATGCGCAATTCGTTCGGCGCTCTTGCGGTTCTTCTCCGGCAGGCCGGAGAGCACCCCCAACGCCTGGGTTACCCAGATAATACCGGACTTGATCTTTTCGCTCTGCGAAAAAGCCAATATGGCTTCTTTGGTCGTCATCGTCACCATCGATATCTGAAAACCGGCGGCCGGTCGGACAGTCTGTCCCAAAAAACCGCAGGGATAACCTTAGACTTTAAGACAAAGTTGTTAGCGAGGCCAGAGGGAATAAGGCTGTATTGTCATACGCCGATGACCGATAATGCGGTCCAAAGCCTTTATCTCAAAGCCTATAGCGCGGAAGCTGTCGCTTCTCGGCTTTTTAGCGGTTTTAACGGTCAAGTTCAAGCGTTTTTCGTTTCGGCGATCGTCTCTGATGAGCGTCAGATGAGCCACAGCAGAGGGCTCTGAAGCTTTGGGGGCTGTCTTGACATGCCCGGGAAGATATTTTATGGTTTCTACAGTTGTTGTTTCCGGCTTGCCCCTGTCGATTATGGCGCCGGAAATCGTTCTCGCGCACTGCGGCATTAAAGCGGTGTCGACTTGAAGATCCGGCCGCCGGTTGGCGCGCAGGAGTGTCGAGATCGATTCTAAAACCGGAGGGTAAGCGAAACGGATGCGGTTCAATAGGAGCACAGACACTCGTCATCGTTTTTTGAGATTGTTTCTGTCGGGGTTGACGGCAGTGATGCTGCTGTCCTGTTCGACGGACGATCAATCACCCGATTATTCCCAGAGCCAGACCGAAGGTATTCCTTTTTTAGACGTCGGAGCCGAAACCGTCTTCTCGGATGCATTGCGGGACCGGTTGCGGAAGAATCTGGGCCCCGACGCGATTGCATACCGCAGCCCCATTGACCTGGAATTCAACGCCAAAGGTTTTCTGCAGCGTCACTTCCCCACCCTTTATCAGTTGAACCAGCGATTGAACACGCCGGCGGGCGAACGGGTCGAGCACGACACCGTCAAGCTCATGTACCGCTATGCTGTCAAAGAAAACTTGCCCTTTAGCTATGTCGAGCTGGTCTTTTCAAACCTCACCGGAAAACCGCTCTTTATTCAGGTCCGCTCCCGTGACCTTTCAAACATTATCCGAACTCTGGAAGAGAAATACGGCAGCCCGCAGGCGATCGATCAACCCGCGGAAGAAGGGCGGTTTTTCTTTTGGCGTGATCATCGGGATGTGCTCCTGGTCTCCATCATTCCAACCTGGCGCGGCGACAAAGAATACCGGTTGGTCATCTATTATGTCGACAATCTTGAAAAACTGGTCGCAGTAGAAGAAAAGGAACGCCGTCAAAAAGAAGAAGAGAGACGCCGCGCCGGAGAAAAGATATTCTAAGTTGGGCCGGTTGAGTCGGTTGAGCCAGTTTAGTCCCGCCGCGGCGGGATTGAAGGATGTCATCGATTTTATCAAATCACGTTATCAATTGACGTAACCTCGTCATTACGAATCAGAGCTCTTAGGCTTTTCTTTTTCCTTCAAAGCCGCGTGGGCGGCGGCCAACCGTGCGATCGGCACACGGAACGGCGAGCAGGACACATACGTCAATCCGAGTTCATGACACACCTGGATCGACTTCGGGTCGCCCCCGTGCTCTCCGCAGATGCCGCACTCCAGGTCGGGTTTAACGCTGCGTCCCTTCTGAACGGCAATGGCCATCAGAGCCCCGACCCCATTCCGATCGATGGTGGCAAAGGGATTGTTGGGCAGGATCCCCTGTTCCATATACTCGACCAGGAATCCGGCTTCGGCATCGTCGCGGGAAATACCGAATGTCGTCTGGGTCAAATCATTGGTGCCGAAGGAGAAGAATTCAGCCTGACCGGCAATCTGGTCGGCCGTCAGCGCCGCACGGGGAATCTCGATCATCGTTCCGAACTTGTAATCCACTTCAAGCCCCTGCTCGGCCATCACTTTGCGGGCTTCTGCTTCCAGAATGCCACGCTGCACCTTGAGTTCGTTCACGTGACTGGTGAGGGGAATCATCACTTCCGGATGGACCTTGATGCCTTCCCTGGCTACTTCGCAGGCCGCTTCGAATACGGCCCGCACCTGCATGGATGTCAATTCGGGTATGTGAATGCCCAAGCGGACACCGCGCAGACCGAGCATCGGATTGGCTTCCCGGAGACTCTCGACGCGCTTGAGAATCGCTTCTTTGGTTCTCACCTGCTCGAGCAAGTCGTCGATCTGCGCCAAAGTGTCCGCGTGCTGCAGACGAATTTTCAGATCGGTCAACTCGTCCATCAAATCGATGTGGCTGGGCAGAAACTCGTGCAGGGGCGGATCGATCAAGCGGAGAATGACCGGCAGGCCGTCCATGGCCCGAAAGATACCGGCAAAGTCTTCTCTTTGGTAGGGCAGCAGGGCATCGAGGGCTTCTTTTTGGTCCAGGTGCCGATCGGATGTGATCATCTTCTGGATGATGGGCAGGCGATCGGACTCGAAAAACATATGTTCGGTGCGGCACAGGCCGATGCCCTCGGCACCGTAGTCACGGGCGCGTTCGGCGTCACGGGGATAGTCGGCGTTGGCCCAGACGCCCAGGCGACGGAAATCGTCGGCCCATGTCAGCAGTTTCAGCAGCCAGGGATCTTTGATGTCCGGCACCGAGGTGGCGATCTTACCGAGAAAGACCTCACCTGAAGACCCATCGACCGAAATCCAGTCGCCTTCATGGACGATCGTTTCATTGACGCTCATTCGGCGTTTGGCGAGGTCGATATTCAGCTTGGAAACACCGACCACCGCCGGTTTGCCGAACTGCCGGGCCACGAGAGCGGCGTGGCTGGTTCGGCCGCCGCGGCTGGTCAATATGCCTTCGGCGGCCAGCATGCCGTGGACGTCGTCCGGCTTGGTTTCCGGCCGCACCATGATGACCGCCTTGCCGTCCTTTTTTGCCCACGTTTCCGCCAGGTCGGCGTCGAAGGCTACAATACCGCAAGCCGCACCGGGCGACACATTGAGCCCATGGGCGAGATATTTGCCTTCAGCGCGGGCGGTCCGTGTGGCTTCGGGATCGAACTGGGGATGCATGAAAAAATCCACCTGCTCCGGCGTCACGTGTAGCACGGCCTCCTCGCGACTGATCAGCTCTTCCTCGACCATGTCGACGGCGATCCGCACCGCAGCCTGGGCGGTGCGTTTTCCATCGCGTGTCTGCAACATCCAGAGTTTCCCATGCTCGATGGTGAACTCGACATCCTGCATTTCACGATAGTGTTTTTCGAGCTTCCCAGTGATCTCTTCAAATTGACGGTAAGCCGCCGGCATTTCGGTTTTGAGTTCTTTCAGGTCTTTGGTCAGCCGGATGCCGGCCACCACGTCTTCTCCCTGGGCGTTGGTCAGGTAGTCGCCTTCGAGCTGATTCTCACCGGTGGAACCGTTGCGGGTCATGGCCACACCGGTGGCGCTGTCATCGCCCATGTTGCCGAACACCATGGTCACGATGCTGACGGCCGTTCCCAGATCGTGCGCGATGCCGGCTGCATTGCGGTAGTCCACGGCGCGCTTGCCGTTCCAGCTTTTGAACACCGCTTCGGTGGCCAGCTTCAACTGTTCGTACGGATCGGCCGGAAAGGTGTAATGGGTTTGATGCCGGTAGATCTCCTTGAACTCACGGGTGATGGTTTGCCAGTGCCCGGCGGTGAGTTCCGCATCGGTCTTCACTCCGGCGCGCCTGCGGGCGGTGGTGATCACCTGCTCGAAGATTTCGTCGGGCAATCCCATGACCACGCTGCCGAACATCTGGACCAACCGGCGGTAGGCGTCGTAGACAAACCGCTCGTCTCCGGTCAGGGCGACCATACCCTTGGCGGTCTCGTCGTTGAGACCGATATTGAGAACCGTGTCCATCATACCGGGCATGGAAAATTTCGCGCCGGAGCGACAGGAAACCAGCAGGGGATTATTCGCATCGCCGAATTTTTTCCCGGCCGCGGCTTCGGTCCGGTGCAGGGCCTCGATTTCCTGCTCCCACATGCCCTGTGGCAGAGTTCCGCCGCCGTCCAGATAGGCGATACACGCTTCGGTCGTGACCGTGAATCCCGGTGGAACCGGTACTTTCAGCCGCGCCATATCAGCCAGGTTGGCCCCTTTGCCGCCCAATAGACCACGCACCTTGCCCCAGTCTCCGTCGACATATTCCTGGGCCTGATCGATTTCCTCAAACAAGTACACCCACTTTTTTGTCATGATCAGCCTCCGCCTCCCGATTCAAAACGATTCCAACATATTGAAAATTCGGTCGAACAGGTTCAACTGTCCACTGATGTCAAATAGTGTAGAATGAAAATATTTGTCAATAAATAGTTCATGCCCATTCCGTATCCGGCTCTTTTCTGCAATTCCTTGACAAATGCGGACCGGTTCTCATATGACAGAATATCTCCATAGCCGTTGCGTTTGATAACGGTATGGTTCCATTTTGCCGGCAAGGAGAAGACGATGAAAGAGGTTGTGATTGCCGCGGCCTGCCGCACGGCCATCGGCGCATTCGGAGGGTCGCTGCGCGACAGCCACGCCGCGCGAATCGCGTGCGTGACCATGCAGGAAGCCATCCAGCGGGCGGGCGTCGAGCCGGCCCAGATTGATGACATCCGCTATGGCTGCTGTATGGAGCCGTCCGATTCCCTCAATGTCACGCGTGTCGCCGCACTGCTGGCCGGTATTCCGGACACGGTTCCGGCCGTGACCATCAACCGGGTGTGCATCTCCGGCATGGAGGCGGTCGTCTCCGGTATGGCCATGATTCAGGCCGAAATGGCGGATATCGTTTTGGCCGGCGGTGTCGAGCACATGTCGGGTGTTCCCTACGAGGTGCCGACCGCGCGTTGGGGGTGCCGACTACAGGATCAGGTTTTTGTCGATGCCATGATCCGTGCTCTGCACTGCGGCTCGCACATTATTCCGCATCCGGAAGACGGTCCGGTGGATGCCGATCAACCGCCGCTGAGTTTTTTCAAGGGTAAACCCTACATCATGGGCCACACGGCCGAGTTTGTCGCCCAGCACCTGGGTATCAGCCGCGAAGAAATGGACGAGGTCGCTCTGAGGAGTCAGAACAACGCCGAGCGGGCGAACCGTGACGGCTCCTTCGAGGCGGAAATCGTGCCGATGCAGCTGCCGCAGAAAAAGGGCGCGCCGATCACCTTCGCGCATGATGAGCATTTCCGGCCGGGTCTGACCATGGCGGACCTGAAAAAGCTGCCACCCGCGTTCGTGCCCAAGATCGGCAAGGTGACGGCCGGCAATTCCAGTGGCCTTAACGACGGGTCGGCCGGTCTGGTGATCCTCTCGGCTGAAAAAGCCGGGGATCTCAATATTCGGCCCCTGGCCAAGATCCGGGCCGTGGGCCGGGGTGCTTGTCACCCGTCGGTCATGGGGCTTTCTCCCGTACTGGCCGTAAAGGACCTGCTTCGCCGGAGCGGTTTAAAGATCTCGGATTTCGAAATGGTGGAGATCAATGAGGCCTTTGCCGCCCAATACATCGCTTGTGAGCGGGAACTCGGCTTGAACCGCGAGATCACCAACGTCAACGGCTCGGGCATCGGTCTGGGCCACCCGGTCGGTGCAACCGGCGCCAGGATCATGGTGACCCTGATACATGGCCTGCAGCAGCGCGGCCAGAGTCTCGGTCTGGCAACCCTGTGCGGTGGCGGAGGGGTGTCGATGGCCTGTGCCGTCGAAATGATGTAGGCCGCCTGGGTCCGTTTAGCCCGTTGAGCCCGTTCCGGCACCCGAACATCCAACCGGCTAAACCGGCTAAACCGGCTAAACGGGCCAAACCCGCTCAACCGACTCAACCGGCGATACTTATTCGATCGGAAATTCATCCTGTGCCAAACACGCCTCTCACCTGGGCTGAAATTGATCTGGACGCTGTTGCCGCCAATACCCGCGAGCTTCGGCGGGTCACCCGGCCCGAAGCGCGCCTGCTGGTGGCGGTCAAGGCCAACGCCTACGGGCACGGGCTGGTGGAGGTTGCGCG
>Ga0210085_1001234_pt1 | contig 10287 bp, 9 predicted proteins | sample China_Galinas_PW_5_FD_184866 | JGI IMG/M metagenome (GOLD analysis project Ga0210085, IMG submission 184866) | Wetland microbial communities from San Francisco Bay, California, USA, that impact long-term carbon sequestration - China_Galinas_PWC_D1... | ecosystem: Environmental > Aquatic > Marine... | reverse complement strand
ATCCCGGTTCGGGTGAGCCCGCACGGAATCGTCATGCCGTCAAAGGTAACGCAGGTAGACATAGACCGTCGAGATCAGCAGCGACAGCAGCATCAGCGGGAAGGCCATGAGCAGGAAGGGCAGGAAGCGGATCGGGCGGCCGGTACGCTCGGCGAAGCTCGCGATGATCAGGTTCGAACTCGAACCGACGAGGGTTCCGTTGCCTCCGAGACAGGATCCCAGGGACAGCGACCACCAGATCGGGACCAGCGCCTGCGGGCCACCCAGCGAAGCCGACATACTCTTGATCAGCGGGATCATGGTGGCGACATAGGGGATATTGTCCACGAAGGCCGAGGCCACCGCCGAAGCCCACAGGAGGGAAATGGCCGTCACCCTGGCATTCCCGCCGGTCAGTTCCAGCAGGTCATGCGCCACGTCCTCCATCAGCCCCGTCGTCCCCAGTCCGTAGACAAGGATGAACAGACCGATGAAAAAGAAAATTGTCTGCCATTCAATCTCGGCGAAAGTCTGCTCGACGACCTTGTTTTGCTCGCCGGGACTGCGTGGCAGATTATCCAGCAACAGCAGCAGCGAAGCGCCGAACATGGCGACCGTAGCCACTTCCACGTTGAGGACATCCGCGAGCGTAAATCCCGTGATCACAATGGCGAGCACCGACAGCGACTTCCAGAGGAGTCGCTTGTCGGTGATGGCGTCGCTCTCCCGGTAATCGAGAACACGCTGGCGGTGCTCGGGGGTGGACGTCAGGGTGCGACCCCAGATCAGATAGATGGGCAGCAGCGTGGCGGCAAAGACCACCACCACAAGCGGGGCCAGATTCACCACGAAGTCATTGAAGCTCAGGCCCGCGGCGGAACCGATCATGATGTTCGGGGGATCGCCGATCAGCGTGGCGGTGCCGCCGATGTTGGCTGCGAAAATTTGCGCGAACAGGTATGGATAGGGGTTCACCTTGAGCGCGTCGGTGATCAGTAGCGTGACCGGTGCGATCATCAGCACCGTGGTGACGTTGGGCAGCAGCGCCGAGAGTACCGCCGTCACCACCGCGAGCATGACCAGAATGCCCCACGGCCTGGCGTCGACCTTTTTCGCCGACCAGATCGCGAGAAACTGGAAAATACCGGATTTCTTGGTGATCGCGACGATGATCATCATGCCGGTCAGCAGGCCGATGGTGTTGAAATCGATCCCGTGCAGGGCGGCTTCCTGATTCAGCAAACCGGCGCCAATCATCAGGCCGGCGGCCATCAGCGACACAATCGCCCGGTTCAGGCGGTCCGTCATGATAACGACATAGGTCATCACGAAGAGCACGCCGGCAAACCACACGGGGTCCATGCCCAGCAACAGCCGGGCGGCTTCTGTTCCTTCAGTGACCAATTAAACCTCGGTGGCGAGTATCTTTCTGGTTACATCCCAATAGGAGATCATGCCCACCAGACGCCCGCTGGCCTTCTCGACCACCGGCACGCTGGTACGGGTCTTGTAGAGAACCAGCAGCGTTTCCAGTAACGGCGTATCGGGTTCAACCACGGTGACCACTTCATTGATGCACTGGCTGATCGGACTGTCCTCCACCTCGATCAGACGCCGGTGCAGATCCGACACGGTCTCCCGGATGAAGGGAATCGTGGTCAGGCCCTCTTTCATGACGACCGCCGGCGGCAACATGAGTCGCATCAGGCAATGCACCCCGAATACACCGAGGTAACAGCCGTTGTCATCGACGACCGGCAGGTTGCGGTAGCGGTGATGCATGATGTAATGCGTAGCGGTGCGAACGGTGTCCGAAGGATGCAGCACCGTTGGCTTTGGATCCATAATGACACTGGCTGTCATGGGCGGAGAAGCATTGTCATGGAGGATGATTAATCCACCTTGGCTCAAAGGGTCGCTGCGTCTTCAATCCGGACTGGCAACATGTCGAGCAGTCCAACCGGGCACGGTTACGATAGCACAGTGCCGGCGGAGAGAAAAAGCATTCCGGCACTTCCGAATGGCCGCGAGAGCCCGCACCAACATGGAACGCCGGGCACAAAAAAAGGGCATGACAGGCATCCGGTGTCACAATCACCCGATGCATCTACACCCGTCTGTCATTACGCCCTGCGGCCAATCATTCGCTCAGAGCCGGGAGACATTCCCGTTTACCATCACTCGCGCAGCACGGCCTCCACCAGTCCGACGTCCAGTTCGCCGGCTCCGGCCCGCTCACCCGTGATCAACACCGGCAAACGGGTGTCGGCATCGATATAGATCGCGATGGCGCCGCGCAGTTCGAGCAACTCGAATGCGCCCGGATCAGCACCCGGCGTGATGGGCTCTACCCGAAGCGAGAGTTTCAGGATCTTCCGGTTGCCGCTGACTCCATGCGCTTTACCGCCGGTTTTCACGACATAGTTGACGGGGAGCGACACTTCGCCCCGTGATTCGAGCCATACCCGGTAGAGCGCATCATCGACAAAGGCGCAGAGAGGTTTGCCGCCGTTGACGGGATCCCGGGAGGATGCGCGGTAGAGCAGCAGTTCCGGGGTGGTTACCCGGTCGCAGCCGGCGGCCAGCAGGTCATACGGATAAAAATTCTGCTTGATCTTCGTCCAGTTTGCAGGCGGCTTTCCGCCCTCATTGCGGCCTTTCGGCTCCAGCCTGATTCTGAAGGCGCCGTCACCGGCGAAGCGATAGATCTTGCGGGAACCTTCCGGGCCGGGTTTCAGCCGGTCGCGCTGCAGGACGGCGAGACTTCCCGGCGCGAACCACGCATGCCCTTCCGTGTTATAGCTATCCAGCATGGTTACCGCATGGGCGTGGATATCGAGCCGCATGACGACATCCGGGGTGATCTGGAATGGCTCGTTCCGTAACGCAGTATATGGCGCAGCCTGCATTTCCCCGCGCGAGGAGCGATCGAGTTCGAGCGTCGTCGACAGGTTGACTCCAAACCGGTTTGCCGCATAGCGCAGACTGGTCCAGTTCACCCCCGGAGGCCCGACGTCTGTGAGCGCGGCGGCCGGCAAGGGCTCGCCGCCCGACTGACATAACAGCGGCAGGCACAGCAGGAATGCGCATAGCGGGAGTCGCGAATATTCGGATGCCATCAAATTAACAAATACGCAATGGGAATGTGGCCAGTATAAGCCAGAAGCCATGAAAATAACCGCTCCCCCTGACGCAGCGCCCTCTACTCCGGGAAGCGCGCCAATACCCCCTGTCCAGCATGCGCTAAAGTCCTGCCGACGGAATCCGGAGCACGCCCCGAATCCCGGTTTTTTCCTCATTCTTGCACAGCATCGCCTGGATAATGACCGCTCCGTCGGTGGGCGCACGCCCCAGTCCGCCCGGACAGCGGAGAGGGAATCAACCAGAGAGGCTGTAGGTGGCTATACGTATATAGAAATGTGACCCCATGCCGCTATTACCAGAGTCGTTCCAGCGCTCGACGAATCAGGGATAAGCGGGAACGATTTCAGGCCTCTGTCGGGACATGTCCCCACTAGACGGCCTGATAGGGAATTTTGACCCTGAGTAGGAAATCGTTAACAAAGAATACCTGATGGGGATCCTGTAATGCCGGTAACAAAGATCAGTACCGCGGAACTCGAGGTTGGCATGTTCGTCTCCAGTCTGGACCGCCCCTGGAGCGAAACCCCGTTTCTCTTTCAGGGCTTTCCGGTAAGGGATGCAGCCGAAATCGAGGAACTGAAAAAGCTGTGCCGTTATGTCTATATCATGGTCCCTGACGAGGAGATCGAGCTCAGCATCCCGACCCCCCGGCGCAAACCCGAGGCGGCTTACTCGGACCTGATTGGCCGCAAACGCTATGAGGTCACGAAGTCGGCGAGGGAGGAATTGCGGATAGTGCGCGACTCCCACGAGGAAATCTCCCATCTGATGCTGGAAATCGAGGATACCCTGAGGGAGGACAAGGAACTCGATTTGCAGACCATCACGAACTCCATCGAGTTCATGGTCGACAGCATCGAGCGCAACCCGGATGCCTATATCTGGCTTACACGCATCAAGAAATTCGACTCGCATATTTACAAGGATTCCCTCAGCGCCTCGGTGTGGGCCACAACCCTGGGGCGGGAACTGGGACTGGAACGCGACAAGCTGAACACCCTGGCCATGGGCACCTTGTTCATGGACATCGGCAAAACGGCCCTGCCGACCTCCCTGCTGAACAAGACGGACCGTCTGACCGACGACGAGTGGGCGCTGATGAAGTCCCACGTGGAACACGGTGTGCGTATACTTTCGGAAAATAACAACACGCCGGCCGAGGTCCTCGACATCGTCCGGACCCATCACGAACGGCTGGACGGTAGTGGCTACCCCTCGGCCCTGAGAGGGAACGAGATACCCTTCATGGGACAAGTTGCCGGCATTATCGATTTCTACGTCTCGGTGACTTCACCGCGGCCCTACGCACGGGCGGTTTCACCCTCCAATGCGACCTATATGCTGTATCAACAGCAGGGTCGCTACTTCTCCGACCTGCTCGTCAGGAGTCTCATTCAGTCCCTGAGCACCTATCCGACGGGATCGCTCATCGAATTGAGCAACGGCGAGGTCGGTGTGGTGGTCTCCCAGAACCCGGGTTTACGCCTGAAACCTAACGTGGTGCTGCTACTCGACCCCGACAAGTCCCCGTACGGATCCTATCCGCTCATCAATCTGGCCGATTACACCCAGGAACACGCAGGCAACCTGGTCAACATCAAGAAGGCGCTCGCTGACGGCGAATACGGCATCCGCATCGAAGAACTGGCGTTCTGATCACCCGCAGGACGTTATTCCACCACACGACTCGTTCCGCTCATCGCCTGCCAGCCGTCACCGACGGCTTCCGCCGATATTCACGGCAGTTGCCGGCGCCGGCTGCGTCACTACCGGCACGGCACTGTTCACCTCACAATCTCACGAAATACGGCAGTGCAACCAGAACTACCCCGGCAAGCAGCAGGAGGTAAAGATTCGCTATCACATAGGGCACGACAAAAAGCGCGATACCCACTACCAGCGGAACTACCGCCTGCTGCTTGCGCCCGTAAATAAAGAACCCGAGTCCAATGGACCCGAATACCACGCCCCAGAGCAGTATCGAAGTATCGTTCATTGATTCCCTGTCTCCTGAGCCTGTCTAGGAGCCTGTCGGACTTAGGATTGATCTACTGCGCTGGTGGGAGAGCGGCCCATATGTCCCCGATTTCTCGTTGCGTAGAATGACTATGCGCCTCGAAATCGTGAAAATCTGTTCTCGCTCTCCCGCCATGCTCGCTACGATCACCTAAGTCCGACAGGCTCCTAGAGCCAGCCGTAGTGCTTCAGACGGCGATACAGCCAGAAGCAGACCAGCACGACCGTGGCCATGACGACCGGATAGCCATAGCGCAAATCGAGTTCGGGCATGTCCCTGAAGTTCATTCCATAAAGACTGAAGATGACGGTGGGTACAGCCATGATGGCGCCCCAGCCGGCCAGACGCCTCACGGCCTCGTTCTGCTCCACGGAAACCAGGGCGAGGTTGACCTGCATCGCGGCGGTGAGCATTTCACGGGTCTCGTCGATGGTGGTAAGCAGCCGGATCACATGGTCATGGATGTCGCGAAAATAGACGCGGGCATCCCTGGGGATCAGGTCACTGTGAAAGCGGATCAAGCCGTCGGTGATGTCCACAACCGGAGCCGCCGCGCCGCGCAACACCAGCAGTTCCCGCTTCAGTTCGTAAAGCCGTTCGATCGTCTCCCGGCTGTACTGGCCCGTGAACAGATCCATCTCGAACTGCTCGAACCTGTTTTCCAGGGTATCGGAGATCGGTCCGTAACTGTCGACAACGAAGTCCATCACGGCGTGGGCGGCCATCGCCGGACCTCTGGCAAGGCGCACCGGCGTGGTTTCCAGTCGCTCACGGACCTTGCTGTAGGTGGCCGATGGCCCGTGCCGGACCGTCATGAAAAAACGCGGTGCGACGAACATATGGGTTTCACCGAGCTGCACCTGCTGCTCAATCAGCATGGCGGTTTTGAGGACGATGAACAGCGTGTTGCCGTACTGTTCCAGCTTGGGTCGCTGATGGGCGCTGCGCGCGTCCTCGATTGCGAGTTCATGCAGGTCGAATTCGCGCTGCGCCAGTTTCAGCAGGTATTCGTTGGGCTCGTGCAGCGCAAGCCAGACGAAGGTGTCCTGGCGTTCAAGCGTCTTGCTGATTTCCTCGATCCTGATCTCGCCTTCGCGTTGTCCTTTAAGGTAGGCGATGCAGTATCTGATCATACTCGGGTCGTAATCGTTACCGGTCAAGGTTGTCTCCTTTCAACGGGCCGTGAAATTATAGTTCAGCAGGTTCCCCCTGAGCCGCCTGGTAGGCGGTGATCGTATCGAGAAAATCCGTGCCGTATTTTTCCAGCTTGTGCTGCCCTACCCCGGTGACACCCAGCAGAGTGCTTTCATCGACAGGACAGATACGGGCCATCTGAATCAGGGTGACATCGCCAAAAATGACGTACGGCGGCACGCCCTGCTGGTCCGCGAGCCGCTTGCGCAGGGCGCGCAGTTCCTCGAACAGCGCCTCGTCACAGGGCCCCTGCCCGGCTGCGGCACGGAGTGCCTTTTTCTTTTTCGCCTGCTCCCGCACGCGCGGTCGGGCAAGCTGCAGCGACTCCTCGCCGCGCAGCAGCGGACGCGCCGCGTCGGTCAGTTTCAGCACCGAGTAACTGGCGATGTCCTGCACCAGGTAACCGCGGTGGATGAGCTGGCGCAGGATGGAGGTCCACTCCTGTTCGCTGCGGTCGCGACCGATGCCCCAGGTCGAGAGCTGCTGGTGATGCAGCGACCGGATGCGTTCGGTGTCTGCGCCGCGCAGCACGTCGATCACGTGCGCGACGCCGAAACGCTGACCGACGCGGTAGACACAGGACAGCGCCATGCGCGCGGCCTCGGTGGCATCGAAGCGCTCCGGCGGGTCGAGACAAACGTCGCAGTTGCCGCAGTCCTGCTCACGTCGTTCGCCGAAGTAGTTCAGCAGCACGCGCCGCCGGCAGGTCACGCTCTCGGCGAGGCCCACCATGGCGTTCAGCTTGTGCGCCTCGATACGCCGTTGCTCCGGGTTCTCGCTGTTCTCGATCAGCCAGCGTGCGGTGGCGATATCCTGTGCGCCGTAGAGCAGCAGGGCATCGGCGGGCAAGCCGTCGCGGCCGGCGCGGCCGGTCTCCTGGTAGTAGCCCTCGATATGCCTGGGCAGGTCATAATGCACCACGAAGCGCACGTCGGGCTTGTCGATGCCCATACCGAAGGCGACGGTGGCCACCACCACCTGCAGTTCATCGCGCAGGAATCCCTCCTGCACCTCGCCGCGCCGGGCGGCCGGCAGTCCCGCGTGGTAGGCCGCCGCGGCCATACCCTTTTCCCGCAGCTTGCCCGCGATCTCCTCCACCCGCTTGCGGCTCAGCGCGTAGACGATGCCCGCCTGGCCCTGCCGGGATTGCAGAAACCGCATCAGCTGCTCGAACGGCTTGTGTTTCTCCAGCACCGTGTAGTGGATGTTGGGGCGATCGAAGCCGCTGATGTGCTGCCCGGCCCGCGCCAGTCCGAGCACACGCACGATGTCGGCGCGGGTCTGCGCATCGGCGGTGGCGGTCAGGGCGATGATCGGTATCTGTGGAAAGTGACTGCGCAGCACGCCGAGCTGCGCGTACTCGGGGCGGAAGTCGTGCCCCCACTGCGACACGCAGTGCGCCTCGTCGATAGCGATGAGTGCGATGTCGATCCCGGCGAGCCGCTCCAGGAAACCGCTGCCAAGGAGCCGTTCGGGACTGAGGTAGAGCAGATCGAGCTCATGGGCGTGCAATCGCGCCAGCACGCGACGGGCCGCAGCGGAATCCAGCGAGGAGTTGTAGCATTCCGCGGCCACGCCATTGGCCTGCAGGGCGTCCACCTGGTCCTTCATCAGCGCGATCAGAGGCGAGACCACGATACCCACCCCGGTGCGGTGCAGCGCCGGGATCTGGTAGCACAGCGACTTGCCGCCGCCGGTCGGCATCAGCACGAAGGCGTCCCGACCGGCGATCAGCGCCTCGATGATCTCCTGCTGGTAGGGGCGAAAGGCGGGGTAACCGAAGACGCGACCCAGTGTGGCGTGAATGTCATCCGTGAGTTCGCGGGGAGTTTCCATGGGGGGATTGTACGGCCCCGGGCCGGCGCGGTCAGCCGGAAAACCGGAAAGGCGACGTAATCCCTGATCCAGGGACTATTCCGGCGCGATTCGCGCCTCACGCCAGCCAGGACGAAACCGAGGCGCTGGCCGCCCTGATGAGCTACAAATGCGCCATCGCGGATATCCCGTTCGGCGGCGCCAGGGGCACGCTTTTGCTGAACGCCAGCCCTGCCGTTCAGATGTCTGTCTGAGCGGTTCTCCGGCTACTGCGGCGGCGAAGCCACACCCGCCGCGGTGAGGTAATCACGAATATGACGGATGTCCTGCTTGCTGCACACGCCGCTGTGATGAGGCCGGTGCAGGGTGCCGATGACACCGTTTAACTCGACCTTCATGCGTGCGCCGTGGCCGGATTCGATGGCGGCGCCGAGGTGGCGCAGGAGGGACTCGACATCGCGCCAGTGGATGTTGGCGCCCAGGGGTTCCTCGAGGATGGTCTGGAGCAGGCGTTCGTGATTGTGACTCATCGTGGCACGGTCCCGGGAAATGCATCGACTCCCGTCCCGCGGGAGAGGAGGTTCCGGGATTCTCCCATATCGGCGGACGGGATACATCGGGGCCGCACGACCGCCCGGCCATGGGGCGGCGTAACCCGTATTTTTTACTGAACCTCCCTCCGTGAAACTCTATAATAATGGCATATGCACAGAGTCAGGTCATCGCTGATCATCGGCAGCATCCTGCTGCTGGCCGCACTTGCAGGCGGCGGCGACGCCTCGAATACGATTCCGTCATTCATTCCCACCAATAACCACCCGGTAACGCCGGCAACGGAACCGGCGGCAGGTCGCTTCCTGGTGGCCCGGCGCGCGCTGGATGACCCCCACTTCAGACAAACCGTGATCTACCTGTTACGGCATGGACCGACGGGCACGACGGGATTGATCATAAACCGCCCGAGCGGACTGAACCTCTCCGATGCCCTGTCAGAGATCGATGGCATGGACCTCAAGTCCCGCCCGCTGTTTTTTGGCGGCCCCGTGGAATTCAACACGGTGTCGATGCTGATCCGGAACGAACAGGAAAGCCGTCTGGTGGAACATATTGCCGAAGATGTCTACCTCAGCGGTGATCGCAGTGTCCTGGACCGGCTGCTGAGCGAAAAGAAACCGGACAATGCCCTGCATTTCTACCTCGGACATGCAAGCTGGCTGCCCAACCAGCTTGGGCGGGAAATCAGGAACGAAGACTGGTACGTGATCGATACCGATCCCGCGGTGATCTTCAGCACCACCCCCGAATCGGTCTGGAAACGGCTGATCGAGAAGCTCGATCCGAGCGGCCTTTATGCCGGCAATGACTCGATTCAGACCTCCCGGATGGAGCACCTCGGCTCGTTGTATGCGCCTCAGGACGCCTCGTAATATTCGGGATTTTTCCCGCAGGAGCGGGATCCAACCGTACCCCACGATTCCCGGGCTGACGGTAAACCTGATCAAAAAGACGATCAGGATTTAACCCCTACACTCCCGACGGAGCGTGATCGAGCAACGCCACGGCGCTCGGGCGTGAAGAGATTGCAAGACACCGGATGGCTGAACACCCTGACCAGGGGTGTAACGCTTTATTTCTGGGCTGAATTGGAAACTTGTTGTTACAGGTAGTGATAGGGTTGTGAAAATATCCGAAGTTGCTGCATTAGCGATCCCTGCCAGGAAAGCGGTTTCGTCGATTTATGGCCGATTCCCTCCGTTTAACGTAATCTTATAAGCATCTCGTGCAGTTTCTGGATCGACCCTAAACGGTCATACTGAAGTTATTGTTCAACTTCCGTAATATCTATAACCGCTTTACACCATTACATGCGCTGACTTATTTGTCACTGGGGTATCACGACGACCGCAGCCAAAGCCGAGCAGGATCAAACCGCTCTTAGAGCAGGAATAATTACGAAATGGAGATGGCTTAATGAAACTCTATCTATGCACCCTTGCGCTGGCGCTGGGGTTGGGGGTGACAATCCCGGCAGCCGCACAGATCGACCAGGCTGCCGAACTGAAGATGATTGAGAACGAGGCCAGGAGTGGGCAGCCCGAGGCTGAGCTGCTCTATGGTCTGGCCCTGCTCGAGGGACG
>Ga0210085_1001233_pt1 | contig 10300 bp, 6 predicted proteins | sample China_Galinas_PW_5_FD_184866 | JGI IMG/M metagenome (GOLD analysis project Ga0210085, IMG submission 184866) | Wetland microbial communities from San Francisco Bay, California, USA, that impact long-term carbon sequestration - China_Galinas_PWC_D1... | ecosystem: Environmental > Aquatic > Marine... | reverse complement strand
CGATCTGCCGTCCTTCGACTAGGGAGCGGTCTGCCGCTCCGCGATGCGATTGACTCGCGCCCGGACGGGGTGGTGCTCGACAGCGGGCGTCACACCCCGATCGCTTCCGCCACCCGCTCCCAGGAGTGGTCCTCGACACCTTCCAGCCGCCGCAGGTACGTCGTCGTTACCGCCAGCGAGGAATGGTCGAGGAATGCGCTGACGGTCTCGACCGACTCCCCGGCATCCCGCCGCAGCTTCGCGGCGCTGTGGCGGAGGATGTGGAGCCCGGTCGGCTTCAGCCCAGCCTCGACAAGGTAGCGACGGAACCGCCCGTAGTACGTCGAGCCCGAGATGCCCCTCAGTCCTGCACCAGCCTGCCAGAGCGACTCGTCGGCGCCCATGGCGACAAGTTCCTTGCCACAGTCCTCGAGCGTCCGCCGAATAGCGGACCACACTGGTCGTGGCAGTTCTCTCCGGCCCCGCTTGCCACCCTTGCCCCGGTAGCGATAGAAGACAGTGCCACCCTCGATCTCGATGTCCCCGGCTGTCATGCCCATGACCTCGCTCCGTCGACGGCCGGTGAGGACAAACACGAGCAGGATGGCCCGGTCTCGTCGTCCTCGGACCGTGTCGGGCACCACGGCGAACAGCCGCCTGATCTCGTCGGCCGAGTAGCCGCGTGCCGGCGAGGGATGCACCTTCGGTCGCTCGGCGAGGTCACACGGGTTGGACCGGACGAGACCCATGCGGATGAGGAAGCGGAAGTAGCTCGACAGGCAGGTGATCCGAGCCGAGATCGTGGCTGGAGCCGGGGGCCTGCCCGAGAGTCCGATGCCGTGTGCGTAGGACAGCACCTCGGCCGGCGTCACTCGGTCCGGAGTCGTGGCAGCGAAGAACCTCCAGAGCATCCTCGAGTACGACTCGACAGTACGCTTCGAGCCGGAGCGGTTGCCCTTCTCGACGAGGAAGGCATAGAGGGCCTGATCCCAAGTCGATGCGGTCGTTGGCAGGGTGGGGAGGGGAGGGGTCATGGCGGGAGCCTCTGGTCCGGAAAAGGTCCTGCTACTACTCACTCAGGTCGCCGGCAAATGCAACACGACGGGAGAATCGTGCTAGATGGCCTCGCCCCGTGGCCCTTCGACGACGTCGAGTATGACGACGAGGACCACCACCGCGATGAGCAGGACCGCCGAGACCTGTCGTGCCCAGCGGTACTCCGACGGTGGATGACGGTCATCGGTCATGCCGGCGGACGGGGAACAGTCCCCGGTCCACGAGCCAGGGGATGACAGTCGCGCCTGAGACAAGACCGAAGAGGTAGCAGGCAGCGCCGTAGAGGACGAGCTCGAGGGGACTCACGGGGGCGGGTGCGTCGGCCGGGCGTGGGGGACCCGCCCGGCCCGACGCGAGTGGAGGAGGGGAGGACGTCCGTGCACCCTTCCGGTCTACGGGGCGCTCAGGTGGGCGTCAAGCGACGGGGCGTACGGATGTTCGGGTAGCTGTACAGAAGTGGGATAACGCCCGGAGGCAACGAGTGTTCCCTGTGTAGGTAGCCGGAAGCGACGGTCTCACGGCACCCACGACCTGGGCCATCGCGCAACCGCGGTCGATCCACCCGCAGCGTTCGCGGCCTCAACCACGATGCGCCGCCGATGACACGTCCCACCGGTGCTCCAACCGTGCATGGTCACATACCGGTAACTCCGCGCCGAAGGCCCCACGGTGGCGAGGATGCGGACACTGCCAGGGTAACTGGAGACGGCGTTGCGACACCGATCCTCGACGTAGCGGATGATATAGCGATCGACCCGTCCTGCAGCCGGCGACCATCGGATGTCGGTCACGGCGCACTTGGGCGCTGCCAAGCTCCCTGATCCGTACTTGAGGGCGATCCCGGCAGCTTGGCAGGCTCGTCGCATGCCTGCGTCCAACCCGGTCGTCACGTCCTTGGTCGTGGCGACGACGTCGTCCGGTGGTCCTGGTGGCGCGTACGCCGGCAGTCGCCCGCTGCATCCTGGAGCATCCTTGCGGCCCCCGAATCCCGGGTCGGTCCAGCCCTCGCCGGCGACCCGGTCGTAGGCTTTCCACAGCGTCGCGATGTCCTTGGTGTTCCCGAGGACGCCGACATAGACGGACGGGCACACCTTGCTCGAGGCGAGTCGCAGGTTGGCGTAGCCCAGTTCGTTCTTGTAACACCCAATCGAGAGCGCACGCTTGTTCGACTGGATCCCTGCCTTGCCCTTCGCGCAGTTGCCACCGGCCTTGAGGCCATACTCGGCCATCCGCTCCTGCCACGTGGCGCGTGCGTCAGCTGGACGCATCAGGAAGTACGTCATCGTGTCGATGGCCTTCGCGTCAGGCTTGCAGTCGAGCGCGGCGATGGTGGCCGGAGGGAGCGTGCCGCTCGCCTGCCTGCAGGTCGGTCGGACGGCCTTCGGGATGCCGGCACGTAAGTACTTCATCGGGTCCGTCGGTGGCCGAACGTAGGTCACCGTCTCGACGCCATCCGGCGCAGACAGCGTGGTGTCGTCGGTGCGCAGGACATCGAAGGACAGTTCGAACGAGCCTGCCGGGACACCCATCTGCTCGAGGTCCGCCGTGCAGGACCAGCGGCCATCGGAACCTGCTGCCTTGGCTCTGCAGGCAAGACTCGAGCCGCCGGACCAGGAGGCTGTGAAGTCGACGCGGGCGACGTCTGTCGGGTCGGTAAGCTGGCCGTCGACGAGGACCGGCGTCGGCCACGCGGAGACCGTGAGGCTGGAGCTGACCTTGGCACCGTCGACGGGCTCGATCCACTGGACGGGAGGGGCGGCAGAGTCAGAGTTGTCCGAAGAACCTGCAGCCGCCGTCATGAGGCCGCTCCAGGTGGCGAAGTCCTGATACTCCTGCACTCCCGTGAGTGGCTCGGGCACGACAGCCGCACCGCCATAGGGTCCGCCGAGCCACCAGGTCTCGGGGTGGATCTCGGACTGCGGATAGCGGTAGACGGCGAAGTGGAGGTGGACGTTCCCGGCTGGATCGTTCGCCCCGCAGTCGACGGTCCCGTCGCGGTGCTTGCCAGTCGAGCCGACATGGCCGATCGGCTGACCGGTGACCACCGTCTCCCCCGTGTTCACGAGCCGGTCCGAGAGATGGGCGTAGAACGCCCCGTAGGTGGCACCGTCGTGGACGGTCTCGACGTAGACCACCTGCCCGTAGTTCTTCCAGGTGTCCGACGAACCGCCGTAGGCGCAGCCGGAGTAGATGACGGTCCCCGGGAACAGCGGCAGGATCTCGGTGTCTGTCGTCAGGGGGTAGCCATCGGTCCCCACGACGTCGAGCGCGTAGCAGTCTTGGGCACCGCCTGAGTTGCAGAGGTGGTCGGATGCCGCGATCCTCGAGCCGTTTGGATCCAGACCGTTGTACCTCCACGGCCCGAGGACGTGGGTCTCGCCCGGGGACCAAGGGAGCCGCAGTGTCAGGCCGTCGGGCTTGGGTACGGCTGAACCCTGTGGCGCCGTCAGGCCCAGGACCGACGTCGTGCTCAGCAGGAGCGCAACGATCATCACGCCGGTGGCCAGCCAGGTCGACATCAGCGTCCTCCGCATCATCCTTCTCCCACAGGCAGATTAGGCGCCGGGTGCCACGATGCAGTCCCCCCACTGCGTATCCGCGTACCACTGTTCGATGGGGCGTGATGCCCGGGATTCACCGGCCTTGTTGAAGGCGACCACGTAGTAGCGACTCCCGCCCAGGACCCAGTCGCCCCGCATCTCAGGCGTGAATCTCCCGTCGAGCCTCGTCACGTTCGCGGCCACCACGCCGCCAGGAATCAGTCTGCGTTTCATGAATGTCTCTTTGATGGTTGGCGGGCATTCGTTGTCTACGGGCTTCGCGAGGATGTACTCGACGTACACCCGGTAGCCGGACTCGCCCTCAACATCGTCCCAAGTGAGCCGCCATGATGTCGTGCAGTCAAACGCGCTCCCGTTCCTGCACCGGCGGTCAGTCTCGCGCACCCGCACGTTCGCGGGAGCCGCCGGAGGCGCCAACGGGTCGAGATAGACCGTGCGGGCGAGGCCCGAGGCCTTGGCATCGCAGTGCTGGGCGATCTTGCCCCCGGGCGCTGAACCGGTGGTGCCCGCCGTATCGACGACGTCGATGCCGAGGGTCACCGGGACACAGGCCTTGGAGGCCTGGGTGATGGCCGGGTCGGCCTTGGGCACGCCGGCGACCGAACGCTTCTGCTCGCCGACGGTGGGGTCCCAGCGGTACGTCACGTTGGCCGCTCGCTTGTCGCCGTCCCACGTGCAGCCCTTGGTCTTGGGTCGGCAGACCTTGAGCGTCCGCCACGTCGCCTTGGGATCGAAGCCGGCGACCTTCGCGGCGTCCTTCGCGTTGGGCCAGTCGGGGTAGTAGGCGGTGAAGCGGACCTCGGACACATCGGTGCGGCTCCGCACCCTGGCCACGAGGGTGACGGGCTCGCCGTACGGGACGTGCGAGGCATCCTTCGTCGTCGCCCTCGCCCAGACCACGCCGGGGGCTCGGGCGGCGAGGGCGAGCACGATCCCTGGACCGCCGTGGTACTCGGAGTTGAATACGTCCCAGACCATGCCGATGTTGTCCCGGCTCGGCTGGTCGCCGACCGAGCGAGGGGTCGTACCGAACCAGAGGTTCTTGCTCGTCTCGCCATTGAAGGCCGACAGCGGGTCGGGTGGGGCAGCGGTGCAGCTCTCGCACCAGCCGAACGGGTCCGTGAGCTCCCAGCCTTCGCCGCTGTCGCGATAGACGCGGAAGTGCAGGTGCTCACCCGTCGATGAGCAGGTCGCCCCGGACGTGGAGTCGCCCTGCACGCCGATCTGGGCACCGACTTCCGCGACCGTCCCCTCGAGCGGGTTCTGCTCGTCCGGCCGGAGATGGGAGTAGCGCGTGCTGTAACCGTTGCCGTGGTCGAGCTCGACCGTCCACCCGTAGCAGCCCTCGTAGCCGACCGAGGTGACCGTGCCCGCCGCCGCGGCGACGATCGGCGTGCCGGACGGCAGCGCCCAGTCGTAGCCGTCGTGTCCGTCGTAGAAGACGACGGACTCACCGGTCACACCCTCGTAGCCCGAGACATAGCCGCAGTACTGGGCGGTGTGCTCGGGCGTGGCGCCGGGCGCGTAGCAGGAGAAGGTGTCGGGCGTGTCATCGCGAGCGCCGACCGGGTAAGCCTCCTCGCCGTCCCAGAGCGCGATCTCCATCCCCCGCTCACGACACGCTTCGGTCCCCGGCCCAGTGGAGCAAGTGTAGTCAGGGTAGTGGTGGTCGAAGGCCGATGTCATGAGCGTCAGCCAGTCCGCACCTTCCGGCTCCTGGAAGGGCAGGTACAGGAAGTTATCGGTCGGGTTGAGCGCGTCCTGGCTGACAGCAACGGGGCTCGCGCCGAGTGCCGACAGAGAGAGTGCGAGCGACAGCGATCCGACTGCCGCGACCAATCGATGACTCATGCCCACACCCACGCCGTGTCCTTAGCGTCGCCTACCCATTCCGTCGCCCAGCATGCCGCCACAACCAGAGCCGGGCTCACGCGTTCTCTCGAGTGGCATAGCCGACGAACTCTTCGTTCTCAAGCAGCCTCCCGAGAGGGAACATGCTCTTCGCTCGGTAGTCCTTAGGATTGACTCCCTCGTCATCCCACTTGTCGCTCAAGTAAAGCCCGCCCGGCTGCTCACGCAGCAGGGTCGAGTGACCGCAGTCGGGATCGCCCGCTTCACCCTTCCCGTAGCCCCAGAAGAGCCGCCTCTTGTACCCTTGGTCCGGCTGCACAGGCGAATCGAGCAAGGCGACCGGCAGTTCAACGAGTTCTGGGTCGTAGGGGACGACCCAGTCATTACCGTTCGTGAGCACGACCGTGGTCGTGCCCATCAGCTCATACGCAAGCTGGGCGGCGTTCGCGTTCTCGACCTCCTTCGTGGCACTGGGCTTCGTGTAGACGAATCCCTTCGTGCTATCGCAGTGTGTGACCCCCTTTCCCGGAACCAAGGCGAAGGTCCCCACATCCGGAGACCAGACCTCCATGAAGTTCGCGGCGGAGGTGACCACCGTGCCCCAGTTCAATGCCCCGTCGACCGCGATGGCGGTGCGGAGAAGCCCACGATGGTTCGGGTCGATGAAGTATGCGTGGGCCAGCGCGGAATTGAGCGTCCGCACCACGAGTTCGCCACCCATGCTGTGTCCGACAAGGAAGAAGGTGGCGTGTGCACCGATCCCGTTGTGAGCATCAGCCAAGGCTTGGTCATACCGTGCGAGTGTCTCAGCAAGGGCGGCGGCGTACCGATCGATCTCGAGCTGTCGTGAAACGCTCGTCGGTGCGCGGATCCCTCCGATGTCATACGGCTTCGCTAGCCAACTGACGTCACCGCCTTCCCCCTTGACCTCTGCCACGCATTCACTGTGGCCGCACGGCACTAGGTCCCAGCTCATGTCCAGGATGGTGGCCCCGGGGTCGCCGAAGCCCTCATCGGCTCGAAAGCCCAAGTCAACCAGCTTCCCGTACACGCCACCTGTCTCCGCGAGCACTCGATCGCGGAGAGATTCGCAGTCCTGTCGACCAGTCCTCCGGATTGCGCCCCAGTAGCAGAAGCGCTTCTTCAGCGCTGAGTTGAAACCCTGTACGAGGACCACGATCTTGCGGGTCGTTTCGACGTGGACAGGTCCGGTGAGGGTTGCGCCTGTGGCGACATCGACCAGGCGAACCTCGTAGCCGCCGAGGACACCGGACGAGAAACGGGCTTCGCACAGGTATTCGCCGGGTGCCTCGCCCGTCACGCAGTTCGAATCAAGCACCCCCCCACCCAGGCCAATCCGCCCATCGCTTGGTCGTGCCGCGAGGGTGACGTCCACGCTATCCAATGGTTGGCCGCCACCATCCCGCACCACCGCTGCGAGCCTCGTCGAGGAATCGGACCCCATCGGCACGAAGCGAGGGGCGCCCGAGGCGAAGTCGAGCTCGGAGTAGCCAACGTGAGCAGGCGTGACCGGAGGTGGAAAGCGGAGGATTCGCTCCGGACCGTGCAGGGCCCAACCGCTCACATAGACCGTCCCGTCCGAGCCGACTGCGGCGAGACCGGGGTTGATGGTGATCCCCATGTCGTCTGAAAGGCCCGTCGCCCCCGAATCCCAATCGTCCGCCATGTAGTCCACGGGTGTACCCATGGTTCCCAGGTACCCACCGTCGGTCGTGAAACGCGAGACAAGCCCACTCTCGACGACGACCACGGCGAGACCACCCCCGATGGAAAGGCCATTTGCGCTGTCGTTCATGTACCACGATGGTGCTGACCAGCCGCCGAGCGAGGTGCCGTCTTGAGTGAACACCTCGACTTCCCGGTAAGAGTCAAGGATGTAGACGAGGTCGTCCGGCCCGACGGCCACATCGATCGCGCGGACGAGACCGGGGTCGCCCGTCGCCTCATAGCCGCGGTCCCGCCAACGTTCGGAGCGCCATTCATCAAGCAGCGAGCCGGATGCGTCGTACACGAGGACGCGGTCTCCGTCTACGACGTAGACCTCCCCGCTCGACCCAGCTGCGATCGCCCCTCCTTGCATGGGCCACTGTCGCACGAAGCCCCCGTCGACGGTGAACTCCTCGACCTCATTGCCAGCGTCGCTCACGAGGACGTTGCCCGACGGCGCTACGGCTAACGAGGTTGGGCCTGCGAGGCGACCTGGACCCTGCCCTGGCCGCCCCCAGGATGCGATGAGACGGCCATTAGGTGAGAGGACAATGACATGGGGCGGGTCGGCGGCCAGGACGACCAGGTTCCCGTCTCCGTCGACCACCATGTCGAGTATCGAACCCGGCGTGATGCCTGCTCCCCAGCCGCGTGGCTCGCGCGCGGCCGCGCCCGGTCCCAACGACGCAGTTGCCAGTGTGGCGGAGATCAAGGCGAAAGTCAGGACGACCCGAAGTCCGGACATCGACGGTCGGCCTTCCACGGTCACCTCACCGGTTCGGGCATCGCATGCCCTTTCCGCACGGCAGTGCCCAGGCGATCGCGGACTTCGAGTAGCCGAACCGGTTCCTCGCCTGAACCAGGATCGCAGTGGTCGCATCCTCGACGAAAGCCTCAAACCCGGTCCCGTATCGGTACAGGAACGACCGCTTCGAGCCATCGACAGTCCCAAGGTGGACGAGGTCCGCGCTCCGAAGGTTGAGCCCTTCCCGGATACACGGGTCACCTCTTCGCGCCGCATAGCAGGCGCCACGCACCCGGTAGATGTCGTATTGCGTCGCCGATCCCACCGGAGCAGTCCAACTGACCCGGTCGATGTGGTTCCTCTCGGCGAACCCAGGCTTGACGACCTTGTTGCTTACCTCCGCGTATGCCGCGTTGGCGGGTCTCGGTGGTGGTGATTCGAACCGCACTGCCCGGGTACCGGCTGGCGAGCGGCTGACTTGGCCGGAAGGGTAGAAGGCGTTGAACGAGAGCTTCAGCCTGCCGAGCTGAGCCCCGAGCTTCCAGAGATCGACTTTGCAGGACCAGATCCCCTGCTTGTTGCCCTTTGTGGCGACGCACGCCAGCCTGGGCTTCCGCTCGTCCCACTGCACGTGGAAGACGACCCTGTCGATGCCCGAAGCCGCAGATCCGCCGCCGAGCTTGGCTGAAAGGGTCAGGATCGAGTCACCGAGCTTGGCGCCCTTGGCAGGCGACTTCCACGTGGCCCTAAGAGGCACGGCATACACGACCGTCCGCGTGCCACCCGGAGCAGGCGCTACGCCGCCATCGGTCCGGATGACATCGAACGTGAGTTGGAGCTCTCCCTCTTCCACTCCAATGTCGAGCAGGTTTGCCTCGCAGGCCCAGGCTCCGGTGTCGTCGGCGCGGTCGGCCGAGCAGGCCTCCACCTTCTCGCCATCGACCATCACGTGGAAGTCGACGCGAGCGGTCGTGAGGTCGTCGGTGAGCGAGTCGTCGACGAGGACCGGCGTCGGCCAGGCGGCGAGGGTCAGCCGCGGGCCGACCGTGGCCCCCTCGGCCGGCTCGATCCACTGGGCGATGCGGATCGGATCCGAGTCGCCGGAGCCGTTGGTCGAGGTCACCTCGCTGCCGACCGAGCCGTGCACCGGCAGACCCTCGATCGCGAACTCCCCCTCGAAGGCGACGGCCGTCCGCCCTCGTAGCTCCCCGGTCGTGGGGTCGAGGTACCGCTGCTTGCTGTTGCATCGGCTCTGCACGGGTACGGTGTACAGCCCCATGTGTATGTGCGGGACCGTCGGGAAGTCGAGGAGTGTCCCGAGCGGTTCACCCTGCTGGTAGGTTCGCTTGCCATCTACCAGCGTGCCCGGTTCGCTCAGATCGAAGTGGCCCAACGACATGCAGAGGCGATCATCGGCGTTGCTCGCGATCTCGAAGAAGTGGAAGTCCGGTGCGTCGGTATCGTCGTCATTCGTGCTGATGGACAGATCGTCGTACGTGAGGTCCGTCGGGGCGATGACCGGGTCTCCGACCTGCCCTCCGTCGCAACCAACGCCCTGACACAGGTCGAGTGCCTCACTGTCTCCGCCGGTGTGCAACGTGCTGCCCGGGAGGATCCTCCCTTCCCCCGCCGGGAAGGGCATGAGCAGCGGCTTGAAGTCGAAACCGTCGTCCTGGGCGGCCGCGGGTACCACACTGAGGACCGACGAGGCGAGTACCGCCGATACCGCCGTCGCCAACCATCGACTCCGTGCTCGCATCGCGTCTCCCTCTCCTGCGATCCTGGGGCCATGGTAGGCCGGCGGAGGTGGGTCTGCTCGACCGTCGGCGACGTCCAGCCGCTGCGCCGGCTGCGTCGCGATCAGAACCATGCCCGTTGGCTCGGCCCGAGAGATGCCGTCCGTTCGGTTGCCCCCACCGGCACGGGGTGACATGCTGGACGCGACTCACGTGAAGAGGGGGAAGGGACTTGTGACCGGTTCGACTTGGCTCCCAGGGCGCGGAGTAGCAGCGCTGCTCGCCACCATCCTGCTCGTCGTTCAGTCCTTCGTGCCCGTGGCCGCCCAGGGAGCGGAGATCAGGCTCGACGACGTGAAGGCGAACGGGATCGTCAGCGGGGAGGTCAAGGACCAATACGCCCCTGGTCGCGCCATCGTCACGGTCCACAACCTCCGTCGCTTCTGGGTCGCGATCGAGCCGGCGGACCAGTGGGGCTCGATGACCTTCGAGCCGGCGCCCACCACGGGTGACCGCGGCGACCTCGGTGGTGCCTGGGCCACGATCGCGGTCATCCCGCCCCTCGGCACGGCCGCCTACGACCTGTCCTGGGATCCCAGAGCCGGAGGGAGCCAGGCCTTCCGTGTCCACTACGACGGCACCTC
>Ga0210085_1001232_pt1 | contig 10303 bp, 8 predicted proteins | sample China_Galinas_PW_5_FD_184866 | JGI IMG/M metagenome (GOLD analysis project Ga0210085, IMG submission 184866) | Wetland microbial communities from San Francisco Bay, California, USA, that impact long-term carbon sequestration - China_Galinas_PWC_D1... | ecosystem: Environmental > Aquatic > Marine... | reverse complement strand
TTATCCAGAATCGAACCCTGACCCTTTTTGACAATATTGCCAAGGTCTTTGTCATCGGTTGCGGCATATACGCAATTTTCGTCATCTGGAAAATCGACATGACCGCATGGATCGCTTCGGCAGGCATTGCAGGCATTGCCGTGGGTTTTGCAGCAAAGGATACGTTGTCCAACCTCTTCTCCGGCGTTTTTATTCTGGCGGACACGCCATATAAAGTTGGGGACTATGTCGTTCTTGATCGCGGCGACCGCGGTAAGGTGACCCATATCGGTCTGCGCAGTACCCGTATTCTCACCCGAGATGATGTAGAGATCACTGTTCCCAACTCCATCATCGGTAATACCACCATTATCAACCAGTCCGGCGGACCATCGAAAAAGTTGCGGATACGATTGAAGGTCGGGGTTGCCTACGGCACGGATATCGATCTTGTGCGCTCAATTCTACTTTCAATAGCGACAGAAGATCAATATGTCTGTCAATCTCCAGAGCCGAGGGTAAGATTCCGGCTTTTCGGTGCCTCAAGCTTGGACTTCGAGCTGTTGTGCTGGGTTGAAGATCCGGAACTGCGCGGCAGGACCATGGACAGTCTCAATGATGCCATTTATAAAAAATTTGCCAAGAACCATATTGAAATTCCCTACGCCAAGCAGGATCTTTATATCAAAGGTCTGCCGGAACAGCTCGATATTTTGAACCGGAAAAAAGAAAAGAGTGAAGGTTGATGGACTCGTAAAAAGCCCGATCTACGTCGTTGTAGATCTGAAACAGCGATTCGCCGTACCACATGTACTGTCAAATCACCGTTTCAGATACGAAGTCTAGTATATCGAACTTTTCCAGAGTCCATCTCGGCGACTCCGGTGACTTTTTACGAAATCATCAAGGTTAGTCGGAATTTTTCACAAATCAGCATAGGAATCAAGACGTATACACTGTTTAAAGAACGCGCGGTGCTCATCCCGGCGGTGACTGACAAAAAGTATTGTCGAGAGTCTTTGGACGGCAATTCTTTCCAAAAGATCAAGCAGCGCCTTCCGATGGATGTCATCAAGACCTTGAGTGGGTTCATCGAAGATGAGAAGTTTCGGGCTTTTTATAAGCGCCCTGGCAATAAGCACCAGACGCTGCTCGGCAAACGGAAGTTTCCTAAAGGACATGTCGGCTTTAGCCCGAAGCCCGATCCAATCAAGCCAATGCAGGCCAAGTCTGATTTCAGCCTCATGCACTTTGTTATACAGACCAATAGAGTCGAACAATCCGGAGAGAACGATGTGAAGGGCGCTTCCAGGTACACGATGATCCCGATGTAGTGAGGGAGATATTATCCCCATCTGTCGTTTGATATCCCATATCGACTCGCCTGTTCCCCGTTGTTTCCCGAAAATTCGGAGATTATTGCTATAACATTTCGGATTGTCACCGGTGATAATATCCAATAGTGTCGATTTGCCGCAACCGTTCGGCCCGGTCACAAGGGTGTGGTCTCCGAAATGCATTATAAGATCGAGTCCTGAAAAAAGCTTTGTCCCGCCATATCCGGCAAAACCGTCCTGTAAAAAAACCAGCTCCTTACCTTGATCAACAGATTTCATAGCTCGCTGGCTAAAGATTTTTTCAATCTCTCCGACATCATCTTCTTCTTCCCTGTTCTCTAAGAACACTGGAAAAACACGTTCCCTTAAGCCTGCAAGTTCAAGCCGTCCCGAACGGATAATGCCCAAATGGCTGCACCAGACCGGGATGTCGCTTACAGAGCTGACTGTGATGAGCAGGTCTATTCCCTGCCTGGGCAACCGGCAAAGAGCCTGATCCAGCTCAAGACAACTCTGCACATCGAGACCGTCGTAAGGGTTCTGGACGATCAAGCCTGTCGCTCCACCTGTCAATGCCCGCAAAAGAACGAGTTTCCTGCACTGCCCTGAACTCAGTTGTCTGTAACCAACATACAGGCATTGGTCCATTCCGAACGCCTTAAAAAGGTGATGGTAGGCAGCAAAATTGGGTATAAATTCGCAAACAGGTGTTCCAGGATCGAGCCGGTCAAGATAATCGGTATCATCATTTCGCAGCTCCTGTTCAAAGATCTCCTGTTGGATCCGGAAGGATAATATGTCGTACCGTTTGGGCAGTTCAAGAATGTCAGCACTCCCCTGCCGGTCTTTCATCGAGAGGATTTCGATCAGGTCGTCGATCCCCGAATGGTTCTCACCATAAAGACACCAGGATTCTCCCGGCTGTGTAATTAAGTTGTCGATCTGAAGGTTTTCAAGACGGAGATTTTTTATCTGCATAAAAAGACGCTCATGTCCTTGAAAGATAAAATTTGATGTTCTGTTTACGAGTGTGAATCGATTTCCGCGCCGATAAAACTGCGGAAATCATAGCTGCTTGGACTCTGGAATATTCGCAGGTCAAACTCAGGAACTGCAGCCAGCAGATGGTCGAAAATATCTGCCTGGATTGCCTCATAATTGGCCCAAGCCTGATCCTTGGAAAAAACATAAATCTCGATGGGGAGTCCACGGTCTGTTGGTGCCAGTTGCCGGACGAGAAAAGTCATCTCCTGGCTAATCTTGGAGTTGTTTTTCAGATAGGCGATGATATAGGCCCGGAAGATGCCCACATTGGTCTGATTACGACCGTTTACCACAAGACTTTTATCGAAATTATGTTGATTGTTATATTCCCTGATCTCCTGTTGTTTATCTGCAACATAGTCTCTGATCAGATCGATACGGGAATATTTCTCAAGCATACGATCATCACAAAAGCGGATTGATTGGATATCGATAGCCAGCGAACGTTTAATCCTTCTGCCCCCGGATTCCGACATTCCCCGCCAATTCTTAAACGAATTGGCCACCAGAGCGTATGTGGGAATAGTTGTTATGGTTTTGTCCCAGTTTTGCACCCTGATCGTATGAATCGATATATCGATCACGTCACCGTCTGCAGCGTACTGCGGCATTTCGATCCAGTCACCGATACGGACCATATTAGTGGAATTCAGCTGTATGGAAGCCACAAAACCGAGAATGGTATCCTTGAAGACCAGCATGGTCACAGCAGTCAGTCCGCCAAGGACGGAAAGAATGCCCCACGGGGATTTTCCGGTAAATATCGATATGATAAATATAGCGCCGAGGATATAAGAAATGATCTTGCCGGCATCGGTATATCCACGCAAAGCACTCCCCTTCCCCTTTTTTAAGATCGTGTAAATATCGTTGATAGACGTAAGAAGCGTGGTAATACATAAGACGGCAACAATGACGAAGCACGTTGTAACCAACCGCTTTGCCAGTATCGACAAGGGGGTTCCAGGTTCCAACAGCGTATCGATAGATAGAGAAAAAATTGCAACAGGCACAAACCAGCTGATTTTGTTAAGCATCCGGTTATTGGCCAACGGATCGTCCCATTGATGGTTATTGGTCCTAATCCAATTAGTCAGATATTTAAGAAGGGTGTGCCTGATAATGGAGGTTGCTGCGACAGCGGTTAGAAGGACCAGAAGGAAAACAATCAAAAAAGCGAAGATTTCAACAGCTGTCTGAGATAGATGAAAAGCGTTGAGTTGGGTTTTCAGCCAGTTGTCCAGCATTTAACTGCTCCTTTTCTTTTTGTTTCTTCCGTCTCGCCTCTTCCTCTTGGAAAGACGGGAGTGTTTGAATGAAAGCCCTGAGACGCAACGGGGGCGAATCATTAAAAAAACGGCTCAATTATAGCGAAAACGAAACAAAAAGGAAAGCCGGGTCAACTCGCTGTTGCAATCTGGTAGCATTTCGCCGACTCAGATTCAACGAGCTTGACCACTTCAGAATCAAGTTTTCCGCTTTTGCTGCCCGTCCGCAGAAAATCAATGATAACATTGAGTGAGAGAGACGGTCTATAGGGGCGTTCCTGAGCCAAAGCCTGAAAAATGTCTGCTACGATAACGAGTCGGGATTCCAGTGAGAGATCTTGAGCTATCTTTCGGAATGGGTAACCGCTTCCATCAAGCTTTTCATGATGATAGGCTGCCCAGAGAGTAATATCCTCCAGTCCTTGAATCTTATTGAGAATCTGATACGTAACATAACTATGATGGCGCATAACAGCCAACTCTTCACGATTCAAAGCACCTTTTCTACCAAGCAAAGCGTCAGGAATTTGTAACTTGCCGAGATCATGCAGTAATCCTGCCACCTCTATTCGATAACAAAGTAATTCATTCAGGCTAAGTCTTTCAGCAAGATACCGGGAAAGCATAGCTACGCCACAGGAATGCTCAGCTGTGAAGCTGCTCTTTGCATCGACGACCTGGGCAAAAAGGGCCGCAGCCGACCTGAGTTCATCCGCGTTGAGATCGATCAGATCGGATTCAGGTTGGTGCTCATTTAAAAAATCAACCAGCTGAAAAGGCTCCATGGCAATCCAAAAAGCTTCGTTTCCAGCTGCGGCGAGGAAGACATCAACAAGTTCTCTGTTGAAATAGCTATTGCGAAGGTCAACAACCTTATCACACACGACATCTTTTCCCGCCAGTTTGTTCGGTTGGTGTTGCAGCGAACTTAACGCGTCGACTCTGTCCAGTAAATAAATGAGATTCGCCTTTTTTTGAGTTTCTTGGGACAAAGAATATTTTTCCAGGTCTTCCCATCGGGTATGATGATGGAGAATTACTTCCGCCATCGGAGCCAACGGTAAAAATTGCCGCAGACGCTGTGCTCCGATCAGACAATGCGTCGATGAATCCCGCCAGTCCAACTCATCGATCAGTTGTCTGTGGACCTTTGTTGAAGATACACCGCAATCATGTAGCAGCCCCAAACGGTAGAGTTCCGTAGTCTCCTGTTTTGCCAGGCCCATGGTTTGAGCACAAACAAGCGCCATATAGGCCACCCTTTTGCTGTGCTGTACCTCATCAACCCCGACAAGGTCAACCGTATCCGATAAGGCTCGGATTAGCTGTTCAAGATCAATTTTCACATTATCTATCAGTTAGTTAAGGTGGATGATTTCGTAAAAAGTCGCCGGAGTCGCCGAGATGGACTCTGGAAAAGTTCGATATACTAGACTTCGTATCTGAAACGGTGATTTGACAGTACATGTGGTACGGCTAATCGCTGTTTCAGATCTACAACGACGTAGATCGGGCTTTTTACGAGTCCATCAAGGTTGGATAACTTTGAAATTTATTTTCTGAGCTTTCCCATATAATGGGATAGATTTAAAGACTTGGCTCTACTTCATTGTAAAAGGTGGTGAGCAAAGCTGACAGAATTATAGACGGGAGTCGCTGCAATGTGAAATTATTTTTACGACAGGTTTTGATGTTTCATCAGGACTAACTTTCCCTACGAACAACACCTAACGGCTCGACCCACCTACAGATGTTTCCATAACTTTGGGCGCCTACCAGCGTATACCCGTTCATGACAAAGGTAGGAACCGCCGTTATACCCTGGAGCCTTGCATCCTCCCAGTCTTTGTCGACTTTTGAGCTATACGAACGCTGGGCAAGAATTTCTTCCGCCTCATTTCGAGGAAGGCCTGCCGTATTCACCAGGTCATAGAGCACCTGATCTTCAGCCAGGTTCAATCCCTGGGCAAAATATGCACTGAAGGCCGCTTGGTGGAAGGCGTCCCCCCTGCCTTTTTCAACGGCCCACAATCCCAACTCCTGAGCCAGTCTGCTGTTATAGGTTTTACTCCTGGTTGTAAACGGAAGCTTAAGTTCTTCGGCAGTTCGACGCAGGTGTTCAAGCATTGTAGCTAGTTTTTCCGGACTTGTCCTGAAAAGATCCTCCAGGGACCTGCCCTCCTTCGGGGTTTCGGGATGGAGAGGAAAGCACCGCAATTTGACAGTTATCTCATATTCTTTCTGTAATCTTTCAATACGCCCGGTAATGAAATAACACCATGGTCAGATATAATCGGAAAAGACTTCCAGCAGCTTATCTTCGGACATAATGTAATCCTCGGGAGATGGAAACGCTCATGCTTCGCTTCTAATGAAAGAAGATGGCAGGACTTTAAATCATGCCTGCCGACTTTCCCGAACTGATCGTGTTCATGAGAAATCCGGGCTAGGGAAAAACATAAGGACCGTTTGCGGCAAGATCAATGGCTAATCCTGTTTCGAGATTCATTCACTTGACTTCCAATCATACAAGAAGTTACAACCCTATGGTTTTGAGGCAGTATAGAGCTATTGTATAGGTTACAACCGATAGTAATGTCGAAAGCATGATGATCGATCCGGATAATTCCGCATCCCCCTGCATCTGTTGAGCCATGATATATGCGGCTGTTGCGGTGGGTGCGCCGGCAAACAGAACGCCGATTGCCAGATCCTGTCCCCGAACACCAAAAACTACCAGCAGCAGGCATGTCAGAAACGGAAGCACAACTAATTTGAATGCAGCAGCAAGAACTGTGGTTGTCAAATCACCTCGCAGTCTTGTAAAAGAAAACGCGGCACCTATCGACAGGAGCGCCAGCGGAAGAGCCATCCCGGTTATGATATGAAGAGCGGAATCTATAACCCCGGGCATCGGAAGATGAAAATAACTCCAGGTTATACCAGCAAATGAGGCAATTATAAGTGGATTGCCGCAGATCTGCCGAATCCAAAATATCCCCCCAACCTTTTGGGTACCATTACGATGCGGCAAAATGAGAGCCAGGACTGAGAAAAAATTCAATGTTGGCACCAAGAAACCAAGGAGGATTCCGGCACTGGCCAACCCCTTTTCACCATAAGCGTTATAGACCATAGCCAAACCGATATAGGCCAGATTTCCCCGAAAGGCACCCTGAGAAAAGGTGCCGCGAATGGATGGGGGATACGACCGCATGACTCCGTAGCCATAAGAAAAAACAAAGGCTGCAGTAATGCTGATCATGAGACCGGCCACCAGTGCGCTGTTGAAGCTGGTAGAAAAATCGGCAGTGGAGATTTTATAGAAAAGCAGCAAAGGCAAGGCAAGATAATAGACCAACCTGTTCAGCTGAAAGAGAAATTCTGTGTTCACCAGTCGGGTTAATTTCAGGGCAGAACCAACGCTAACAACTAAAAAAACGGGCAGAACGATGAGCAGGATATCTGAAATCAGTTTCACAAAGGTCCATCCTTACATGATGTGGCCATGTAATCGATCAGCTTCCGATGTCCGGCTGGAAAGCCGTAATCGGCAAGCTCATGCGGGTTAACCCAGCGAAAGTCCTGTGCGGCATGCAGCGCAGGATCGGTGCACGTTTTTACAAACCGGCAGGAAAACCCATGAAGCGTTACTTTATAGCGCATATAATGATGAACAACCGTTGTGATTTCTGCAGCAACCTCAACAGCAAAACCGGTCTCCTCCTTAAACTCACGGACAACCGCAGCTTCGGGGGTCTCACCCGTTTCCATGCGTCCGCCGGGAAACTCCCACAGACTGCCCCAAACATCATCGGCACGGCGCTGCTGAATAAATACTTTTCCCTGATACCTCAACACCCCTGTTGCCATCTCGATGGGAATAATCTTTCCTGCCGGACTGATAACGGGACGTTCATGGACATGACCTGTCTGCAAGGCGGTGCAAAAACCGGAGACCGGACAATCGCCGCAGAGCGGGTTTTTAGGAGTACAAACAATACCGCCCAAATCCATCAAAGCCTGATTAAAAAGCCGGGCTTTGCCCTTGGGTAATGTTGTTTCTGCTATTTTGCGTATCCTGTTCTTAGTCTTGGGATTTTTTATCGGCTCATCGATATCAAAAATACGGGTAATGACCCGTTCTACATTGGCATCGACAACAGCGACATCCCGATTATACGCTATGCTGGCAATGGCTGCGGCGGTATAGGGTCCGATTCCCGGCAACTCCAAGAGAGCTTCCGGATTGTCCGGAACACTTGCTTCATGATACTCGACCATAATTCGAGCCGCTTTTAACAGATTTCTGGCTCGGGCATAATACCCCAGTCCTTCCCAGTATTTCAGAATTTCCTGCTCATCGGCAGCTGCCACCGCGGAAATATCAGGAAACCGTTGCAGCCACCGGCGGAAATAAAAAATACCGCGTTCCATCTGGGTCTGCTGGAGCATGATTTCTGAGAGCCAGACATGATATGGATCATAGTCGATTCTCCAGGGCAAATCTCTTGCGAATTGGGCAAACCATTCAAGCAGCGAACCTTGTAGCAATAAAAATCTCGAATCCATCTTTTTTCCATCAGTTTCCATCATCACACTTCCCTGTTATTTCGGCAAAAGCAAGAGAATCCGGGTAATACTCTATACAATTGCAGCAATATCTGCTATAAATCAGCAACCATGTAACCATGTTGATTATCGCAATAACCATCTCAAACCCTAACGACATTGTATATTATGACACAAAAAATCCAAATGACTACTCCTTTGGTCGAACTCGATGGAGATGAAATGACCCGGGTTCTCTGGCCTTTGGTAAAAGAAAAATTAATTTTACCTTTCATTGACCTCAAGACCGAATATTTTGATCTCGGCATCAAAGAACGTGATGCAACCGATGATCAAATCACTCTCGATGCTGCCGAAGCTATTAAAAAATATGGGGTTGGAGTCAAGAATGCCACCATTACTCCAAATGCCGAACGTGTCAAGGAATATGGACTGAAACAACAATGGAGATCTCCCAACGGCACCATTCGAGCCGCCATGGACGGCACGGTTTTTCGCAGGCCGATCATGGTCAAAAATATCAAACCGGCCGTACGTAGCTGGGAAGAACCTATCGTTGTCGGGCGTCATGCCTATGGAGATGTGTATAGGAATGCGGAGATCTATACCGAGCAGGGCGGCAAGCTGGAGATTGTTGCCACCGATAAAAACGGCAAGGTGCTGCGTGAGACAGTCGTCGAGATTGAAGGACCAGCCATCCTGCAAGGCGTATATAATACCGATGCTTCTATCCGAAGCTTTGCCCGGGCATGTTTTGAATACGCCTTGGATCTAAAGATAGATTGCTGGTTCGCCACCAAGGATACGATTTCCAAAATATACGACCAGCGTTTCAAAAACCTCTTTGAAGAGGTTTTCGCAAGTGAATATAAGACGAAATTTGCGGCTGAAGGAATAGAATACTTCTATACGCTGATTGACGATGTCGTTGCCCGAATGATGAAAACAAAAGGCGGTCTGCTTTGGGCCTGTAAAAACTATGACGGCGATGTAATGAGCGACATGGTTGCCTCTGCCTTCGGCTCGCTGGCAATGATGACGTCGGTTCTTGTTTCTCCGAAAGGACTCTTCAAGTATGAGGCAGCCCATGGAACCGTCCAGCGCCATTACTACAAACATTTGAAGGGAGAGAAAACCTCAACCAACTCGGTTGCACTGATCTTCGCTTGGACCGGCGCCCTGCGCAAACGAGGTGAATTAGACGGGATTGATGAACTTATCACCTTCTCGGACACTTTGGAAAAAACCATTATCGAATGTATTGAAGAGGGATATATGACGGGAGATCTGGCCCTCATCTGTGATCCTCCTGCAGTCAGGGTATTGGATTCAACGGAATTCCTTGACGAATTGGCAATAAGGCTCACGAAAAAACTTCATCATCAATAACATTTCCTTTCCTCACCCGGCGCTTTTTCCATCTGCATGCAGGTGGAGAGGTTAGCGCCGGGGCAGGCGATGCGCCATACTCCCGCACCTCTGCTCAAAAACCCATTTTCGCTCTTTGGCCGGATTATAGATGTTCTTCCAGTGTCTGTCCATAAATAGCCATTTATAGACAGACACTGCTTAAAAGCCGTTGTTTATACAAATATTCTATGAAACCGGTTTCGGTTCTTGGCATATCGTTAGCAACCGACGGCCTCACTGGCTCGGTGAAACGGCCGGAAGGTGCACTTTTAGTACCCCATCCATCGCCCAACATCCAAGCTGAGTTTCGGTATTGAGAGGGTTGTATAGTCATCATTTCCTGCTGATCATTTTAAATTATGTTTAAATTTAAGTAGGTTCTTCAGCTTTCCATTTTTACTAATGATAACTATTATCATATTGACAGACCATAAGAAGCATATTATAAGTCTATAAATAAAAATTATTAGTTGTATTCGATTTCCTTTTGATCTCCTTCTGCACAGGAATTAGATTCATACATAACTTCTACAGGGAGTTGCTCATGAAACCATCATACGAAAACGACGGAATTTCCATAATGGCGCCAATTTCTCCCGAGTTTCAACGTATTCTTATACCGGATGCCCTTTCATTTGTGGCAGGTCTTGCCAGAAAATTTGAATCGAGACGCAAGGAACTTCTTGCACGCAG
>Ga0210085_1001231_pt1 | contig 10305 bp, 10 predicted proteins | sample China_Galinas_PW_5_FD_184866 | JGI IMG/M metagenome (GOLD analysis project Ga0210085, IMG submission 184866) | Wetland microbial communities from San Francisco Bay, California, USA, that impact long-term carbon sequestration - China_Galinas_PWC_D1... | ecosystem: Environmental > Aquatic > Marine... | reverse complement strand
GCCGTTGGCCAGGATCAGCTGCACCCCGAGCCAACCGATATTGACGACCTGCGCTGGTCGTTCCAGGTCCGGGTAGCTCTCGCGGTGCTTGGCATAGAAACCGGGGCCCCACTCGACATAGATGTAGTCTTCGTCGGGCCACCGCGTGTCGCGCCGTGAGCTGACCAGCACCAGGGTCTCGTCGAACAGGTGCTCGACCACCAGGCCCGGGGCATGGCTGGGGGTGTACATCAGGCCGATATCCAGGGTGCCCTCGACCAGACGCCGCATCAGATCCTCCTCGAAACCGATCTCACCGCGGATAGCGACGTCGGCGGCGGCGTCGCGCATCCAGCCGACCCAGCGTGGTAACAACCCTTCCCACAGGGCGATTCGTCCTCCAATCCTGATTGTGGCGCGGTAGCGGCTGGGCAGACCAACGTCGTGACGGGCCTGCTCCACCGTCAGCACCAGGGTCTTGGCATGCTGCAGAAAGCGGCGCCCGGCCGGTGTCAGACTGGCCCCGGCGCGGTTACGCACGAACAGCCTGGCGCCGAGATCAGCCTCCAGATGCTGGACCCGGGCACTGACCGTGGACTGGGTCACGTGCAACCGGCTGGCGGCTTCCAGGAAGCTGCCGTGGGCGGCGATGGCAAGGAAGGTACGGGCCTGTTCGATATCCATAAGGGTGCAAATCGGGTGTTTATATCGTTATTCACGATAATGATATGCAATAAATATCGTTTGTCTAGTATTAGAAAATCTTAATATGATGTCTCGCAATTCAATGACAGGAGACAGTAATGACCTTCGCCCTCGATGCCCGAGTTTATGATGCCTGCAAGATTGCCGACATGCGCAAGCCGCGCAAACTGATGCTGGACGTCTGAAGGTCGTGGCCATGCAGAACTTCGCAGGCGCCCTGCGCGGCTTCGCCGGCCTGGGCGCGAACAGCAGCGGGCATCTGGAGAAGTGGGTCTCGGGTGCGGGAGGGCTCGCCGGCATACTGGGCGTTATGCTGGTCAGCCAGGCCTATCTTGGATTGAGCGGAAGCGCCAGCCTGGTCGCTTCCATGGGCGCTTCTGCGGTGCTGTTGTTTGCCGTTCCCCATGGGCCGCTGTCCCAGCCCTGGGCCGTGTTTGGCGGGCACCTGGTATCCGCCGTCATCGGTGTCGCCTGTGTCAGGCTGCATACGAATCCAATCCTGGCCTCTGCACTGGCGGTCGCGCTGGCGATAAGCGCCATGTACTACCTGCGCTGTATTCATCCGCCGGGGGGCGCCACCGCGCTGTCGGCTGTCGCGGGAGGGGATGCGGTACACGCGATGGGGTTTCACTACGTCCTGACGCCGGTGTTGCTGAATGTACTCGTCATCCTGCTGGTCGCGGTGGTGTTCAATTTTCCTTTTCCGTGGCGCCGTTACCCGGCAGCCTGGGCTCGCAACCACAGGCCGTCGGCCGCCCCGGCCGCGAACAGGCAAGTCGCGGCAGGCGTTCAGCGTAAAGACATGCCCACCGCAGCCGCAGTCATGGATTCGTCAACGGGCATCAGCGAGGGTAATCCGGACACGCTGTGCGGCCAGGCGTCAGGTACTGCAGAATCCGGTGCCCTGCAACCGGCGGATATCCGCGTCGGTGCAACCTACTGCAACGGGGAGTTCAGTGCGGACTGGCAGGTACGCCAGGTAATCGACAGCGACGGTTCCGGAACGACTGAACCCGGCACGGACGACAGGGTCGCCTACAGAGTGGTGGCCGGACACAACCGCCGCCAGACCGGCGCCAGCGGGCGGGATGCATTTGCAGATTGGGCCCGCTATGAAGTTTGTCTGAACGAAACGTGCTGGCAACGCGTCGACTCGACGCCCCACCCTGCCGTGACGGGCAATGCCGCCTCAACCTGCAACGACCGGAGAGACGCATGAGCAATTCAAATGAACCCAACCGACCAGACCGCACCGACTTCCAGCAAGCCCTGCAGAGCATGGATACCTATATCGATATCACCGTGGACGACTTGATGGCGCTGACGCAGCGGGCAGAGCAGTTCGCCGGCCGGCGCGCCACCGAGGCCATGGGCGTACGCCGGGTGATGAGTCAGCCGGTACTCACCGTACAGCCGCAAACGCCGCTCACCGACGCCGCGCACCTGATGGTGAGCGAGCGGATCAGCGGTCTGCCGGTTGTCGATGACGCCGGATGTCTGGTCGGCATCATCACCGAGGCGGATTTCCTGCGCGCTCTCGGGGTACCGGCTCATCAGCCACACCACACGCTGTGGCAGACCCTGGAATCCCTGTTCAGCCATCTCGCCCACCACGGCGATCTGGAAGCGCCGGATACCGCGGTCACGGAACATATGGTGAAAAACGTGGTGTGCGTAAGCCCCGAGCAGGATCTGCACGGTGTCATCGAAGTGATGAAGCACAATAACGTCAAGCGTGTCGTCGTCTGTGACAACGAGCGCCGGGTACTCGGCATGATCACCCGTTCGGATCTGGTGCGGATTTTCTTCGACCGCTATACCCAACCGAGCCCGGACTGAGCCAGCCAGCTCATGACGGGAAGGAACAGATGCCGTTCGTGTCAGGGTACAAATTACTTACTTGAAAGAAATGTGCTCTGAAGCGCTTTTTCTCGTGCGCAGTGCCGCGAAGAGTTTGAGACGCTCCAGCAGGCGTTGAGGGGAATGGGTTGGCAGAAGCAATGCGCATCCGGATCAAACGCGTTTACGACGACCCCGGCGACGATGATGGCCTTCGGGTGCTGGTGGATCGCCTCTGGCCGCGCGGCCTGAAGAAAGCCGATGCCCGCATCGATTTGTGGGCGAAGGATCTGGCGCCGACCTCCCCGCTTCGAAAGTGGTTTGGTCACGAGGCATCCAGGTTCGGCGAGTTCCGTTCACGCTATCTCGATGAACTTGAAGCACGGCGTGATGCTGCCCGGGAACTACGGGAGCAGGCCGCTGGCGAAACGATAACGCTTCTGTACGCGGCGCGTGACCGCTCCTGCAACCATGCGGTTGTCTTGCGTGATTTCATGCTGAAGAACTGATCGCGTATTCGAAGATGCCTGCCTGTTGAGTTTGCGTGCAGGCTGACAAACCTGCAGCTGGAGGCAGGCATCTAACAACCCCCCTGACAATTCCGGTCATTTCCCTAGGAGCCTGTCGGGTTAGGATTGATCTACTCGGCAGCTGCTCCATGCGTCGCCTATAGCGCCTGCTTTTGGTGCTCTACCTCCTGCACGGCCCAGGTCGGTTTCTCGACCGGTATCCGGTCTCACCTTCTGGCCCAGGCCGGTCTCTCGACCGCTACCCGGTCTCACCTTCTCCCTGCAGTCGTGCGCCGGCGGGAGAGCGGCCCATAGTTCCCCGATATTTCGTTACATAGAACCACTATGCGCCTCGATATCGTGAAACTCTGTGCTCGCTCTCCCACCCTGCTCGCTACGATCACCTAAGTCCGACAGGCTCCTGGCCGTGTGCAATGCCCGCACACCGGCGTGTATAGTTACCGGCATTTCACCTGGGGGCTACTATGGACTCGATCGTCGCAGTTGTGACTGACGTGAACGGCTTCGTTTGGGGACCGCCAATGCTGGTGCTCATTCTGGGCACCGGGATCTTCCTGATGCTCGGGCTGCGTTTGGTGCCGTTACGCCGGATAGGCTATGGTTTTCGCATGCTTTGGGAGGGCCGGACCGAGCAGGGGAAGGGTGAGATCACGCCATTCAACGCCCTCATGACCTCCCTGTCGGCCACCATAGGTACCGGAAATATTGCCGGAGTGGCCACTGCCATTTTCCTCGGCGGACCCGGCGCCCTTTTCTGGATGTGGTGCACTGCCCTGGTGGGAATGGCGACCAAATACTCCGAGGCGGTACTCGCCGTCCATTATCGCGAGGTCGATGCAGCGGGCCGCTTTGTCGGCGGGCCCATGTATTACATCAAGAACGGCCTTGGACGGAAATGGATCTGGCTTGGCGGCGCCTTCGCCACTTTTGGCTTTTTCGCGGGCTTTGGCATCGGTAACACCGTGCAGTCAAATTCGGTCGCTCATGCCGTTCAATCCTCCTTCGGCGTCCCGAACTGGGTGAGCGGCATCATCATGGCCGTCCTGGTGGGGCTCGTCCTGATTGGCGGAATTCGCCGCATTGCGCGGGTGGCGGGCAAGCTGGTTCCCTTCATGGCCCTGGCCTATCTTGCGGCCGGACTGATCATCCTGGCGACCCATCTCGAGCAAATACCCGGTGCATTGTACCTCATCCTGACGCACGCCTTTACACCGGCGGCGGCAGGAGGGGGATTCGCCGGGGCGACTGTTATGGCGGCGATCCAGTTTGGTGTCGCGCGCGGGATCTTCTCCAACGAGGCGGGGCTCGGCAGTGCGCCGATCGCACATGCTGCCGCGCAAACGGACGATCCGGTGCGTCAGGGTACGGTGGCCATGCTCGGCACCTTCATCGACACCCTCGTAATCTGCTCGATTACGGGCCTGGTGATCATCATCTCCGGCGAGTGGGTCTCCGGCGAGACGGGCGCAGCACTTTCGTCCACGGCATTCGAGCATTCGCTCCACGGCCTGGGAGGCAATATAGTCACACTCGGGCTCGTCCTTTTCGCCTTCACCACCATGCTGGGGTGGAGCGTCTATGGCGAGCGTTGCGCAGGGTACCTGTTCGGCATCCGGGCCATTCGCCCTTTCCGTATCGCCTGGGTTCTTGCGATTCCCCTTGGCGCTATCGGACAGCTCGATTTCATCTGGCTGCTGGCGGATACCCTGAACGCACTGATGGCCATTCCAAACCTGATCGCGCTGCTGCTCCTGAGCCCGGTCGTTTTTCAGGTGACCCGGGACTACTTCACCCGGGGCACAGTGCCTTCGGTAACCGGTGCTGATTAGACAGGCGAAGCATCCGATTGAGCAAAAGTGAACGCTATCAGGATCACCGACCACGTCCGGTACGCATCTCCTCAAGATTGCCTTCCCAGTTCACCTTACCGCAGCACGCGAGACCGGGATTCCATATTTCATAGTCGGGGCTACTGCCAGGGATATGATCCTGAGCATGGGCTACGGAATTGATATCAGCGGCGCAACAGCCGACATTGATCTTGCTGCTATCCATGATGAAAGGCGTGTCATCCTGATGCATCAGCCTTGAGAATAGATCCAACTAGTGTTGGTCATGCCTGGCCAACTCGGCCTCCATCGCCTCATAACTTCCCAAATGCGCACGCATGAGGCTCTTCCAGAGCTTGCCGTGATTCGGCACATAGAAATGCAGCAGCTCATGGACGATGACGTAGTCCCAGAGCGACTCATCGAGGTCCAGCAGGTCGACATTGAAATTCAGGTGCCCGTTCGTGGAGCAGGAGGCCCACTTGTTGCGCATCGGGCGAACGGCCAGCCCGTTGACCTTCACGTCCAGCTTGTCGGCCCAGTGGTACGTCCGCGCCTTGAAGGCGCGCCGTTGTGTTTCGTCCTGTCGCATACTAGATCCTGTCCGCCTTCTCCAGCAGCGTAAACAACTCATCGACCAGCGCCGTCACACGGTCCAGATCATCCAGCTCGGCATAGATGGCAAAGGTCACCTGCTTGCGCAGCTCGCGCAGTGAATTCTCGCTGTGCTTCCAGTTGGGAAACTCAACAAATGCCGCCTTTATCCTGCGGCTCACGTCCTCGGCATGGTCGATCCTGGCATCGAGCAGGGTTCGATAAACGAACCAGGTCAACCCGTCGAAACCTTTCTCGGCCTGCTGCTTTTTTCGTGCCTCGTTGGTTTCGACCTCCTCCAGCAGCGCCGCCAGCGCCTCGGCCGTGCTGGTCTGGCGGTTTTCAAAACCCTCCTGCACGGCACGGGCACGCTCGGCCATGGCAATCAGGTACGGATCATCACTTTCGTCTTCCGCCTTGCGTTCGATGCTCTTCACCAGGTTGATGACCTTGTTCCCGTCACCGCCTTTCCTGGCAACGATATACTTTACGGTGTCTTCATTGATGGCCAGCACGTCGGTGACAGACTGGATATAGTCCGTTCCCACATGCTGCTGCACCAGTTCACTGGTCTTTCTCTGGAAGTCACGATCGACATCGATGCGTTTTGCATAGGCCTTGCGCACCACCGCATAAATGGCTGACAGCGTGCCGTAGTTTTCGATCCAGGGACGCAGGAAGGCATCGGGCGAGATGATCTCGTAGAGCATCTCGATTTCCTTGTACTCCTTGAAAAACGCCTTGCGCCGCTCCGGATCGCGGAAGTGCTCGATCAGGGCATCGACGTCCTTGTCATCGAAGTTGCGCTCAATCAGCGCCAGGTAGCCCGGGGCCTGCTGTTCCATCTTGTTCTGGAACAGCACCTTGAGCAGCTTCAGGTCCTTGACGATGGCGTTGATCTCGTCGCTGTCGAAGGCCAGCGCCTTTTCCAGCTTGTCGAAGATGCCGACGAAATCCAGCACGAAGCCGTGTGGCTTCACCATTTCCGCCTGCTCGTTCTCATAGGGGCGGTTCACCCGCGCTATGGCCTGCAGCAAGGTGTGGTCGCGCATCGGCTTGTCGAGATACATGGCATAGAGCACCGGGGCATCGAATCCGGTCAGCAGCTTCTCCGTGACGATCAGGATCTTCGGCTGCTGGTCCAGCTTGTTGAAACTCTTGCGGATCTGACGTTCTTTCCTGGAATCGAGGTGGAATTCCTTCAGCAGCGCGGAATCGTTGTTGTTGCCGGTGTACACCACTTCGGAGTATTCCGTTGGCAGAAACTCGTCCAAGGCGTGCTTGTAATGCGCACAGGCCTCGCGGTCCACGCCGACGAGAAAGGCCTTGTAGCCGAGCGGCTCGACATTCTGCCGATAGTGTTCGGCGACAAACTGCGCCACCTTCCTGACGCGATCCTTGCCCTTGAGGAAATTCTTCAGGTTGACGGCCCGCTCAAGGATCTTGTTCAGTTCCTCGATATCCGCCACGCCCTCGGCCTCGGCCAGCGACAGGAACTCCCGGTCGAGAACCTCATGCGGCACCTGCATCTCGTTGGGTGCAAGGTTGTAGTAGAGCGGCAGGGTGGTGCCGTCCTCGATGCTGTCGGCAATGGAATACTTGTGCAGGTAGCCCTTGTCATCCTCGCAGCCGAAGGTCTTGAAGGTGCCGCGCCCGTAGGCAGTCTTGTCCACCGGGGTGCCGGTGAAACCGATGTAGCTAGCATTCGGCAGGCCGGCCATGAGGAAGTTGCCCAGGTCGCCGCCGGTGGTGCGGTGCGCCTCATCGATCAGGACATAGATGTTCGCGCGCGTATTCAGGTTGGCCGGCATATCGCGAAACTTGTGGATCATGGTGACAATGATGCCGCGGTAATCGTCCTTCAGCAGCTGGTTGAGCCGCCGGATACTGCTGGCGTGTTCCAGGTTGCCCAGGCCCAGTGCGGCCAGATTTTTGAGCATCTGGTCTTCCAGCTCGTTGCGGTCGATCATCAGCAGCACCGTCGGCTTGTCTGCCTGCGGCGCCCGGAACAGCATCTCGGCCGCCTTGATCATGGTGAAGGTCTTGCCGCTGCCCTGCGTATGCCAGACCAGGCCCCGCGTGCGCCCGGGATCGAGCGCGCGGCTGACCACCCGCTCCACCGCGCCGGTCTGGTGCTGGCGCAGGATGTACTTGTGCAGCTCCTCGTCCTTCTCGGCAAAGACGATGTAGTCCTTCAGGAAGGCCAGCACCTGCGGGATGGCGCAGAAGCTCTTGATCTTGGCTTCCAGCTTGCCGACCTCTTCATCCTTCCAGTTGAAGATATTGCGGCGCACCGTGTTCCAGCTCACTCCGTAGGAAAAGCCGATGGCATCGGTTACGGTGAAGACCTGCTCGGGCACGAACAGCTCCGGTGTCTCGAGGTGATAGCGGCGGATCTGGTCCACCCCGAGCGCAATCGCCTCGTCCTTGCTGGCGTTCTTGCACTCGATCACCAGCGCCGGGATGCCGTTGATGAGAAAGACGACATCCTCACGGGTTCCGTAGTGGCCATTGTGAAAAGCCCACTCCTCGGTGACCTCAAAGACGTTGCGCGCCGTGTCGTCGTAATCGATCAGGATCAGGTCGCGCTCGCGCTTCTCCTCGTGATCTAAATACTTGCCCCGATTGCGCAAGTGCTCAATAAATTCCCGGTTACCGTAAATGTCGGTGTGGAGATGGCGGAAAGCCCCAGGCAAAGCACCCTCGGCCTCGGCGTAGCGCGGGTTGAACTCCCGTAACTTGGCGTCGAGCAGGCCGTCGAAGAAGAGCGAGCGGCCCCTGGCGCGCTCCCTGGGCGGCACCTCCGGATCAAACCCGCGCCGCCGTTCCGCCTCCACGCGCGGCACCAGCGTCCAGCCGACCGCCTGCGCATAGTCAAGGATGCGGGCCTGGACGGTTTTGTGTTCGCCAGGTTTGGGCATGCTCAGTCATTTCCAGTGGGCGGCGGCAAAGCGTCGACTGATTCGGCTACCTTCCTGGCGGCTGTGATCAGGTCCGTGACCAGCCTTTCATCCAGATTCAGGTCACCCTCGTATTCGCCGAGATTGCGAATGTCATGGCACTTGGCCAGCACGCGCCAGACCTCTGGTCCCAGTTTCAGGGTATGCGGCAAGACCTGAAAGACGATGTAGCGGTTGACTGGCCGATAGCCGTGCCAGCGTAATGCCGCGAGGCACAGCGCATGGGCCGCGTTGTACGCAAGATCAAAGCGTCCCTCCAGCGACAAACCGGAATGGCTTGCATCTTTCAGTCGCGCCAGACCAGAACGCATGAGGCCGGCGAACTCCTGTGCATCGGCTGGCTCAGGGGTGAGTGACTTACCCGGACCGCAGAGGTTAGCCAGTGGGGAGGTCACTTTCCTCTCCGATCACCCACAGTTTGGGTTGCGCCAATACTCGCTTGACGAATGCGTTGTCCTTGCCAATGCGCTTGTCGAATTCCACCCGGGAGTAGACGGATGGATTCACCGGACGGCCGAGACGTGCAGCAGACGCTTCAAGTGCAGCGAAAAGCTCCGCATAGGTCAGTGAATCGCTGATCACCAGCAAGTCGATATCGCTTGCCGCGGTGTCCTGACGTTTCGCGACCGAGCCATAAACAAAGGCGATCGTGATGCGATCAGCCAATGGCGCCAAAGCCTCACGCAATGGCTCGGCCAGTCCCACGGTCTTTCGCACCAGGCCGCAAAGTTCAGCGAAGATTGGCGAGTCCGGATTGGCCTGATAGTGCTTCTGGTTGCCGACGCGCGTCACGGTCGCCAGACCCGATTGCGCAAGCCGCGCCAACTCGCGCTGCACGGCGCCGGAACCGCCGCCGGTAAGTCCAATCAACTCGGTGGCATAAAAGCTGCGCTCCGGCTGGCCAAAGAGATAGGCCAGCACCCGCTGCTGGGTGGAGGAAAACAGCGCGTCCGCCAGACCGGTGCGAGAGTTCTGTAGTGATGCCTTAGTCTTCATGCCCATATTGGGCATACTAATACCCATATTGGGTATTATCAAGCCCGTGGCAGTTGCGCAGGTGCTTGACGAATTCCCGGTTCCCGTAGATGTCGGTGTGGAGATGGCGGAACTGGCCGAGTAACGCGCCCTCGGCCTCGGCGTATGCGAGGATTCGGGCCTGGACAGTTTTGTGTTCTCCGGGTGTGGGCATTTAAATTCCTGATGTGCTACCGGCATCAGCCGGCTTGCCGGGTTTCCACATTTTCATATCGCACGCACAAAGCCTTGAGCATGGCAAAAGTATCGTCATACCTCACGCCAAAATGATCACAGACATCAGGCAAAAGAATGCGATTGCGGGATTCAGGCCGTGGCTGCTCGTTTGTAATCACCATGACACCCTTGACACGGGCGTAGGCTACCAGCCAACCATCGGCCTCGGTGGCAAATTTAGCCTTGGCGCTGTCGTAATACTGCGGATGACGTTGAACCCACAACATAATATCCGTAAATGCTTCGACGATATCCGTACCCTGTGTACTCAGAAAATAATTGGCGGGTACACTGTTGGTCGCCCACTGAACCAGATCATCATCTTCGCGACCAGCAAGCAATTCCTGTCTAATTCTGTCCAAACTGAATACTTGACCGGATTGATGATGCTGGATAAGACTCTCCCAGAAGCCTGGGCATATTTCAAAATTGTAGTAACTGTTTTTGGCCGAGATCAGAAAATCAGAATCTATGATATAGGGTGGTCTAGGAGCCTGTCGGACTTAGGATTCATGGCAGCTCCATGCCAAGTCGACTTGCATATTCCTGGAAGGCGCCACCATTGAGTCCGGTCAGATCATAGGCCTGCTTGAATCCGATGCGACCCTCTTTGGCGGC
>Ga0210085_1001230_pt1 | contig 10306 bp, 8 predicted proteins | sample China_Galinas_PW_5_FD_184866 | JGI IMG/M metagenome (GOLD analysis project Ga0210085, IMG submission 184866) | Wetland microbial communities from San Francisco Bay, California, USA, that impact long-term carbon sequestration - China_Galinas_PWC_D1... | ecosystem: Environmental > Aquatic > Marine... | reverse complement strand
AAGGACGCGCTGGCCTACGCCTTCGGGACGGAGATCGACTACTACGCCCTGGTCCACTTCGACGGGCTCGTCCGCCTCGTCAACAGCATCGGCGGCATCAAGGTCACGCTCAAGGAGTCGCTGGTGGACCCGACCATGCACATCGGCAAGAAGGGGCTTCGACTCAAGGCCGGCGTGCGCCAGCTGGACGGCCGCAAGACCCTGGCCTTCTCTCGCACCCGCCACGCCGACAGCGACTACGGCCGTTCACGGCGCCAGCAGCAGGTGCTCGTAGCTGCGACCAGCAAGGTCCGCAATCGTGGTGCCGGGCCGCTCCCCAACCTGGTCGCGATCGCGCGCAAGAAGATCACCACGGACCTGCCCCTCAGTGGCGCGCCCGCGCTGCTCGAGCTGGCTACCAAGGCCAACCTCAAGAAGGTCAAGTCGATCGTGCTGGAGCCTGGCCGGTTCGCCAGGATCGTGCCTGGCACCTACACCACCACCCTCAGCGTGATCGAGGTCCAGAAGATGTTCGCCAAGGTCTTCAAGCCGGTCGGCTGACACGAGCAGAAGCCGCCGGTCTGTCGACCGACGGCTTCGCACAAGGGGCGTGCTCTGGGTGAGCCTTGGTGGCCCGCCCGTTCTAGGCCCTAGGCGGTGGCGGGCTCTTCTTCCTTGCGGGCCGCGCCGCCGATCCAGATCATGGCGCCGCCGCTGACCACGAAGCCGAGGCCCATGAGTGCGGTGATGCCGACGATGCCGAAGGCCATCTGGAGGCTGGTGGCGGTGGTGGCACCGACGCCGAGCTCGGCGAAGAGGCCGTGCACGGTGCCGTTCCAGGCCAGCTCACGAGCCGGGCCGTCGAGCGGGTGCGTCCGGTTGAAGCCGGTCCAGTAGCGGCCGTCCACGGGCACGGTGTAGGTGCCGGGGTTGAAGATCGCAGGCTCGGCGACCGTGGAGGGATCCCACTCACCGCCGTTGTAGGTCGTGGCCCCGGCAGGCGGGCTGTCGACGACCGCGCTGCCGTCCCAGTAGGCCGGCTGGGTCAGGACCACGGACTGCGAGCCGTGCAGGGTATGGAAGGCGATGGTGGCCATCTGGTACATGTACTCGGTGGCCGTGTTGACGATGGGATCATCGGGGTTGAGCTCGCCGTTGTCGATGGGCCACTTCCAGGTGTCACCGAGAAGCGCGAGGATGTCGTCGTCGCCTTCGCCCTGTACGACACCGCGGTCGACCAACTTGCCGTCCTCGTTGTAGCTGAGGGTCACGTCCTGGGCCTCGCTGAAGCCCTGGAGCGCGTCCGAGCCGCCCTGCATGCGCATGAACGCGTAGCCTGCTGCGCCCCAGGCGAGCAGGCCGACGATGATGAGCACGACACCGCTGATCCGCAGTCGTGAAGCCATGGGTGGGGGACTCCCTTCTCTTTGTGACCGGAGCGGCATGTCGACCGCCGGCCCTTCGTCCCGGCGCTGACTCACCTGTCTGGTGGCAGTCCTCCGGTCAATTCGGTTCTGTTAGCGACAGGATGCAGGTTCTTCGAACGCCGCAGCCGTGCCATTCGGCCCGATCCGGCAGGACCGCCAGACGGTTCGGCTCAGGCAACCCTGACTGCGACGGTCGTCGTCAGGCGTGTGTGATGACCACGACCGGTGCGCGGTCGCCTCGGTCCGGCACAGGCACCCTCAGCGATAGCCGGGCTGGCGGATCGAGCCGGCGGATCAGGCGGGCGGCCGCAACGACGGCCCTGCGCTATCTGACCCGCTTGCCGTAGAAGTCGACGACGATCTGCGTCTTGCGCTTCCCCAGCGAGGCGACGCCCACGCCTACGCTGCGGAAATCGCGACTCTTGAGCTGGCGCCAGTGCCAGCCGTTGTAGCGCTTCTCGTACTGCCACATGCGGACGACACGGACGATCGTGGCGCGCGGCTTGCCGTAGAAGCCACAGCCCATGTTCTCGCCGTTGACGGTGTGCCTGAGCGCGACCGAGGCGAAGCGGCTGTCCACGGTGGAGGCGTTGCTGGCGTGGCCGATCCAGCAGGTCCGGGTGCCGTAGAACCTGACTGACTTGCGGGCCCACGGCCAGGCCACCTTGTTGCTGATCTTGCGGCTGCGCTTGAGCGGCTTCACGTACTTGGAGAAGTGGCCGCTGCCACGGCCCATGCACTTGCCGGCGCGGGTCACATAGCCGCCGGTACGCAGGCAGTTGGTCAGGCGATAGGCCAGGTCCTCCGAACCTTGCCGGCGACGCAGGTCGGCGCCGTTGGCCGGGACGGCTGCCATCGTCAGCAGCAGCATCGTGAGCAGGCTGGCCACGGCGAGATGCACGTGGGCACGGCGTTGGTTCATTCCGCAGCGCTCCGCTGCGGCACGGCGCTATTCAAACGGCGGGCCTCCGTTCCTTCCCCCGTCGTCAGGGCGCTGAGCTGGGGCTCAGTCGGCCGGGCACTGGCCATTCGTCCCTACCGTCCGGCACGCACTGGGGTGGCTGCCAGACGACGACCCGAACACTCTAGCGCGTCACCCCCGGCCCTGTCACGCCCCGGACTCCTGCCCTCAGGCTCTGACCTCGGCGACGCGCACCGGACGCCCTTCGGCCTGGCTGCGCGCACAGGCCAGGGCCAGGCGCAACGTCTCGAGTGCGTCCTCCGCTCCCGGCGCCGGTGCGCGACCCTCGTGCACCGCCTCGATGAACGCTTCCAGCTCCGCCCGGAATGCGGTCGCGAAGCGATCGGGGAAGGACTCGAAATGGTCGCCGTGGAAGCCGAAGTCGTGGCTGAAGGTGGCGGCGGTCTTCTGGAGGTCCTCGATCACCACCTTGCCGGCAGCGCCGGCGACCTCGGTGCGGATGTCATAGCCCCAAGGGCTGTGGCGCGCGGTCTCGACGACGCCCATGGCCCCGTTCTCGAAGCGCAGCATGGCCAGGGCCGTGTCGAAGTCGCCGGCCTCGGCGAAGCGGGGCTCCGCAAGCACCGCGGCCCAGGCGTTGACTTCCTCCACCTCGCCCACCAGGAAGCGAGCCAGGTCAAGGTCGTGCACGGCCATGTCGAGGAAGATGCCACCGGCGCCATGGAGGAACTCCACCGGCGGCGGGTAGGTGTCACGGGAGAGGGCCCTGAACTGCTCGATCCGACCCAGCCCGCCGGACTCGATGCGGGCCTTGGCGGCGACGTAGCCGGGATCGAAGCGGCGCATGAAGCCGAGCTGCAGGGGCACGCCGGTCTGGCCCACCACCTCCACCACGCGCGCGGTCTCGGCCAGGTCGAGGGCGATAGGCTTCTCGCTCCAGATGGCTTTCCCGGCGCGAGCGGCAAGCTCGATGAGCTCGGCGTGGGTGCTGGTGGGCGTGACGATGACCACGGCCTCCACTCCGGGGGCAGCGATGGCCTCGCGCGGGTCGGGGAAGGATCGCTCCGCTCCCGCCAACGCCCGCCCCGCCTCGGCCGCGGCGGGATCGGGATCGGCCACGGCCACGATGCGTGCGCCGGGGATGGCCGCGAGGTTGCGGATGTGCGTCTGGCCCATGCGTCCGGCGCCGAGCACCGCCACCCCGATGGGCGCTCCCACTCTGCTCATCGTCCCAGTGTGGCGCAGGTCGGGCTCCGCGGCCCGGCGTCCGTGCGTCCCGTGCCCTGCCTGGTCCGGGAAGGAACCAGTGAATGGTGCCTCGGCGCACCACGAGGGTTTCGAACGGGTGTCAAACCGGTGCTGGCCACACTCCCCTCCACGGCCGGGGTGCCCCAGCCCTTGCTGGAATTGGTATCCTGCGCCGACGCGGCGGTCTGGGAGGAGCGTCGCGTCCTCGGGGGCCTCCAACGTGAAGTGATCCCCGTGAACGGACAATCACCAAGTGGAGGAAGTTTGTCTTGAAGAGACTCGTTCCCGGGCTCGTGATCGGAGCCCTCGTCCTCAGCTCGTCGGTGGCCGCGGCCGCAGACGGCGATACCCTCGCTGCCGTCAAGGAGCGCGGTGAAGTCATCTGTGGCGTGAACGGCGGCCTGCCCGGTATGAGCGTCCTCAACAACGACACCGGCGTCTTCGAGGGCATGGACGGCGACTACTGCCGCGCCGTGGCCGCGGCCATCTTCGGTGATGACAGCAAGGTCTCGACCCCGACCCTCACCGCCGACCAGCGTGCGACCGCCGTCCAGGGTGGCGAGATCGACGTCCTGTTCCGCAACACCACGCAGACGTTCACCCGTGATGCTACGTGGGGCGACTTCGGTCCGGTCATCCTCTACGACGGCCAGGGCATGATGGTCCCGGTGGCGAGCGGGATCACGACGCTGGAGCAGCTCGATGGCGCAACGATCTGCGTCACGTCGGGTACGACCACCGAGCAGAACCTGGCCGACCAGATGACCTGGTTGGGCATCGCCTACACCCCTGTGGTGGCGTCCGAGATCGAAACGGTCTACGGCCAGTACGAGGAGGGTCGCTGTGACGCGGTCACGTCCGACCGCTCGCAGCTGGCCGGCCGGCGCTCCGCGACTGCGAACCCGGAGGACCACGTCATCCTCGACGTGACCATCTCCAAGGAGCCGCTGGCGCCGCTCACCGCGCACGGTGACAACAACTGGAACGACATCATCAGCTGGATCGTGTACGCCACCATCCAGGCCGAAGAGCTGGGCATCACGTCCGAGAACATCGGCGAGTTCGCCGGCTCTGCGAACCCGGAGGTCGCTCGCTTCCTAGGCGAGACCGGCGAGCTCGGCTCGGCGCTCGGGTTGGAGAACGACTTCGTGGTCGACGTCATCTCGGCCGTGGGCAACTACGGTGAGATCTACGAGCGTGCGTTCGGCCCCGACTCGGGGCTCGATCTTCCGCGTGAGGGTGGGCCCAACGCCCTCTGGACCGAGGGCGGCATGATGTACTCGCCGCCGTTCAAGTAGCCAAGCGTTAGATCCGACCCCGGTGGTGCCAGGACGGCGCCCCCGGGGTCGATGCATATCCGGAGACTCGGCGCCAGCCACCGATGCCAGACGATCAAGGCCACGAGCGCACTTCGATCCCATTCTATCGTGACGTCCGCGTGCTGGCCGTCATCACGCAGGTGGTGTTCCTCGCGGCCGTGCTGCTCGTCCTTGGCTGGCTGCTCAACAACCTGCTCGTCAACAGCGCCATCCGAGGCATCACCACCTCGTTCAGCTGGCTCGACCTGCGCGCGGGCTTCACGCCGGGTGAGTCGGTCATCCCCTATACCGTCGACGACACCTACGCCCGGGCGCTCTTCGTGGGCCTGCTCAACACCATCATGGTCAGCGTCGTGGGCATCTTCCTGGCCACGCTCATCGGGCTCGTCTTCGGCGTCGCGCGCCTCTCGAGCAACTGGCTGGTCAGCAAGATCGCCCTCACCTACGTCGAGATCTTCCGCAACACGCCCGTGCTGGTCCAGTTGCTGGTCATCTACTTCGTCATCTTCCTGCAGATGCCGAGGGTGCAGGAGTCCATCGTGTTGCCGCTCGACATGTACCTCAGCCAGCGAGGCTTCTACATGCCGCGTCCGGAGGTCGCCGAGAACGGGGTCATCTGGTTCGTCGCCGTCATCGTGGCCCTGATCGGCTTCTTCGGTCTGTGGTGGTACGCGGGTCGGCGCGAGGCCGACGGCCGCCCGACGCTGGGGCTGCGCTGGATCGCCTCGGGCGTGCTCATCGGCCTCCCCCTGCTGGTATGGCTGCTCATCCCAGGCGGGCCCATCGCTTTCGAGAACCCCGAGCTGGGTACGTTCAACATGAGCGGGGGCCTGCGCTTCTCACCCGAGTTCGCAGCCATGACGGTCGGTCTGGCCCTCTTCACCGCGGCCTTCATCGCGGAGGTCATCCGCGGCGGCATCCAGGCGGTGAGCAAGGGCCAGCTCGAGGCCGCCCGCACGATCGGGCTGAAGGAAGGCGAGGTGCTGCGGCTGGTCATCCTGCCCCAGGCCTTGCGCGTCATCGTTCCGCCGCTGACGAGCCAGTACCTCAACCTCATCAAGAACTCCAGCCTGGCCCTGGCCATCGGCTTTGCCGACGTCTTCAACGTCAGCCGCACCATCTCCGAGCAGACCGGCCAGCCGGTGTCGGTGCTGCTCATCGTCATGGCCGTCTATCTCATCATCAGCCTGCTCACCTCGGTGCTCATGAACTTCTACAACCGCATGGTGCAGATCCATGAGCGCTAGCGCGCAGCTGCCGGCGCCACCCCAGCCGGTCGAGGAGGTCCAGCCGCCGTCCACCGAGGTTGGCGTGCTCGGCTGGCTGCACCACAACCTCTTCAACAGCAAGCTCAACGGCCTGCTCACCATCGTCCTCGGCGTCGTCGTGCTGGTGGTCATCATCGGGCTGGCGCAGTGGATGCTGTTCGACGCGCGCTGGGGCGTCATCACCGACAACATGCGCCTGTTCCTGGTGGGCCGCTTCCCGCAGGAGGAGATCTGGCGCGTGTGGTTGGCGCTGACGCTGGTCTCGCTCGCGAGCGGGCTCACGGCCGGCTCGTCGTCGAGCGGTGCCGTGCGCATGCTGGCCACGATGCTGATGGCCGGTCAGCTGATGCTGGCGGCCCTCATCCTCGTCTCCGGCCTGGGCCTCGTCGCGGCCCTGGCCCTGGTGGCCGGTGCCGTGGTCGTGCTGCTGGCCATGCTGATCGCGGGCCGCTTCCGGATCCGGCGCCTGTGGACCTCGCTCATCTGGCTGGCCGCCGCCATCTCCGGCGTGCTGCTCCTGGCCGGCCTGGGCGAGACCAGCATCCTGCCGACCGTCTCGACCACCGTGTGGGGCGGTCTGCTGCTCACGATGGTGCTCTCGGTCGCCGGCATCCTGCTTTCCTTCCCACTCGGTGTGCTCCTCGCGGTCGGCCGACGCAGCCGGCTGCCCGTGGTGCGCATCGTCTCGACCACCTACATCGAGCTCATCCGAGCGGTCCCGCTCATCAGCATCCTGTTCATGGCCCAATTCCTCTTCCCGTTGGTGCTGCCCGAGGGCCTGCGCATCGACAACGTCATCCGCGCCATCGGCGGCATCACGCTCTTCAGCGCGGCCTACGTGGCGGAGAACGTGCGCGGCGGCCTGCAGGCCATCCCCGCCGGTCAGCACGAGGCGGCCTTCGCCATCGGCCTGCGCACCTGGCAGACCACGGTCTTCATCGTCCTGCCGCAGGCGCTGCGCATCACCATCCCCGCCAACGTGGGCCTCTTCATCAGCCTCTTGAAGGACACCACGCTGGCCTACATCATCGGTCTACTGGAGATCCTCGGCATCGGCCGCGCCGTCCTCGCCCAGCCCGAATGGCTGGGCACGCAGTTCGAGGTCTACTTCTTCGTCGCCGCCGTCTTCTTCGTCCTCAGCTACACCCTCAGCCAGGCCAGCTATCGACTCGAAAAGGAACTAGGGATCGGTGAACGATGAGTGACCCTCTGATGAGTGACCCTCTAACGACCAACGAGCCCACGGTGCAGGGCATCTCCACCAAGCCGCGGGACGTCACGCGCACCCCGCCCGGCCCTGATGCCGAGGACATCATCATCTGCCGCGAGGTGCATAAGTGGTTCGGTGAGTTGCACGTGCTCAACGGCATCAACATCACCGTCAAGAGCGGCGAGGTGCTCGTCATCGCCGGTCCGTCAGGCTCGGGCAAGTCGACCTGGATCCGGACCATCAACCGGCTCGAGGAGCACCAACGCGGCGACATCATCATCGATGGCATCGAGCTCACCAATGACATCCGCAACATCGCGGCCATCCGCTCCGAGATCGGCATGGTCTTCCAGCAGTTCAACCTCTTCCCACACCTGTCGGTGCTGCAGAACATCACGCTCGGGCCGATCCGTGTGCGCAAGATCCGCCGCGAGCTGGCGGAGGAGCGGGCGATGCAACTGCTCAACCGCGTGGGCATCCCCGAGCAGGCGCTGAAATACCCCGCGCAGCTGTCGGGCGGCCAGCAGCAGCGCGTGGCCATCGCGCGGGCCCTGGCCATGGATCCCAAGATCATGCTCTTCGACGAGCCCACGTCGGCGTTGGACCCGGAGATGATCAGCGAGGTCCTCGACGTCATGCGCGAGCTGGCCGAATCGGGCATGACCATGCTGGTAGTGACGCACGAGATGGGCTTCGCCAAGGCGGCGGCCGACCGCATGGTCTTCTTCGACGCGGGCAACATCGTGGAGCAGGGACCGCCGGAGCAGATCTTCGAGCACCCCCAGCACGACCGCACCAAGCTCTTCCTGAGCCAGATCCTGACCCACTGAGGCCGTCCCGGGGCCACCGACCCCGGCCCGAGTCGCGACAATGGGGCCGATGGGCTCGACGGATGGACCGGTCGCTCCTGCGCCTCGCGATGTCGGGCTGTGGGGTGCCGTGGCCATCGGGATCGGTGGCATGGTCGGCGGCGGCATCTTCGCCGTGCTCGGCGTGGCGGCCATGGACGCCCGTGGCGGAACGGCCCTGGCGCTGTTCGTGGCCGGCTGCATCGCCCTCCTCACCGCGGCCTCGTACGCCAGCCTCTCGGTGCGCTACCAGAGCCGAGGCGGCAGCATCGTCTTCATCGACCGGGCCTTCCGCGTGGGCGTCCTCACCGGTGCGCTCAACAACCTGCTTTGGTTCGGCTACCTGGTCACGCTGGCGCTCTATGCCACCGCCTTCGCCAACTACGCCGCCACCTTCCTCGGCTCGGGACCCCCTCCCTCCTGGCTGTTCCACCTCCTCGTGAGCCTGGCCATCCTCCTGCCCACTGGCCTCAACCTGCTCGCTGCCGGCATCGTGGCCCGTACCGAGACGGCCATCGTGGGCCTCAAGCTGGCCATGCTGCTGGTGGTGGTCCTGGCCGGCTTGACGACCGTCGATCCGAACCGGCTGGCACCTGCGACGTGGCCGACGCTGCCGGCGATCGTGGCCGCGGGCATGCTCGTGTTCGTGGCCTACGAGGGCTTCGAGCTCATCGCCAACGCCGCCGAGGACGTGCGCCGCCCGGCTCGCAACCTGCCGGCGGCCTTGTTCATCAGCGTCGGCGCCGTGATCGCCATCTACGTGGCGGTCGCCATCGTGACCGTGGGCTCGCTCGATCCACGCGAGATCGCCGCCGCGGCCGACTTCGCCCTGGCCCAGGCCGCGGTGCCCAGCCTGGGGCAGGCCGGCTTCGTGCTCGTGGCCGCTGCCGCCGTGCTGGCCACGCTCTCGGCCATCAACGCCACGCTCTACGGCGCCGCTCGGCTCAGCTATGCCATCGCCACCGAAGGCGAGCTGCCACCGGCGCTCGAGCGCAAGATCTGGAACGAGCCGGTGGGCCTGCTGGTGACCGCCGGCGTGGCCCTGGCCCTGGCCAACCTGCTCGACCTCACGGCCATCTCGGCCGTGGCCAGCGCGGTCTTCCTGGCCGTCTTCGCCGCGGTCAACGTCGCGGCCGCCCGGGTGGACCGGGGGGTCCGGCGGGCCGTCGCCTCGGTCGGGGCGGTCAGCTGCCTGGGGGCGCTGGTGGTACTGGTCGTGGACACCGCCTCGCGGGCGCCGGTCTCGCTGGTGATCCTCGTCGTGGCCGGCGTCGTGGCCATCGTGGGCGAGCTGGCCTGGCTCCGCCGCCGCCGGCGACTGCGGCTGGCCGAAGCGGGCGCCGCTGGCTGAGGCGCCAGGCGTCGGGCCCGGGCCCGGCTGTGTGGCCAGGTCCGGCCCGAGCTGGATCAGTCGAAGACCGGCAGGAGCTCCTGCACCAGGCGCGCGGACCGGGCCGCGGCCTCGTGGACGAAGGCGGCGAAGTCGGTCAGCGACTCCTCGCCCGCGCGATCGGACAGTGCCCGCACCACCAGCCAGGGCAGCCCGAAGCGCTCGGCCACGTCGCACAGGGCCGAGCCCTCCATCTCGATGGCCAAGGCGGCCCACTCCCCGGAGAGGGCCTCGCGCACGCGCGGCGAGGCCAGGAACGCGTCGCCGGTGAGGATCGTGCCCAGCGTTGCCTGGAGTTCGCGCTCGGCGAGCCGCTCGGCCACGCGGACGGCCAGGGCCTCCGGCAGCTGATAGCCGGGATCCGGCTTCACCTCCGGGATGGGCAGGGTCCCGGGTCGATAGACGATGCGACCCTCGTCGGTGAGCCGGCCATAGTCGATGTCGATGACGCGGTCGGCGACCACGATGTCGCCGATGCCGAGCGTGTCGCCGATGCCGCCGGCCACGCCGCTGAGCACCAGCGCCCGGCAGCCGAAGCGCTCGGCCAGGAGGGTCGCGGCCGTGGCGGCCTTGACCTTGCCCACGCCGGACGCGGCCACGATCACCTCGCGCCCGCCGAGGATCCCGCGCCGCGCCTCGAGCCCGGGGCCGGGGAGGGGAGGCGGATCGCCCATCGTTCGCACCAGCAGCTCCTG
>Ga0210085_1001229_pt1 | contig 10309 bp, 10 predicted proteins | sample China_Galinas_PW_5_FD_184866 | JGI IMG/M metagenome (GOLD analysis project Ga0210085, IMG submission 184866) | Wetland microbial communities from San Francisco Bay, California, USA, that impact long-term carbon sequestration - China_Galinas_PWC_D1... | ecosystem: Environmental > Aquatic > Marine... | reverse complement strand
CGTTCACCCAGGGCTTCCTGTTTACCGGTCTGGGTCATACAACCGCCATCACGGCGAGCATCGTATTCTCCATCTGGCCAATCGCCGCGATCATTCTTGCCGCACTGGTCCTGGGAGAACGCTTCACTTCCTGGCAGGCCGCCGGGGTCTTGCTGTGTTTCTGCGGGGTACTGGTAATCGTCGTTCAGGGTAATCCAGAACGGATCGTTAACCTGGATATCAATGCAGGTGATCTCTGGATACTCGGCGCCGTGGCTGGCATGTCGGTCTACACCATACTGCTGAAAAAGGCGAAGATCGACCTACCGCCGCTTCCTCTGCTGATTCTGTTGCTCTCGGCCGCTGCGCTCTGCTCTGTGCCGTTCTTTGTCCGGGAAATCTTGCATGACACGCGCATTGCCATCGACTGGCACGATATCCTCGCACTCGCCTATATCGGTATCATCGGTGGCGGCGTGATGTTCCTGCTCTACAACACCGGCGTCGTACTGCTGGGAGCGGCGAAGGCAAGCGTCACGTTCTATCTCCAGGCATTCTTCACGACTATACTTGCCTGGTTCTTTCTCGGCGAACAACTTCACCCCTACCACGTGGCGGGCATCGCTCTCATCACTGCCGGTATCGCCATCGTCATGCTGGTCAAGCAGAAAGCGCCTGATCGCTAAGCCGCACCCGACCCCTTTTGGTTTTGGTATTTAACGGATCGGAAAATCGAAATATGTGTTTTGGAACGGCTCGTCCCGAAGCGTGAAATGCCACCATTCCTGCTTCAGTGGCGCAAATCCGTGCTTCTCCATCAGGGCGCGCAGCAACATGCGATGGGCGCGCTGCACCGGTGTCACCGCCTGGCTGTCGGGCCAGGATTCCAGGCCGAAATAATCCCAGCCGGTGCCCATGTCCAGTTCCTGCGGGCCTTCCGGTCCAGCGAACACCAGGGTCAGATCTACTGTGCTTCCCCGTGAATGGCCGGAGCGTTCGGCAATGTAGCCGTCCCGGATCAGGTTCGCCTTGTCGACCTCCGGGTAGTATCTGGCCTTCTTGCTCTGTTCGTCGGGGTCCTTTGCCCATTGCACGAAATCGTCCACGGCCCGCTGCGGGCGGTAGGCATCGTAGATTTTCAGCCCGAGTCCGAATGCTTTCAGTTCTGCTGCCACGCGCTGCAAGGCATCCGCGGCCTGTTCCGAGAGGATGCCTGCCGGCCTTTCATAACCCGTAACGCGCCGGCCGGTAAAGTTGTCTTCTGAGTAATAGCGGATCTCCAGGACGATTTCCGGGATCACGTCATCGACATAAACAAACCCCGCAGGCAGCCCTCCGGCCCGTGTGGTAACTGCAGAGACGGCAAGCAGTATAATCGCCAGCGTGCGCAGCAGGATGCGTGGCACACGGTTCTTCAGGCGTTGCACCAATCCGTTTGCATGCCGTACCTGTGGACCGGCATACGCTGGTTCAGGGCAGCAGGGCAATGACACGCACCGGTGCTCCGGAGCCACCGGCGATTTTCATCGGCAGCGCAATGATCGTCGCACCCGTTGCGGGAAGGCGTCCCAGGTTCATGAGGTTCTCCAGGCCATACACGTTAGCGGCCGCGGTGATCCGGTGTACCATGAAGTTCCTGCTGGGCCCGTTGTCGATGCTGGCAGTATCGACGCCGATACCGGCGATGTTACGTTCCTTGACCAGGATCTCCGTGGCTTCCGCCCCGAACGACGGGAAATGCAGGCTGGAAGCATCTCCTGGTGTGTCATCGCCCAGGTAGGCCGCCACATCACCCCAGCGGCTTTCCCAGCCGGTGCGGAGCACTACGATGGCATGTTCCGGTATCCTGCCGTGCGTTTTCTCCCAGCGTTCAATATCTGCCGGTGCCAGCACGTAGTCCGGGTTGTTCGCCGTGGCCTCTGATACATCGATAACAATGGCGGGCGCAACCAGCCGTTCGACCGGTATTTCATCAATGGTATGCCGGCCCTCGCCGAAATGAATCGGGGCATCCATGTGGGTTCCGCCATGTTCCGGTGTGCTGAAGGCATTCGAGGCATAGAAATATCCGCCTTCCGTCTCCCCGTGGGCCAGCGTCTTGAGCTCAAAGGCCGAGGGAGAGGTCGGCCAGTAGATCGTGTGTTCGTCATAAGCATGGGACAGATCGACGATGTCAGCACCGGTTATCGCCGATCCTCGCGGGTTCTCCGCTGCGGATACGACACCCGTACAGAGTGCCAGTAGCATGAACAACGGCTTCATTGGTTTACAAAGTGGCTTCTTCATGGCGGTCACCTCAAATAGTGATGTGGAGAATTAACGGGAGTCCCGTGAATTATAGTATTAGCCGGACGTTCATTGGCCGGTTCGGCTGAATAGGTACCGGTAAGTCAGCTCACGTGAGATACACATGCCCAGGAAATGCTTACTGTCAGCATTATTTGATTTGAAGAGCAGTGAGTAAAGGGGGGAATAACCGGTAATCAGGAGGATAGAATCAGCGCAGGTAGCTAACAACTGTCGTCAAAAGTGGCGGCAATCCAGTTACGCAGATGTATAAATCACTGAATAACGCAATGAATCCAAACCGGGGAGCAGTCCTGGCCGGAACTGTCTGCACCATAGATGCGGAAAGGTGACCGTATGGTGCCATGTCTTATCTGATCCACTCTATTCTAGAAGAGTGCCGACATCCTCTTCTCGATAACCCATTGATCGGTAGCCAATACGCCGTTTTTCAAACATCTTGGCCAGCATAGGAACATTGTTGTCGACGTAATCAACAATACGCACTTCCCGTTTTCCAGGGTGCAACCGGTGTAGTCGTCCAGCGTATTGGACAAGCGTTCCTTTCCAGGATACTGGCAACCCCAGGAACAGCGTGTCAAGCCGTGCATCATCGAAGCCTTCACCGATATACCTTCCGGTTGCCAGTAGGAGTCGTTCTTCATCTACGGGAATAGAAGCAAGTTGTTCCTGAATCTCCCGCCGCTCTTTCGCCGACCGGCCTCCGCGCAATACTACAACATGTCGGACAAAGCCCTTTAACATTTCGTGGAGAATCTCCAGGTGTTCTTTGCGTTCCGTCAGCAGGATCGGTGATCGGCCTTCCTCCATTGCCATCAGTACATCGTTAAATATTAGTTCATTCCTTTGCTTGTCGGTTACGAGCAGGCCGTAGAGTTCCTGGATTGTTTTGTCGGAAACCTGCTGGGAAAGATCAATATTGGTACATCGGACGACAAGCCGATAATTAAATGGGCGATTAGATGAATGAGTTCGTGGATCAGCTTTGAATCTAGTGGGTCCAATCTGCATATGTATGATGGGCTGATGACCATCTCGACGCTGTGGTGTGGCTGTCAAGCCAACAACATATCTTGCCTTTACCTCTGACAGAACGCGTTCAAATGAAATGGCTGGCAGGTGATGGCACTCATCGATGATGACCTGCCCATATTTGGTAACAATATCATCCACAGAATCTTTGCGAGACAGACTCTGTATCATTGCAACGTCGATCTCGCCTGTCAGTTTTCGCTTGCCACCGCCGAGTTGACCAATAGATTTCGAGTCCCGGTCAAGAAAGATGCCAATCTGGGATCTCCATTGTTCCAGCAATGGCTGTCTATGCACCAGGACTAATGTGTTGCACTTACGCTGAGCTATGAGGTAGGTACCAAGGACAGTTTTTCCGAAGCCAGGCGGTGCTATAATTATTCCGTTGTCGTGTTTGAGTATGTTTTTTGCTGCTTTGCGTTGGTCCTCAGTCAGTTCGCCGAAGAAGCTGGCAGTTATGGGGCCACCTGAGTTTCTCCTGTCTTCCATTTCAAGTTTGCTCTGATGTTCGTTGAGCAATGTCCTCACATCATCAAAACAGCCTCGTGGCAAACTGATATGTTCTCCGTGATCTTCAGCGCAGGAAATTACGCGGGGCGTAAGAGCGGTTGAAAGCCGGAGATTCTGTTTTTTGTAGAACTCTGGATTCTGGAAGGCGGCTATCCGTTTGATCAGGTTGATCAATGGTGAAGGTAAACCCGCCTTTTCGATGTAAAGACGATGGGACAAAACACTTTTGACATGGTGCGGGATGGGTTCAGTGATTAGAACGTTTTTAGGTTTTCTCGAAGGTGGCCTCAACCATGGGCTGGCATCAGGTTCTTCTCCCGTGTCGGCAATTTGAAGGCCAACTACCTGACCGCGTTTTGCGGCATCCGTAGTAATTCGTTCAACTTTAGCTACAGCAATGCGGGGTAGGGCGCTGAGGAAACTCCACTGGTCCGTAAATGGCTCCAGCTTGTCATTCATAAAGACGGTATTACCTTCTTGCCGTGGGTGATACTGAAGTGGTAGTGCAATGAGATTGCCGTAGCCACCATTGGGCAAGGTATCCTGGTTCGGGAAAAGTCGGTCATACGAGGCCATGCTGAGTTGGTGTCGTCTGGCCATGGTCTCTGTAATCAGATAGCTTCCCATCTTTCTTGCTGTTACGGCAGAGATCGGGTTGCTGAAGAAGAACCAGACGTGCGCTCCGTTGCCTGATCTTGAACGTTCTATAGCGTAAGGTATGTCAATACTTCGGCAGGTTTCTGCAAAGGCAAGGGCGTCATCTTGTCAAGACTCCTTGTCAAAATCGACGGCAAGAAGCCAGCATGTCTCATCACTCAATATGGGATATACACCGATGACGTGCCGTCCCTGGAGATGGCCCAGAATCACATCGGTTGATACTGGAAGGAAAGCTTGATAGGGGCACTCGCCACATTTTATTCTGGGCTTTTCACATACTCCCCGAACCCATTCGTTCGAACAGGCAGGCGAATAGCCTTTCTTAGCCGTTTTCTGGTTCTGCCACAGTTTAGGATACACATCCTCACTGCCTCGAAAGAGCCGGCGAAAAAGGGCAATTTTGTCTTCTGGTGATATATTGGCAGCCGCAGGAATTGAGCCGGCTGAAAGATCCGCTGTTTGGTGACTTTTTGCTTTGTCTTACTGAAAAAGGCGCTCGTTGAGCAATTGCAGTGTATTCTCCGCTTGTTCTTGTTTTTCCCGCAGATGGGCAATCTGCTGTTTGGCTTCAGCGATTTCTTGAAGGATATTGTCGCGGCGTTCAGATTTCATTCTGAAAAATTAGCTCAGGTAATCAACGTGCTACCACGAGAGCAGCTGCTATGTGGCAGAAATGGATTCCAAGACTATCAGGCAGCTTGGTTTCCCAACGAGCTCAGCTTCTCGAGCGTATCAGGAAACTTTCGCACCATCAGAATGAGAGCAGATGCTTGAGCATTCGGTCTGGCACGACCCTGTTCCCAGTTCTCGAGGGTGCGTAAGGAGACACGTAGGCGACGTGCAAAGACAGCACGCGAAACATGTAGCCGCTCCCGGGTATCACGGATCAGATCTGCATCCACTTCCAGCGGCGGAAGGTCTTCAATTTCGTGGGAGCGTAAGGTGATCTTGCCCTCGCGCTGCTGCTGCATCGCTTCGACACCTTCCATCAATTCATCAAACAGCTTGCGTTTCTTAGTCATCGTCTATTTCTCCTGGCTTCCAATTCAGCCTGAATCGCCTTCTTCAGTGCCTTTTTCTCGCCGGAGGTCAGATCCTTTGCCTCGTCTTTATCGTATAAAGTGAAAAACCATATTTGGTGATCAGCCGTGAGGTAATAATAGATTACCCTCAGGCCTCCACGCTTACCTTTCCCTCTGCGGGAGTCTTCCCAGCGAACCTTTCTGAATCCGCCGGTACCTGGCATTACATCACCCAGTTCCGGATTCTCCAGGAGCGCTCTCTGTAATGCCTGGTATGACTCATCATTCAGATAGTCTGCAAGGAGCCGGGTGAACAGAGGTGTCTCGAAGAATACCAATTTCATTGGTACAGTATACGCAAGTTGCGTATATTATCAAGATTTCAAGATGCAATTACTGCCCTGGGTAGAGAGGGTACCTCGAATAAACGTATTGTATGTTTTATGTCACACACTTGGGCATAGGTTGACTTGGCTGATCGAGAAGCTCAATCGTTTGTTTATACCGCTCATTCCTGACAAAAGCTGCATAGGTCCTCTCAGTCGTTTTGACGGAGGCGTTGCGTATTCCGGCGAAGTTGAACGGCGATTCCGGACGAACGTGAACACCTGATTTCACAACGCATCACGTGGTTGGGTTTTTAACCCAGGTGTTCATCTTCGGTCAACTGGCCGAGTATTTTGCGCATGGACTCGCCCTTGAACTGGAGGCGGTGTGCGTTGTGCATCAGTCGATCCAGGATGGCGTCTGCGAAGGTGGTGTCTGATACCCCGGTTAAACACCTTATTGCAAGGATGCGATTATGAAGAGCCAATAGATCAACTGCGGGGCATTACATTACTTACCGCATTGCGGTGGGGTCTCAGCAAGGGTGCAAGGTATTCACCTTGCAAACACTGCCTGGTGTTGAAGAACCTTGCATTGGTGGGTCTGGCCGCACTGTTTGCCTCCATCGTTCTGGTGGGGGCGTATCTGCTGGGCTTTCAGCTTCTGGGGTGCGTGATTCTCACGACCAGGAACAACACCCTGTTGTGGTCAAGACACTATATGTTATTAGCGATCGTTGCCACTTGCACCGCGCTTGCCTGGCTGCTCCTGCGGCGCGCTGCGCGTCGCTACGAGGCCAAGCAAGCGACCAGATGTTGACTCTGGACGGCTGGTGGCTGCTCGTGACCACTCTAAAAATCCTGTTCCAGACGGCATCCACAAGGCCGTTTGATACTGCTGCGATGCGGGCATCTCAGGTCCGGGGGGCTGAAACTGCAACTAGTTCGCCCAGACTGAGGACCCGATTACGCCCTTCGGCCTTGGCCTTGTATAACGCCCGGTCGGCCTGACCGACCAGTCCCTGGGCGGAGAACTGCATGGCCTGTTCGCTGCCGCCGTTCAGCGTGGCGACTCCGATAGAAATGGTAATCGTGAAAGGCCGGCCATTCGGGTCCTGAAAGCGGTGGCGTTCGATACTGGTGCGGATACGCTCGGCGACATCGAGGGCCTCGGCCTCCGGGGTATGGGCCAGCAGTGTGGAAAACTCCTCACCGCCAAAGCGTGCCAGCACATCGGTGCTGCGCATCTGGGCACGGATCAGCGCCGCAACGGCTATCAACACCTGGTCGCCGACCTGATGGCCATAACTGTCATTGACCTGTTTGAAATAATCGACATCCAGTAACAGGCAGCTGAGCGTGTCGATGTTACGGCGCGCCAGTTCGACCTCCTCCTTCAGACGCTGATCGAAAAAGCGCCGATTATTGATCGCCGTCAGCGTATCGGTCAGGCCCTGGCGTTTCAGGCGCTCGAGGTTGCAGGCGTTCTCCAGACAAATGGCGACCACTGCCGAGAAGTGTTCGAAGAAATCGGTCCGGACTTCACGGCTGAAGCGTTCGGCATCATGGCTGCCGATGTTCAGACTGCCGATCAGCCGGCCATACCGAATCAATGGCAATAGCATGATGCTGGCCGGCGCCTTTTTGGGCACCTGAAACAGCGGGGCATGTCGGCGCCGCCGGTAGGGACCGGGGACCGGGAACAGCGAGGCCGGATACAGCGATTCGATATCATCACTGTCGGTGGCAAACATCAGTGACGGGTACTCATCCAGATCGACGCCTTCTTCTTTCAGGATGCGCTGGATCTCATATTCCGGATCCAGCAATAACAGCGTGACGATATCCCAGCGAAAACGTACCGCGTCCGGATTCAGCACATCCTTGATAAGCGCAAACAGGGAGTCATGACCGATCAGTCGTAATTCAAAATTCTGGAAACGCCGCAACTTGCGTTCATTCTCACGCGCCTGTCCAACGAAATCCTCCAGGCGATGGCGCAACGTGTTGGGTGACTCAACCATCATCAGCGCCAGTAAGCCTGCAGACAGTGACTGTACCCGGGCATTTTAACGCCATAAGATCGGTTGTTCCACCGTGCCGTCATCGACCGTCGTCCGCGTCTGCGGTTGCAGAACACGAACAGCCGTTCGGAGAATGGATCGTGCTGCAAGGGTTCTTCAAACAGGAGGTCCAGTCCGTTGATACCTTTGCGGAGGTTGACAATATCCCGGCACAGATAGACTGCGGGCAGTTCGTTCGCCGGGCGCATCATCGTCAGTGAGATCCCAGACTCCACATCAAAATACTCCGCTATCGTTGTAAACGTATAGTGTGTAGTCGATGAGGCCGGTTTGACAGGGTGGTGATAATTTTGCGGTTAATTTTGAGTTATAAAGTAAGTGACTGCAGTTCTGCCCGATGACTCTGATGTGCTATTTTAGTGACATGGCAGGCATGAATACGCAGAGTCTTCGGGTCATCTGTCTTTTCCCATCCTCCCCTCTCTAAGTAGGTCCCCCAATAGCCAGGATAGCGTAACGTTCCAAGCTACGAAATGCTGGCTGTATGGCAAGAGTCGAATATCTGGTCCTGTCCACAAAGAGTGGCACATGTATAAACAGTACGAATCTGCGACCGTAACCGATGAATTCGAGCAGGCCAGCTCCCTGCATTGCACTAACTCCTGCATTCCTGCATTCCTGCAGTCGTGCGTTTCTGCGGTGAAATGATTGATTAGTCGCCCCCTATCAGACGGGCGATTTCCATGGCGGCTTGCAGTGCCGCCTGCAGGCTGCCGCTGTCGGCCTTGCCGGTGCCGGCAAGTTCCAGCGCGGTACCGTGATCGACCGAGGTGCGGATGATCGGCAGTCCCAGGGTGATATTCACGGCACGGCCGAAGCCCAGGTGTTTGAGCACGGGCAGTCCCTGGTCATGATACATGGCCAGCACGGCATCGGCCTCGCGGAGGCGATCCGGCGTAAACGCGGTGTCGGCTGCCAGCGGTCCGGTAAGACGCAGGCCTTCGGCGCGCAATGCCTGCATCGCCGGGATGATGCTGTCGATTTCTTCCCGTCCCAGGTGGCCGCCTTCCCCGGCGTGCGGGTTGAGGCCGCAGACGCTGATGACCGGGTGTTCGATGCCGAAATAATCCCGTAGTCCCGCGTGCAGTATGCGCAGCACCACGGTCAGCCGCTGCGGTGTGATCAGGGCGCTGACCGCGGACAGGGGAACATGGGTGGTGGCGAGCGCCACCCGCAGTCCCGGGGCCGCGAGCAGCATGACGACATCCCCGGTCCGTGTGGCTGCTGCGAGGTATTCGGTGTGCCCGCTGAACGGGATGCCCGCCTCGTTGATCACCGCCTTGTTGACCGGCCCGGTAACCATGGCGGCGAAGCTGCCATCGAGGCAGCCGCTGACGGCCCGATCCAGGGTATCGAGCACATAGCGCGCATTGGCGGGATCGGGTCGGCCGCAGGCTGACGGGGTTTTCAACGGCACCGGGAGGACACAGAGCTCACCCGCCCGGGTTGTTAGCGGAGCCGCACTGTCCTGCAGGACGCGGCAGGTGAAGGGCACACGCAGGGTTTCTGCGCGCGCCTGCAATAGTGCCGGGTCGCAGATTGCCACCAGTTCGACATCGCGGTTCTGCGAAGCCAGTTGCAGGCACAGGTCCGGCCCGATACCGGCCGGTTCACCGGGTGTCAGGGCGATTCGCAAGGTCGTACCAGGGCAGGTTGCATCGAAATCACCGGGGTATGAGCGGGGCAGGTTGCGGGCTCGTATGTCATGGTACCGGGTACATGGAATTCGGTTCGACAACGTCGCGGATCCGCATCGGTACCGAATGCCACTTGCGTGGTGTCATCGATAAAGAAGCAAACTCACCGCGAAGTCGCAAAGAACGCAAAGTGTTTTACTGTTTTCATTAAGGAATCTCTCCGCGTGCTTGCGTGGCCATATAGATGTCATCAGGGATGATACGTGCCAGGTTAAGCCCCGTTCACAGCGATGCTGCGGGCTATTCCGTCTGCGTATCCAGCCGGTACTCGACGTAGGCCTCATCGCGAAGCCGGCGCAGCCACAGGAACAGTTCCTCGTCGCCCTTGCGCTTGCGGATCAGCTGCCGCGCCTTGGAACGCTTGTATTCCTCGGTGCTGTCGTGCTCGCGCCGCCCCAGCACCTGCAGGATGTGCCATCCGAATTCCGTTTCAAACGGCTGGCTGATCTGTCCCTGCGGGGTGTTGTTCATCACTTCCTCGAATTTTGGCACCAGGTCGCCCGGGTTGACCCAGCCGAGGTCGCCGCCCTTGGCGGCGGATATCGTGTCCTGTGAGTTGGACTTTGCCAGGGTGGCGAAGTCCTCCCCGTTCCTCAGGCGGATCTCGAGTTGATCCATGCGTGCCTTGATGGTTTCATTGGTGTGCACGGCATCCGTCTTCAGCAGGATATGCCGCACGTGGGTCTGGTTGA
>Ga0210085_1001228_pt1 | contig 10310 bp, 2 predicted proteins | sample China_Galinas_PW_5_FD_184866 | JGI IMG/M metagenome (GOLD analysis project Ga0210085, IMG submission 184866) | Wetland microbial communities from San Francisco Bay, California, USA, that impact long-term carbon sequestration - China_Galinas_PWC_D1... | ecosystem: Environmental > Aquatic > Marine... | reverse complement strand
CCACGCCGCTATGCCCCGAGCGAATCCGAGCTGCTGCGCTTCGAGGCCGACCTGCGCGAAGAGACCGGCCCCGTCATCGACCAATCCAACGACTTCCACATCCTCTCCCTGTTGCATGCCGAAACGGACGAGGGAGACGACCGAGCCGCCTTGGCCGCGTTCGTCGAACGGCTCAAGGGCCAGCTGCGCGGTGAGCGCAGTGGTCTGATCGCAACCGTGCCCGACCTGCGGGGCGTTGGCGACCCCGGCCTCCACGCATTCCGCGTCAAGCTGGTCAGAACACTCACCGAGCTTACGGTCAACGCGGCTGAGCGGGTCGACGTGACCGACGTCAGTGACCGCAATCGCATCAGCGTTCTCCACACCCTTCCTCTGCTGCGTTCCGATCACACCGGGGATCGCACCGGCGCGGACGTCATTCGCGCGCTGCACCGCCCCGAGCGCCTACTGGTCCGGGAGTCCCGAAAGGTCGCCGATGCCCTCGGGCGCCAGTCGATGGAGCTTCCAGCCGTCATCGGCCTCGCACTCGAGGACCGTGAGCGCCTGCACAGGTTTGCCCAGCTCTATATGAACGGCCAAGTCCTGCGCCATGAAATGGACGGCCTGTGGTACGCCCGAGGCGGTGGGCGATTGGTGCGACTGACCCCGATGCCGGCCCAACCGCTGGCGGACGCGGCTGCCAGCTATGTCACCCGGGGTCTCGACATCGCCGTCGAGCCAGCGCTGTGCGGCGAGCCGCAGATGGACGATTCCGGCGGTGACCTGATCGACTATCTCGCGTGGCTGGCCGCCGAGTAGGGTGCGCGACTTGCCAAGCCAATACAGCGTCCTCGCCGGCCTGATGCGAGGTCGGCACGGCAACCGAACTTGACGGACGGGCGTAAGCCTTGGGACCCCAACGATGCTGCTACTGACTCTGAGCCTGCTTCTCGGCCTGTGGATACTCATCGGCGTCTTCATCCATCTGCTCGTCGGGCGTAATCCCAAGCAGGGTAGCAAACCCATCCTGCGCAGTGTCGATCGCCGGATCTGCTTGGTCGGCCACACCATCGAGGTCAGCCTCGACTGTTCTGCCGCCGGGCTACCGCGTCCTGCCATCGACGCCAAGGTCACACCCTGGGACCTGATCCTGGTCATCGATCACTCCTCCAGCATGGGCACGGGTACCGGCAGTGCCCTGCACGAGGCACGCAAGGCCGCGATCAATCTCGTCCGCACCACCCCGGACAGCTTCCGCTTCTCTGTGGTTGAGTTCGATCATGAGGCCCGCGAGGTTTGCCCTCTCACGGACAGGAAGAGGGGTCTGGTGCGCTCGATCAAGGGGATCACCGGAGGCGGTGCCACCGATATCGCGATCGGCCTAGAGGTGGCCGGCAAGTCACTGGAGCGCCCCGACGGCGCCGACCAGGGCAGGCGCCGGGCCGTGCTCCTGCTGAGCGACGGCGCCAGCGACTCCGACCCGGCGGTGGCCACAGCCGATGCCCTCAAGGACGACCCCGACCTGCTGCTGATCACCGTCGGCATCGGTGCCGCTGACATGCCCCTACTTCGCCGCATCGCCAGCACCTCGGATCACTGCTTCCATACCGACCAGATCGAGGAGCTCTCGGCGCTCTACTCCGAGATCGGCCGCATGATCACGGGCCAGGAGGCCACCGAGGTCAAGGTCTCGGAGCGCTTCTCGGGCACCGGCCACTGGGGTCTGCGTGGCTGGGGCGAATTGCAGCCCTCCGCCTTCAGCTTCAAGGACGGGGAGTTTTCCTGGTTGCTCGCGGCACTCCAGGAGACGCCCACCACACTGCATTACAGCGTCGAGGCCCTGTGTCCCGGATGGCATCGGGTGGCCCCAGAACCGGCCCTGCTCCATGCCAGGATCGCCGACGACAGCCTCCACGACGTGCAATCCAACGCCGGACCTCGGGTGCTCGTGCTACCGCAGCTTTTACTGTGGCAATTGCTCTGGCTGATTCTCAACCCGCTCTTCTTTCTGTTGTTCGGACGCTGGTTCAGGTGTCAGGATGTGCACGTTGTTCGCCCCCCTGCGCGCATTCCACAGCCCCAGGCCTTGGAGCTGCCGCCCCTGCTGGAGGCGACGCGGGCGGCGCAGCCCAAGCTCTCGATCCGCCCCACCCTGATCATCGGCCTCGGCTATGCCGGCATCCACAGCCTGACCCAGACCAAACGACTCGCCTGGGAGCGGGGTCTTCGCGTAAATCCGCACCAGTTGCACTTCCTCGGCATCGACACCGCCGACGAGCTGTTCTTCCCGTCCCCACCGGCCGGCCCGATCACCCTGGAGTCAAACGAGCGCATCACTCTCGACCGCCCGCTCGAGCCCATCATCGCGGCCGAGGCCATAGCGATCTCGCCAGAATACGACTGGCTCGTTGCCGCCAGCCTGAGTGCCGGAGGCGCACGCCCCGACCTTCATCGCGGCACCGGACATCAGCGCACCCTGGGTCGGCTGGCCGTGATCGAGAACCGCGCCGCGCTCGAGGCACGGATCGGCCCCCTGCTCGACGATCTGATCGCGCGCGCCTCCGACCTGGGGATCGACATCCTGGTCACTGCGAGCAGCGGCGGCGGCACCGGAAGCGGCGGACTGTTGGAGCTGTGCTGGACGGTGCGCAACCTGCTCGTGCAACGCGGCTATGGCGATAGCTCCACCACCCTGTTCCTTACCGCTCCGGCTGCCGACCCCGGCCAGAACGTTTCGCCCCAGGAGCAAGGCCTGCGACAGGCCAACCACTTGGCCCTGCTCGCCGAGCTCGACCGCATCGCCACACAACGGGGCGAGGCCATGGCCCCAGCACCACAGCTGATGCCGGTCAAACGTTGGCTCGACCGCGTCTTCTTCATCGGGCCGGTGGGCCATACCAGCTGGCGTGCCAAAGAGGTACTTTACCCAAAGACCGCCGAGGCCATCTTCACCTGGCTCGCCAGTGACGAGACCGAGGGTCTGCGCGACCACTTCATCGCCCAGGACGCGATCGACAACGACTTCACCCGTCGCCTCGGCCGCTGCCTGGTGCACCGCGCCGACCCCGTCTCGCACTATCTCTATCCCGCCAGCCTCCATACCTACCTGGTCGGCGACATCCTGCGCCGCACCCTGGCCAGTCGGCTCTGGGGCCTGGATGGCCGCGAAAGTGTCGAGTACAGCGCTGACGCCCAGACCCCGAAAGGTGTCTCTGCGTTGCTGCAATCCTGGATCGAGGTACGCCAGGAGGCCGGCGACCTCCCCTGGGTCTTCAACGCCTTGGGCGCACTGGAGGACCCGACACACCTTCAGAGCAGTCTGAACCGCGGCGCCGGCCCCGAGATCAGCACCGGCATCTCGCCCCTGGCGCGCAACGAGCTGTTCGACGAGCAGAGGTCCTTGATCCGTGGCGCCCTCGACAGCTGGTTACAGGACACCCTCAATCGGGGGCGAGAGGGCATCTGCGAGCCCCACGCCCTTGCGCTCTGCATCCACACCCTGCGCGAGCTGCACCGGCGCCTACGCGAGGGCACCGAAAATGCCGCCCATCTGATCACCCACTCGCGCTCCCCGGTGGTGCGCCGCGAGGCCGAGACCGTTGCCGAGCTCGCCACCCACGCAGCAACAGAGACCGAGACCCTGATCCGGCGTTTGGGAGACTGGGATCGCCGCCTCGGCGAAGGCACCGAAGGCGCAGGCCTGATGCGTCGGCTGGATGAGGGCACGGGCCGGCTGCACATCGAGATCGAAGCTCTGCGCGATGCTGATAACGGGAACGAAGCACCACGCTCCCCGCGACTGCCGCTCAGTTGGGAACAGATCGATGCCCTGCCCGAGCGCTTCTTCCCGGAGTTGGGGGAGCGGATATCCGACCGCCTGGGGTGGCGTATCGAGCGTAGCGGCTCCCAGCTCCACATAGGGCTGCACCTGCAAGGCACCGGGGAGAGCAGCTGGACACCGGATGATCTGGGCCTGACCGATGTGCCGATACAGCAGATCACAGATACTCTGCTCGAGATCGGTACCGAGCTAAGCCCCGACTTTGCTGAGTGGATCCTCGCCGACCAGGATCCGCAGACGCTTCCTGGGCTGCACATCGAGCGGCCCCGCTCCGATGGGCTAAACCCCGGCGCTCGCGCCCTCTATCTGGTGCAGAGCGAGGGCCAGCTTCAGACCCCACCCCACGTGGACCGAGTGGACCTGCGCCCCTTCGATCGATGCGAGTCGCGCGTCATCGGCTGCGAGGAGCACTTGGCCAGCGATCGGCTCTGGCCTGCGCGCGCGACCGACCTCATTCTGCCCCATGTCTTCACCGAGGAGCGCAACGCCTATCGCGGCTACGCCGCATACTGCCGTGCCGAAAGCCGCGAGCCCGAGCCGCTGGCGCCAACCCTGGTCGGTCTCTGTTGCGATCCGGACGCGCTGATCGCCTTCGCGCTCACCGGGCTGGCCGACCTCGCCATCCAGTCGCGCGATGACGGCCTGCGCCGTATCTGGAGTGTCCAAGGGATCGCCGGCCTCGACCAGCCGATCGATCTCGCCCAGCACGACGAGGATCCCCTGACCGCCTTCCAACGCGCTGCCCGAGGTTGGATTGCGACGAGCGCCCCCGCATTGCGCCGATTCACAGCGCCTACCCAACTGGACCCGCAGGCCCTGTCCGAGCGGATTGCCCGCCATGAGCTGGCTGCAGCCATTGCCGACCAGCCCTGGTACGAACAGCTGATTGCCGTGGTCTGGGGGCTGTTGCGTTGGTATTGAAGGTACGGATCAGGCCGGGCGAGTTATGTGATGTAGCCGGGGTGAAGGACAGCGGAATCCGGGAAACCGACCAAAATCCCCGGATTGCGCTGCGCTGTGCTCCATTCAACCTACGATCGTCGAGACATGTAAAGCATCACAGGATTCGCCTCGAGAGTTAAGGAGCGGGAAGACAGAAAGGACGCCTGAGAAGAAACGAATAGCAGTTGGCCAAGACACGGACATGAGCAGACATTCTCGAAAGACTAGAAGCCGGTTTCCTGGCATCCCTGCCTACATCCTGGCCACACTCTTGGTCGCCGTGTCCCTCGGGTTCAGCACTCCAGCGCTGGCGACCAACCACTACATCGTCCTTTTCGACGGTAGCGGGTCGATGACGAAGGAACATGGGGAAAAGAGGGACCTGTGGCAAGGTGCGGTCGGGAACAGCGCCGCAATGGCCAAGATCGTGCAGGGATTGGTAAACAAGGCATTCGACGAGATACCGAAAGGATTTCCCAGCTTCGACAAAGGCGAGGATATCTTCTCCTTCCTGATCTTCCGCGCCGATTGGTACAACCCCTCCTACCGTCCGGAGCGGCTCTTTCTCACCAATCAATCGCTGCTCGCGAGACGCGACCTGCCCAAGCCCGAGGACTATCGATCCTTCGATCTGCCGGCAGAGTATCCGGGCGCACCGACAAAAACCATCGCCCTCGCCGACGTCTTCCATGGCCACTCCCCGCTGATCGCGGCCACCAGCTCCAGTCTGCCCTACCTCGCCCGGGCCATCGAGCAGGCCGGATTCACCCGTGGCCGCTACCAAGGCATCGACATCGACAACACCTACATCATCCGAATCAGCGATGGGCAGTACAACTCCGAGTCGAACGCCGCCGACGAGCACAACGTGATCGCGCGTACAGCGGAGCAGATGCGTAAGAAGGATCACGAGCCGGCTAGCACCGAGGACGATGGATATGAGGACCACAAGAAGCTGGCGCAGTTGGTCAACCGTGTTTTCGAGATCGGCGCGCAGAGCGCGGAGTGCGCTCTACCGACCAACAAGAAAGGTAACGCCCTTGCTATCCCGTTCGACTGCGGGCCGAGTGCTTACAAGAAGGTCGCTGGCTGGGGGCTCGGCCTGCTGTTCTCCTACCTTTCGGTGGTGCCCAAGGTACCCGCTCTGGCAGGCCTGGTTGGCACGGAGAAGACGCGCGTTCCATTGAAGAGTGTCTATCTGAAGGCGGACGACGACGTGCACCTCGAGGGAACCGACCCGATCCGAGCCGATTCCTTCACTGATCCCGATGGCTTATACAGCCTGACTCCCGAAAAGATGCAATGGCGCAGAGATAGCGGCAACTGGCAGCCCTGCGATGACCTGAGCCGAGGCGCTTCAGTGAACTGCAATGGGGGCGGCCCCAAGCTCGACTTCTCGCAGGATAACCCCCCTGAGCAGCTGCGCTATCGCGCCGAGTACCTGATGGAGTTCTCTGGCCAGACCGGTAAGCCTTTGCTCTATCCCTATGCACGACGCCTGCCTTGGATCAAACTGCCGCCGGTCAGCCTGACATCGGAGTCCATCGTCGAGAAGTACTACGAGCTGCCGCAGGCACTGACCTTCTCTTGGGTCGATCCCACGCGGCTAGGGCGCATCTTCAACGGCGGTGCAGCTCCGAAGTTCCCCGAACTCGATATCGGTGCCGATCAGCTCTCGCGTCTCGCGCGGGACTGGAACGACGAGCTTGCCGACCTCGCAACCGACTGGCAGGTCGACGGGGAAAAGGTGACTCCGAGGATGGTCGCCCGAGTCTCGCGGGACAAGAAGGACGAGATCGAGGAACAGGAATCCAGGCTGAATTTCTACGCCTTGGCCTTCTATCTGATCTCCGTGCTGACCGCCCTCGGACTCTGGCTCTTGCTCCCGCGCCGCAGGCTGGTGGCAACCGTTAAGCACCTCGTAACCGATTGGGTGGTGCTCGATTTCAATGATCGATCCCACGAGCGCACCCTGTTGGTGGCCATGGTGCGCATTGAAAATACGCGCAAGAATTTCACCTACACGGCAGGCTTCGCACGCATTCAGGCAGATCTGAGCGCAGTGGAGCCAAAGGTCGTCCAGAACGCGACAGCGAATGCACTGCAGTTCTCAGAGCCTCGGCGTGACTGCGCCCCGCTCGGCATCGGCGGGCCGGATCGGTGCAGCTACCAGGAGAAAAAGCCGACATCGGGCAGGGAGCTACCGATCTTCTTCGATCCGCGGGAGATCCACGATCTCGATCAGATCGCTGCAGCCGCGGAGGCGGCCTTCGAGCTGCCGGTGAGGGTCGACTTGGCTGCCGGTCGGGCCGGCAATGACCACTTGGCCCTCGCTGTGACGGTGAAGATTGTGCCGGAGACCGGCAAGCTGGATTGGGACTGCGAAGGGCTCACGGTGGACGCGGACGAGCATCTTCGCAGACGTATCAGCTACCAAGCCGGAAAGGACGAAGAGCTGCTATGCACCTATATCCTGAGCAGCTCCGCCGGCCATCGTTACAGCACACCAGTCAAAGGCGAGCTAAAGATCGAGACAAGGGACGCCCAGGGCCGGCGCCTCGCAGGCGCCGTACAATTGATGGCTGACGAGCGTCAGTTGGATCAGCTGGATTTCTATTTGCGCTACCAGGACCCCAAGCAGATCCGGGTGGTTGTCAATTTCTCCAAGCTCGAAAACCCAATCGATCAGAACGAGTACCGAGTGACCATCCTCGAGCGCGAGGTCGACGGCGACGAGGAACCGGAGACGCCCGAGGACAGCCTTGAGGTCGCTGCTGACGGAGCATCCTCGGGAGCCGACTACTCCGTACGTCAACCTTGGCAGGTTCTCCAGGACTGGATCCTGGTTGTCGAGCGCTCGACCGATAAGACCGAATGCTCAGTGATCGTCCTCGAGAGCGAGCAGCACCGCTCTGACAAGCTCAATGCGGCTCGGCTCCAGCTCGACTCACCCTTCGTCGTCGGTAGCCCGAATCACCCGGCAATCCTCATGCCCCAACCGGATCCGGCGACGAACAAAGACAAGCTATTCACTGTTCGTTTAGCCAATGCCTGTCGCAATGGTCATGGTCACGCGGATTGGGCAGCACGAATCGAGGTCAGATCCCGCCAGGGTGTGATCTTTCCCGAAGAGTCTCTGCGTTTGGTAGACAACCATGGAGATATCAGGAACACCGGCAGACTACAGGACAGTCCCGACAGCACCATGCGTGAGATCGACCTGGGCGTCGAGGTGGACCTGAACAGGGTGGAATTCACCCGGCGCGATCTCACGATCACGGTCGAGGTGGTTGTCAACTGGAAGGTGTTCAAGCGGTTGAAAGATCGCCCCAATCATTCGGAGATCATCGAGAACAGGGCCGGCGTTATCTGCCACCTGCGTCACGAACCGCCGCGTGACGTCCTGGCAATCGACTTCGGCACCTCGGCAATGGCGATCGCCCATGCGGCTGGCCCGAGCAGTAGGGTCGAGCTGTTGCCGCTGTCCAGACGCCTCGACGAGATCGAGCGCGAGACCAAGCCGGTGATCGAGCGCCGCCGCGACGATCCGGCGGGACGCGAAACCCCGTTTCTGGCCTCGGAGCTCAATGTCTGTCTCCAAGACGATCGGCTCGCCCAGACCCGGCCGGACGCCCCGGAGTTTCTCGACCTGCCACTGCTCAAGCGTGCTGTCTACGAGCATCCGGAGATGTGTTTCTCGTCCCTCAAGTCGCTGTTATCTGCTGGTTTCACCGAGCTGCCGCTCGATGCGCGAACGCACCCCTACCTCAACCGATTCGGCGAGCTGGAGTCGAGCAAGTCCCCTCCACTGGACGCGGTAGTCCAGGGTGCCTACAGGGGATTGTTACTGCGCTACATCGAGCCACTCCTGGATCGCTCCGACAAGGGCTATTCCCACGTCTATATCAGTCATCCCAATACCTATACCCGCAACCACGTCGAGCATCTGCGATCGGTTGTCGAGCAGGTATTCAGCGGCATCATGAGGGGCCAGAACATCGTCTTCCCTGACAACATCCACTTCGTGAGCGAATCCGACGCGGTCGCCTTTCACTACTTGATCCACTCGCATCAGCTCCGTTCCGCGGGCACCCTGGTGCCCGACCGCGAGCGCATCCTGGTCTACGACATCGGCGCCGGGACCCTGGACCTGACCTACCTGGAGGTCGACTGGAAGGTGACCGGCAAAGGTATACAGACACCCAAACGCATCCGTGTCCGTCGCCGCGGCGGTGTTACCAAGGCCGGTGACCTGCTAGACGAGTGCATCGCACGGGATCTTCATGACTATCTCCAATCCGAGCTCGACCGCGATCGCTACCTCACGCCTCTAGTCGTGGAGACTGCCGGGGAGCCTATGCATCAATCGGAGATGAGGCGGATGGACGCCCTTCGCCAGCAGATTCACCGCCTGAAGGCGCAGCTCTCTGAGGGTGATGACAGGCCAAACCTGGAGCTGTCTACGGCAGAGGCAAACGTCGCCAGGCTGGTCAAGACCCAGCAGGACCAAACCGAAAGCCTTTACCGGGGCTGCTCTCAGCTTCGAGCCACCGAGGCCGGCGCGGTCTATTGGGATCCAGGCCGCAATGCCATTCTCGAAGGAGAGTTCGTCCAGTCATTCATCACTCAGGTAACCCAAGTCGAGGTGGAACGCTTTTTTGGCGGTCAGCTGCCTCCATTGGATACCCTGATCCTGTCTGGCCGCACCTCGCTGTGGCCGGGCTTTGCCGATCGCCTGCGCCAGACTCTCGGAGGGGTACCCAACTGGGTGGATTTCCAGGGCGAGGCGGACCGCCTGAAGCAAGCCGTTGTCCTTGGCGTCATCGAGCGCGAGTTCCGCTGGCGCAACATCCAGGTCGAGCACCCAGAGGTGATTGGGGACTTCGGCGTTTGCTTGGAGCCCAGGGCCGACGACTGGACGTTCTTCCACTATCCCGAGTCCGGTCAGAGTCGCTCCTTCGACTGCTCCAACGCCAAAGAAATCCGCATCGGCGTACGCACCAACAACGGGTTCCATGTCTGCTACTCACTGCTCCCAGACCTATTTGGTGGCGAGGACCCCAATTTGACTATCCGAATCGAGTTCGATGCCACTGGTTACCTGAAGGCCGACGTGACCAATATCCAGGGCATAACCAAGACCTTTACCGGGACCAAGAGCATCAAGACCCTGGATTACAAGCAGCGACCTTGGCCACTGGGTGCGGCAAAGCTTCATGCGATGTCGCCCGACGAGATGTTCGCTGACCAATGGGAGTGTTCCTGATGAAACTTCGCTTTTTACTGCTGATTTTTTTCTTCTGTCTTTGCTCAACAAGGGTTCTCGCTGCGGCGGATATCGTCTATTGGACTAAGAATGACGTCCAGGTCGGGAATCTAAAAAACGAAAAGTACGCAGTGACTCTGTATCAAGTGCACAAAGACGCTATCCAAGACGGCGACGCTGAGGAGGCCGTCAAGGAGCAGGCCAAGCGTTACCCTGACGGATTTATATTCGCACAAAAGTCAGCCAATCCACAAATATACTCGTGGTGGATGGCCATCTATC
>Ga0210085_1001226_pt1 | contig 10314 bp, 5 predicted proteins | sample China_Galinas_PW_5_FD_184866 | JGI IMG/M metagenome (GOLD analysis project Ga0210085, IMG submission 184866) | Wetland microbial communities from San Francisco Bay, California, USA, that impact long-term carbon sequestration - China_Galinas_PWC_D1... | ecosystem: Environmental > Aquatic > Marine... | reverse complement strand
GACCTTTTTGTCCTTGCTCTATGTCAAAGGAAACTCGGTCGCCTTCATTGAGGGATTTAAAACCGTCTGCATTGATTGCAGAATGATGAACAAACACATCCGCTCCGTCTTCCTGCTCAATGAATCCGAACCCTTTATGGTCATTAAACCATTTAACAGTTCCATTGGCCATGATAACATCCTCCTTTCTTAAAAATTTTCAACGTCACAAACTGGAGGGTGCCACTTTGACAAATGGATTGTCCTTCAGAGATAAACGGTCCCGCAGATCAAGCAGGACTTAATTGATTGGGTGTATAATAATCATCATCTATAAATAAAGCAATCTGATTATTTGTTTTTTTAAAAAAATGCCGGTCTCAATTTTCTAACTAAACCAGAGTCGTATTTTTCCTCTATCAGCTCACTAGGTGGCTCCCATAATTCAATATCATCTAAATTTTCATCGTACTTAAAACTTTGAGTTTGAAAAAAAATTCGAATGTCAATAAAAGAATTGACAGCATATTGGATTAATTGTTAGAAAATTTAAGAAGTTACAAATCAAAACCAACTCAGACTTTAGTTAAAAAAACAATAAAGAGGCTGTTAATTTGAAAATAGAAAATAAAATATTGGTTGTTAAAGAATTGCCTGATGGGTCTCCGGTCAGAATACCTTATTTTATATTAGATTCAAAAAAGAAAGGGCCGACGACGGGAATCGTCGCAACGCAGCATGGAAATGAGTTCTTCTCAATTGTCATTCTCAAAGAATTCTTGAAAATAAAATACCCTCTCAAAGGAAAAATAATCATCTTCCCTGTAGCAAACCCTTTAGCATTTAATGTCAAAGAAAGAACGAGCAGGATAGATAGAAAAGATATGAATCGTTGCTGGCCTGGAAATTATGATGGCGTAATTACAGAAAAAATGTGTTACAACATATTCAATATACTTAATAAATGCGGTTGTGTATTAGATCTTCACAACGGTAACGATAACATTATAGACACGCCTCAAGCAAGATTATATGAACCGAGATACTCTGATGTCCAAGATTTGATTGAACATCTTGATGTTCCATTTACTTTGCTAAGAAAAGAACCCCTTGAGAACACACTGGTAGGTTGTCTTCTTGACAGAAACATAAATGCAATAACTGTTGAATTGGGTGAAGGAAAAAGAATTACTTATAAGTATATAAACAAAGGGTTAAAAATAATAGAAAGCTTTCTAAGACATACAGGAAATCTTTCAAAACCTCATAAATACAAGTCAATACCTATAGATGATGATAAAATGAGAATCGTTAAAGCAGAGAATAGCGGATTATTTATTCCTAATCTCCAACAGCTTGGAGAAAAAACAGATTTCCTGGGAAATTTAATCAGCTTTCCTGATTTCTCTGAAAAAAAAATCCGTACCCCCACCAAAGGATATATATTAAGTTTATGGGTAGGAGGCGTAATTACAAGAGGAGAACTATTGGCAAGAATAACCAAAGATTAAATTGTTATTTTATCCTCTCCCTTTATAAGTTCAAAGATTTTTTTGTCGGCAGGTACTTGTTTAATCCGATATTCCAATTTAAGGGCATCGCTTTTCGTCATTTTAAGACTGGCACCAACGAATTCAACTGGCCTCCGGGATCTTGTATATCTGGCTCCTTTACCTGAATTATGCACCATCAAACGGTTTTTCAGGTTATTGGTTATCCCGCAATACAGGGATTCATCAGAACATTGAATCAGATAAACAACCCATTGTCTTTTATTCATTCTTTTTTTAGCCACAGTAATGAATGCTGGGAGCCTTACCACAGCTCCGGAAACAGAGAAATTCTTGAACGTGTTGTCTCGTTAAAACGAACAGGTGGGTAACGAAGTCACAAAACTACGCTATACATCTTGGTTGAATCAGCCCTGCTTTGCGCAAAACGTTTTCCTTATGCCCTTTTCAAACCAGGTTACACTTTACCTCTTTCACGCGCCATCTTCAGATAGGTTTCAAATGTATTTTTAGGCGGTACATACTGGTCGGCACCCTCTTTTTGCTTAAGCGTCATGGCATCTTCAGGACATTCGGTCACACACAATCCGCATCCGATACACCGGTCAGGGTCAACCCGGGCCGTGTCTTCCACTTCGATGGCGTCCATCTGGCAGCGGTCCACACAGGCTTCACAGGCAGTGCAGTTCTCCATGTTTACTTCGGCATAATAGTTCGTATGCACCACTTGGGCCGGGCGATCCATCATTTTCAAGTTTTTCAGTATCTGGCAGCAGCACCCGCAGCACAAGCAGATGTTGATCGGCTTTTGGGAGTTGCCCGGCTGAAGCACCAGCCCGGCCTCCAGTCCGCTATTCAGAATCGTGAGGGCCTCATCCTGGGTGATGGAACGTCCCAGGCCGTTTTCCTCGTAATAATGGGCGCCGGTGCCGAAGACCAGACAAGCTTCCTTTAGTTTGTCACAGCCTTTTCCCACCATTTCGTTTTCCCTACGGCAAATACACGGAGAAACTACGATTTTGGATTGCTTTTTAATAATATCTTCGGCCAGTTCATAGGGCATGACCGACATCTCGGCGTTGATGCTCTGAGAAATCGGTATAACTCGCAATTGTTTGGTTTTCTGTTTAAACCATCTCGTTTTGGATAGGTGAGGCAGGTATTCGTTCACATCCCGGATCAGGCTCTCGTCCAGATCATTGAGGTGGTATTCCCAAATCCCGATGACGAACTGAGCGGCCATATAATATTTTTCACCGCCTTTAGTTGAACGAAAGATCAATCCCTTTTTAGACATCTCCTCCAGCATCGGAGCCAGTTCAATTTCATCTATACCCATCCGTTGGGCAATGGCCGCCACCGGCTCCGGCATCATGGTCAGGCCGGGGGCAATCTCCGCCTCCTGTTGCGAAAATAGTCGTTTTAAAATCCTCAGTTCAACACCGGTCTCGGTCGGTGGAAACCCGGCCGGAAGATGATCCAAATAATTTGCCAATCTTTGATACACATCGGTCATTAAATTTCTCCTTTTTACCTATCGAATATCAAGTTCAAACTCTAAATATCAGTCTTAATTGTGTTAAAATTATTTATTTCGTATCTCGATATAGCATCAGACTCAACCAATTTGTCAATATTCTTGTCAACCTACCCCATTCAGAACTCATTAATACACCTCAAAAATAAAAATGGAAGTTCACAAGAACTCCCTATTTTATTTTAGAACTTTGGTCGGGGCGAGAGGATTTGAACCTCCGACTTCCTGTTTTCAAACTCAGTGCGCTATCACATTTAATTGCCTTTAATATACTGATTTAATTAATTTAATAATAAGTTGGGGTGGGTTGGCAATTTCGTTTAGTAGACGTTATTTCATCTAATAGCACTTGATTTCTGTAACAAGTGTATAGTGAATCGACTATCAATTCTTGGTTAAGTTAGACTTGAAAATTTTAATCGGTATATCGAATGGTTCTATTTTTTCGAGTCTTAGATCGGTATCTCCGCCAAAATATGCGTTCCTTTACCCAAAAATGATTCTATGGTCAACTCTCCATCGAGTTGCATGGCCCTTTCTCGCATGATAACGAGTCCCAGCGGCCCTTTGTCTTTCGATATTTTCATTGCCTTGTCCCGATCAAAACCAACTCCATTATCTTCCACACTGAGAGAAAGCACGTTACCTTTCTTTAACAGGTTCACAGTAACATTTTTAGCCTCGGCATGTTTAATAATATTATCTAATGCCTCCTGTACGATGCGGTAAATGGCAAGCTCCTTTTCCTTATCAAATCGTTTCCCAATATTTCGATTGAAAAAATCGATCTTAATATCCGTATGCTCTCTAAATTCACTAAATAGCGAACGAAGAGAAGACTCCAAACCCAAAGCATAAAGTATGCTGGGCATTAACCCATGAGCGATTTTATTAAGATCATTTATGACCTGATTCGCTCTTTTGATAGCGTCCTTTGTCAAAGACCCCAACTCGTTATCAATGGGTTTTAATTTGTCATCGATAAGTTCAAGGTTTATTTTGAGTGAGGCTAAAATTTGACTAATATTGTCCTGAAGCTCCATAGCGATATCATGACGATCTTTTTCCAGAAGGTCGATAAGCTTTTTTGACAAAATTTTCCTTTGATTAGACTCCTCCAATAAATTTTCTATAGAAATCTTTAAAGCTTCCTCTGCCTGCTTCCGTTCGGTGATATCTGATATAGATATCAACACTTTCGACCATGTTTCCTCGTAGCCTGGAGCCACAGACCATTTCAGGACTATATTGTTTTTATCGCCTTTCAACGTTTGAGTGGTTGCTTCACCCTCAAATATGGTTTCACCCTCAGCGAGAACACTAAGCGCTTCTCTGAACACATCGTACGAATCTTCACCAAAAACCGAGCCTATATTATTCCGAAACTCCGCTATACTTTCGGCTTCGTACATCTCCAGGGTGGCTTTGTTTACATCAATCAGCTTCACCATATCCACGCAACGGGCGACTGCTTCCTGGTGATTTATGAAGTATCCTCTCAGATCTTTGACCCCTGAATCACGCAAGCTTTCTATGTAAATCTTGACATCTGAGAAATCCTCCTCCCAGAGAGAGATCGGAGATTCCTCAAAAAGGCTACGATACCGCTTCTCACTCTCCCGCAGTGCCTCCTCTGTCTGCTTGCGTTCAGTGATATCTGTTTGGGTACCGAGAAAACGAACGGGTTTTTTATTTTTATCCCATTCGACGCATTCACCGGCAGCCCAAATCCATTTCCAATCACCTGTCTTGGTTTTAATCTGATATTCCAATTCAAATACTGAATATCTACCTTCAAGACAATCATTCAAGGCCTTTTCAAATAAAGTTTTACAATCAGGATGAATACTTTCTTCCCACCGTTGAAAATCAAAAGCCCTTTCTCCAGGTTCAAAACCTAAAACTCTCACCCACCGGTTATCGAAATTGATACGGCCGTTTTCAGGGAACCATTCCCAAAAACTTATCCGGGAACTGGCCAATGACAACCGCTGTCGTTCCTCGCGCTTCAGTAGCGACTCATCTGCCCGCTCATGTTCAACAGCTCCGTTCTCAATCTCCATATCTCTTCTAAGCTCATTGCTTATTTCCATTAATTTTGAATACATATCAAAAGATTGGATCATCATTTTTCTGTTATCTTCATACAAATATTTTTCTGATTTCTTTTTTTCTTCTTCCGCAACTTTTTCTATTTCGTAAATGAGGTCTTTATACCACATTTTTGACATGGGTAATTTAGTGCTAATCTCTCCTTCCTCATTCGGGGAATAGTTAATTTTAACATATGGATATTTTCCACTATAACCAATTTTCATTTCTACCATGAGGACTATCCTCTCTAAATTTGGAAACAGAACAAGTGGATATTTATTAACCCAATGAGTGGATGGAAAGTTTCGTGACTGTACTTTTGATTTCTAAAAAAGTAAAGATTTCAAAGGGAAATTGTAAAAATATTGTTTCTATTCATCGGTTATATCGAATAAGCAGATCCCTCCTGAACAATTAAATCCAAGATTACGGCATCAAAGAGTTCTTGCAACGCCTGGGCACTTTAATATAACTCGATTGATTATTAGAGCAGGCAGATAAGTTTGTAAACGACAAAAGCTGACAGTTAAACAACAGGTTTAAGCTGTTATTTTAGAAGGGACAAAAGATAAGAGCCGAGGTGTGCTTTGCGGTTGCTGAGGCCAAGTTTTTTCCTGAGGTTTTGACGGTGAAACTCAATCGCCCTGGGGGTTGAATCCAACAAATCGGCGATCTCTTTTGTGGTCTTGCCCTTTTTAATAAGATTGGCCACCCGAATTTCAGAGAGGGTCAACTTTATGAATTTAGTATGAAGGGCCTGAGAAAACGGAGAGACAATTTCTGCCAAAAAAGTTTCCAGGGTATCCACATAACCGGTTTGGCTTTCATCCAAACCGCTTTTTTTAAGGTTTTCTATCAACGGTTCAATGAGTTCCTTGACATTGAACAGCACCCTTTCTTCAATCATAAGTTTATCAGCGTCTCGCTTTTTTAGCATGACATTCAACGCTGTATTGACATCTTCAAGGCGTTTTGTTTTTATTTCCAACTCGTTGGTTCGTTCCTTTACTCGTTGTTCAAGCTTGTCGTGAGCTTGTTGCAGCGCCTCTTCAGCTTTCTTGTGCTCGGCAATGTCCCGCAAAGCCGTTATTCGAATGGGTCGACCTTGGTAGTCTAGCATCCGTGCTTGGATTTCACATGGAAATGTCGTGCCATCCTTGCGCAAGGCGGTCACTTCATAAGGTCTTTCATACCCTGATAGCATATTGTTTTTTACCTGCTCACGGTCTTCAGGTGCGATCCATTCCGTGCCGTGCCTGCCGACAGCTTCAGCATGAGTGTAGCCAAACATCCTTTCCGCAGCCTGGTTTTGATCCAGACAGACGACATTATCAGAAAGGAATATGGCTTCAAAAGATGCATCAGACAGCGCCCGTAGCCGTGCCTCAGAGTTTAGGAGCGCATCCCTTGCCCGATTAAGGTCGGCAATATCTCTTATGACTACTATATCAGCAGGTTGACCATGCCATGTTAACATTCCACTCGCTACTTCTATTGGTACTTCCTTTCCATCTTTACGAATGATCATCGTTTCGTACTGTCTCTGAAATGGCTTTCCAGCTATTATTGTTTTATATCTTTTGTTTATCTTCTCAAATTCATCCGGATGGGCCAAATCTTTGATGGTCATTTTGAGGAGTTCAGAGACACTGTAGCCTGTTATCTCACTCGTGCGTCTGTTTGCATAAGAATGCTTACCATCTTTTACGGCGATTAATATACCGACATTCGCATTTTCAGCCAATGCCTTGAAATTTTCTTCTCTCTCCTGCAACGCTTTCTCGGCCTGTTTGCGTTCGGTGATATCCCTAAGTCTCCCCACCATGAATTTGAAATTTCCTTCAGCATCTCTTATCGGAAAAACAGTAGTATCACTCCATACAATATCTCCATTCTTATGAACATAACGTTTTTCAATGCTGAATCCTTCGCTTTCACCGGCGAATACTTGCTGAGCTACATCACTGTGTTGATTTACATCCCCGGGATAAGTAATATCAGATGTATCCATTGTTACTAATTCTTCTTGAGAATACCCTAATATTTTTGATAACGCTTTATTAACCTTAATATATTTTCCAGTTTTATCAGTCAGTACCATTCCGTCCATTGAATCTTCAAACATTTTGCGAAATACCTGCTCGCTCTCCCGCAGCTCCTCCTCCACTCGCTTGTTTTCAGTAATGTTCCAGCCGACTGCTTGATATTCCTTCAATTTATTCTGCTCATTGAATATTGCCCGATAAGTCCATTTGTGCCAACGAACCTCTCCCTTTGGAGCTACAACTCGATGTTCATGTGTAACAATTGGTTGGTTTGGATTAAGGTTTGAGACACTTTCAAACAATCTGTCTCGATCATCCTCAGGTATTAAGGAAAGGATTTTATGTCCTATTAACTCTTCAGAATTCTTATTAAAAAAACGACAATATGCTTCGTTAACAAAGGTGATGGTACTATCTGATTGAAAACAGCAAATCATTTCAATCTGATTCTCAATTAAAGCCTGGTAACGTGATTCTTTCCCTTGTAATTCTTTTATCTTTTGTTCCAACTCCTTATACGATGGTTTTAGAACCATTAGAAAAATCTCCAATGTTAAAAAGATGGGAATGATTCAGAGAGCTTTGCAATAAACGATATCTTGCATGACAGTTGAATCCCTATAATTTCCAGTATATTAAAGTCATTCTTGCCGATTTAGATCAACCAGAAAACCAGCTTTGCTTACCAGAGGGTGCATTCAGGTCAGGTGGAAATGGAGTGCAATTTGAGTACGATGTTTCATAATAAACCGAAGAGAATCTGAAACGCAAGAAATTATGGTGCAACTTTCTATAATTTAACCCAATCATCAATTATTACGACTTGCTTGAATTCAAGATCCATTGCCTGGATTGAGACTAAAAAATTGAAGCGGCCAATCAAAAACATATCATACAATATAGAGGAATGGATATATCGGCTTTATCACAGCTTTTAACCAAAAGGGCCAACACAAGGATATGATGGTTGGCCCTTTTCTCTAATTTTACACGTTAATATCAGACTATGAATTTCATAATATTCCTCAATTGCTCCATTTGACAAAATGTCTGATTGCTATAAGCTGGAGCATTATCAAACCGGAAAAAATTAAAAAACCTGTTTGGAAATTAATCGACGAGCCGACCTTTCCTATTAGAAGCGGCCCGAAAAAATAACCTGCTCCCCAAAAAAAATAAAATGCCCCGGAGATTGTGCCTTTTAGTGACCTTGACACCCGCTCATTCAAATATGCCATGGAAGACACACAAAATATTCCCAGCCCAAGACCAGCTACTGAAAGGAATACAATGAAATAAGGAAAAGGACATTGATGAAAGACCGCCATACCCAATGTCGCCATCAATAATCCGAGTAGCATGGCGGGTTTCCTGCCATTGCGGTCCGACCAAGTCCCGGCAAAGAGCTGAGATATGCTCAATGTAATGTAAAATAGTGCAAAAAAAACACCTATTGTCGCCTGGGCAGCATCTTTAGCATTGATCAGAAAGGCCGGTATGATTGTGATAAAGATACCATATCCTGCTCCATACAACGTAATTCCGGAAAAAACCACCAGGTTTGTGGGGTCAGCTATTAACGGCCCAATCCCAGTGGTGTCCACAGCGATTACTTTATCAATAGTTTTTTGATTCGGATCTTCGACAAACAGTGCGTTAATGAGCCCTCCCAAGATACCCATCGCTGCAAACAGCAAAAATGGCTCATTGCCTTGCCAAATCCTGGAAACCACTATGCTCAAAAGCCCGCCTGTGGTCAGCCCGCAATGTAAAGACGCATTATACAGGCCCATGTATTTCCCTTTGTCGGATGCATACTGGATAGATAATAGTGCGGGGGCCAGAGCCCAAATAGGAACTTCAGCAATACCTTGTAAAAATCGTCCTCCAAAATATAGATTTGGTGTATCTGCGAAAAAATACAAGAAGCCGGTCAGCGCGCAAAGCAGATACCCTCCAATAAGAAAGGATTTGAATCCGAATCTATCAGATAAATTTCCGATTGGGATTTGAAGCAATACGCTCGGAACGGCGTAAGCACTTGCCAATATACCAACATCTGAGACCGATGCTGATAGCTTCAATATTCTATCGGGGAGCAATGCGACAATCAACCCAACCCCGACCATCAATAAGAATACAGATAAATTGATCCCGATAACGGTTTTTTTGTTGGCCATAAGATATCTCCACAAATGAACTAATCGAATTTATTTTTTGCATGTGAACCGGAATCTAAGCACACACTTATCCGGTCTATTCTGGAAATGGAATTGTCAAGAATAGTTCATACATGCGTCACTCAAGATAACCGGATTGATTCGGGCTATTTGAGAATAGGTGGGGAGAGAGATCTCATGGAATTAACGATTGTCCTAAATAAAGTTCTTAAGGTTTTTTATCCGTTTTGTTAAACATGGTTCATGGCTTTTATCTATCAGGTGTTTAATACTATATGAATCCGATGGGCACAATAAGATATTGGGTATTCAATAAAATAAAACAGGGAGTTCGCAAGAACTCCCTGTTTTTGAAGCAAAGGCTGGTCGGGGCGAGAGGATTTGAACCTCCGACTTCCTGCTCCCAAAGCAGGCGCGCTTCCAGGCTGCGCCACGCCCCGACGATGAATTCTTTTATCACTATCTGATTGTTCGTGCAATGAGAAATTTGGGATAATTGGTTATGGTGCTTTTTCAAAGTAATCATCAATGCCCTTTTTGACTTTTTGGGCAAGAAACGACAGAAAAACGATATCATTCAACAATTTTTCTTCCTTAGGATTGGTGATATATCCGATTTCAATGAGGACCGCGGGCGTGTCCGCACCTTCTAAAACCATCAGCGGCACCCCTTGTATTTCAGGGTTATGTTCAACCGTTTCACCCTTCTTTTCCTTAAGACTGTTTAGAATATCCTCGGCAAGAACTTTACTGCTTTTTTGATGTCGGCCTTGAATATTAGACCATCGTTCCTTAAAATTTGAGGCTTTGGATTCTGCCATGGATTCAGTTTCAAGCATAAGGGGGGAAGTTGTCGCTTTTTCATAATAATACAATGACATACCTTTTGCTTGATGAAGAAAGCTGCCCCCGGTATGGATGCTGATGAACATGTCTGCATTCAGATGATTGGCCATCGCTGTCCGTGT
>Ga0210085_1001225_pt1 | contig 10317 bp, 6 predicted proteins | sample China_Galinas_PW_5_FD_184866 | JGI IMG/M metagenome (GOLD analysis project Ga0210085, IMG submission 184866) | Wetland microbial communities from San Francisco Bay, California, USA, that impact long-term carbon sequestration - China_Galinas_PWC_D1... | ecosystem: Environmental > Aquatic > Marine... | reverse complement strand
TCTGTTTGGGGACCCGAATGGCGAAAAACATGCGCCCGTCGCCCCGTTGGACCAGGGCCGCGATGGAACGGCCCGGCTCCACCTTGTCCAGGATCCTCATGAACTGGGCGGCGTTCTGTACGTCTTGGTTGTCGATCATCAGGATCACGTCTCCAGACCGAATCCCCGCCTCCTCGGCGGGGCCGTTCTGCACGTCTGCAACCAGGACGCCCCCGGACTTGATCCCGAGCTGATCACGCTGATCGGCGCTGAGGTCCCTCACCACGAGACCAATGCGATTCGCTGCGGGCTTCGCCTCGCCCCCACCGGCGGGAGCGGTCGCTGCCTCCTCATCAGGCAGCTCGCCGATGACGATCGGGATCTCCACCGTCTTGCCCCGGCGCAGCACCTCGAGCTCCGCGGTCTTTCCAACAGGACTCACGCCCACCATGGGGGGCAGGGCACTCGAGGTGGTGATCGGCCTCCCGTTGTAGCTGAGGATCACGTCCCCCGGCTCGAGGCCCGCCTTCTCCGCCGGGCTGTTCGGCAACACCTGGGCCACAAGGGCCCCGCGGGGCTGGCTCATGCCGAAGGTCTCGGCAAGCTCGCGGGTCACATCCTGGATCAGCACCCCCAGCCAGCCCCGGCTGACCTTGCCCTTGGTCTTCAGCTGGTCCACCACGTCCATGGCCACGTCGATGGGGATCGCAAAGGAGAGGCCCATGAAGCCGCCGGTACGGCTGTAGATCTGGGAATTCACCCCCACCACCTGGCCGTCCATGTTAAACAGGGGCCCGCCGGAGTTGCCCGGGTTGATGGCAACGTCGGTCTGAATGAAGGGTACGTAATTCTCGCTCGGTAGGCTCCGGCCTTTAGCGCTGACGATCCCGGCCGTGGCCGAATGGTCGAAGCCGAAGGGCGAGCCGATTGCCAATACCCACTCGCCGACCTTCAAGTCCTTGGCGGAGCCCATCTGCACGACCGGGAGGTCCTTGGCGTCTATCTTGAGCAGCGCGATGTCGCTCCGCTTGTCAGAGCCGACAACTTTCGCCAGAAAGTCGCGCCGGTCACTGGTGCGGATGACGATCTCATCGGCACCCTGGACCACGTGATAGTTCGTGATGATGTAGCCGTCCGGGGAGATGATGAAGCCGGATCCAAGCGATCTCGCCTCGATCTGGTCGGACGGGGCGCCGCCGCCGTCTTCTTCGCCGAAGAACCGGCGGAAGAAGTCGTACAGAGGGCTGTTCTCCGGCAGATCGGGAATGGTGAAGCCGTGAAATCGGCGCGAGACGGACTCCGTCTGCTTGGTGCTGATGTTAACCACTGCAGGCCCGTTCGCCTGCACAAGCTCGGTGAAATCGGGCAATCCCGCCCGCGTTGCCGCGTAGGCAGGGTTAACGACAACTAGAGCGGCGACATACGCAGTCGCCAGCAGGGCTTGAACTCTTCTCATGAACGCTCCTGTCGCCAGATGTGCGGCGCAGTCAGACGCCGATGGGGAAACAGCGTCCTACGACGAAATCTGGGACTGCTGGGGAAAGCTGACAACTCCGATCTCCGCCAAACCGCGCCGCGGAACCAACAGCCGCACGGCGTCCTGAGCTCAGGGCTTGGCGGGACCTCGATATCGAATTCCGGCCAGAACCGCCTTAACCGTTGCGGCCGGGACCTCTCCGACGATCGTCACCTGGTGATCCGCGACACGACCGCCCGCCGCGTGGATTGCACCGATTCGGGTGCTACCCTGCAGTCCATCCGGATCCGCATTCTCCACATATACGGACACGGAGGCGAGCCCATCGGACAACACAAAATGCTGCACCCGCCGCCGGGCGCCATCCCGCCAGTGGTCGCGCATCACGAGGTTGAAGCCCGCCGGAAGGTTGGTGAACCGCCAAAGATCCTGTCCCTGTCCTTCCTGGGTGGCTTCCGGATGCGACGCAGCGACCTCTTGGGGCGCGACCTCCGGCTTGGTTTCCGCCGCAGTCCCCGCCGGAAGCAAGGTCAGGGCGGTGAACATGATCTGCTCGATCGGCTCGGCGGTCTGGCCGATCAGATCCGACTTGAGCGGAAGGCCGGTACCCTTGTCCACATAAAAACGGTACCCGTAGCGCAGCTCGTCGCGGGGAATGACACCCACTACATCCGTGTGTCGGCCGGCAATCCGTGCGGCCCCTAGCGGGTGGATGAGGTAGTGGGCCGTCAATGCCTTCGGATCAAACCCCTTCGACCGCAGAAGATCCAATGTAACGCCGTGGCGCTTGACCGAAAACGGATTTGCATTGGCCAGCTCGCAGGTGACCTGATCCTGTTCACGGGTAACCGTCCGCAGAGGTCCGTTCTGGGAGACGATCTGCTCGTGCAGGCGACCGTGATCGACTCGATGGATCACGCGAAGGGTCTCGAGGCGATTGTCGTGGAGGTAGACAAGCGTACCTTCGTAGCTGAGGGAACGCATGGCGTGGGAGATCCGCTTCAGCTGATCCGTAGCAGATTGCTCCCCTGCGGCTGCTACCCCCGCGAACAACGCGCCCAGGACCCAAAGGAAAATGACACGCCCGCGGGGTGCCGCCTCGAAAGGAACCATCATCCTTGCTTCCAAGCCGGCGGCTTTATTACTGCCGCCCGGTCTCGTAACCGACGAAGGTCGCGTACGGAAGCAGCCCTTTCAGCGCAACGGGCGAGTACTCCTGATGATTCACGAGAAAACGATCCAGCTTGTTCTCCAGCGCCGGCTGGCTCACATGCCATCGCTGGCCCGAGGTCTGCACCTCGAAGCGTTTGGTCAGGAGATGCGGCGGCGTGCTCTTCAGCACGACAAACGGGGCGGAGGTCCTCGCGGTAGAGACCGCCGGACCCGCATCGAACAGCTGCGGCACGGCAAAGACGGCAAGGAAGGCGGCCGATGCGGCGAGCGCAGCACCGAGGAAGGTGCCTATGCGGGAAGGGCCACCGCCGCGGCGCGCCGCCGCTGGCGCGAGTGGTACCGGCTCGTTCGCGATGCGGGCCCGCAAGCGGTCCGCGATCTGCCGGAACTCCGGATGAATGGCATCGCCGCGCAGGGCGTTGCCGATCAGGTGGTAGCGTTCCCAGGCGGCCTGCAGATCGGGGCTTGCCGCCAGGGCGGCGAGCGTCGTATGCACTGCCATCGAATCCAGCTCGCCATCCACGAGCGCGGATACATGTTGCCGTTGCTGTTCACTCATCGCTGGACCTTCTATCACGGACTTAGCAATGGTCTGAGTCGTTTGTCGACCGCCTCACGGGCTCGGAAGATACGCGAGCGCACGGTTCCGATCGGACAGTCCATTGCGTTGGCGATCTCCTCATAGCTCAAGCCCTCGAATTCCCGGAGGACAATCGCAGTGCGCAGGTCGGTTGGCAGCTCATCCAGCGCCTGTTGAACGGTCCGGGCAATCTCTTCCGTAAGCAGGTGGTTCTCCGGAGTACCGAGCTCCCGCAGACGGTTGCCCATGTCCATTTGCTCGGCAACCTCGGCCTCCACGTCGTCTCCCGGAGGCCTTCGGCCTTGCGCCACCAGATGATTCTTCACCGTGTTGATGGCGATGCGGTACAGCCAGGTATAGAAGGCACTCTCGCCGCGAAATCCGGGGAGCGCTCGATACGCCTTGAGGAAGGCTTCTTGCGTTACGTCCATCACCTCGGTGGAATCGCGGATGTACCTGGAGATAAGACTCGCCACTTTTTGCTGGTACTTGAGCACCAGCAGGTCGAACGCGCGCTTATCTCCCTGCTGCACCATGGACACCAGCTCATGGTCGGCCCGACGGTCCGTCATCCGTGCAGAGCCTCGCGCCTAGGTGTCCCTGAATCCGATGGCATTGACAGTTCCCCGTAACGAAAGTTCGTGCCGCCGCACGCGTGGCAGCGCCGGCTCAGCACGAAAAAAGCCTTAAATTGATCCAGGCCAGGAAGCCGATCAGTTTATAGTTGTATATGGATCTTTGCACCCGCCATACATCACCCACCAGGGCCGATCGCGGTGTGACCCCATTTGATGCCATTGTCCCTCGAAAGGGCCACATACCTGGAACCCATGAGCACCCTCCACCAAAGCGACGTCCTCATCCTCGGCAGCGGGGCGGCCGGCCTGAGCCTGGCCCTGCGGCTGCATCCCGGCACCGCCGTCGCCGTCGTCTCCAAGCGCGAGCTGAGCGAAGGCAGCACCTTGTATGCGCAGGGCGGCATCTCGGCGGTGCTCGATGCCAACGACTCCCTGGAGTCGCACGTGCAGGACACGCTGAAGGCGGGTGCAGGACTGTGCGACCAGCAGGTCGTCCGGCTGGTGGTGGAGCAGGGACCAGCGAGCATCCGCTGGCTGCTCGATCAGGGGGTGAGCTTCACCCGCGACGAAGCAGCGACGGAATCCGGCGGCTATCACCTGACCCGGGAAGGGGGACACACCCATCGCCGCGTGGTCCACGCGGCGGACGCGACGGGGCAGGCGGTGGAGACCACCCTGGAGGACCGGGTGCGAGCCCTCCCCAACGTGGAGCTCTTCGAGGACCACATCGCCGTGGATCTCATCACCAGCCGCAAGCTCGCCCTCAGTGGGAACCGCTGCGTCGGCGCCTACATCCTTGACCGGCGTACCGGGCGCGTGGAGACCTTCCTTGCCCGATTCGTGGTGCTCGCAACCGGGGGGGCGAGCAAGGTCTATCTGTACACCACCAACCCTGATGTCTCTACCGGAGACGGCATCGCCATGGCCTGGCGGGTCGGCTGCCGGGTGGCCAACATGGAGTTCATGCAGTTTCACCCGACGTGCCTCTACCACCCCAAGGCAAAGTCGTTTCTCATTACCGAGGCCCTGCGGGGGGAGGGGGCGCACCTTCTGCTGCCCGACGGCACCCGCTTCATGCCGCGGCTCGACGAGCGTGCGGAGCTTGCCCCCCGGGACGTGGTGGCGCAGGCGATCGACCATGAGATGAAGCGCCTCGGGGCCGAGTGCGTCTACCTGGACATCTCGCGCCGCCCAGCGGACTTCGTCCGCGAGCATTTCCCGACCATTTACAGCCGTTGTCTGACCTACGGCATCGACGTCACCCGCGAGCCGGTCCCCGTGGTTCCGGCCGCCCACTACACCTGCGGCGGTGTCCTGGTGGACGCGCAAGCCCGGACGGACGTGCCGGGCCTCTACGCCATCGGAGAGACCGCATACACGGGCCTGCACGGGGCCAACCGTATGGCAAGCAACTCCCTGCTGGAGTGCCTGGTGTTCAGCAATCTCGCCGCCTGCGACATCGAGGCACTGATGGGGCAGGCGCCGGCGCCCCCGCAGGCCCCCGCCTGGGACGAGAGCCGTGTCACCGAGCCCGACGAGGAGGTGGTGGTCTCCCACAACTGGGACGAGCTGCGGCGGTTCATGTGGGACTACGTGGGGATCGTCCGTACCAACAAGCGGCTCAGGCGCGCGAAACGGCGGGTGGATCTGCTGCAGCAGGAGATCATCGAGTATTACAGCAACTTCCGGGTGAGCAACGATCTGCTGGAGCTCCGCAACCTGGTGGAGGTCGCCGACCTGATCATCCAGTCCGCGCTCCGCCGGCGAGAGAGCCGGGGACTGCACCACACCTCGGATTTCCCGCGGAAAGACCCCTCGCAGCGGGCCACCACCATCCTGATCCCGGACACCTATGTGCCTCGCAGCGCCCCCTGACCACCGCGCTCCTCGCGTCACGCCTAACCGGAGACTGTTTTTCATGAGCCAATACGTCCGCTGGCTGCAAGAACTGGGGATGCAGGATGTTCCCTCCGTAGGCGGCAAGAACGCCTCCCTCGGCGAGATGATTTGCCACCTGACCCAGCTCGGGGTTCAGGTCCCCGGGGGCTTTGCCACTACCGCGGAGGCCTACCGGGAGTTCCTCGCGAAAGACGGCCTGGATGCGCGCATCCAGGCCGAGCTCGACCGCCTCGACGTGGACGATGTCTCGACCCTCGCCCAGACCGGCGCCCGCATCCGCGGCTGGATCCTGCAGCAGCCCCTCCAGCCGGCACTGGACGCGGCCATCACCGCGGCGTTCGAGACCCTCACGCCGGGCCGCGGCGACCGCGGTGTATCCTGGGCCGTGCGCTCGTCGGCGACCGCGGAAGACCTCCCCGATGCTTCGTTCGCAGGCCAGCAGGAGACATTCCTCAACGTCCAGGGGCTCGAGAACATCAAGCGTGCGGTGAAGGAGGTCTTCGCCTCCCTGTTCAACGACCGCGCCATCGCCTATCGGGTGCACCAGGGCTTCGAGCACAAGCACGTGGCCCTCTCCGCGGGCATACAGCGCATGGTTCGCAGCGACCTGGCCGCCTCGGGGGTGATGTTCACGCTCGACACGGAATCCGGCTTCCGGGACGTGGTCTTGATCACCGCCAGCTACGGCCTGGGGGAGATGGTGGTGCAGGGCGCCGTCAACCCGGACGAGTTTTATGTGCACAAGCCGACCCTGGCCGCCGGCCGTCCCGCCGTCCTACGCCGCAGCGTAGGGGCCAAGGGCATCCGCATGGTCTACGCGGAGCCGGGGGCGGACAGCCCGGTACGCACGGAGGCGGTTCCGGAGGCCGACCGCCTCCGCTTCAGCATCAGCGACGAGGAGGCGATGGCCCTCGCCCGCCAGGCGGTCCTCATCGAGGAGCACTACGGCCGCCCCATGGACATCGAGTGGGCGAAGGACGCGGTGGACGGGAAGCTCTACGTCGTCCAGGCCCGGCCCGAGACGGTCCAGAGCCGCTCCGGGCAGGTGATCGAGCGCTACCACCTCCAGGCCAAGGGCGAGGTCCTGGCCACCGGCCGCAGCATCGGCCACCGCATCGGCGCCGGCACCGCCAAGGTCATTGCCAGCATCGCGGACATGCACCGGGTGGCCTCCGGGGACGTCCTGGTCACCGACATGACGGACCCGGATTGGGAGCCCATCATGAAGCGGGCCGCCGCCATCGTCACCAACCGGGGGGGGCGCACCTGCCACGCGGCCATCATCGCGCGGGAGCTCGGGGTACCGGCGGTCGTGGGCTGCAACGACGCCACCGACCGCGTCCCCGACGGACACCAGGTAACGGTCTCCTGTGCCGAAGGCGACACCGGCTTCATCTACGAGGGCCAGCTCCCCTTCGAGCACAAGACCGTCGAGCTCGCCCACATGCCGGAGATCCCGGTCAAGATTATGATGAACGTGGGCAACCCCGACCGGGCGTTCGCCTTCGCCGCAACGCCGAATGGGGGCATCGGCCTCGCGCGGCTCGAGTTCATCATCAGCAACATGATCGGCATCCATCCCAAGGGGCTGCTCGAGCTCGACCGGCTCCCGGATGAGCTGCGTGCCGAGATCGCCCCGCGCATCGCCGCCTACCCGAGCCCGCGGGAGTTCTACGTGGCCAAGCTCGCCGAGGGGATCTCCACCCTGGCGGCTGCCTTCGCCCCCAAGCCCGTCATCGTGCGCATGTCGGACTTCAAGTCCAACGAGTACGCGAACCTGATCGGCGGCCCCCGCTACGAGCCGGACGAGGAGAACCCGATGATCGGCTTCCGCGGGGCCGGGCGCTACGTGGCGGAGAGCTTCCGCGCCTGCTTCGAGATGGAGTGCGAGGCCCTGAAACGGGTGCGGGACCAGATGGGGCTCACCAACGTGGAGGTGATGATCCCCTTCGTCCGCACCCTGAAGCAGGCAAAGGCGGTGGTGGACGCCTTGGCGGAACAGGGCCTTAAGCGCGGCGAGAACGGCCTGCGCCTCGTTATGATGTGCGAGATCCCCTCCAACGCCGTCTTGGCGGCGGAGTTCTTGGAGCAGTTCGACGGGTTTTCCATCGGCTCGAACGACATGACCCAGCTCACCTTGGGCCTCGACCGCGACTCTGCCCTAGTGGCGGCGGACTTTGACGAGCGCGATCCCGCCGTTCTGCGCATGCTGGACATGGCCATCAGCGCCTGCCGGAAGGCGGGGAAATACGTGGGCATCTGCGGGCAGGGCCCGTCGGATCATCCGGATCTCGCGGAATGGCTGCTGGAGCGGGGCATTACCAGCATCTCCCTCAACCCGGACACCCTGATCGACACCTGGATCTATCTGTCAGAGCAGGGCAAGTCCACCCCATGAGGTACGCGTCGCGTGCTGTTCCAACGCAGCCGGCCCGACCGCCATCCCCGATTCCGAGGTCGTAACCCGTGTCGCGTGGCGGCGGTTCGGCTGGGAACCAGTCGGGGGCGCTCATCGGCCTACCCGGACGTCACTCCCCCAAGAATAGGGCGCGGGCGTCCGGGTAGGCGGGATTGACACGAAACGGCCGGGCTGCGCCCGGCTCGACGGTTACCCAAACGCCCCCGACGATCGGGGAGCCTGGGACCTCGAGTCGGGTAAACCGGATCTCGACCTTACCCGTAGCCACGTCCTTCAAGGGATGGTCGAAGGTGTACCGATGGCTGTCCCCGTGAATCGCCAGAACCGGCCCGGGAAAGCGCTTCAGGATTGCCCGCAAGTCCTCCCAAAGGGGTGCGAATCCCCGCGGCGGCTTCGACCTCCCGAGCCCGGGATCTGCGTGGAACATCAGGACCACGACCGTCGCGTGCGCGGAGTTGGCGGCAGCGACCGCCTTGCGGATGAGACGCCGGTTCGCGGCCGCCCGTTCCCTGAACTCGGCCATGGCCGCCGGGTTCCTGGGATTGCGGTTGTTGTGGCTCCCGACCGCGTGGACTGTAGCAAACATGACCCCCCGGTAGAGAAAGTAATAGTCCTCCGGAAAGGCGGTTTCAGGGTGGACTGCTCGCAGTGCGTTCAACCTGAGGACGGACGGGTCGCCAAAGAAAAGGCGCCGCACCGCCCCCAGCCGCTCCAAGGGGTCGTAACGGCCCGCCATCAGACGATGACAGTCGGTCCATTCGTTATCCCCCGGCGTATATACGACCGGGACCGGCTGCGCCCGGAACAGCTCCGCGATCTCCCGTAGCCGCGCGTCGGTGCAGGGCGCCGAGCCCCCCTTGATGTCCCCCACATGGATCACGAAGGCAGGGTTCTTCTTCACCTCCTCGGCGAGGAAGGTCTTGAGCACACGGTACTCGGCCGCGCTGTATGGGACATCTCCGATGGCAAAGAAGCGCACGCCGGAGGCAGGCCGCGCGGGGATGGTCGCCAGCGCAAAGGCGAGGAGCAGGATTGCCTCACGGCGGCCGAGCAGGACACGTTGCCACGCGCTGGAATACTTAGCCATCATTCTGATCAGCTGCCTGGGACAGGGAAGCCAGTGGCCTTTCTGGCATCCGCGTTGACCGATGTTACATCACACCGCGGACGATATCTTGGACGACACCTGACCGAAGGCTGAACCCGGCGCCATGGCAGCTCGCCTCGAAAGGTTCAACCCGTCTTTGACGATGCGTACACTGAAGCAACTCCGCTATCCCCGCCTGCCCCCCGGTCGGGACACTCGCCGGCAAACAGGGGACTTTGCGGGCACGCCACCGCCGAGGAGCGGACGTCGGGAGCGCCATCCCTGGCGGCGAACTGTAAAGTCTCCTGACACTCCAACCAGCAAATGACCATGGGCGGGTCCGGGCCGGAAGCCAACCACGCCTCCTTCTGCCGGGGCGCGTCCCGAGGACTGTTGCAGATCTGCTCCGCAGCACACCCAGCCGCTCGACGCTTCACATTCGCCCCGACCTGCTCGACGAGATCATCGCAGAGCTCCAAAGCATCACCGGCGGACCTATCCTGCTTCGCGGACGGGTACTGGCGCACCGGCACCGGCAATGTCGCCCACCGGCCAATAGCGGACGCTCAGTTACCTCCGGGCGAGCGGCAGGTTGGACCCGGGAAGCTGCCGCCGACACGGACACAGTAGTCGCCGGAGATCACAGCCGCTTCCGTCCAGGGAGTCCTTGTCGGGCTGTAGCGATTTCGTTCTGTTCAGGCCCGCCAGCTTGCTTGCCACCCCGCTCGCTCCTACCGCGGGGTCCTCTCGGACCCGGGGCAGCCATGGCTTTTACATCCGGGCACCCCACGGTTTGTTACCTCCCCATGGTCCGGATATGCTAGGCGTCCGAATCGAGCAATTGACGCCAGGGAGACTTTCACTCCCCAAGATGCGCAGCCTTGTCGGCTGCTCCGCAAGACTCCGCATCCATTGCCCAACCGATCACCGATCCGTCGGGCTGACGGGCCCCGAGACAATGTCAGAGGTTGTTCTTGCGACTAGAAACCGGGAGCTAACGCGACGACGGAGAACCCGACCATGCCAAGCGCGAAAGAGGCCGCCCGGCAGATCATCGGGCACCTGCCCGAGCAGGCCACCTGGGACGAGATCATGTATGAGCTGTACGTGAAGCAGAAGATCGAA
>Ga0210085_1001224_pt1 | contig 10325 bp, 13 predicted proteins | sample China_Galinas_PW_5_FD_184866 | JGI IMG/M metagenome (GOLD analysis project Ga0210085, IMG submission 184866) | Wetland microbial communities from San Francisco Bay, California, USA, that impact long-term carbon sequestration - China_Galinas_PWC_D1... | ecosystem: Environmental > Aquatic > Marine... | reverse complement strand
AGCTTGGCCGCAGCCAGCTTGAGGGCTTCCTCGGCCAGGGTGCGCGGCACGCCGTCGATCTCGAACATGATCTTGCCCGGCGCCACGCGGCAGGCCCAGTATTCGGGCGTGCCCTTGCCCTTGCCCATGCGCACCTCGGTCGGCTTCTTGGACACCGGCACATCGGGAAAGATGCGGATCCACACGCGGCCGGCACGCTTCATATGGCGAGTGAGCGCGCGGCGGGCGGCCTCGATCTGGCGTGCCGTCACCCGCTCGGGCTCCATTGCCTTCAGGCCGAAGGAACCGAAATTGAGGTCGGTCCCGCCCTTGGCGGCGCCGTGGATGCGGCCCTTGTGTTGCTTGCGGAACTTCGTCCGTTTCGGTTGCAGCATGGTTTCGTCCTGCCTTCAAAGCTCTCAGTCGCGGCCCGCCGGGGCACGTTCGCGCCGCATGCCGGGGCGGCCGCCCTCGGCGGCCTCGCTGGCGCGCTTGTCCTGGGCCATGGGGTCGTGCTCGAGGATCTCGCCCTTGAAGATCCACACCTTGATGCCGATGGTGCCGTAGGCCGTCACCGCCACCGTGGTGCCGTAATCGACATCGGCCCTGAGGGTGTGCAGCGGCACCCGGCCCTCGCGATACCACTCGGTGCGGGCGATCTCGGCCCCGCCGAGGCGGCCGGCGCAGTTGATGCGGATGCCCTCGGCACCCATGCGCTGGGCCGACTGCACGGCGCGCTTCATGGCGCGGCGGAAGGCGACCCGGCGCTCGAGCTGCTGGGCGATGTTCTCGGCCACCAGGGTGGCGTCGACCTCGGGCTTTCTCACCTCGACGATATTGAGGTGAACCTCCGAGCCCGTCATCTTGGAGACGTCGCGGCGCAGTTTTTCGATGTCGGCGCCCTTGCGCCCGATGACCACGCCGGGGCGGGCAGAATAGATGGTGACGCGACACTTCTTGTGCGGACGCTCGATCACCACGCGCGACACGCCGGCCTGCTTGAGCTGCTGCTTGAGGTAGTTGCGGATGCGGATGTCCTCGTGCAACAGGTCGCCATATTCGCTGCCCTTGGCGAACCAGCGCGAATCCCAGGTGCGGTTGATGCCGAGCCTGAGCCCGATCGGATTGACTTTCTGACCCATCAGGCGGCCTCCTCGACCTCTTTGACCACGATGGTGAGCTGGCTGAAGAACTTCTGCAGGCGGCCCACGCGGCCGCGCGCACGCGGCGTCCAGCGCTTCATCACCATGTTCTTGCCCACATAGGCTTCCTTGACCACCAGCGCGTTGATATCGAGGTCGTGGTTGTTCTCGGCATTGGCGACGGCCGATTCGAGCGTCTTCCTGACGTCCTGGGCGATGCGGCGGCGCGAGAAGGTCAGATCGGCCAGTGCCGTCTCCACCTTCTTGCCGCGGATCAGCGCAGCGACGTCGTTGAGCTTTTGCGGCGACACGCGCAACAGCCGGGTCACGGCCCTGGCCTCGTCGGCGGCGAGCGCGCGCGGTCTGGATCGCTTGCCCATCTCCTACCTCCTTGCCTTCTTGTCGGCCTGGTGGCCGTGGAAGGTGCGGGTCGGTGCGAACTCGCCCAGCTTGTGGCCCACCATGTCCTCGGTGATGAGCACCGGGATGTGCTTGGTGCCGTTGTGGACGGCGAAGGTGAGACCGACGAACTGGGGAAGGATGGTCGAGCGCCGGCTCCACGTCCTGATCGCCTGATTGCGACCGGATGTGCGCACCGCGTCGGCCTTCTTCAGCAGATACCCGTCGACGAACGGGCCTTTCCAGAGTGAACGTGCCATGAGCCTTACTTCTTCTTCTTGCGCAGGTGACGGCTGCGCAGGATGTATTTGCTGGTGTCCTTGTTGGAGCGGGTGCGCTTGCCCTTGGTCGGCTTGCCCCACGGGGTGACGGGATGACGGCCACCCGAGGTGCGGCCCTCGCCGCCGCCGTGCGGATGGTCGATGGGGTTCATGGCAACACCGCGCACCACCGGACGGCGGCCCTTCCAGCGGCTGCGCCCGGCCTTGCCGATGCTCTCGTTCATGTGGTCGGGATTGGAGACGGCGCCGACGGTCGCCATGCACTCGGCCCTGACCATGCGCGTCTCGCCCGACTTGAGGCGCAGGAGCGCATAGCTCTGGTCGCGGCCGATGAGCTGGGCATAGGCGCCGGCGGAACGGGCAATCTGGCCGCCCTTGCCCGGCTTCATCTCGATATTGTGCACAATCGTGCCCACCGGCATGGCCTGCAGCGGCATGGCATTGCCCGGCTTGACGTCGACCTGCGTGCCGGAGACCACCTTGTCGCCGGATTTCAGGCGCTGGGGGGCGAGGATGTAGGAAAGCTCGCCGTCTTCATAGCGGATGAGGGCGATGAAGGCGGTGCGGTTGGGATCGTATTCGAACCGCTCCACCGTCGCCTCGACGTCATGCTTGCCACGACGGAAATCGACCACCCGGTAGGTGCGCTTGTGCCCGCCGCCGCGGTGATAGACGCTGATGCGGCCGTGATTGTTGCGCCCGCCCGACTGCGTCAGGCCTTCGGTCAGCGCCTTGACCGGCTTGCCCTTCCACAGGGCCGAACGGTCGACCGCCACCAGCTGGCGCTGGCCGGGCGTCGTGGGCTTGAAGGTTTTCAGTGCCATCTCAACAAATCCTCAGATCTCAACCGATGCCTCTAGAGCCCCGTGGTCACGTCGACCGACTGGCCCTCGGCCAGGGTCACGATGGCCTTCTTGACATCGCTGGTGCGCCCCTTGACGCCGCGAAAGCGCTTGGTCTTGCCCTTGCGGTTCTGGGTGTTGACCGCCTCGACCTTGACCTTGAACAGGGCTTCGACCGCCGCCTTGATCTCCGGCTTGGTGGCCGAGCGTGCGACGTTGAACACCACCTGGTTGTTCTCGCCCAGCATGGTCGACTTTTCGGTGATCGCCGGCGACACGATCACGTCGTAATGCTTTTCCGCCGTCATTTGTAGCGCGCCTCCAGGGCTTCGACCGCCGCCTTGGTGAGCACCAGGTGCTGGCGTTTGAGGATGTCGTAGACATTGATGCCCTGCACCGGCAGCACATCGATGCCGTGGATGTTGCGCGCGGCAAGGGCGAAATTGTTGTCGAGCGCGGCGCCGTCGACGATCAGGGCGTTGACGAGGCCCAGCTTGTCGAAGGCCCCTTTGAGCTCCTTGGTCTTGGCGGCCTTGGCCTCGGCCTTGTCGAGCACGATGAGCTCGGAGGCCTTCGCCTTGGCCGACAGCGCATGCCGCAGGGCCAGTGCCCTCACCTTCTTGGGCAGGTCGGTGGCATGGCTGCGCACCACCGGCCCGTGCGCCTTGCCGCCGCCGACGAAGATGCCCGAACGGCGGTTGCCGTGACGCGCCCTGCCGCCGCCCTTCTGGCGCCCGAACTTGGCGCCGGTGCGCGAAATTTCGCTGCGCGACAGGGTCTTGTGGGTGCCGGCCTGGCGTTTGGCAAGCTGCCACACCACACAGCGCTGCAAGATGTCCTCGCGCGGCTCCAGCCCGAAAATGTGATCGGGCAGATCCACGTCGCCGGCCTTCTTGGCGGAAAGCGATTTCACTTCGGCTTTCATGACCCGATCCTTACTCCTTGGCCTCGCTCGCGGCCGCACTGTCCTCGCTCGCCGCCGGCGTCTCGGCCGCTGCTTCCGCCGCAGGGGTTTCGGCTGCCGGCGCCTCGGGCGCGGCCGTCTCGCCCTTGCGGAAGGCGCCGGGGAACGGCACGCCGTCCGGCAGCTTGCGCTTGACGGCATCGCGCAGCATCACCCAGCCGCCCTTGGAGCCGGGCACCGCGCCGCGCACCAGGATGAGGCCGCGATCGACATCGGTCGAGACCACCATGATGTTCTGGGTGGTAACCTTCTCGCCACCCAACTGGCCAGCCATCTTCTTGTTCTTGAAGACTTTTCCCGGGTCCTGGCGATTGCCGGTGGAGCCGTGGCTGCGGTGCGAGACGGAAACACCGTGCGAGGCGCGAAGCCCGCCGAAATTCCACCGCTTCATGGCGCCGGCAAAGCCCTTGCCGATGGTGATGCCGGAGACATCCACGAACTGGCCCGGCACGAAGTGGTCGGCGGTGATCTCGGCGCCCACCTCGATCATGTTGTCGGGGCTGACGCGGAACTCGGCGAGCTTGCGCTTGGGTTCCACCTTGACCTTGGCGAACTGGCCGCGCTCGGCCTGGGTGAGACGCTTCACCTTGGCCAGCCCGGCGCCGAGCTGCACCGCGGTGTAACCGTTCTTTTCTTCCGTCTTCTGGCCGACCACCTGACAGTTCTCCACCTTGAGAACGGTCACCGGGACATGCTCACCGGCATCGGTGAACACCCGTGTCATGCCGACCTTTTGTGCGATGACACCAGAACGCATCGCTTCAGCTCCCTTTGCGCCCTGAAAAATCAGAGCTTGATCTCAACATCCACGCCGGCCGCCAGGTCGAGCTTCATCAGCGCGTCCACCGTCTGCGGCGTGGGATCGACGATATCGAGCAGGCGGCGATGCGTACGCATCTCGAACTGCTCGCGGCTCTTCTTGTCGACATGCGGCGACCGGTTCACGGTGAAACGGTCGATGCGCGTCGGCAGCGGCACGGGGCCGCGTACCTGGGCACCGGTGCGCTTCGCCGTGTTCACGATCTCACGCGTCGACGTATCGAGAATTCGATGGTCGAACGCCTTGAGCCGGATGCGGATGTTCTGTTTCTGCATCGTCCTTACTCGATAATGCCGGCCACGACGCCGGCGCCGACGGTGCGGCCGCCCTCGCGGATGGCGAAGCGCAGCTTTTCCTCCATCGCGATCGGCGTGATCAGCTCAACCTCGAACGACACGTTGTCGCCCGGCATCACCATCTCGGTGCCGGTGGGAAGCGTCACCACACCGGTCACGTCGGTGGTGCGGAAATAGAACTGCGGCCGGTAATTGGCAAAGAACGGCGTATGCCGCCCGCCCTCGTCCTTGGTCAGGATATAGGCCTCGGCCTTGAACTTCTTGTGCGGCGTGATCGAGCCGGGCTTGGCCAGGACCTGGCCGCGCTCGACCCCGTCCCTGTCGACACCGCGCAACAGGCAGCCCACATTGTCGCCCGCCTCGCCCTGGTCCAGCAGCTTCCTGAACATCTCGACGCCGGTGACGGTGGTCTTGGAGGTCGGGCGGATGCCCACGATCTCCACTTCCTCGCCCACCTTGACCACGCCGCGCTCGATACGCCCCGTCACCACCGTGCCACGGCCGGAAATCGAGAACACGTCCTCGATCGGCATCAGGAACGGCTGGTCCTTGGGACGCTCGGGCTGCGGGATGTAATCGTCCACCGCCGCCATCAGCTTGAGGATCGACTCCTTGCCGATCTCCGGGTTGCGGTCCTCCAAGGCACACAGCGCCGAGCCGCGCACGATGGGGATGTCGTCGCCGGGAAAATCGTACGAGCTCAAGAGCTCGCGCACTTCCATCTCCACCAGCTCGAGCAGTTCCTCGTCGTCCACCTGGTCGACCTTGTTGAGATAGACCACCAGCGCCGGCACGCCCACCTGGCGGGCAAGCAGGATGTGCTCGCGCGTCTGCGGCATGGGGCCGTCGGCGGCCGAGACCACCAGGATGGCGCCGTCCATCTGCGCTGCGCCGGTGATCATGTTCTTCACATAGTCGGCATGGCCGGGGCAGTCGACATGGGCGTAGTGGCGCTTGTCCGTCTCGTATTCCACATGCGCGGTGGAAATGGTGATGCCGCGCGCACGCTCTTCCGGCGCCTTGTCGATGTTGTCGTAGGAGGTGTAGGTGGCACCGCCCGTTTCCGCCAGCGCCTTGGTGATCGCCGCCGTCAGCGTCGTCTTGCCATGGTCGACGTGACCGATGGTGCCGATGTTGCAGTGCGGCTTGGTGCGCGAGAATTTCTCCTTGGCCATCTTCTCTTTCCTGTTCCTTCGACGCTGGCGATCAGCAAAAAGCCTCAGCTTTACAAAGGGCTTTGGCCTTGCGGCCGACCGCTCCTCATCAAGGCTCCGCTGGAGCGGGTGAGGGGAATCGAACCCCCGTCTTCAGCTTGGAAGGCTGTTGCTCTACCATTGAGCTACACCCGCCTCTAGCCTTGTTCAGCCCTTCAACTCCTCCGGCCAAACTGCCGGTATGAAACTGTTTTCCTGCTTTGTCGCGCTGACCGGACGGCGGGTCTCCGTGGTGGTGGAGGGGGTTGGATTCGAACCAACGTAGGCATAGCCAACGGGTTTACAGCCCGTCCCCTTTAGCCACTCGGGCACCCCTCCAGAACCAGTGGATTATTCGTCATCTAGGCAGCGCGCAAAGCGTCACACCCGGCCTCGCGGACCGGGTGACGACCGGGCGCTTTATGCAAGCCCCGCCGCGCCTTGTCAACCGGATTCGGCCGTCTTCGCGACAAGCGCTCCGGCTAGAGCGTCCGCCGATCAGATAGAACCATTTGATGGAGCCAAATCAGGCCACTCGGCTAGGCGATGAGCGCAGCGCGATGTGGTGCATCGGGCAAGCTCATCAACGACGCTGATGGTCTGATTTGGCCCACCGAAGGCCGCCCTTTCAGGCTCGCTGGACGTCGTTACGCCGCACTTGTGGTCAGCAAGACCACGGCGTGCGGCGTGCCTAGCCAGCAAACCTGAAAGGGCGGTCAAATGGTTCTATCTGATCGGCGGACGCTCTAGGCGTTTTGCAAGCGCCTTGAAGGGGTTGGCGCCAAGGCGGAGCGGGGAGAGACGACATGCAGGGTGCAGACGAGATCCGCGCTCTTTTTGCGGCCATGCTCGATGTGCTGGCGGGCGACCGTTCCGGCCTTGCCGGCGTCGCCGAGGCCCGCCGCGTCCTGAGCGAGCAGGTGAACGCGAAGGGCGGCATGGACCATCTCTCGCCGCGACAGGTCCCTGCCTGCACCCATCTGCCGGCAGCCCTCGACCTGGCGCGGCGCCAGGGCTTTGCCGCCATCGCCGAGGCCATCGCCCGCGCCGATCCCTACCTGCGCTGGGTCACCTACGACCTCTATCCGGCCGCCGAGATCGGCGAACCCTTTGCAACCGGCCATGCCTTTGCCGGCGTTGCCGGCAGCGGCGAGGGCCGCATCCCGGCGGACGATATCTCCGCCGGCATATTTCTCATCGCGCCGCGCACCCTCTACCGCGATCACCGGCACCCGGCGCCTGAGCTCTATTACCCGCTCAACGGGCCGTCCGGCTGGCGCTTCGACAAGGGTGCCTGGAACGCGCGCGGCGCCGGCGAGCCGGTGTGGAACGAGCCGCAGGCGGTGCATGCCACAAGGGTGGGCGATCGGCCCTTGCTGATGGTCTATGTGTGGACCAGGGACGTGAGCCTGCCGGCCGTCGTGGTGCCGGCCGACGACTGGGGCGAGCTGGAGGCCGGGCTTTGAGCGCCGCCCGCGGCGAACTGGCCGCGGCCATCGCGACGATCGCCGCCTCGCTGGCCCGACGCCATGCCGGTGCGCCGGGCGTGGCCGACGTGCTCGCCCGGCTCGATCAGCAGGATCTCTCGGCGGACGCCTTCCGCCAGGTGGAGCCGGCCCGCCTTGCCGGCTGCCGCCATCTGCCCGAGGCGATCGGCGAAGCGGCGATGAACGTGGCCGAGGTGGCCGCCGCCATCGCCGCCATCGAGGACGGTCTGTGCTGGCGCCAGAACCCCAACTATTCCGACAGCGCCATGGGTCAGCCCGGTTATATGCGCAATTATGCCTATGCCGAACTGATCGGCCCCGCCGGACCGTTTGCCGGCGATGACTTCCTGCTCGGCGTCTTTCTCCTCGGGCCCGGCGTTCACTACCTCGACCATCGCCACGCGGCACCCGAGCTCTACTGGGTGCTGACCGACGGATCGCAGTGGCAGCGTGACGGCGGCGGATTTGCCGGTCATCCCGCCGGCGGCATCATCTGGCACCAGCCGTGGGTCAGCCACGCGACCCGGACCGGCGCCGGCCCCATGCTGGCACTCTACGCCTGGACCCGCGACACGGACGAGTTCGCTCAGTTGAGTACCTGAAATTGCCGTCCTCGCATTGATCTGCATCATGGCCGCGGCGGACGATCGCGCTCTAGATATTCACACCAAGGGAATCATGCAGCGCTTCGGTAACGCGTCCTCATAGCATCGGCTGGCGCCGACAAGGCGACCTCGCCGGGACAGTCGATCGATCCGAGCATGTGTTGGACAGCACAGCCACTCGTCACGAGGGCAAAGGGCGAGTGAAAGAACGTCTGGCGCCATCAACTCGCGCGGCATTCGTGTGTCGGGACGGCGAGATGGAGCCGGGGGGCCCGGCAGCAGGGGGGTTCGCTGCCGGGCCCTTACCCTCGGAGAATGCTCTATCGGGTAATCACGATCTGGGTATTGGCGCGGCCCGCCTCCTCGACCATGGTGTAGAAGGTGCGGGCATCGTCGGGGTGCAGCCTGACGCAGCCATGGCTTGCCGGGCTGCCGAGATGCGCGACATGGTTGGTGCCGTGCACCGCATAGCCGCCATGGAAGAACACCGAGTTGGGCATGGGCGAGTTGTCGTATTTGCGCGAATGCCACATGGGGTACATGCGCGTCGGCGTCCACGTTCCGGTAGGCGTCACATAGCCGGCGCGCGCGGTCGAGACCGTGAAGGTGTGAGCCAGCTGGCCGTTGGCATAGACATACATGCGCTGCTCGGAGATATCGACGCGGGCGACGAGGTCATCGACGGCGATGTTCTGCGTGGAGCTTTCATCGCTCATGGTGAGGGCTGCCTGCTGCACCAGCGCCGGGCGCTGGTTGAAATTGACCGTGGCAGGCCCGAGCGTTTTGGCCTCGGCGGCGACGGGCGCAAGGACGCCAAGGCTGAGGGCGATGAGGGCGGCGGTGGTGAGGGTGCGGTTCATGGGGTTGCCTCCGGGGTGATCGCTTGTTTTATGGAGGCGGGTTGTAGCCAAGGCGGTGTGAGCGCAAGCTGAAGGCGCCGTTCATCGCCCGTTCATCGCGACAACATGCGGTTTGCGCCTCAGCCGGCGCGGATCGCCTCGACCCGGAAGCCTTGGCGCATCATGTCCTTGACGGCGGGATGCCGCTTCAGCCGTTCGGCCAGGTCGCAGGCGAGCGACCAGGGCTGCCAGAAGGCCTCGTCCTCCTCGCCGAACGGGGTGTCGGCGGCGGTGAGCTCGGGCCGGCCGGCAAAGGCGGCGATCTTGCCGCCTTCGGTGATGAGCACCACCGCCGCGGCCGGCTCCGTGCGCCAGCGGCGCTCCATGTCGCGCTTGTGGCGCCGTCTCGTCAGGTCGATCACGTTCATGGCGTGAAGTGATCGCCGATTCGCGGTTAACGGAGCGCAAACGCGAAAGCGGAAGGGCCTCGCTCTATCTCCCCCTACCCCAAGGCGGTGGGGGCGGAACGGCGCAGCCCGTCAAACCTCTTCAAAGGGGAAGCTGTCGAGCCGTTCGGCGCCGTTTTCCCTGATCACCACCTGGGTTTCCAGCTTGATGCAGAACTCGCCGCCGTCCTCGCCGATGAGGCTTTCCACGCACACCACCTCGTTCTCGTGAAAATGCCCCTCATAGGCCTTGGCGAAGTCGGGATGCAGCGGCACCGACGGCCATTCGTCCGCCATGCCGACGCCGTGCAGCGCGCAGGAATAGCGGTTGGCGACATATTTGTCGGGGATGTGCCAGGATTTCTCGTTGAATTCGGCGAAGCTCAGGCCCGCCCTGAGCAGCGACAGGTTGTGGTTCACCTGTTCGAGCGCCGCCGAATAGAGCTCGCGCTGCTTGTTGGTCATGCGGGTATGGCCGATGGTCCAGGTGCGCGAGAGGTCGGCGCAATAGCCGTAGGGACCGATCATGTCGGTGTCGAAGGCGATGATGTCGCCCATCCGGCCGACGAAGCCGGAGGCTTCCTGGAACCACGGGTTGGAATGCTGGCCGATGGCGAGCAGCCGCGTCTCCAGCCATTCGCCGCCGGAGCGGATGTTCTCGTAGTGCAGCTCGGCCCAGATCTCCTGCTCGGTCTTGCCGGGCAGCGAATGTTCGTACATGCGCGCCATGCCGGCCTCGCACACGCGCACTGTCCATTGCATCAGCTCCAGCTCGTCCGCGCTCTTGACGGACCGGGCGATCTCGGTGATCTGCTGGCCCTCGACGATCTCCACCCCGCGCTTTTGCAGAGCGATGACGCCCATCGGCTCGCAGCGGTCGATGGCCAGGCGCATGTTGCCGCCGCCGCGGCTCTTGAGCTCCGAGACGATCTCGTCGGCCCATTGCTCCACCCGCTCGGGCAGCAGCGAGCCCGCGGACATGTAGAACCAGCTTGTGCCGGGCCGCACTTCGTCGATGGTCTCGAGCCCCTT
>Ga0210085_1001223_pt1 | contig 10330 bp, 8 predicted proteins | sample China_Galinas_PW_5_FD_184866 | JGI IMG/M metagenome (GOLD analysis project Ga0210085, IMG submission 184866) | Wetland microbial communities from San Francisco Bay, California, USA, that impact long-term carbon sequestration - China_Galinas_PWC_D1... | ecosystem: Environmental > Aquatic > Marine... | reverse complement strand
GATCCTCTGGATCCCCCCCTACATCCCCCCGACCCCCTTCTCACCCCCCGGGGGGGGAGAAGGGGGCGCCCCCGCCCGCGGTCTGCTCGGACCTGTGGACGGCGATTTCAGCAGGTCGTCTCCCAACATCTCGTCCTCCGGGGCTGGTGGGCGGCGAACGGCTTGCAGGGGGAGCGTCCGGGAGGAAGGGTCGTCAAGGGGCGCTGGCGGCCGCGTCCGCGAACGTGGTTGAACAGCCGGGAGGGCCCGACGCGGACGCCAACGAGCCGAGCGTTGATCCCCCAGCCCCCCAGTTCGCTCGGCGTCCCCTTCGAGACCCTTCCTCCCGGACGCTCCCGGCAGACCCCCGACTACGGCGCTCCCCTGGCTACGGCGTCCCGTCCGACCCGAGGCTCGGGGCGGCGGTCGGGTCGAGGAGCATGGTGGGGTCGATCCGCTCGCCGCGCCAGCGGATACCGAAGTGGAGGTGCGGCCCGGTCGCCCGGCCGGTCGAGCCCACCTTGCCGATCACCTGCCCACGCTCCACCCGCTGCCCCTCCTCGACGTCGATCTCGCTCAGGTGGAAGTACATGGTGATCAGCCCGTCGCCGTGGTCGAGGAAGACGCTGTTGCCGGAGAAGAAGTGGTCCGCGGCGAGCGCGACCACACCATCCGCCACCGCGTGGACCGGGGTGCCGGCGGCGGCGTGGAAGTCAGCGCCCGTGTGCGGGCTCCGTGGCTCCCCGTTGAAGAACCGGCGGGCGCCGAATCGCCCTCCCTCGGGCAGCGGATCGAGCGGCGGTGCGAGCGGCAGCTCGAACAGCGCCGGCCCCTCCCGGCTCCACAAAGCCCCAACCGCCTTGCCCTCCCGCCGCGCCCTTGCCAGGTCCTTCGACGACAAGTGGACCTGGGAGTCGTCGGCGATCTCGATGTGCTGGACCTCGTATGGGTAGTCGGTGACCACGACGTGGGCACTCTCCTCGCGGCCCGAGCGCCAGCGGCTGACCCGGACCGGGCCGGACGCGTGGAGCAGGTCGATCGGATACCAGCAGGTGCCGCCCCGCGCCTCCCAGCGGTCCCCCTCCATGGCGCAGGCCGTCGTCCCCTCACCGGACCAGCGCACGACGCCACCCGGCGGCACCTGAACGGTCGCGGTGCCCGCCCCCGGAGGCGGCTCCCCGGCGCGGGCGGCAGGCGATCCCGAGAAGACGAGCGCAAGCGCGACACCGGCGAGCAGGAGAACCTGGCGGAAGCGGTAGCGGACGGCGTCGACAGAGTGCAGAGCGGTCATGAGCCCAGTCTACAGGCCCTACGTTGCACTCGGCGGCATACTTTCCTATGATCAACATTGGGACTTCTCAGGACCACTAATTTACCGGGGAAAGCGAGTCGACGACCATGCCTCCCGGGGCGTCGAAGGCGCGGGGAGAGGATCGCGTAGTCCGGAGCAGCGCAACCGTCCGGACGCTCGTGGTCACCGACCTCGTGGACAGCACCCGTCTGTTCGCGACGCTCGGAGACCGTCCGGCGGCACGGCTCTCGGCCCAGCACGAGCGCCTCGCCCGCGACCTGATCTGGGAGTGCGGCGGCCGCGAGATCGACAAGACCGACGGCTTCTTGCTGCTCTTCGACCGGGCCGTCGACGCGGTCCGCTTCGCCCTCGCCTATCACCGCGCCCTGGCCGCCCTGTCGAAGGACGAGGGGGTCGAGCTGGCGGCGCGGGTGGGCATCCACCTGGGGGAGGTCTACGAGCGGCGCAACCCACCCGAGGACGTGGAGCGGGGCGCCAAGCCCGTCGAGATCGAGGGCGTGGCCAAGCCGGTGGCGGCGCGGGTCATGGCTCTGGCCTCGGCCCGCCAGACCCTGCTCACCCGGGCCGCCTTCGACCTGGCGCGGCAGGGCGCGGCGTTCGAGTCGTTCGAGATCGACGGCACGCTGCGCTGGTTGGCCCATGGCTCCTACCGGCTCAAAGGGGTCGACGAGCCGGTGGAGATCTACGAGGTGGGAGTCTCCGGGTTCGCGCCGCTGATCGTGCCGAAGAGCACCGCCAAGGCCAGCCGGGCGGTCTCCGCCGACGACGAGCTGACCCTCGGCTGGCGGCCGGCGCCGGGGCTCGAGATCCCGCGGCGCGAGGGCTGGTTCGTCTCCGAGAAACTGGGCGAAGGGGGCTTTGGCGAGGTCTGGCTCGGCCGCAACGCCAAAACCGGCGAGGCGCGGGTGTTCAAGTTCTGCTACCGCACCGACCGGCTCCGCTCGCTCCAGCGGGAGGTGACCCTCTTCCGCCTGCTCAAGGAAACGCTGGGCACCCGCGCCGACATCGCCCGGATCCTCGATTGGAACTTCGACCACGCGCCCTACTTTCTCGAGTCCGAGTACACCGAGGGCGGCAACCTGCTCGAGTGGGCCGCCGAGCAGGGCGGCGCCGACCAGGTCCCGATCGAGACCCGGCTCGAGCTCCTCGCCCAGGTCGCCGAGGCGCTCGCGGCCGCCCACTCGGTCGGCGTCCTGCACAAAGACGTCAAGCCCTCGAACGTCCTCATCACCACGGGCAGCGGCGACGAGCCGCACGTCCGACTGACCGATTTCGGCATCGGCGTCCTGACCGACCGTGGAGTCCTGGCGGACCGCGGGATCACGCTCTTCGATCTCACCGAGATGGTCGCCGAGACCTCTGGGTCCGCAGGAGGCACCCACCTCTACATGGCCCCGGAGCTGGTCGAGGGCCGGACGCCGACCGTCCAGGCCGATCTCTACGCCCTCGGCGTCATGCTCTACCAGTTCCTGGTCGGCGACTTCAGCCGCGCCCTGGCGCCCGGCTGGCGGCGCGACGTCGACGACGAGATCCTGCGCGAGGACCTGGCGGCGCTGGTCGACGGCCACCCGGAGCGCCGGCTGCGCAGCGCCCAGGAGGCCGCCGAGCGGCTGCGCACGGTCGAGGAACGCCGGGCCCGGTCCGAGGCCGAGCGCCGTGACCGGGAGCAGCGCGAGGCCGAGCGCCGAGCGCTCGAGCGGGCCCACCGGCGGCGGCAGATCTCGGCGCTCGTCGCCGCCGGCTCTCTGCTGGTCCTCGTCGTCGTCTCGCTGCTCGCCTACCAGGCGGTCCAAGCGCGCCAGGAGGCGGAACGACGCCGCGCCCAGGCCGAGAGCCTGATCGGCTTCATGGTCGGCGACCTGCGGGAGAAGCTCGAGCCGATCGGGCGGCTCGACATCCTCGACGAGATCGGCGATCAGGCGATGGGGTACTTCGAGGCCGTGCCGGCCGACGAGCTGACCGACGACGAGCTCTTCCGCCGCTCCCAGGCGCTCTACCAGATCGGCGAGGTGCGGTTTAGCCAGGGGGATTCGAGGGCGGCTCTCGACGCCTACCGGGAGTCGCTGGCACTGTCCGAGACGTTGGTGCGTCGGGACCCAGACAACGGCGCGTGGCTCAAAGCCCTGGGAGTGAGCCATTTCGGCGTCGGCTTCGTTCTGTTCAGACAGAACTTGCTGGACGAGGCCGAGCGGCACTTCCGTGCCTACCTCGACGTCGCCGAACGCCTTGCAGCCAAGGACCCGGAGAATCCCGAATGGCGGCTGGAGGTGGCCTACACCCACAGCAACATCGGCTCGATCCTCCAGGCCCGAGGAGATCTGGAGGGAGCGCTGGAGGAGTTCCAGCGGACGCTCGAGGCCAAGCAGGACCTGGTCCGCCGTCATCCGGAGGATGCGAACTACCGTCTCGAGCTGGCCAAGAGCTACAACATCGCCGGTTCGGTCCTCGAGTCTCTCGGCCGCCTGTCCGAGGCGCGCGACGCCTACCTGGCGGACCTGTCCATCAAGCAAGAGCTCGTCGACGAGACCCCCTCGAACACCCAGTGGCGTCAGCGACTCGCCGTCAGTCACAACTACCTGAGCGCCCTCGAAGAGTCGCGCGGCGCCCTCGACGCCGCCAGGGAGCACGCGATCGCCGGCCAGAAGATCATGGCCGAGCTGGTCGCCCGCGACCCGACCAACTCCCGTTGGCGCCGGGAGCTCGCGATCGATCGCCTGCGCATGGCCAACGTGCTTCGGAGGGAAGACGACGATCAGGCCGCCCTGGCCGAGTGCCGGCAAGCCCTCCAGGTTTTCGAGAGCCTGGCGGCGGAGGACCCCTCCGACGCGCGCTGGCAGGTCGACCACGCCGACGCGCTCCGCTCTCTGGGCACCATGCTTCTGTTGACGGGAAAGCTATTGGATGCCGGCGAGGCCCTGGAGCGGGCGGACGAGACACTCCAGGCGCAACTGGAGCACCAGCCGGACGACCATCAGGCGGCCCGACTGCTGGGAATCGTTCTTCTGCTCCGTGGACGCGTGGCGCAGGCCGCGGGGCAATCCGCCGATGCGCTGCGCGCCTGGGACCGCGCCGCCAAGGTCCTTCGGCCATTGGCCGATCACTCCCGCGACCACGCCGTGCTCGATCCCTGGGCACGGGCGCTGATCTACCTCAACCGAGGCGACGAAGCGAAGGCGGTCCTTCGGACTCTCTGGTCGATCGGCTACCGCGACCCGGAGCTCGTCGCGATCTGTCACGAGCACGGCTTGACGCCGCCCTCGGCGACCGCGGTGAAACCAACCGAATCCTGAGTTCCCGATCCGAACACCATCGTCAACGAGCACGACAAAAGGAGCCACCATGTCCGAAGTCAAGCTGACCGTCTCTCTCTTCTCCTCGAACAAGCTCAAGGTCTCCCCGGACCGCGGGGTCGCATTGAGAGACGAGGAACCGACGATCCGTTGGGTCCCTTCGTCGAACATCACCATCCAGTACATCGGGTTCGCGGACCCGGTCGGATCCGGCCAGGAGATCGGAATCCCGCAAGAGGACTCCCAGAATCCGGGCCAGTGGATCGCGTCCAACGCGAACAACCAGAAGGACCTCTACAGCTACACGATCTACGCCAAGCGCAGCGGCGACGTGGTGATCTCGAGCGACCCACAGATCGAAAACGAAGGCAAGAGTGGAGGCCTCGACGCAGGAACCGGGGGCTCCTGACTCGCCTCAGAGCTCACCGCACCATCGCCACGTGCGGAATCCCGTCCTCCTCGAAGCCTTCGCCCCGCCGCTCGAAGCCGAGCTCGCGGTAGAAGCCTTCGAGGTGGGCCTGGGCGTGGATGAGCACCCGGGCGCCCCGGTGCAAGTCCACGATCCGCCGCAGCGCTTCCGTCACCAGCCTCCGGCCGTGGCCCCGGCCACGGACCCGGGGGCTGGTGACGATCCGTCCGAGCCGGACAAGCTCGCCCTCCCGACACCATCGGGCATAGGCGACGAGCTCGCTCTCCTCCACTCCGAGCAGGTGGACCGCACCACGGTCCAGACCGTCGAGGTCCTGGTAGGCGCACTCCTGCTCGACGACGAACACCTCCGACCGAAGCCGCAGAATCGCGTAGAGCTCCTCGCGAGAGAGCTCTTCGAAGGACTTGGCGGCCCATTCCATCGACCGCGATTGTCCCACGGGAGATGACACCGGTCGGCTGGGAGCGAGCTGTCCACCCAGCGCCAGGCGAACGACGCTCCGCCCCTACGCCGCCGGCCGCTCGGCCAGCGCTTCGGGGCGATCGAGACGGTTCGCCTCGCGCACGTGCTCGGGCACGTCCTTCAAGCCCCAGACGATCCCCACGGCGGCAAGCGCCCGCAGGGCGTAGTAGGTCAGGTCGATCTCCCACCAGTAGAAGCCCTGGCGGGTCGAGCTCTTGTAGTAGTGGTGGTTGTTGTGCCAGCCCTCGCCCAGGCAGACCAGGGCCAGCAGGAAGCTGTTGCGGCTGTCGTCGGTGGTGGCGTAACGCCGCCGGCCGACCATGTGGGTCAGGCTGTTGATGGCGAAGGTGGCGTGCCAGGTGAGCACGGTGGGGATGAAGAGACCCCAGACGAGCGCCGGCAGGCCGCCGAAGGCGAACAGGACGGCACCCAGGGCGACGCCCGGCACCAGGTGGTGCTCGTTGAGCCAGACCATTTCCGGGTACTTGGCGAAGTCGGCGATCCGGTCATAGTCGGTGTCGTCGTGCTCGGTGGTCAGGATCCATCCCACGTGGGCCCAGAGAAACCCGTGGCGCCCCGGCGAGTGCAGGTCGTCGGGCTGGTCGCTCGCCCGGTGATGGTGCCGGTGATGGGCGGCCCACCAGAGCGGCCCCTTCTGGAACGAGAACATCCCGAAACAAGCGAGGACGAGCTGGAACACGCGGCCGGTCTTGAAGCTGCGGTGGGCGAAGTAGCGATGGAATCCGGCCGTGATGCCGAACATCCGCACCAGGTAAAGCCCGGCGCAGAGGGCGACGAGCCCCCAGGAGACGGGCAGCCAGAACGCGGCGAGACAGGCGGCGTGGACCAGGAAGAACGGAACGATCTTCAAGTTCCATCGGATTTCGGGGCGTCCTTCGAGCTCGATCATGCGGAAACTGTCCTCACGAGAGGTGAATCATCGGTGGCGTTCAAGCGAATCCCATTCTCCGGCCTGGCGCCGCCCGACACCATCCGCCGAGGGTCAATCCTCTGTCAGGCTTTCGTCACCCGGTCCGCCGAGGGTCACGGGAGGTTCACCGGCAGGGGGAGCTGCGAGTCGGTCGGTGGGTTGGTCAGTGGGTGCGGGGCCAGGGTACGATCGTCGAGTGATCCCGATCCGCCGCACCCGCATCGTCGTCAGCTACGTCGTGTCCATCCTGGTCTCGATCGCGCTGCTGGTCGTCTGGGTGACGTACACGATCCAGGCGCGGGCGCGGATCAACGAGCTGGCCAGCCGGGTCGGCGTGCCGGTCGGCAACGTCAACTGGGTGGTGCTCGCCGTCGGCTGCGGCCTGGCCGCCCTGCTGATCATCGAGCTCACCTCCCAGCTCGCCACTCGGCTCGCCGAGCACCGCTACGCCAACAAGCAGGAAGAGTTCATCTCGATGGTTACTCACGAGCTCAAGTCGCCGCTGGCGGCGATCAAGCTCCACGGCCAGACCCTCCAGGACGGCGAGGTCGACCGGGCCCAGCTCGACCGCTCGGTCGGTTTCATCCTTCAGCAGGCGGACCGGATGGCGGCCCTGGTCGACGACGTGCTGGAGTCGAGCCGCCTGGTGGCCCGCAAGAAGCAGCTCGATCTCGAGCCGATCGCCCTCGGCGAGTTCTTTCCCGGCTACTTCGAGGAGGTGCGGCCCCGGGTCGAGGCCCACGGGGTGACGCTGTCGGCCCGGGTCGAGACCGACGCCGCGGTCCGCGCCACGGAAGACGCCCTGCGCCGGCTGATGGACAACCTGATCGACAACGCCACGCGCTTCTCGACCACGGGCGGCGAGGTCCGCTGCACAGTCGTCGCCGAGCGTGACCTGGCGGTGATCGAGGTGGACGACGACGGCGTCGGCATCCCGAAAAAGGAGCTGACGAAGATCTTCGACCGTTTCTACCAGGCCGGCCGGCAGGTCGACGGCCGGCGCAAGGGAACCGGCCTGGGGCTGTTCATCGTCTCCGGGCTGGTACGCGAGATGGGCGGCTCGGTCCACGCCTTCTCCCACGAGGACCGGCCGGGAACCCGCTTCCGGATCGAGCTGCCCCGACTGCGCTTCGAGAGCCCGGCGGCGACGAGCCGCGCGCCGCGAACGGGGGAGGCGTCGTGAGCCCCGGCGAGGTACCGCGCATCCTGGTGGTCGAGGACGAGGAGGCGATCGCCCAGGGCCTGGTGCTGAACCTGCAGCGCAAGGGCTGGCGGGTCGACCTCGCCACCGACGGGCGCCAGGCACTCGAGATGGCGGGGCCCGGCGGCTACCACCTGATCCTCCTCGACGTGCGCCTGCCCGAGGTCGACGGCTTCGAGGTCTGCCAGCGCCTGCGCCAGCAGAGCGACTTCACCCCCATCCTGATGCTGACCGCCCGCAGCCAGCCGGACGACGTGGTCTACGGGCTCAAGGTCGGCGCCGACGACTACATGGTCAAGCCCTTCGATCTGGCCGAGCTGCTGGCGCGCGTCGAAGGGCTGCTCCGTCGCCAGAGCTGGTCGCGCCGAGGGATGATGGACGAGGGCGACAGCGGCGCCGAGGGCGATCCGGGTGAGGGGCGGTTCGAGTTCGGCGACTTCTGGGTCGACTTTGGAAGCTGGCGCGCCCGGACCCTGGCCGGCGAGGTCGAGCTGTCGAAGAAGGAGCTCGCGGTGATGAAGATCTTCGTCCGCCGGCCGAACCAGGTGATCAGCCGGCGCGAGCTCCTGGCAGAGGTCTGGGAGCTGCCGGACCACCCCAACACCCGCGTCGTGGACAATGTCATCCTCGCTCTTCGCAAGGCGTTCGAAGAGAACTCCTGGCGCCCGCGCCATATCCACACCGTTCGCGGAGCGGGCTACCGCTTCGTGCCGTGAGACCCGCGCGAACCCCTGTCATCGACCGATCGAGAGGATCCACCATGAGAGCGCTCATCGCCCACCGCCCGGCCCGACTGATCCCGCTGCTGGCGGCCGTCGTGCTGTTGCTCGCCACCGCCGGACCCGCCGCGGCCCAGCTCGAGATGCCGCGCACCAGTCAATCCGCCAGCGTGACCCAGACCATCGGCGTCACCGAGGTGACCATCCGCTACCACCGCCCCGGCGTCAAGGGGCGGACCATCTGGGGCGCGCTCGTGCCCTACGACGAGGTCTGGCGGGCCGGCGCCAACGACCGCACCACCTTCTCCGCCAGCGATGACGTCATGGTCGAGGGCCAGCCACTTCCCGCCGGGACCTACGGTCTGTTGATGATTCCGCGCCCCGACTCCTGGGTGGTCATCTTCTCCAAGGTCGCCGACGCCTGGGGGGCGTTCGACTACACACCCGACAACGACGCGCTGCGGGTCGAGGTCTCCGCCCACGAGGCGCCGAGTCAGGAATGGCTCGAGTACAGCTTCGAGAACCTGACCGACGACTCCGCGGACGCGGTCCTGCGCTGGGACCGTCTGGCGATCCCGTTCGAGGTCTCGGTCGACCTGGATGCCCGGGTGATGGCCAACCTGCGCTCCGTGGTCCGCTGGCAGTACCCGTACCGGGCGGCCACCTACGCCCTCGACAGCGGCAAGCACCTGGAGGAGGCCGGCAAGTGGATCGAGGCCTCCGTGGCCCTCGATCGTAACTTCTGGAATCTGGCCGCCAAGGCGCGGCTGCTGGCGGAGGCGGGCGACTACGGCCAGGCCATCCAGGCCGGTCAGCAAGCCCTGACCGCGGCCGAGACCATGGACCAGCCGCCGCAGGAGGAGTACCTCCAGGCGCTCGAAGACGAGATGGACGGCTGGCGCCGCGAGTCCGTCCGGTAGTCGCCAATGTCCCGATTCACCTGGTTCGAGGAGTCTTGATGCGCTCTCAGCTCGACAGCGGTCGCCGCTCAGGCGGTGGCCCGCTCCGTCCCTTCATCATCGTCGCCGTCGTCGTCGTCATCGCGCTCGCCGCCCTCGCCTGGTTCCGGACAGGTGAGCCCCGGGCCACCATCGAGGCCGCCCGCCCGGGCATAGGCCGCGCCGGAACCGCCGTCACCGTGCACCTGGCCGAGCCCTCCCGCGGCCTCGCCGGGGCCCGGGTCGAGCTCGTCCAGGAGGGAAAGGCGACCGTCCTCGACGAACGCTCCTACCCCGGGCCACGGTCGTTCTGGGCGTTCTGGGGTCCACGCACCACCGAAGACACCTTCGAGGTCACCGTCGGACCGGAGACGGTCGACGGCCTGCGCGAGGGCGACGCGACGGTGCGGGTCGTGGCCGAACGGGCGGGCAGCCCGATCCGGAGCCCCGGTCCCGTCACCGAGGAGCTCGCCTTGCCGGTGGACCTCAGGCCACCCCTGGTCACCGTACTGTCGCGACAGCACTACGTGACCCAGGGCGGCAGCGGCGTCGTGGTCTACCGGGTGGACGCCTCGGCGCTCGCCGACGGCGGGCGCGACGGCGTCCGGGCGACCGTGCCCGCGGACGGCGCCGACGAGGACCCCGGCAGTGATCAGGCGGGCGAGCCGACCGTCCGCTTCTTCCCTGGCTTCCCGCTGCCCGGTGGCGAGGCCGGCGAGCGCTTCGCCCTGTTCGCCGCGCCCCACGACCTGTCCGACGCCGCCGGGCTGAGGCTGGTCGCGGCCGACGCCCTGGGCAACGAGGCCGAGGTCGCCTTCGTCGACCAGTGGTTCCCACGGCCGCCCCACACCGACACGATCCACCTGACCGAAGGCTTCATGGCCAAGGTGGTGCCGGAGATCATGGACCAGACGCCGGAGCTCGAGGACCGCGGCAGCCTGCTCGACAACTACTTGGAGATCAACGGAGAGCTCCGGGCGACGAACGCCGCCGAGCTCCGGGAGCTGTCGCGGCACTCGACGGCCGAGCTCCTGTGGCACCGCCCGTTCCTGCAACTGCCCGGCGGCC
>Ga0210085_1001222_pt1 | contig 10330 bp, 6 predicted proteins | sample China_Galinas_PW_5_FD_184866 | JGI IMG/M metagenome (GOLD analysis project Ga0210085, IMG submission 184866) | Wetland microbial communities from San Francisco Bay, California, USA, that impact long-term carbon sequestration - China_Galinas_PWC_D1... | ecosystem: Environmental > Aquatic > Marine... | reverse complement strand
CCCCGCGCACGGACGGCTTTGGCTGGTGGGCAGAAACGTGTGCTCCATCTGTCCCTCAACGCCTCAAATCGGTCTCGAAAACGCGCACAGTCACATGAACTCGCCCGCAACACCGCAACTTCTCGGTTCACTGCACGCGCTTGGGCGAATATCCGGGGACTTGGCCGAAGTGGTGAGAAATCCGGGCTAGCCCTTCGGTCCCGGCCCTCGACCACAACGGCTGTTCCAGCGCATCCAGCACCAGGTCGGCGCGCATCGAGCTTGCTACCCGCCAGCCAACGAAGCGTCGCGCAAAGACATCGATGACAAAGGCCACGAAGACCAACCCGGCCCAGATAGCAACATAGTAAAGTTTGCCACCCATAGCTAGTGGACTGTAACGATTGAATCGGGAGTAATGCGTCGCGATGGATCGAAGTATTTCCACTTCACGGGCTTGGCGTTCTTGTTGTACTGGCGGATGTAGCGCATGAGCTTTCTTTTCAGATCGGTTACGGAAGTGAATACGCCACGGGCGATGACGTCGCGCTCGATCTTGGCGAACCACAACTCGACTTGGTTGAGCCATGACGAGTACGTGGGGGTGAAGTGCAGATGAACACGCGGGTGTGCGGCCAGAAATTCGTCGACTTGCGCGGTCTTGTGAGCCGAGAGGTTGTCGGCAATGACGTGGATCTGCTTGCCGGCAGGCTGGTTAGCGACGAGGTCGGTGAGAAACGCGACGAACTCGGCCGAGGTGTGGCGCGCCGATGTCTTGCCCAGCACTTCACCGGTCTGGGTATTGAAGGCCGCGTACAGCGACAGCGTGCCATGGCGAAAGTACTCGAAACCGTGCCGTTCGGCGCGCCCCGGCGAGAGCGGCAGCACGGGGTCTTTGCGGTCAAGCGCCTGGATCGCCGTTTTCTCGTCCACGCAGAACACCGCGGCATGCTGCGGCGGGTTCAGATACAGGCCGATGATGTCCGCCGCCTTGGTCTCGAAGTCCGGGTCGTTGGAGGCGATGTAGCCTTCCAGCCGATGCGGCTTCAGAGCGTGTTTGGCCCAGATGCGAGCCACCGTCATGTGCGAGATGCCGCCACCCAGTTCGGCCGCCAACTTGCGCGAGGACCACTGCGTCGATCCATCGGCTGGTTTGCGCTTCGTAGTCCACGACAGCACCCGCGCCTCCACCCGCTCGGTTACTTTGTAGCGCAGCCGCCCGGCGTGGCGGGCGAAGAAACCGGCAGCCTCTCTGCCTCGAAGCGCTTGCTCCAGCGGTTGATGTAGCTGTCGCCGCAATCGAGCTTGGTGCGTATCTCGGCCTACGTGCAACCATCGGCCAACAGCAGTACCAGCCGCGCGCGTCGCGCCGCATTGGCTCGACCGCTTCTTGCGCTCGCTTGTCGCTGCAGTTCCATGCGTTCGCTCTTGGTCAATTTCATCATGTCCTCCGCAGACATGATGATACTAACGGTTTAAGTGTTACAGGTCACTAGTTGGGGCGCTCTGCCTGGAATTGTCGCTGCGCGAGGTTGGCGGGACGGTCAGTAGCGGTATCCAGGATGGTGGTCTTGTAGGTTTTGCCGCGTACTGCACCCTGCAAACCCAGCATGCCCATCAGGCGTTCCACCGTGCAGCGAGTCACCGTGATTTGCTCTCGACTCAACTGCTGCCAGACCTTATTCCCCCCCTAGCCCTGGAAAGTTTCTTTCCAGACCGCTGGACCTCCGACAACAGCGCATTGTCGCGCTGTGCCCGCGGGGCGGTAACCGTTCCGGATCGGCTGCCCGTGACTTGTGCTCGTAATACGTCGATGGGGCAATCGGCAGCTGTCTGCAGATCGACTCGACCCCGTGCTCGTCCCTATGCACGTCGATAAACGACACAATCACTTCGCTTTGCGGTCGAGCTCCGCCTGGGCCAAAAAAGCCGATGCCTTGCGCAGAATCTCGTTGGCTCGCTTCAACTCACGGTTCTCTCGTTCCAGCGCCTTGAGACGCACTGAACCGGCCCGGGTTTCGCGGAGGCTGTTTGGTTTAAGTCAAGCCGCCATCGCGGCCTGACGCGCCCGCTTCCTCAGAGTCTCTGCCGTTCAACCAATCTTCGGCGCGATCGATTCCATCGCAGACCACTGCGACGGATATGCACCTTGATGTTCAAATACCAGCCGGACGGCCCGTTCCGGCACTTCCGGCGAATATCTTGCTGACATGTTCATGACTCCATCCTCTCAACAAATGGAGTCTCCGGTAAACCCGGGGCGGTTCATTGTAGGAGTTTACTGTGAGTTAAGCCTTCTTTGTTTTTGTTGGCGGGACAGCAGTGAAAATTTATGCAATGATTGCGTTAAATGTATTTACGTTGAATGAGGGGCAACAAACTATGTCAGCGAACCCACTTGTCTCAGGTTGTAAATTGAAGAAAGCATGGTTGTTGGTGTTCATTTTACTCTTTGAGTGGCCATTGAATGCGTTGTCAATGGATCTTGAAGAGTACCTGAGTCAGGCTCAGACATACTTCGAAAAAGGCGAATATAGTACGGCCGTTATTCAGTTGAAAAATGCACTGTTGCTTGATCCGAACAATGCTGAAGCAAGATTCTTGTTGGGTAATGCCTACCTTAAACTAGATGATGGTTCCTCAGCTGTAAAAGAATTAAAGCTTGCGCAGGAACTTGGGGTGCCACGTGAAAGGGTATTGGCACCATTGGGACGTGCTTGGCTAATGTCTGGGCAGAATGAGAAGGTGTTGCGAGATCTGATCGTTCAGGATGGTGACTCATTACTCCTCAAGGTTGATATCTTAGAGTTACAGGGGAAGGCCTATTTGGCAGATCAAAACTATTCCATGGCAGATGAGAAGTTCTCCGGCGCGCTTGAACTTTTGCCTGAAAGTGTTGAGGCACTGCTTGGTAAATCGATGATTGCATATCATGATAAAGATATAGCTAGGGCCAGAGAGTTCATTGAAAGGGCTGTCGCCATTGCGCCTGATAATAAAGATGCTTGGAATCAGAATGGAGATGTTTTGCGTTTGTCGGGTAAGCCACAGGAAGCAATCAATGCTTATCAGAAGGTGCTTGATTATGCACCAAAGAACATACCAGCCCTCTTGGGAAAGGCAATGGCGTATACTGCCTTAGGTCAGCAGAATGAGGCACTGGCGGAAGCCAATTTGGTGATAAGCCTTTCTCCGGGACAATATTTGGCGTACTACGTCAAAGCACTAATCTTGTACCAGCGTCAGAATCTGATGCCGGCACAGCAGTCTATTGAGATCGCACTTAAAATAAGACCAGACTATCAACCTGGCAGATTATTAGCGGGTTATATCGCCTATCATTTGGGTAATCTGAATCAAGCTGTACAGTATCTGAATAATTACATCAGCCATAATTCGGATGATCGGAACGCCAATATACTTTTGGCCGCTACATACTTGAAACTCAATGAATATAACAATGTCATAAAGCTGCTTGAACCACGTGTATCTAATGCTCCGGATGATGCGCAGTATCTTACTCTGTTAGGGAGTGCATATTTGGATCAAGGGGAAGCAAGCAAGGGGCTAGAAGTGCTGGAACGAGCTATTGCAGCGGCTCCCGATGTCGTAAGTATTCGCACTAATCTTGCAATCGCGATGTTGGCACAGGGTGATACGGGACATGCTGTGAGCGAGTTGCAGGGTTTGATCGAGCGGGATCAGGATCTGGTTCAAGTAGATATTATGTTGGTAATTGCCTACTTGCAAGCGAAGGACTATGGCAGCGCCTTAAAATCCGCGCATGCATTAATCGGAAAAATGCCTGACAATCCCATAGCCATCAATCTAACGGGACTCGCCTATTACTATAACGGCGAGCAAAAGAAAGCGAAAGATATGTATGAATCTGCATTAAAGATACAGCCTGATTTTCTGCCTGCCCACCTGAACCTAGCACAACTTGATCTTGAAACAGATAATATGTCAGGCGCACGTAGACAGTATCTTGAGGTATTATCTTATGAAGCAAATAACCTCGTAGCACAGTTGGCCCTAGCGGCTTTGGCTGAACGTAATGGAGATAGTAAAGAAGTAGAAAAGTGGCTGATTAAGGCTCATGATGATCATCCGGAGGCAATTAAGCCCGCCCTGATGTTAATTAACCATTATTTGCAGGAGAATAATACTCAGCAGGCATTGGATACAGCACAGCAAACGTGGATTGCATATCCCCGCAATCCAGTTTTGCTCGAGTTGCTGGCAATGGCCCAATTAAAAGCAGGTTACGATAATGATGCCGCTACTACATTACATACACTAACGGAGGTTAAACCGGATTCTCATGAGGCCCATTATCAGCTAGCCACGGTTCAGTTAAAGCAGAGAAACTATAAAGCCGCTCGCTTTAACCTGGAGCGAGCGCTTGAACTCGAGGCAGATTATCCTGTAGCACAGTTAGCACTGGGTCGCATAGACATCCAAGAGCAGAATTTCGATGGTGCTCTAAAGACTGCTGTTCGTATGCAAAAGGACCATCCAGATAAATCCTTTGGTTATGAGCTTGAGGGTGATGTTTATGCAGCAAAGAAGGAAGCAAAACAGGCCTCACGTACATATATGTCGGCTTATAGTAAGGAACCGAGTTCGCGACTTGCCCGGAAACTCTTTCAAGCTCGTTTACAAGCGGGTGAGACCGAATCTGCCTATGCAGCGATCAACAGTTGGCTTGTAGAGCATCCTGAGGATGCAACCCTGCGTACCATGCTCGCGATGGCATTACAACGTACTGAACACCAACAACGGGCAATGGAGGAGTATCGGAAAGTTCTGGAGTATGAACCTGATAATTTGGCGGTTTTGAATAACCTAGCGTTGTTATACAACGAGGCGGGTAATCCCGATGGGGTTAAATACGCCGAGCATGCCCACGACCTGGCTCCCGACAAGCCGGAAATTACCGATACCCTGGGCTGGATACTGGTCCAGAACGGGGATACCAACCGCGGTTTGGTGCTGTTGCAGGAAGCTCGCGTGAAAGCACCGCATATTCCCGATATCCAGTACCATATGGCCTTCGCCCTGAATCAAGCCGGACGTAGCGCCGAAGCCCGGAAGGAATTGGACCGGTTGTTAAGGTCAAACCAGGCATTCCCCGACAGGGATAAAGCCATTGCGTTGCGTGATCAGCTTGCAAAGCAATAAGGTTGCATGGCCTGATGCTGTACAGTAAAGGTCAGTCTATAAAGGTACCCATTTTGCAAGGTAACTGGAACTCATGCACGTGATCGAACGCGTCGGGGTGCTTTCTCCACGCGATCTGCCGCAGCCGGGACACGCAAACCACCGTCTGTCATGCAAGGCATCATGACCCTACATGCAGGCATCCATGCTTCGAATATTGATACCCGCACGCGTTGCTTCACAGCCGTTACTGTAGGTAACGTTGTCACAACCGCAGACGGGATCATAGGTCGCCGGACAGCCGCCATCGACAGGTATGGTTTCGCAAACACCACGTCCGATACAGACTCCGGGTTGCTTTTTACAATAATCCCCGGCTGAACAGTCCGAATTCTCCGTGCAGTTTCCCCTGGCTGGGGAATAGCCAATGCAGACATAATTGATTTGCGGTTCTGCGCATGCTGTCAGCTGAGCGCAAGAGACATCATTCCGATCGCAAGGCCGAAACACGCCGACACGGTAGCCGCTATCAACCGCGAGGCTTTGACAGGCATCCCTGAACAGGATTCTCTGCAGGTTATCTGAAGATTCCAGGCAGCGATGATCCAGTTCCTCGCCGGAAAAAGCGGCTGCATTTGCGGCAATAGCCAATCCGGTTAACAAGAATCCAACACCTGTATATTTTGATATTCCCTTCATTTCATTACCGGTTCCTCCCTGTTGTTGGTGTTGGGCGGGAAGGATATTCCAGTTCCCTGAATAATGCAGCGGCTATGGACTCAACAGACGTCAAAAACCGACGACTAAGGTATTTCCATGACTGAGTGTTGTGTTGTTGCTACGTCAAAAGGAAATCTGTTTTCGCGATATCACTTAATAAATAGCATATAAGTAAATGAAATAAATGAAGTAAAAAATAATCTATGATGAAGGCAAGCCATGCTGAGCCTTTGGGCTCAGTTCAGCAGTAATTGTGAAGGGCCTCTTGTAATCAGGACATATACCGGCGCTGCCGGGGCGCACGAGCCGCAACCGTGCCTTACTATGCGGCGGTTCACATTTTTAATCATGCTGGCTAAATGATACATTACCCCCCGCCGATTCTTTGACATGCAGCGCGTTTGGCTGCACAGATCACGCGCGAAACATGCCGTTTGTATCGCGTTCCGTATCCATACCCAATATGCGGAGTGTTATTGTGCCCCTACTTGGCATCGCCGGCCCACGCTCAATAGCCGCGCATATACTGAGCAGTGTTTTGCTTCTCCTTGGCCTGATGATATCTGTCCAGGTTCTCGCCATTGGGGCGGAAAGACCAGCATGGGTAGCAGGTCAGATTCTCGTCAAGGGCAAGGCCGGTCTGTCGGATACGGAGCTGGAGAAGATCCTGAACAAATCCAGGGGTCGCTCGATTGGCAAGCTCCAGCAGATTGACACCCATATCGTTCAGGTTTCGCCCCAGGCGGAGGACGCGGTCATCCGGGCCTTGACCCACAACCCGCAGATCGACTTCGCCGAAAAGAACCTCCTGCTGGAACCCAGCGCCATCACGCCGAATGACCCCAACTACTCGAAGCAGTGGCACCTCGCAAAGATGCAGGCCCCCGACGCCTGGGGTTACTCGGCCGGCGAAGGCATCACCGTGGCGATCCTCGATGCCGGGGTGGAAACCAGTCACCCGGATCTGGTCAACAATGTGGTGCCGGGCCGGAATGTGGTCAGCAACAACAGTGACACCTCGCCCATCAATGTGCATGGTACCGCTGTCGCAGGCACGGTGGCCGCCACCACCAACAACGCCACCGGGGTGTCTTCCGTGGCCTGGAATGCCAGCCTCATGCCGGTGCGTATCACCAACAGCAGTGATGGCTGGGCCTCCGCGAGCGACATGGCGAACGGCATCCTGTGGGCCGCCGATCATGGGGCGAGGGTGGTGAATATCAGTTATGACATCGGCAGTGCTGCCTCGGTGATCAACAATGCCGCCCAGTATCTGCGAAACAAGGGGGGTGTCGTGGTGATGGCCGCCGGCAACAGCGGCACCGACCGGGGTTATAACGACAACCCCTACATCATCAATGTCTCGGCGACCACCAGCAGCGATGCCCTGGCCAGTTTTTCCGATCACGGCAAATATGTCGATGTGTCCGCACCGGGCAAGGACATTTATACCACCTGGCAAAACGGGGGGTACGGCTCCGCCTGGGGGACCTCATTCTCCAGTCCGAACGCCGCCGCGGTCGTGGCGCTAATCATGGCGGCCAACCCGCAACTGACGCCGGATGAGGTGGAATCGATCCTGGAGACCAGCGCCGATGACCTGGGCAGCAGGGGGTGGGATTCGTATTTCGGTTACGGCCGCGTCAATGCCGCCGCCGCCGTGCAACTCGCCCTGATGGGCAGCACGGCCGACACCACTTCACCTACAGTTGCCATCACTTCCCCGGCCAACGGCTCTGCAGTCAGCGGCATGGTGCCTGTTAATGTCGGCGCCTCCGACAATGTCGGCGTGCAGCGCGTTGAGCTCTTTGCCGGTGGCGAACGAATCGGTACCGACTATACAAGCCCGTATGCTTTCAGCTGGGACAGCGCGGGTACCGGCGCGGGCACATCGGTCATATTGACGGCGCTTGCCTATGATGCGGTCGGAAATAGCGGCGAAACCCGCATCACCATCACTGTCGATGACAACCTTCCGCCTGTCGTCACCGCGCCGCCTGCGGTGAGCAAGGAGGCGACCGGTCCCCTGACCAGTGTCAACCTGGGTACCGCAACGGCGCTTGATGATACCGATGGTGCTGTTCCGGTCACGGCAAGCCCCACCGGTCCCTTCGCCGTGGGGGAGCATACCGTGGTCTGGCGCGCGACCGACTCATCCGGCAATACCGGTAGCGCGCAGCAACAGGTGACCGTCACCGACACCACCCCACCGGCGATTACCCCGCCGGCCGATGTTTCAGTCCAGGCCACCGGGACGCTGACCAGCGTCACCCTGGGACAGGCACTGGCTACGGATCTGGTTGACGGCACCGTAACTGCCACGCCGAACAGCGTTGGCCCGTTTCCTGTTGGCACCACGACAGTGACCTGGAGCGCAAGCGATCATGCCGGCAACACCGCCAGGGCCACGCAGCGGGTAAACGTGACGTTGGCAGATGACATTACCCCTCCGCAGGTCACCGCGCCGCTTAACCTCACCGTCGAGGCGACCGGGCCATTGACAGCGGTTAATCTCGGTCAGGCTTCCGCCGTCGACGCCATTGACGGGGCGGTGTCGGTTACGCCAAGTCAGACAGGTCCCTTTGCCCCGGGTGTGTATCAGATTACCTGGACGGCGCGCGATGCGTCCGGTAATACCGGGAGCGCGGTACAGACAGTCACGGTGCGGGATACCACCCCTCCCGTCCTCTCGGCGCCCGATGATGTCACCATTGCGGCTGCCGGCTACTTATCGTCGGTCGATCTGGGCCGTGCCACGGCGCTGGATGCCGTTTCCGGGACAATCCAGCCGGTTGCCGAGCCCAAAGGTCCCTATACCAGCGGATTGCACGTGATTACCTGGACCGCTACCGACCAGGCGGGAAACAAAGCGCGGGCTACCCAGCGGCTCACCGTGCTGCCACTGGCCGACCTGACCCTCGATCAGACCGTGAGTGAAGGCAGCACGGTAACAGTCGGGGTATTCCTCAGCGGACCGGCAGCGCACTACCCGGTGGTGTTGCCCTACACCGTCGGGGGCAGTGCCACGAATCCGGGTGATCACGATGCCGTGGATGGCGCCATAACCATCAACAGCGGCACTACCGGCAGTCTGGTGTTCCACACGGTTGATGACGGGGTCACTGGCGAGGTGAATGATCGGGTGGTGTTTACTTTGCAGTCTCCAACCGGGGCGGTTATCGGATCGCACCGCACCCATACGGTGACGATCACTGAGGAGAATGCTGCACCGCTGGCGGATCTTCGTGTTGAACAGCAGGGCATGACTACGCTGAGGATTTCACCGGACAACGGGCCGGTTATCGTTACCGCCGAGGTGCATGACCCCAATCCGCAGGACACCCACAACTTCGACTGGAGTCTCACCGACAATAACCTGGTCGACACGGGGGAGGGCGGCGACACGGGATTCGCCTTTAATCCGGAATCGCTGGCTGACGGGATCTATGTCATTAATGTCACCATAACGGACAATGGTGTCCCGGCGCAGACGGTTACGGTCGAGGCACCGATCGTGATCAGCCGCTCATTTAGTGACAAGGTGTTACACGACGGGGATCAGGATGGCATTCCGGATTATCTGGATGCAATTGCGCAACCGGCTATTCTGCAGGGTGTTGAAGGGAATGCCGGGCAGGGCTTGCTGGTCACGGAGGCCGGGCTCAGGCTACGGCTCGGGGCCGCTGCCCTTGCGGCCGGGAAGTATGCCGCAGGCGTAACTCTGCAGGATATCGATGTGTTCGCCTCACAGTCAGGCGGCGTCGCTGCCGACATCAGTGACGTCCTGATCTACCCCAATGGATTCTTCGACTTTGAAATCACCGGGCTGTCACTGGCCGGAGAGTCCGTCCAGGTTGTCATTTCCCAGCCAGCCCAGATTGGTGAGGGCGCCGTCTATCGGAAATATCATTTCGACCGCGGCTGGCAGGACTTTGTCGTTGACAGCCGCAACGGTGTGGCCTCGGCGCCCGGTAGCCGCGACAGCTGCCCTGGGCCAGGGGCTGATGATTATCGGTCGGGCCTGCACACCGGCGATTATTGTGTCCAGCTCACCCTGGAGGACGGGGGTCCAAATGATGCTGACGGGCGCCGCAACGGGATCATCCGGGATCCGGGCGGCGTCGGTATGACGTCGAAACCTTCGGGTGATGGTGCAGCCAGTGGAGCTGGTGATGGCGGTGGTGGAGGCGGTGGCGGTTGTACTGTCGGCAGCCGTACACTGTGGGATCCGTCGCTGCCGCTGCTGGTGTCGGCGATGACGCTGATCCGGAGGCGGTTCACGTAGTTTCAATCTCACTACTGTCCGGTTAATAGTTGAACAAATTCAGTTGATTACAATGGCCATCCTGATCGATTGTGTCGCCAGCGTCAGGAAATGCCTTGTTTAACGGGGTTTTCTCGAAAACGCTGACCGAGAGAATCTGTAGCAAAGTGTAGAGCGAGGCATCGAGTTGCAGCTCCTTCTTGA
>Ga0210085_1001221_pt1 | contig 10334 bp, 11 predicted proteins | sample China_Galinas_PW_5_FD_184866 | JGI IMG/M metagenome (GOLD analysis project Ga0210085, IMG submission 184866) | Wetland microbial communities from San Francisco Bay, California, USA, that impact long-term carbon sequestration - China_Galinas_PWC_D1... | ecosystem: Environmental > Aquatic > Marine... | reverse complement strand
CCGAGCGGGCGGGGGCGAGCAGGTGGCGAGTGACGAGGAAGCGGCGGGCGCCGGCGGCGCTGATGGCGATGGGCTGCACCGCGGGAGCATACGGGATGGTCTCCCGGGCACGGGGGGCGGCCCGTAAGGCTGACCTCGGCGGAGTCTGCCGCCCGTCTGCACGAAGTTCCTCCGTGCCGCCTGAAGGCCAACCGGCTCACGTTCCCTATACTCCCCCCTTGCATGGCCACGACTCGCGACTACTACGAGATCCTGGGGCTTGAGCGCAGCGCCAGCGACGAGGAGATCAAGCGCTCCTTCCGAAAGCTGGCTCAGCGCTGGCACCCCGACGTCAATCCCGATCCTGATGCTGCGATCCGGTTCAAGGAGATCAACGAGGCCTACCAGGTGCTCGCCGATCCCCAGCGCCGACAGCAGTACGACATGTTCGGGCGTGCCGGCGTGGGCGGGACCGGTGCTGGCGCGGAGGGCTACGGTCCTTTCGGCGGGTTCCAGGGCTTCGGGGACATCTTCGACGCCTTCTTCGGTGGGGCCGCGGCCGGGGGCGCACGACGCACCCGCCGTCCCGCCGGAGCCGACCTCCGCTACGACCTGCAGCTGACCTTCGACGAGGCCATCCACGGCGCCGAGAAGGAGCTCACCTTCACCGCACTCGACGTGTGCCAGACCTGCGACGGCTCTGGCGCCGAGGAGGGCTCGGAGCCGGTCACGTGCCCGCGCTGCGATGGCAGTGGCGAGGTGCGCGAGTTGCGTAACACCCTGCTGGGCCAGGTCGTCAACGTGACACCGTGTGCGCGCTGCCACGGCAGCGGCCAGGTCGTCGACAAGCCCTGCCCCACCTGCGCGGGCGAGGGACGGGCGGAGCGCAAGCGCACACTCCGCGTGACCATCCCCGCGGGCATCGACGACGGCCACCAGATCAGGCTCACCGGAGAAGGGGAGGCGGCGCCGCGCGGCGGCACGCCCGGCAACCTCTACGTGGTCACGCACGTCGAGGAGCACCCCCAGCTCAAGCGTGACGGGACCGAGCTCTACCTGGAGCTGGTGCTGTCGATGACGCAGGCGGCCCTGGGCGCGGATGTGCCCATCATCACCCCCGACGGTGAGGAGATCCTGGAGGTCAAGCCCGGGACCCAGCCCGGGACGGAGATCCGCCGGCGCGGCAAAGGCGTGCCGCACCTGCGCCGCGCGGGTGCTCGTGGAGACCTGCACGTGCTCATCGATGTGGAGGTCCCCAAGCGCCTCAGCGAGCGACAGCGTGAGTTGCTGGAGCAGCTGGCCGTGGAGGCCGGTGAGCGGACCGCCGACGGCGAGCAGGTGGCGAGCGCTGTTCCGCGCACTCGCCGCGGCAAGCGTTCGCTGGGCGACCGCATCAAGGACGCCATCAGCTGAGCGGGCATGGAACGGTGGGGAGGCCTGTGGTGAACGACGACGGCACGTCAGCTGCCGGGACCTGGCTCGAGCTCGAGATCGAGTGCGACCAGGAGGCCGTAGAGGCGGTGAGCGAGATCCTTTCGCGCGCGACCAGCGGCGGCGTCTCGGTCGAGCAGCCCTTCACAACCGAGCAGGAGGGGCTCGCGGCCGAACCCATCCCCGGGGCGCCGGCGACGGTGCGCGCCTACGTCCCGGCCCTGGACATGGCCGAAGCCGAGTCGGCCATCGCCGACGTGCGCGCGCGCCTGGGCCACCTCACGGCGTTCGAGCTGCGCCCCATCGGCGCGCTGCAGGTGCGCGAGGTCCACGAGGAGGATTGGGCCTCCGCCTGGAAGGAGCACTTCCCGGTCATGCGCATCGGCCGCCACTTCATCATCAAGCCCACCTGGCGGGACTACGATCCGGTGCCGGCGGACCTGATCATCGCGCTCGATCCGGGCATGGCCTTCGGCACCGGGCTCCATCCCACGACACGGCTCTGCCTGGCGGGCCTGGAGGAGTGGGCCGAGGCAGGCCTGGTGGCCGGGGCCAGCGTCCTCGACGTCGGTTCCGGTTCGGGAGTGCTGGCCGTGGGCGCCGCGCTGTTGGGCGCGGGTCCGGTGCTGGCGGTCGACACCGATCCCATCGCCGTCGCCGCGACCCAGGAGAACGCCGCCCGCAACGAGGTGTCCTTGACCGCGGCGCGGGGCAGCGTGCCCGTCGAGGGTGGGCCCTTCGACCTCGTGCTGGCCAATCTCGTGGCCAGCATCCTGGTCTCGCTGGCGGACCATCTGGCGGCCAGCGTCCGGCCCAGCGAGGTCACCCCCGGCAGCGGCGGGCGCCTGCTGGCCTCGGGCATCTTCGCCGATCGGGAGGCGGAGGTCCGTGACGCCTTCAGCGAGGCTGGCCTCCGGGTCGTCGGACGCCGGCAGGAGACCGACTGGGTGGCGCTCGACGCCGAGCGCGTCTGACCGTGGTCCCGGCCGAGCTCTTTCCCGTCCTGCTTACCACGCACATCATCCTGGCCATCTCCTTGTTCGTGCCCGCCTTCCTGCTGCCCTTCACCATGCGTACGCGCGGCATCGACGGCGACCCCATCGTGGGCGGGCAGCAGGGCCGCCTCGTGCGCACCCTCATGTGGCTGGAGGCGCACGGGACGCTCATCATCGGGGCCGGTGTGGCCATCACCGGCGTCGGCATGCTGCTCATCCTGGGCGCGGCCTTCCTGGAACAGCCCTGGCTGCTCCTCGCACTCAGCATCTACGCGACGATCCTGCTGGTGGCGTTCTTCATCCAGCGGCCCGGCGTGCGTCGGCTCCTCGGTCTGCGCGAGGCGGCCAGCGAGGAGGAGAAAGAGCGCTGGCGGGTGCGCGCTCGGCGGCAGCGCTACATCAGCTATGGCATGGCCGCTGCCATCGGCGTCATCGGTTGGCTCATGATGAGCAAGCCCACCTTCTGAGCCGCCACACGGAGGTTCCCATGACCGACGAACCCTGCCTCTTCTGCAAGATCGTGGCGGGCGACATCCCGTCTGACGTGGTCCATGAGGACGACGTCATCCTGGCCTTCAACGACATCTCCCCAGTAGCGCCGGTGCATCAGCTGATCATCCCCCGGCGCCACATCGCCTCGGCCGCCGACCTCTCGGAGGAGGACGCAGCCCTGCTGGGACGGATGTTCGCGGTCGCGGCCGACCTGGCCCGAGCGGCCGGCCTGGCCAGCCCCGGCTACCGGATCGTGACCAACGTGGGGCCGGACGGGGGACAGTCGGTCGCACACCTGCACCTCCACCTGCTGGGCGGGCGCGCTATGACCTGGCCACCCGGCTGAGCATGCGCACCCGAAGCCTCGGGATCGGGGTCCTGGCCCTGGCCATGGCCTTCGCGGTCACCGCCTGCACCAGCGTCGACGGTCCCACCGTGCGGCAGGACACGGTGACGCTGCCCACCCCGCTGCGCTCGCTCGACGTCTCGGCTGACACGACCGTGGCAGCGCTCTCCGCCGCCCTCGGGACGATCGGGGAGCGGCTGGTCGAGCCGCCCGGGCCGTACCGTCCGTCCGAGCCGCCGTCGGTGATGCAGCTGCCGCGCGTGATCCGGCGGGCCGAGCTGGCCGACGTCGGCGACGGCTTCGTAGTGATCTACGAGGCGCCCTCGCGCGCCGATGCCGAGCGACTCGCGGGCGAGCTGGCCGATTACCTGGGCTCCGGCTTCGGCATGACCAACTACGTGGTCGACACCCAGTTCGCCGTGAGCGTCCTCGACGACACCATCATCTTCACCACCTGGTCCGCGCGCAGCTCCGACGATCCGGACCGAGCCCGGGCGGCGTTCGAGGCGATGGCGGCCGTGGGCGAACCGCTCGCGGTGACGAAGTAGCGGCGAGGCGCCTCAGCCAACAGCCCGCCGGCGAGCTCAGGCCTTGGCCGCTTCGGTCTCCTCGGCCTCGCGCACCCGCAGGGCGACGTCTTCACCCGCCCACTCACGGACCTGGTTGCGCCTGATCTTGAGCGTGTGGGTGCGAGGAAAGTCGCGCTCCGGCCAGAGGCGCCAGGCGGCGATGCGCTGGTGCATCGCGAGATCGGCATTGGCTGCCTTGACGATGGCCTCGATCTCGGCGCGAAGGCTGTCGTCGAGCGAGCGGTCGTTGGCCGCCTCCTGGTCGGCCCGCAGGATGGGCACCGAGCCCGGTGGCAGCACCACGGCCTCGATACGGCCCGGTGCCGTCTCGAGCACGACCGATTGAGCCAGCCCGTGATCGGCGAGCGCGGCCTCGATGTCCTCGGGGAAGACGTTCAGGCCGTTGGGCAGCACGATGATGTTGCGCAGCCGGCCCGAGAGTCGCAGGTCGCCGCCGTCGGTGAAGGCACCGGTGTCGCCCATGCGGTACCAGCCGTCGTCGGTGCGGGAGGCGCGGGTGGTCCCCTCGTCGTGCCAGTAGCCGGACGAGACACCGGGGCCACGCACCTGGATCTCGCCGCTGCCGGGTTCGATCCGCACCTCCACGCCCTCGTGTACCCGACCGACCAGGCCGGCCGGGTGGTGCCACTCGTCGTTGGCGACCGCGAAGCCGACCTCGGTCGAGCCGTAGCCCTGGAGCACCACGATCCCGAGGTCCTCCCAGGCCTGCTGCAAGTCTGGCGGCAGGTAGGAGCCCGACGAGATGACCAGGTCCAGGTGCCCACCGAGCTGCTGGTGGAGTGAACGGAAGAGCAGGCGGCGAAGCCGATAGGGCAGGTGGCGCGCGATCCGACGAGCGCGTTCCACGAGCGCCTCCTGACCGCGCTGGCGGGCCTCCCGGGTGATGCCGCTCCAGAAGAGCTCGAGCACCTGCGGTGTAGCTACCACCGTGGTCGCTTGCAGCTCGGCCATGGCCTCGAAGATGACCCGCGGGTTGCGGGAGCGGACGTAGACCACCTCGGCGCCGATCATGGTGCCGTAGAAGAGCGTGGAGGCCTGCTCGAGCAGATGTGACAGGGGCAGGATCGAGACGGCCCGCAGGTGTCTGTGACGCAGGAGCCGGGAGAACATGCCCATGGTCTCGAGCAGATTGCCGTGCGTCAGCATCACGCCCTTGGGTTCGGCCGTGGTCCCAGAGGTGAAGTGGATCTCGAAGAGCGAGTCGCGTGTCAGCGTCTCCCAGCCGGCCAGCTGCGTCTCCCAGTCGGCCGGCCAGTCCGGCTCCGGCTCGGCGGTCAACTCCGAGAGGGGCAGTGCCCGCAGGCGCTCCAGGCCGGCGGCAGCGGGGTCGGGCGCATCGTAGCCGTCATCGAAGGCGATGGTGTCAGCCTCGGTCAGGGAAGCGATGCGCTCGATGACCGGGCGCGTCATGCGCAGGTCGATCGGCACCAGCACGAGTCCTGCCCGCATGGCACCCCAGTAGACCGCCGGCAGGGACGGGGTCGAAGGGGACCACGTGAGCAGGCGTTGGCCAGGAGCCAGGCCGGCGGCGCGCAGGCGCCAGGCCGCCAGTCGCGATCGTCGCTGCATCTCCGGCGCCGACCAGGACATGACGCTACCCGTGTCCAGACGCAGCGCATACATCACGCGCTCGGCGGGATAGCGCTCGGCGGCGTAGTCGATGATCTCCAGCAGCGAGCCGAACTCGGACGCGTGGGGGAACTCGGTCATGGCGGGCAAAGTCTAGTTCGCTGCGAGGCGCATGTGCACCTGTTTCGGAGGCCACCATGCGTGTCAGGAGGCCGGGAGCGCACGGGACCAGTCGACCGTTTGACCGGGGTCGAGCTGCTCGACTACACTCGCCGCGGCCTGGTCGCACGGGTCCTTTCCGTGCGAGGCTTCCCCGTCGGTCCTGGTCCCGACGGTCGAGTGTGGCCTGATATCGACCAGCGGGAGGTGATTTCCTAGTTGGCTGAAGTCCGAGTCGGTGAGAACGAGACCTTCGAGGCAGCCCTGCGTCGCTTCAACAAGAAGATCCAGCAGAGCGGCATCCTGGCCGAAGCGCGCCGTCGTGAGCATTTCGAGAAGCCCAGCGTCAAGCGCAAGCGCAAGGAAGCGAAGCGGAAGAAGGCTGCGCGCGGCGAATAACCCGCCGCGCCGACCAGAGGTCAGAGCCCCCTCCATCTATCCCACGAGAGGAGGTCCGCGTTGAACCTTACCGAACAGCTCCAGGCTGACATGAAAGACGCCATGCGCAATGGCGACGCCTTCCGGCGCGACACCCTGCGCATGGTGCTGGCCGCTGTCCAGAACGCGGAGAAGGACAAGCGCTCTCCGCTCACCGAGGACGAGGCCCAGGCCGTGCTGACCAGGCAGGTCAAGACCCGGCGTGAGTCGGTCAAGGCCTTCGAGGACGCCGGCCGAGAAGACCTCGCGGCCAAGGAGCGAGCAGAGATCGAGGTGCTCGCCCCCTACCTTCCCGAGCAGCTCGACGAGTCGGCCGTGCAGGCCCTCGTGCGTGAAGCCATCACCTCCACCGGCGCCAGCTCCCCGCGCGACATGGGTCGCGTCATGGGCGCGCTCATGCCCCGTGTCAAGGGTCGCGCCGACGGCGCGGTCGTGCGTCGCCTCGTCAACGAAGAGCTGGCCAAGTCCGTCCCGGCGGAGTAGCTTCCCCCGATGCTGGCACGACGCGGAAGCCAGATCCTGGCGTTCACCAGGCGCGACGCCGTGCGCCTGGGGTTCCTCTCCGCCCTCCTGGTCGCCGGGCTCACCCTCATCCTCGCCTTCGGCCACCTGCGTGCGATGAGCGGGGCGCAGGACCTCGTCGCGGTCCTCGGCTGGCTCATCCTCTCGGTCGCCCTCGTCACCACGCTCATGGCCTGGATGTGGCGTTTCCGGTCACGTCTGTGGCACCGCAACAATGCCATGCTGCTGGTGGGCCTGGCCCTGCTGTCGGCCACGGCGCTGCTGGTGATCACCGGCGAGGGCACGGTGGCTCCGTACGTGGTGCCCACCTTCGCGGCGGCCCTGCTCCTGTCGGTGCTGCTCGACTCCGGCGTGGCCAGCGTGGTCACGGCCATGGTCGCGATCGTGGCCGGGGTCATCAGCGGCTCCATGGAGCTGGCTGCCTATACCTTCCTCGGCGGACTGGCCGGGACCATCGTCATCGGGCGCGGCGAGCGCCTCAGTCAGTTCGTGCAGGCGGCCGCCGGCATCACCGTCGTGAACGCGACCGTGGTGGTCGCATTCACCATCATCGGCGGCAGCGGCGACCTGGAGGTCTTCCTGCAGCTGCTCGCAGCCTCGGCCGTCTCTGCCTTCGGCGCGGCCATCCTCGCGGCCGGCACCTTCGCCGTGCTGGGCAGCGTCTTCGGCATCACCACCTCCTATCAGCTGCTGGAGCTGGCCAATCCAACGCAGCCGCTGCTCCGGCGCCTGTTGCTCGAGGCGCCGGGCACCTACCACCACTCGCTGATGGTGGGCAACCTGGCCGAGCAGGCCGCCGAGGCCATCGGGGCCGATGTGCTGGTGGCGCGTGTGGCGGCCTATTACCACGATATCGGCAAGCTCTACGACCCCATGCTCTTCATCGAGAACCAGGCCGGCGGGGACAACGTCCACGACCAGCTCACGCCGGAGGAGTCGGCGGCCATGATCGTGGGTCACGTGGCGCGCGGCATCGACATCGCCTACCAGTACAAGCTGCCCAAGGCCCTCATCGGGTTCATCCCGCAGCACCACGGCACGGCCATGATGGGCTACTTCTACGCCAAGGCTCGCGAGAACGCGGCGGCGGAAGCCGGGGCGCCGCTGGACAGCGCCGCCGGCCGGGAGGCAGCGGACAAGGTGGACCCACGGCGCTTCCGCCACGCTGGGCCCAAGCCGCAGTCACGCGAGGCCGCCATCCTCATGCTCGCGGACAGCGTGGAAGCGTCGGTGCGCTCGCTCTCCAGCCACGATGAGCCGGCCATCCGAGCCATGGTCAGCCAGATCATCAACGACCGCCTCATCGACGGCCAGTTCGATGAATGTGACCTGACCCTGCGTGACCTCGACCGCATTCGCGAGTCATTCATCGAGCAACTCCAGGCCATGTACCACCGTCGCATCGCCTATCCCGCGAACAAGATCGTGGAACTCGAATCACGCCGTGCGACCGAGCGCATGGGGGCGTGAGGGCATCGCCCGCGACGCCGGCTGGGGTCCAGGTGGAGGTGCGTGTCCGACCAGGGGTGCCCCGACTCCTGACCGAGGAGGAGTGCCGGCTGGTGCTGGCCGATGCGCTCGCAGCCGGTGGGGCGCCGACGCCGGCGACCGTGTCGCTGACCCTCAGCGACGACGCCGAGCTGGCGGCGCTGAACACCGAGCACATGGGCGTGGAGGGGCCGACGGATGTGCTCAGTTTCCCGCTCTTGCCGCCAGCGGCCTACCCGCCCCATCCCGGCCAGGATCCGGCCGTGCGCACCGAGCCGGCCGCCTTCCCGCTCCCGCCCGATGAGCCGACACACCTGGGCGACATCATCGTCTCGCTCGAGCGCGCCACGGCCCAGGCTGACGGTGGTGCCGGCGGCCAGACCGGCGATATCCGTTGGGCCCCGGCCGACGAGCTGCGCCTGCTCATCACCCACGGCGGGCTGCACCTGTGTGGGTGGGATCACGCCCAGCCCGAGGAAGAGGCCGCGATGCGGGGGCTTGAGCGACGACTGCTGGGGCTGGCAGCGAAGGGGTAGACGGGCCTACGCGGCCAGCCTGCGCATCTTCCACTAGCGACACCTGTACCATCGGGCCGGAGGCCGCGCCCGCTTGATCCTGGGTGGCGGCCCGTCGCCATGCCCGCGGAGTCGATGGAGCGCTGTGAAGAAGGTCGTGGTGGGCCTGGGCAACCCGGGCTCGCGCTATGAGAACACCCGCCACAACATCGGCTGGATGGTGCTCGACCGGCTGGCCCAGCGGCACGGTGCGGCCGGGCGAGCCAGGGAGCGAGACGCAGCCGCCACCGCGCGTGGTCGGCTCGACGACGACGAGCTGCTCCTGGTCAAGCCGCTGACCTACATGAATGACAGCGGGCAGGCCGTGCGCAAGGTGCTGGCGCGTGAGCGCGCGCCCATGGGCGCGATGCTGGTGGTGGTGGATGACATGGACCTGCCCTTCGGGCGCTTGCGCCTCAAGGCTCGAGGCAGCGCCGGTGGCCACAATGGCCTGCGCTCGATCATCGGGGAGATGGGCACGGAGACCTTCGCGCGGCTGCGGGTGGGGATCGGGGCGCCGAAGGGCGGTGCGATCGCCCACGTCCTCGGTGACTTCGAGCATGCCGAACAGGCGCATCTCGACCTTATCCTCGACGCGGCCGCTGACGCGGTGGAGTCGTGGGCTCGCCGAGGCCCTGAAGCGGCAGCCAATCGCTGGAACGGCTGGAAGCCACCGCTCGAGGCCGGGCGAGAAGGCGAGGACGTCACGCCCACCGCGGAACGAGCAGCGCCTGCTGCCGGTACCGACGAAACGACACCCGACGCCGACGGTGTCGTGCGCACGCGGACCGGCTGGCGGCGGCTGTTGCCAGGCGCCCGCGGCCATGGCGGAGGTGGACCGCATTGACGTCGACCGGTCGGCGTTCACACCCGCGACGCAGCAGCGGAGCGACCGACGCGTCCCGCACCTCGCGGCACCGTCTGCCGGACCTGGAGCCGCTGACCGAGCTGCTGGCCAGGGGCGGTGAGGTAGAGGCCCTCGCCGCACGTTTCGCCGGGGGCGCGGGCGGACGGGTCGGACGCGACCTGCGCCACGTCTCCTTCGCCGCGGTGCCCCACGGTGCCAAGACCTACCTGGCGGCGGCAGTGGTCCGCGCCAGCGGCGAACGCCTCGTCTGGATCGCACGCGATGCCGAGATCGCGGACCGCGTGGCCGAGGAGCTGGGCTCGTGGCTGGGCGACCCCGGGGAAGTGGTTACGCTCGAGCCACGGACGGCCCTGGCCTACGAGCGCTCGGAGCTTGTGCGAGACGAGTCGGCTGCGCGCGTCGCGGCCCTCGCAGCCTGGCATCGCGAGGACGGACCGGCACGGATCCTGGTCGCCAGCCTGCAGGCGCTCTTCCAGCACACGCTCGGACCGGATGACATCCCGAGCGCGCCGGTACGCCTGCGCCCCGGCCAGCGAGGGGGCCCGGAACAGGTCGTGCGCCACCTCGTGGAGCTGGGCTACGAGCACGTTCCCGAGGTCGGCGGCAGGGGCGAGTTCGCGCGCCGCGGCGGCATCGTCGACGTCTTCCCGGCGGGTCGGCCGCTGCCTGTGCGCATCGAATGGTTCGGTGACGAGGTCGATTCGCTGCGCAGCTTCGACCCGGCCGACCAGCGCGGCACCGGGGGGACCGATGGGGTCGAACTGTTGCCGGCCTCCGAGTTTCCCCTCGTTCCCGGCATCGGCGAGCTGCTGGCCAGTCGCCTGGGGCGTTCGGTGGCTCGCCTTCCGGAGGGCCTTCAGGCCGACCTGGCCCGCTTCGAGGACGGTGTCCTCGGCGACGCCG
>Ga0210085_1001220_pt1 | contig 10336 bp, 7 predicted proteins | sample China_Galinas_PW_5_FD_184866 | JGI IMG/M metagenome (GOLD analysis project Ga0210085, IMG submission 184866) | Wetland microbial communities from San Francisco Bay, California, USA, that impact long-term carbon sequestration - China_Galinas_PWC_D1... | ecosystem: Environmental > Aquatic > Marine... | reverse complement strand
GATGCGGCCGTCGCGGATTCCGACGTCGCCGGGATGGGGGTCCGCTCCGGTGCCGTCCACGATGGTGCCGTGCTCGATGACGACGTCGTAGGGAGCCGTGCGGTCGCAGCTCGCTGCGACCAGGGTGACGAGAAGGAGGGCGGGAACGCGGGCGCGCTTGGTCATGCTCGGCCATCCGGTCTGTTGGGGAGACAGACCGGAAAAGTGCGACGTGTGTCGTGCCTGGGAAAGAAGAGGGAGGGCGGCCGAGGCCGCCCTCCCCAGTATGGTGTGTCCGGCCGGGTCGCTTGCTACAGTCCTCCTCCTCCCGGCGCCCGGTTGGGGGGCGTCGGCCGCGCCGGCAGGTGCTTTGGATGCTCCTGGATGAGCTTCAGGATCTCCTGCACACCGCGCTCGAGCTGCGGATCACGCCCCTCGATGACGGACTTCGGATCGTTCTGCACTTCGATGTCCGGGTCTACGCCGTGGCCCTCGATGATCCACTTGCCGTCGACACTGGTGAAGCCGAACTCCGGCACGTTCACCTGTCCGCCGTCGATGAGTGGACCGTGGCTCGTGATGCCGGTGACCCCGCCCCAGGAGCGCATGCCGATGAGGGGGCCGAGACCCGCTTGCTTGAACATGGCGGGGAAGATGTCGCCGTCGGATGCCGACGTTTCGTTCAGAAGCCCTACCAGAGACCCGTAGAAGACGGGTCCCCGCGGATAGGTCGACGGGAAGTCGTTGTTGCGCGAGTAGCCGCTGGCCAGGAGCTGCCGGCTGAGCCTCTCGATGAGCATGGACGAGACGTTGCCGCCGCCGTTGCCACGCACGTCGATGATGAGGCCTTCCTTCCGCACCTGCGGATAGAACCACTTGATGAACTCGGACAGGCCGTCGGCGCCCATGTCCGGAACGTGCAGGTAGCCCACGCGTCCATGGGTCATGGAGTCCACGCGCTCTCGGTTCCGGTCGACCCACGCCTCGTAGACGAGCTTCGTCTCGCTGGTGATGGGCTGGTAGGTCACCTCACGGGCGCCGTCCGTGGTAGGCCGGCCGTTCAGCGTCAGCGTCACCGGGTGCCCCGACTTGTAGCGGAGCAGCTCGTAGGGGTTCATGGGGGCCTTGAGGTCCGTGCCGTCGATGGCCATCACGTAGTCGCCCACGTGGGCGTCCACGCCGATCTGCGTCAGCGGTGAGCGGTACGTCGGCTCCGCGTTGTCCCCCGCGAAGATCTTCGAGATGCGATAGCGGCCCGAGGCCCGGTCCAGCTGGAAGCGTGCGCCGGGCAGCGCGACGTCCGGGCGTCTGGGAATATCGTAGTCGCCCCCGGAGATGTAGGTGTGTGAGTTGCTGAGCTCGGCGATCATCTCGTTGAGGATGTAGTCGAGATCCGAGCGGTGACCCACGTATTTGAGCAGAGGCTGGTAGCGGTCGCGGATGGCAGTCCAGTCGTACCCGTTCATGTTGGGCACGTAGAAGTAGTCCCGGAAGCGGCGCCACACCTCGTCGAAGATCTCGTTCCACTCCTGCCTCGGCACGATGTCGGCCTGGAGCCCCGCGGTGGAGACGCTCTTCGCGGCGGAGCCCGCTCCAGGCTTCGCGTCCATGAGCTTCCACTGTCCTCCCTGCCGGACCAACAGCTTGGCGCCGTCCGCCGAGAGCGTGTACCCACCTGCACCCTCGGCGAGGGTCGACGCCTTTCGGTCGGCGAGGTTGAAGATCATCAGATCGGGTTCCGTCGCGGGTGCACGCCCGTACACGAAGGGCGTGCCCTTCACGTAGATCAGGTTGCCTTTGACGGCTGTGAGCCCCGCGTAGTCGTCGGCGCTCACCGGGATCCGTGCGACGCGCTGGGCGAGCCCGTCGAAGTCGATCACGACGTTAGGGGGGCCGGAAGAGCCGCCCGGGGCCTTCTCACCCCCGGCAGCCTTCGCGGGCGGGCCAGACCCGGGGGACGTGGAGTCGATCTTCGCCTCGTCGCTCCGGGGCGGGAACGGCGCGGGGACGTCCTTGCGCAGCGCCAGCGCGAAGATGCCCGTGGTGCGGTCCGTCGCGTAGTCCCACTCGGCGGAGCTGACCTGGGGCGCATACTCCCGGTCGCTAAGGAAGTACAGGTACTTGCCCTCCGTGCCGAAGACCGGCTCGGTGGCGTTGTGCATGACGCTGGTCACGGCGTGCAGCCTGCCGTCCTCGACGCCCCAGACGTAGATGGAGCGGAAGCCGCTGGCGTGGCTCAGGCTGAACGTCAGCCACCGGGAGTCCGGAGACCACGTCTGGTCCGCCATGTTGCCCGTGGAGTCCCTGGCCACCTTGGTGAGCTTCTTGTTGGCCACTTCCAGCATCCAGAGCTGGCCGGACTTGTCGGCGAATGCCAGGCGCTTGCCGTCGGGCGACCACGACGGCGGGAACTTCATCTGATCGCCGTTGGTGGTGAGGCGCTGGGGCTTGCCGCTGCCGTCCTGGTCGATGAGGTACAGCTCCTCCTCGCCGCTCATGTCGGAGATGAACGCGATCTTCCGTCCGTCGGGAGACCAGCGGGCGCCCTTGTCGTGGGCGTTGGAGCTGTGGGTGAGATTGCGCGTCGGACCGTACTCCTCCGGCACCGTGAAGATGTCTCCGCGGGCGGTGAAGAGCGCCCGGTGACCGTCGGGGGAGAGGGCCACGTCTTCGATGTCGTTGGCCACCGACTTGTGCACGGGCCGGGCGGCGAGCTGGTCGTCGGGAACGTAGATGTCGAGCTTGCGGTCGGCGTTGGTCTTCGTGTCGAGCACGTGCAGCTCCCCGCCGAGCTCGTAGACGATGGCGCCGGTCTCGTCGGCGCTGGGCCAGCGCACGTCCCAGGTGTTCTCGTGCGTGAGCTGGACGAGATCGGTGCCGTCCGGCTTCACCGAGTAGAGGTTGAGCTTGTTGTCGCGGTCCGAGTCGAAGTAGATGCGATCCCCGATCCACATGGGGTCGCGGTCGGTGCGCACGTTGTTGGTGATGTTCTTCGCGTCGTGCGTGGCGAGATCGAAGACCCAGAGGTCCTCGGCCCAACCGCCCTGGTACCGCTTCCAGGCGCGGAAGTCGCGGAACAGGGGCGAGTACACCACCTGCTTGCCGTCGGGGGAGAGGTCGCCGGCACCGGACTGCGGCATGGGGAAGGCCACGGGCAGACCGCCTTCCACCGGCACGCTGTAGAGGCGGTTGTCACCGAGATCCCACCCGTCGCGGAGAGACCGGAAGACCACAGCCTTGCCGTCGGGAGTCCAGCCGTAGACCTGGTTGTCGTATCCCCACCGGGGCGGCAACGGCCCCTCGGCGGGATAGAACGTGAGTTGCTTCGGCACGCCCCCGGTCGCCGGAATCACGTAGACCTGCTCGTCCCCGTCGTACTGACCGGTGAAGGCGATCCACTTGCCGTCGGGGGAGTACTTGGCGAACAGCTCCAGCCCGGGGTGAGCCGTGAGGCGGACCGCCGTACCGCCGTTGGACGGCGCCGTCCACAGGTCTCCCGCGTACGTGAAGACCACGTGGTCGCCATGGATGTCGGGGAATCGGAGGAGCTTGGTCTGAGCCGCGGCCGGCGCGGCGAGGGCAAAGAGGAGGAGGGTCGCCAGACGGAGCGTCCGACCCACTCGGCGCCCTGGGGAATACGTCATGATCTTCTCCTTCGGGAGCGCACCGCATTCGTTCTCGTGAGTCGCGCCGCTTCCGGCGTTCCGCCGGCGCTTGGGCGCGACCCGGGATGCAAGCCTCCAACGATGACGCGTCGGAAGCCAGGAGTGAAGGCCACCGAGACGAGCCCCTCCGGGAGGTTGTCCCGGAGGGGCTCACGGTGAAGGGCCCGGATGGCGACGGACGGAATGCGCGATCGTCTTCAGCTTCCCGGTTTCACCGAGACGGAAGACAGGTCCAGGCTGTTCTGTACCGTCAGGTGGAGAACGTCACCGGGGTTCACGATCAGGGTCGGGGACAGGTAGTCGTCGGCCCCGCCGATGGGAAGGACCAGGATCTGGACCTGGGCTCCGGGGGTCGTGGCCAACGAGGGGAGCACGAGGTGCCCCTCCCCCGGTCCGGACACCGTGCCCAGGGGGAACGGCTCTCCGTCGCGGACCATGTAGACGTGGACGTCCATCCAGTTGTTGTTCTCCACGTTCACGACAGGCTGCCTGTTCGGCGGGCCCACGACGGAGTCCGGACCCTGCACGGGCGAGGTGGTCATGGCCCACCCGGAGGCCGGCGTGAGGAAGGCGAAAGCAGCCAGCGACAGGGCCGCGCGAAGTGCTAACCGGGCGAAGCCGGCGGGAGTTCGTAGAGTCGTCATTGTCGTGCCTCCATCAGAGATGCACCCGGAAGCACCTCACCGCCGGAGCCGGTCGGCTCCGGGCGGAGGCCTCCGGGGGACGGCCGGCACCGGTCCGTCCGGATAATACGTTTAGCACATGACGTGCCGTCGTTACAAATCATGTTGTGGCAGTGATTTAGAGTTGTAGCGTGCGTCCGCAGACGGGCGCGTGGTGGCGGATATCAGCCAGGTCTGGTGGGGATGCATCAGGCGGAGGAGGAACCCGGCAGGTGTTCCGTCGGTGCTCGGGCCGCGGACCCTCCGCGTCAGTCGCTCCCCCCGAGACCTTTGACCGCTTCGTACGCCTGGGGTCGGAGGTCCAGGAGCCACCGGCTGTACACGTCCCGGGTGAGGGTGCCGTTTCCGTACTCCAGACACAGCCGGTAGTCGAGCACCCCGAGGGCCTCCGTCGTCGGCGCGTCCCTCACGATGGCATCCAACGCGCGGGAGTCGGCGGTGGACTGAGCGGTGAGCAGCTGAACCAGGTCGGGGATTGCCGCTGCGACGCCGACTCCCTCCTGGCTGTCGAGCCAGCCCGCGGGGGGCTTCGTGCACACCACCGGGGCGCCATCGGGCCGGCTCAACGTGATCGTGGAGCCGGCCTCCGTGCCGGCGCCGGCGGTGGCACAGCCGGCGGACAGCAGCCAGAAGAGCGTGAGTGTGGGTCGCATGCTCATTGGAATCGCCTCGCGGCGCCCGGGCCCTGGGGGCGCACGGGAAGATGTACACGGACCGGGTCGCGGATGCTCCACGGCGGCCGTGTTCGCCGTGGGCACCGAGGAACCCGAGGTGCCCCAGCGGGGTTGGGGCACCGCCGTGAGCTCATGTTGCCGCCGAGCCGGTGCGCGGGAGTGGGGCGCACGCGTGGCGGAGCACCTCCCACATCCTTAGACTGCGCGATGCCAATGAAGCCTCTGATGGATTCAGCGGCGGAGCGCGCGCTCCGCTATCTCTCGGCGGTCCGCACCCGGCCCGTCGCCCCCGATCCGGACGCGGTCGAGCGTCTCAGCGAGCTCGACGAAGACCTCCCCGAGGGACCCACCGATCCCGAGCGGGTGATCGAGCTGCTGGACGAGCGCTGTTCCGCCGCCACCATGGGCATGGCCGGACCGCGCTTCTTCGGGTTCGTCATCGGCGGATCGCTTCCCGTGACGCTCGCCGCCAACTGGCTTGCCGGCGCGTGGGACCAGAACACCGCGCTGTACAAGGTCACGCCCGCGACGGCCCACCTCGAGCAGCTGGCGCTGAGCTGGCTCCTGGACCTCGTCGGACTGCCGCCGGAGTCGGAGGGCGCGTTCGTCACCGGAGCCTCGGTGGCAAACCTGTGCGCCCTCGCCGCTGCCCGGCACGGGGTGTACCAGCGGGCGGGTTGGGACGTGGACGGCGACGGTCTCGTGGGCGCGCCACCCCTCACCGTCATCGTCGGGGGAGAGGGACACCCGTCGGTCTTCAAGGCGCTGGGACTCCTCGGCCTGGGGCGGCGCCGCGTGCACCGGGTTCCGGTGGACGGGGAGGGCCGCATGCGCGCGGATCTCCTTCCGGAGATCACCGGGCCGACCATCGTGTGCGCCCAGGCGGGCAACGTGAACACCGGTGCGTTCGATCGCGTCGGGGAGATCTGCCGCCGGGCGCACGATGCCGGAGCCTGGGTCCACGTGGATGCCGCGTTCGGACTGTGGGCCGCCGCGACGCCGCGTCACGCGCACCTCACCCACGGCATCGCAGAAGCCGACTCGTGGGCCACGGACGCGCACAAGTGGCTGAACGTCCCGTACGACAGCGGGATCGCCTTCGTGCGCCATGGCGGCGCCTTGCGCGCCGCCATGGCGATAACCGCCGAGTACCTGCCGACGGAAACCGAGCGTCGAAACCCCGCCGACTACACGCCGGAGCTGTCGCGGCGCGCGCGGGGTGTGGAGGTCTGGGCCGCCCTGAAGGCACTGGGTCGCCAGGGCGTCGGCGATCTCGTGGAGCGGACGTGCCGACACGCGCGGACGTTCGCCGACGGCCTCTCGCAGGCGGGATACGAGATCTTGAACGAGGTCGTGCTCAACCAGGTTCTGGTGTCGTTCGGCGACTCCGACACCACCGAGCGGGTGATTGCCGACGTCCAGTCGGACGGCACGTGCTGGTGTGGGGGCACGATATGGCAGGAGAGGACCGCCATGCGCATCAGCGTGTCGTCCTGGGCAACCACCGACGAGGATGTGAGAATGAGCCTGGACGCGATCCTGAGGTGCGCCGCACGTCACAGTCCGACGTCCTGAGGTCGCCGATCATGCATGATCCGCGGCAGGCCTATACCGATGCCGAGCGCGATCACGCGGAGGCCCGCGACCGGGTGCATCGCGCCTCCCTGACGGTCTCGACGCTGCGTCTCCTGACCTTCCTCGCCGCGGCGGCGGCGCTGGTGATGTGGGACGTTCTCCCTGGTCCCTCCGCAACCGCCGCGCTCTTCGCCGCGCTGGGGCTGGGAGTCGTCTTCGTCGGGCTGGTGGTCCGCCACCGGGCCCTTCGAGCGGAGGAGCGGCGGCAGGAGGTGTACCGTGGGCTGGCGGCGGAGGGGCTCCTCCGCCTGGACCGCCGCTGGTCGGATCTGGCTGCCGCGCTCCCGGAGGTGGAGGCCCGCCGCTGGGACCCACCGGACGACCACGCGTACGCCGCGGACCTGGACGTCTTCGGTGAGGCGTCCCTGGCACGGCTGGTCGGTCCCGTGACCTCCGCGTCGGGCCGACGCACGCTGCGCGAATGGCTCCTCGGACCGGCGCCGCCCGACGTGGTGACCGCTCGCCAGCACGCGGTCCGCGAGCTGACGCCGGCGTTGGATTTCCGTGGCGAGCTGGCGGCCCGGGGCCGGATGGCACCGCCCTCCGAGCGAGAGGCCCTGGAGGCATTGCTCGCGTGGGCGGAGGGCGAGCCCGAGCTCCTGGAGCGGCGCTGGAACGCCGTGTGGGCCTGGGTTCTGCCCCTGGTGACCATCGTGCTGGCGGTTCTGGAGCTGCCCCGCCATGGGGTGCCCCTGTGGGTGATCTCGCTGGCTCTTCAACTGTGGTTCCTGGCACGGCTTCGGGGCCGCATCGTGCAGGGATTCGTCGTGGTGGAGGAGGGCGCCCCGTCGCTCCAGGCCGCGGGGCCCCAACTCCGCCTTCTGGAGGAGGCGAACTGGAGATCCCCCCTGCTCCGGGAGTTGAGGGAGAGGCTGGCCACGAGGGGCGAGCCGGCCCACCGCACGCTGGCGCGCCTCACGCGCCTGACCGATTTCGTGGCCAGCCGCCGGGGCATGATGTACGCCATTCTGCTGCCCGTGCTCCTCCTGGACGTCCATGTGGGCTTCGCGCTGGATCGTTGGCGGGCTCGATGGGGACACGACATCCGGAGGTGGATCGAGGCGCTGGGAGAGATGGAAGCTCTCTCGTCGTTGGCGACCCTGGCTTACGACAACCCGGAATGGGGGATGCCGGAGTGGGAGGCCCCGGAGACGGCGGAGCGTCCCGGGTCCGGGGTCCTCCGTGCCCGAGCGCTGGGACACCCCCTTCTTCTTCCGGGCAGCTGCGTCCGCAACGATGTCGAGGTGGGACCTCCCGGGACGTTCCTCTTCGTCACCGGCTCCAACATGTCGGGCAAGAGCACCCTCCTGCGGGCCGTCGGCGCCAACGTCGTGCTCGCCGCCGCCGGGGCGCCGGCCTGCGCCGCGTCCCTGAATCTCCCGCCGGTGAGGCTCTGGACCAGCATGCGCGTGGACGACTCCGTCACGGACGGGATCTCGCGTTTCATGGCGGAGCTTCTGCGGGTGCGTTCGGTGGTGGAGGCGGCGCGGGGTCACCGGCGCGGAGAGCCGCCCGTCCTCTACCTCCTCGACGAGATGCTCCAGGGGACCAACACGGCAGAGCGGCGTGTGGCCGCCCGCGCGGTGCTTCGTCACCTCCTGGCGGAGGGAGCCATCGGTGGAGTGACCTCACACGATCTCACTCTGGCGGACGCCCCGGACCTCGAATCCGTGAGGCGCGCGTATCACTTCCGTGAGCGCGTAGAGGCCGGGGAGCAGGGTACGGAGCTGTACTTCGACTACCTTCTGCGTCCCGGCGTGGCCACCACGCGCAACGCGCTCCGCCTGCTGGAGGCGGTGGGGCTGGACATCGGTGAGGAACAAGCGGAGGAGGGGACATGAACGGCGAGTGGGTGACACTCGAGGTCGACGACGGGTCGGAGATGCGGGCGTGGGCGGAGCGACCCGAGAGAGAGGGCTCCCGCGCCGGGATCCTCGTCCTCCAGGACGCCTTTGGCGTGGGTGCGCACATCCGCGACGTCGCCGGCCGCTTTGCCGAGGCCGGGTACACGACGCTGGCTCCGGAGCTCTTCCACCGGACGGCATCGGGCTTCGAAGGCACCCGGGACCAGCTCCAGGAGGCCCTGGGTCACATTCGCGCCCTGACGGTGGAGGGGCAGGCCGCAGACCTGCGGGCCGCCCACGCGTGGCTGGCCGGCCAGCCGCCCGTGGACGCCGAGCGTACGGCGGCGGTGGGCTATTGCATGGGCGGACGTGCGGCCTTCCTGGCCAACGCGGTGACGCCGTTGGCGGCGTCCATCTCGTACTACGGCGGGGGAATCGCCGAGGGGTTGTCGGACAGGGCCCACGACCTGTCGGGTCCCCAATTGCTCTTCTGGGCCGGGCAGGACGCGCGTATCCTGCCGGAGCACGTGCGTGCGGTCGAGGACGCTCTGCGTGCCGCCGGAAAGCGATACGCGAGCGTGGTCTTCTCCCAGGCGGAGCACTCGTTCTTCAACGAGCCCATGGGCCGCTACGATGCCGACGCCGCGCGCCAGTCGTGGGCGTTGACGCGGGAGTTCCTGCGGAGCTACGTGCTGGAAAGGTGATCGCAAGGAGAGCACCTCGCGTCGGCTGACATCCCGACTCGGTTACGCTTCCGCCGGCGCCTTCAGTACCGCTTGAACGGTCCGGTCACCTCGACCTTCACGGGGACGCCGGCGACGCGCCCCGGGATTCCGTCGCGGGCCGCCGCGTCGCTCAGGTAGACGAGCAGGCAGGGAGCACCGCCCGATTCCCCGATGGCGGTACCGCTCACGCCCGGCTTGCCCAGCACCTTTCGGTTCAGCTCGGACAAGGCGCTCTTCACGTCTCGGCTCACAGGCCCTCTCCGTCGACGGTGACCCCGAAGCGCTCGAGCACCAGGTCGATGGGGTTGGCGATGGTGTTCAGGTTGCTCCCGGCGAACAAGAGTCCGACGGGCCGGCGGTCACCCAGGAGCACGCCCTTGGTCACCACCAGGGATCCCGAGTCCCCGGGGTTGCTGAAGGACCCGTCGGAGATGACGATCTGGTCCACGAAGCGCGCGGTGGTGCCCCGGTAACCCACGTCGATGGTGGCGTGGATCCCCGTCACCCGGCCCACCGTCTGCCCGGTCGTGCGGCCGTACTTCTGCACGGTCATGCCCAACTCGACGTCGGCGGTGCGCCGACGGGGCGTACCATATCCGCCGTCGGGCGTGCTGTCGCCCAGGTCGTCGGCGGTGGTGAGCGCGAGCGCGGCGTCGATGCGGTTCTCGGGGCAGATCAGCTGACACATCCGAATGGGTTCGAACGCGGCGAGCGTGCCCACCTGGTCGTCGGGATCGTGGCCCCCGTCGGCTACGCCGGGCTGGAGGAGATGGTCGCCCTCTCGGCCCTGGTTGACCGCCGCGAAGACGTGGTTGTTGCTCAGGGCGTAAACGTGCTCACCGTCGGTGACCCGCGCGCCGATGGTACCGGCGGTGACCGAGGTATGGCCTGCGCTCACACCGATGGGCACGGGCCGGGGGAAGCTCCGCTTGGGGTCCACCGGTTCGTCCGCGCCGTACGCCACAATGGGCCCGGTGACCTCGGAGACCACGGGAACGCCGGCCACGGACGCGGGCAGCGCCGCAGCTCCAGCGGCGGTGAGGTAGACCTTCACCACCGGCTTCCCCGTGGCGTCCATGCCCACGGCGGTACCGACCACGCCGTCGAGGTCGATCCAGCGAGCGGTGACCT
>Ga0210085_1001219_pt1 | contig 10361 bp, 9 predicted proteins | sample China_Galinas_PW_5_FD_184866 | JGI IMG/M metagenome (GOLD analysis project Ga0210085, IMG submission 184866) | Wetland microbial communities from San Francisco Bay, California, USA, that impact long-term carbon sequestration - China_Galinas_PWC_D1... | ecosystem: Environmental > Aquatic > Marine... | reverse complement strand
ACAAGATCAAGGCACTGCAAAATGCCGGAGTAAAAGTAGCTGAGCATCCAGAGCAGATACCTGAACTGCTTTGACAGTCATGATTAAACCAAAAAGGCTGCCATCTGGCAGCCTTTTTTTCTTTCTGAATTGCAGGTGCTACATGTGTTCTTCCATGTAGGCGACTGCATCGCCTACCGTGGTGATCTTCTGGGCATCCTCGTCGGAAATCTCTCCCCCAAATTCATCCTCGAATTCCATGATCAGCTCGACCAAATCAAGAGAATCTGCCTCCAGATCCTCCCGGAAGCGAGCATCTTTGGTGACTTTTCCCGGATCGACAGCTAACAGATCCACAATGATGTTCTTCACCTGCTCGAAAGTATCAGCCATGATGATTCCTCCTCATCTCCAAATGCGCATTATCCGTGCTATCTTAATAAACGTAAAACGAGCTCGAAGGTTTCGCACCTTAATTGAAAGTATTGTAACCTCACGGTGTACCTTGTCAAGGTTAGCATCTGGAAGGGGAGGTTGTTGACACGCTGTGCCCAGACTGTTACTATACCAAAACACAAGGATACCTTATGGCGAAGAAGGATTCCACTACCAGCAGCCGAAAGGATGACCACATTCGGATCAATCTGCATGAGCAGGTTCAATCTGGAAGGAACACTGACCTGGATCATTATCGATTTGCACATCAAGCTTTACCAGAGCTGGATCTGGATGATATCCTCCTGGAATTTTCCCTCTTTGGCAAAAAAGTAGCCGCTCCCCTTTTCATCTCTTCCATGACTGGCGGTACTAAACAGGCGAGTGTGATCAATCACAACCTGGCTGCAGCAGCTCAAAAGGCAGGAATACCGCTGGGTATCGGTTCCCAGCGAGCAGCTCTGGAAGACCCTGATCTGGCAAATACCTTCCAGGTCCGAAAGATTGCCCCGGATATCCTTTTATTTGCCAATCTCGGTGCAGTCCAGCTGAACTACGGAATGACAGCTGCTGACTGCCAGCAAGCTGTGGATATGATCGAAGCCGATGCCCTGATCCTCCATCTCAATGCCCTCCAGGAAGCAGTGATGCCAGAAGGAAATACCCGCTTCGCAGGCTTGCTGGCCAAGATTGAGGCTGTCTGCAGTTCCCTGCAGGTTCCTGTGATAGCCAAGGAAGTCGGCTGGGGGATCTCAAGCCAGGCTGCCCGACAGCTGCTCAATGCCGGGGTCGCTGCTATCGATGTGGCAGGCGCAGGTGGTACTTCCTGGACAGAAGTAGAGATGCACCGGGCCGAGAACGATCTACAGCGCCAGGTGGCATCAGCCTTCATCGATTGGGGAATCCCCACAGCAGAAAGCATTCAAATCGTCCGCCAAGCCGCTCCAGAGCTGCCAATATTGGCCTCAGGAGGGATTCGCACTGGGGTGGACATCGCTAAATCCATTGCCCTCGGTGCGACCATGGGGGGGATGGCAGGACCTTTCCTGAAAGCGGCTTCCCAGTCCTCGGAGGCTGTCAGCCAGGTCATCCAGCGGGTGACCCGGGAAATCCAAATCAGCATGTTCGCTGCCGGTGCCGCAGACTTGAATGTCCTGAGAGAGATCCAGCTCCTGAAAGACTGATTCCATGACAGATTCTCAAGACTTATCTTCTTTTTCAAAAATAGTCTATCCCGCCTTGCGGGAAGAGCTTCATCAGGTCATCAACCAGGCGGGAGATCACAGCACCCCTGACCTGCTGGAGATGATCACCTATCAACTGGGTTGGACAGGAGAAGATGCCGGCCCCAAAGCAGAGGGCAAACAGCTGCGGGCAGTGGTGACTCTATTGGCCTGTGAGGCCGCCGGCGGTGATTGGCAGATTGCTCTGCCGGCAGCGGCGGCAGTCGAGCTGCTGCATAATTTTTCATTGATCCATGATGACATCGAGGACCTAGGTGAGACCCGCCGGGGACGTCCCAGCGTTTGGAAGATCTGGGGAAAAGCCCAAGCAATCAACACCGGCGACGCCATGTTCGCCCTTGCTAATATCTCCATTTTAAATCTGGCAGATAGCGTCTCGACCAAAGCGGCCCTGCAGGCGGGAGCGCTCTTTCACGCTACTTGTTTGCACCTTACCCAGGGCCAGCATCTCGACATCTCCTTCGAGGACAGGGAAGAAGTCGATTTGGATACCTACTGGAAGATGGTAGGAGGAAAAACAGCTGCTCTGTTGGCGTTCTGCTTGCAAGCAGGCGCCCTGACAGCTGGTGCGGATCTTGAGATCCAGGCTCACTACCGGGATTTTGGTCAGTATCTCGGGATGGCATTCCAGGTCCAGGATGACATCCTCGGAATCTGGGGAGCGGAAGATCAAACCGGAAAATCTGTCACAGATGACCTGGTCACCCGCAAGAAGACCCTCCCTGTGATCTACGGCCTGGCTCAGAAAAAAACCTTTTATCAGACCTGGACAGCAGGGGATATCACTGTTGAGAAAGCTCTCCAGCTGGCTGAGATCCTCCAGGCCGAAGGCGGTCGTGCCTATGCGCAAAGCGCTGCTGACCGGCTGACCGATCTGGCCCTCGCGGCTCTTCAGAAAGCCCAGCCAGAGGTCGAGGCCGGGGAAATCCTGAATCTATTGGCTCGAAATTTGCTCCAAAGATCCAATTGATCCCTCAAATCTCTCCTCTCATCGGGGATTTTTCGGCCATGAAACCCCCCAGTTGACATTCTCCAGCTTACGCTTTGCATGCCCTGCCCTTCTGGTATAATTGCCCAAGTCGATTGAGAAAAACCAAGAATAAAGAGAAATCTTATGGCCAATGAAACCAAGAGAATTTGCCCAACCTGTGGGACCCGGGTCAAAGAGGATGCCGAGCGCTGCCTGGTTTGCGGCAGCAGCCTGTCAGGCACCAAATCCGATGCCCAGGTAGTCAGCGGGGGACGCATGCCCGAGATCACGATGGGACTGCCAGCGGCCATCGGTTTGGTGGTGGTATTTCTGGCTATCGGCGCTGCCATGGTCTACCTGGCCCTCCGCCAGACCGGCGCGATGACCAACACCACGGTCACACCGACCTTAACCCAAACGCTTACAAGCACTCCGACAACCACTCCGGAACCCCCCACCCTGACCCCATCCCCGATGCCCAGCCTGACGCCGTTCAGTTATATCGTCTCCGCCAATGACTCCTGTCTGGCAATCGCTGCCCGGTTTGAGGTCTCGATCAAATCCATCGTGCTGGCGAATAATATTCCGGCATCTTGCGACACCCTTTTTGAGGGTCAGGAACTGAAAATTCCTCAGCCCACACCCACAGCGACTTTATTCCCGACGGCTACACTGAGTGGCATTGAAGCCACCCAGGCAGCCTGCGAAAAGATCAGCTACGTTGTGGGCGAAGGCGATACCCTTAGCAGCATCTCACTCAACTACAACGTTCCTGAATCAGCCATCAAATCTTACAACGGAATGGTCAGCAACACAGTGTATGAAAGCCTCACCCTGGTCATCCCCCTCTGCGAGCGAGCTGCCACACCCGGACCCTCCCCCACACCGACTCCCCCACCACCGTACCCGGCACCGAATCTTTTGCTGCCGTCAGACGGTGGAGTATTCTCTCTGAGCGACAATCAGGTTACCCTGCAGTGGTCTTCCGTGGGGTTGATCAACGCCAACGAGGCTTACAAAATCACGGTCATGGACCTAACGGAAGGTACTGGACGAAAGCTGGTCGAATACGTGACTGACACCAAATTCATCGTCCCAGGGTCATTTCGGGCCAATGATAACTCACCTCATATCTATCGCTGGTCCATCAGCACTGTACGGCAGGTAGATGTGGATGAGAACGGCAATCCGATCTGGGAGGAAGCCGGAGCTGTTAGTGAAATGCGTGTTTTCACCTGGACCGGCCAGGCCGCGGCGGCACCGACACCTACCCCCTGACAACCACGCAAACGAAAAAGCCCGGATAATTCAATCCGGGCTTTTTTTATTGTCTTAAACCGTAGAGATCCCTATCCTGGATAACTCAGCACCATCGTTAACAACAGATCGAGTGTTTTTATCAGTACATCAACTGATTGATCTCTTCCAGCGATTCCGGGCTGGGTCGGAGCTGTTCCGGTTTTAAGCGATTGAGAGGCGTTTCCGGTAGATTGTAGATATCAAACAGGGATTCCTGTTTGGGGTTGATATAGATCAGCCCGGTGACAAGCTCGTTCTTTTCATTTGCCTGTTCAAGCATCTCCATAGCTTTCGCCCGATCCGTCGGCTCATAATCCTGGCTGAGCTTTTTCAGAATGATGTGAGTGCCGTCATATAAGGGCACTTCTAAGGATTCCCCCTGGGCATACTGCACCTTGATAGCCCGCACCGGAGGCACAAAGGACAGTTCGTGTAAAGCAACCTCGTGGGATTTTCCCCAGGTATAAGAATGAAAGGCATCATCCTGGTTGTTGAAGGTAACGCAGGGGCTGATCACATCAATCACAGCGATTCCCTTATGATGCAACCCCGCCATGATCAGTGATTTTAGCTGTTGGGGATCACCAGAAAAGGAACGGGCCACAAAGGATGCCCTACCGGCAATTGCCTCCCAGACGATATCAATGGGAACATATTGGTTCTGACCCTGTTTCTTCAAGGCCAGGCCTTCTTCAGCCGTAGCTGAAAATTGTCCTTTGGTAAGGCCGTAAACCCCGTTATTGGCCACAATATAGAGCATGGGCAGATTCCGGCGGGTGACATGTTTAAATTGACCCATGCCGATGCTAGCCGTATCACCATCCCCGCTGACACCTACCCCAATCAAAGATGTGTCAGCGAAAAGGGCTCCGGTTGCCAACGAGGGCATCCGCCCGTGCAGCCCGTTGAAGCCGAAAGAGCGCTTCATAAAATAAGTCGGTGCCTTGCTCGAGCAACCGATTCCGCTCAGTTTGACCACACTTTCCGGCGGTATATTGAGTTCATAGCAGGCAGCGATCATTTGTGCGACGATGGCGTTGTGACCGCAGCCCAAGCAGAGGGTAGATGGCCTCCCCTGATAATCGCCCTTTGATAAACCGATTTCGTTCACTTTTCCAGCCATTAATGGTTTTCCTCCTGCATGATCTGCTCGATGATCCATTCCGCGGAAATTGGCAGTCCGTCTATGTGAGTCAGCGAGACCAGATCGGTGGCTTTTTCAGGCAGCTCCAGGGACAGGATTCCGTGCATCTGGCCGTCCCGATTATTGTCAAGGATATAAATCTTGTCATGCTTGCGGATAAAATCCAAAACACCCTCTGCGGGAGGCAGGGCTCGCAGGCGGAGGTAATTCAACTTAACTCCATCCTCCTTGATGTAGTCCAATGCTTCCCTGACCGCAGCATCAGTGGAACCAATGGCAATCAGGGCATTTTTCGCCCCACGTTGTTTGAGGATCACTGGTTCGGGAAGTTCAGGCCGGGAGGAGTTGATTTTATTCTTGATACGGTTCAAATTATTTTCCCAATCCGCTGGACGCTCACTGTAATTAGCAAACTCATCGTGGCCAGTACCGCGGGCGAAATAAGCTGCCGCAGGATGCCGGTTGCCCGGAACTGTGCGGTAGGGAATATAATCCCCATCCAGGTCTCGATACCTCCCCCACTCCTCCTTGATCTTCTCAAGATCCTCTTCCCAGAGGATCTTTCCCCGTTCAATTGGCTGGTCCGGATATTGGAACGGATCGGCCATCCACTGGTTCTTCCCCAGGTCGAGATCGGAAAGCACGAACACAGCTGTCTGATATTTTTCTGCCAGATCCAGTGCTTTCCAGCCAAATTCAAAACACTCTCCGACTGTACCAGGTATCAGCAGGATGTGCTCCGTATCACCCTGTCCAAGACGGTAGGTGGTGTTGATATCCCCCTGGGCCGTCCGGGTCGGAAGGCCGGTGCTGGGACCCACGCGCTGAATGACCCAGACCACAACGGGGATCTCTGCAAAATAAGCCAGGCTGGCATATTCATTCATCAAGCTCAACCCTGGTCCGGAAGTCGCAGTCATCGCCCGCAGCCCGCCCCAGCCGGCTCCCACGACCATACCAATAGCAGCCAGTTCATCCTCTGCCTGGATGATCACGTAGGTGTGCTTTCCCGTATCCGGGTCGACACGGAGCTTGGGCGCGAATTCCAGCATTGTCTCGGGCAGGCTGGTCGCAGGAGTGATCGGGTACCAGGACACAAAATGAACTCCCCCGTAGATACTTCCCAGCGCCCCGGCTGTATTCCCGTCCACCAGAATGGAATCCTTGGTGAGTTCTCTGGGCTCAACTCGCCAGGGCAGATCCAGATCCAGCGTTTCATCTGCCCATTGATATGCCAGCTGGATGACTTTCATGTTAAATTCTACAGGATTTGCCTTGCCCTTAAAATGGAATTCCAGAGCCTCTTTGACGGGCTCCATCTCAATTCCGAGCAAGTTGGTTAGCACCCCAACATAGACCATATTAGCGACAAACTTCCGCAGGTCTTTATGAGGCTTTGCCTCACGGACAATCTTCTTCACCGGGATGGCGACGGAGATCATATCCTCTCTATCAATCTCCCCCTCAATTTGATCATCATATAGGAATAATCCACCCTCCACAAGGTCATCCTGGTCATCGGCAAAGGTGCTTGAGTTCATTGCCACCACGATGTCAGCAAGTCCACGGCGCCCAGCATATCCTGCCTGGCTGACCCTGATCTTATACCAGGTGGGCAGGCCCTGAATATTCGAGGGAAAGATATTCTTTCCCGATACCGGGATGCCCATCTTGAAGATCGCCCGCAACAAAGTCAGATTCGCAGTCTGGCTGCCAGACCCGTTCACAGTACCTATGTTGATTGAGAATTCGTTGACACCACTCAGTCTATGTTGGGTGGGTTTTGGCTCTTCAGTTTTGGTTGCCATTCAATCTCCTGTCTATCATTTTCACTGAAAGGGTTTGCCAAAAACGTCTTTCTGCAGAATGCATCACATCATCATCCGGTCCATCAAATCGAAATGCTCTGTGAGCATCTGTTTCGCTCGGCTTTTATCTCTAGCTGCTGCAACTTCCACAAGTTCCTGATGGTATTTCCAGACCTGCTCCAGATAATCCAGGTCGGTGTAAACATTCAACCCCACAGACTCATAAGCATCCCAGTAAGCCTCCAAAAGGCCAGTCACAAAGACGTTGTTTAATCTCTTGTAAAAAGCCAGGTGCAGCTGGCGGTGCTCATTATGGGGAATTCGAGTGGGTTTTCCTCTGAGTTTTTTCCAGGCACTGTTAACCAGGCTGTGGAGCTCCTCAATATCTTCCTTACGGAGAAGATCGATTGCCTGGGGGAAATAGGCCAGCTCAATGTGCCTGCGCAGGTCCACAAAATCATCAAAAAAGGACCGTTCTTGTTTGATGGCATATCCGAGGGAGGCATCAACTGCCGGAGTAAATGAATAAGGCCGAAGGCGGATCCCCAGGCGGGGCCGCACATCCACCAGCCCCAGGGCCCTGGCAACTTCCAGCTGCTCCCGGAGAGCGGATTTACTGATTCCTAACTCCTCACAGAGCTCTTTGATCGACGGCAGCCGTTCATCCCCACTGTTTGTGCACTGGAGCAGATAGTTGAGGAACTCAGAATTTCCCATGATTTCCTGACCTGATTAATCTGATGAATAGGATTAATCACAATTAATTTTAGCACCCTGAAAATTGACCGTCAAGCACCGGTCTTGATAACTGGATGAATTTCATCTTCAAATATGACAGATGGCAGCCTGAAAACAAACCCAGGCCTAACCTGCTCCAGAATTAATCCGACTTCTTTTTTTTACGCTTCAGGAATTCAGCAGATTCAGGGCAGAGCCGGCCATCAGGGCAGTCCCACTTATCAGGGCATCTTCATCAAAATTAAAATTTGGCTGATGGTGTTTTGCTTCCAGGCCTCGGGCGGGATTAGCCGAACCAATAAATGCATAACAACCCGGTAAGTTCTGCATTAGATAAGCCATATCCTCTGATGCCATGGTACGGTAGTTCTCATCCACTTCCATCGTTGGAAACAGGGCTTGGGCAGTTTGCCGGACGACCCCGGTAACTGCAGGATGATTGATGACCGCCGGAGAAGTATCCTCCAGAATCACCTCAACCTGGCAGCGGTGAGCCGCCGCCACATCGTTAACAGCAGACTGGAACCTCTCCAGCAGCCGCTTCCGGGTATCCGGCGAGAAGGTGCGGATCGTTCCACTTAATTCTGCTTCCGCAGGAATGACATTCGGAGCTTGCCCGGCGTGGAAGGTGCAGACCGTGATCACCGCGCTATCCAAGGGATGGACCTCCCGGGAGATCAGTGTTTGCAGTGTGGTGATCATCCCGGCTGATGCCACAATGGGATCGATCGCCTCCTGCGGTTTGGCTCCATGTCCTCCCTTTCCTCGAATGCGGATCCGGAAGGTTTCTGAAGCTGCCATCACCGGGCCTTCGCTGATCCCCAACCATCCCAGCGGTTTTTCATTCCAGAGATGCATTCCCAGCACATAATCCGGTCGCGGATCTTCCAGGACTCCAGCCTGAATAGTTTTCAATGCCCCACCCAGACCTTCCTCGGCGGGTTGAAAGAGGATCCGGACAGTTCCAGCTAACTCATGGCGCTGTTCTGCCAGCAGGCGGGCAGTGGTCAGCCCGATCGCTAAATGTCCATCGTGACCGCAGGCGTGCATCAATCCAGCGATTTCTGAAGCATACTCTACGCCAGTCTCTTCCTGGATAGGCAGGGCGTCCATATCAAAACGCAGCAGCACGGTCTTTCCCGGCTTATCCCCCTCCAGGGTCGCCAGCACACCAGTCCCAGCCAGGCCGGACTGGACTCTAAACCCTTCCCAGCGGGAAAGTTCCCGAAGGATAATTTCTGCAGTATGGATTTCCTGGAAGCCAAGCTCTGGATAGCGGTGGAATTCTCGCCGCAGCGCGCTGCTGTAAGAGATAGCTGCGCTCGCCTGGTCGAGAAGGTCTTTCATTTTGATTTCCGCTCTACCTGATCCGGATCGAACTCAACGATTCCCCCCTCACCAAGATCCACAGAGACCTTCTGGCTGAGTGGATTGAGGCGGACGACCTTGCCTTCCCCCTGTGGTGTAACCACCCGTTTGCCTCTTTTGGGCATATTTTTCTTTGCTTCAAGATAGATATCGTACTCGTGCATCAGGCAGCAGCGCAGCCTGCCACACATCCCGGTGATCTCCGAGGGTGCCAGAGAAATTCCCTGGGTCTTTGCCATTTTGATCGATATAGGAACAAATTCAGTCATGAATTCAGTGCAGCAGCGGATCTCCCGCCCACAGGCACCCATGCCTCCCAGGATCTTGGCAGAATCCCTGGGGCCGATGCGCCGCATTTCAAGGCTGGTATTTGAAATTTTCTTTTTAAGCTTATCTTCTAACTTTTTCAGCTTGGGATCTCCATCGCCTTCATAGCAGTAAAGAATGACCAGGTTCTCACCCTCAAGGCTGAATTCAGCGGAAATGAATTTTACCTCTTCCAATCCTTTTTGTTCGACCGCGTACTCCCGGCACTTTTTCAGGACCTGCTTCTCTTTTTTCTCCCAAACCTGACGCATGACCAGATCCCTGGGAGTAGCGCTTCTCAGGATCGGTTTCCAGTTGCGTTCTTCACTGGATTGTTCTTCCAGGAAGGCAGCCACTTTCCCGAGCTGCATGCCCCGGCTGGTTTCTACGATAACAAAATCATCCACCTGAATATCAGGAACAGAGGTGGCATCAAAATGATAAATTTTTCCACCATCGTGGAATCGAATACCTACGATCAAAGCCATCATGTGCGTATTTTACCTTATTTGGGTTAAATAGAAAGGATACGGCTTCCTGGTAGGAGACCGTATCCTCACAATACGCTCTAATTAGCAGTCCTTTTATTTTTCCAGGGCTCGAATGCTGACCTGGGCAGCAATCTTCTCAGCAATAGAGATCAGCGCCTGCGACACTGGAGATTCTGGATGAGAAAGCACGACCGGCAGGCCCGCATCTCCTCCAATCCGCACCTGGGGATCGATCGGGATGGAGCCGATGAACGGGATTCCGGTCATCTTGGCCAGCTTCTCCCCCCCGCCGGAACCAAATATGTCCATCCGCTCTCCATCGGGTGTCTCCAGGTAGCTCATATTCTCGACCACCCCGAAAATTGGGATATTCAACTCCTGGAACATGTTGATACCCCGTAAGGCATCATCCAATGAAACCTGCTGGGGCAAGGTAACAATCACCCCTCCCTGCAGTTCAAGCGTCTGGCTCAGGCTGAGCTGGACATCTCCGGTTCCTGGTGGGAGGTCGATAATCAGATAATCCAAATCACCCCACTCCACGTCGGCAATGAACTGTTTGATCGCGGAGTGCAGCAT
>Ga0210085_1001218_pt1 | contig 10363 bp, 17 predicted proteins | sample China_Galinas_PW_5_FD_184866 | JGI IMG/M metagenome (GOLD analysis project Ga0210085, IMG submission 184866) | Wetland microbial communities from San Francisco Bay, California, USA, that impact long-term carbon sequestration - China_Galinas_PWC_D1... | ecosystem: Environmental > Aquatic > Marine... | reverse complement strand
GAACGCCGCGATCCGCGCCTTCATCGACGCCTACAACGACCGCTGCAAGCCATTCGTCTGGACCAAGACCGCCGAGGAGATCCTGCCTCGCGCCACCCGTAAACCAACTTCAGACGCGGGACACTAGCTAGTGCTCAAACCGAAACTCCCGAACTCTTCATCGGGACGATCACCCTTCGGCAACTCGTCGTCCAAGCCATCGTTGATATCACCGAAGACGGCGAGCCGAAGACCTTCCAGCACGATCAGCGCATCGCGGGCCACGAAGAACGCATCTGGCCGTTTTCCAAGCCGTTCGAGTGGCCTCCCGGCCTAGCCCTGACCGACGCGGGCTTGGAGGTCTTTGGTGGCCCCAAGCCGGGCGATCAGCCAATGCAGCTCCCGAACCGCCTAACCATGCTCCGCCATGTGCTGAGGGTCTACTTCTCTCGGCTGTTTCGGCGAAGCCGCTAGTACACGCTGGAACCGGGGGTTTCCTGGTTCGACTAGCTTGATCACCCGCCTATCGGCGGATTCGTTCCTGGGTCAAGCAAGATCTGGTCGCGTCCGCACTTGGGACATTTCCCCATTGGTTTGTCCCCCAGCGGCATCTCCTCCAGCGGATAATCGACGCGCGGTAAGCGAGTGCGTCCTTCCGGATCGGCGCCATCACAATGCACGCACCAATAGACCTTCCTCTCCAGGCCATCATTACTGTCACTAGCGAAGATTGCTCAACCCCTCCGTGCGTTAGTGATTATCAAGCCATGTCGATCAAGCTGAAAGACCCTTGGGACCGTCAATTGACTGTCATCGCCAACCGTTTGGCATGTGACCCTGACACGGCACTTTATCGTTCGCTCAGCCTCGCGTTGACGATAACTAAAGCACTAGAAGACGACAGTCAAACCAAGATCATGCTGCGCTCTCGTGGCAAGGAGAGCTGGCTAGATCATCGCACGCTCTACGATGGCTGGAGCAATGTTCCGCCGGACGTTGGCCTGCCGCCCATAACGGACACCGACTGACTCCGAAGACCATTGGATCTTCGAGCAGGCCCCAACCCAGCAATACCCAGACCCTCGGATCGCGACCAGCTGCGAAGCAGCGCAACGGCTTGACGGGCGGCTGGTTGGGAGCTTCCAAGCGCGCGGCTCAGGGGTCCTTTTCTCGCCTCTGTCGATATCCGTACAGGGCCGCTGCGATGGCTGCTAGAGCGCTCGCAGCAATCCCAGCAACCTTGATTAGCTCTGGGTTGAAGACAAGCCCGACTACGAGACCGACCCCAACAGCCACGGCCAGGGCCAGGAAGACGCCTTGCCGGAACAGATCGAACTTGAGGAGTCGGACTCGCTGCTGAACTTCTTCGCGTTCGGCCTGCACGATCAGCGCTTTTTGCTGCTCGATGAACAGGGCGATCTGATCAGGCGTCCCAAGTCCCTCAAGCTCGGTTCCTCGATGTGAGCCAGGCAATAGGTGCATCTCGAAAACATCTTGCACCCCCAGCGGACGAAAATCACGATGAACAGCAGGAAAGAAGAGTATTGCTCGCCAACAACCGCCCTGGAAAGCCGTTTAGAGGCAAGGACACCGGTCATTCCGTCAACGAGTAAACCGCGATCATCGCCTGATTGAAGACCCCATAATTTGCTCTATGACTATTAATCCTGGGGTTCGAGTCCAACTTACAGCCCAATCGCGAGTTGCTTAGCAGCGCTACCGGCCAGACTGATCAGCCAGCCGTAGACGAGCGACGCGATCCGCAGATCCCGCCAGGTGATAAACGAGGCGATCCGCTGAGGCAACAACTTCTCCCCTGGGAGCCTCCCCGCCCTCATCTACTTCGGCTTGCCGACGATGAACTCTCCCTTGGCCTGTCCTTTCGGCTCGGTTGGCTTCCAGGAGATCCCGTTGAGGAGATCGTCAATCGAGACTTCCAGTCCGCAGGCGAGTTTGATCAGGGTGTCGAGCCTGGCGAGCCGTTCGCCGTTGATCAAGTAGCTGATGTGGGTGCGATGCATGCCGGATCGCTCAGCCAGTTCGTTCAGGCTCAAGTTGCGTTCGCGCCTGAGGCGAGCCAGGTTCGCGCCGAAACAAGCGCCGACCTCCCGCTTGTAGCTCATGCGGTCTCCAAGCGCTCGAACTCCAGCGCTGCCCGCGACGCGCCGACCAGCTCCGCGTTCACAACCAGCAAGCCCGTGCTGAGGAGATCTCGAACCGCCCGTTGGCAAGCATCGCGCTCCCCGAACTCCGCTTCTGCCGGTAGTAGCTCCTGGCGCATCTCCCCCAGCGGCACTTGTCGCGGATGCTCACTCAGCACGAAGACGAGAACGGCTCGCCGCCACGCCTCATCGCTCAAGCAGGAATCAGGGTCTCTGTAAATAAGCTGGTCTTGCATCGGAAGCTCAAACCTTTCGGTGCCACGCCGCCCGGCTGTTCGAGCAGCGCGGGCGGCATTTCTTGTTCTCGTCCTGTTCTAGTGCTGTTCCTTCTTCGGAAGATCAGAAGGGCGGAAACGGAGCTTGATCCGCTGCTTCTTCTTCGTGCAGAGCGTCGCTACCTTGGGCTTCCCGAGCAGGTGGCAGCGGTAGTCCCGAACGTCGCAGCGCCGATGAATGCAGTGGCCCTTGCCGGGCGCTCGAAGTGAGGCCCGGCCGATTTGCCTGGCCTTATGACAGCCGACGAGCTTGGCTTCAACGATCAGGTAGCGCTTTTCCACGTAGTGGATCAAGCCGCAGCGCTTCCAGCTCTTGCCCTTCTTGCGGGCCAGCTCACGCAGAGCGGGACGCTTGCGATTGCCGTGACACGAGTGGCAACGCCTGGGCCGACTGCTCTGAATGACCCGACGCGGGTTTTCGCGCAAGCACTTCTCCCGGTAGGGATCTGAGTGGCCCTTGGCCTGGCAGTCCCAGCCGTTGACGCGGCCGTTGAAGCCGCCGCCTTTGATCGCCTTCCAGATGACACGCCGCGCCTCGCGGCAAGGGACCTTTCCATGCACGACGACAACCTTGGCCTTGTAGAAGCCGCTGTAGCCGAGCTTCTTGACGACCATGCCGCAGCTCCGCGTCTTCGCTGATGCCGGGCTCGGCATGGCGATCATCCCGAGTAGCAGTAGTCCCGCAATGACACTGGCGAGAAGCATCGTGGCCCCCGCCCACTCTCGCTTACTAACAGTCACTTCATCTCCTTTCGCTCGTGCTTGAGGGTCGTCATTTCGAAAGCACTGGCGCCGGGTGAAGACCCGGAGAAGGCCAGCGCTGTCAAAGACAAAAGCCTCAAGCGGCGAATCACTGTAGCAGCTTTGTCGGGTTTAACCACCCGGAGTTACCCTGTAGATTGAAACCGGGGCGGCCAGAAGACTCTCCCCGTGGACAACCAGGCCGTCGCCAAACGCCTCGCCGAGAACCTGGCTCATTACCGCGAGCAGTCCGGGCTAAGCCAGGAAGCCCTCGCCTCCCGAGCCGAGATCCACCGCACTCAAGTCAGCGAGCTACTACGCGGAAAACAAGTCCCCCGCGTTGACACGCTGGTCAAGCTCGCGGGCGCACTCGGAGTCTCCCCAGCCGACCTCCTCGACGGCATCGCCTTCGAGCCATCCGGGCAGACCGGGAAGTTCAAGATCAGAGGGGCAAAAGGATCGTAGGGCGCACTGGATCTGCGTCATTCGCTACAGGCCGAACCGCTGCTGCTCTTCTTCGGCCTGCTCAAGAGAGGTGATGGGCTCATCCTCCTGACCCTCCGCAATCTCGATATTGATCGCTCCCCGTGCCGGTCTACTGAGGCCTGCCGCCGTGATTTCCCATCGAACCTCGTAGTTGCCAGGCTCTCGTGGCGCTTTGATCCGAAACTCAGGGACATCGCGATGATCGGATTGGTTGACTCTGCCCAGCTCGAAATCGATTCGGGGAAGTCCCGCTTCACGCGAATATCGAGGCTCGGCATCGTCGGGACGCCTCGGGTCAGCGGCATCAGGAAGTCTCTTGCTCAGCGAGTGCAGCGCCCGCGAAGAGACGGCTGGCGGAAGAATGTCGCGTCGGAACTCGGGGCGTTTGGGAGGTAGATCAACCTCCATTGGACCCTCGTCCAGCTCGAAGCCGTCAGGGAGCAAGAGGCGAAGATGCACATGATCAGCGGCAGCGTGGCCTCGCTCACGGATGCGAAGCTCCAAGCGAAGCAGACGCAGGCGATCAGCGCGGGCGACCTCAAGGTCAGTTAGCCAGTTACGCAGGCGTGCCGTGTAATCGCCGACTTCCGCGAGGTAGTCGCGGAGAGAGCCATCCGATACATCCAACGGTCGGGTCATTCGGAGGAGCTTGTCTTCGGTCTCCTGCAGCGGGTTGTGAAGGAGGCTTCCTGGGGGCATCCCTTGCCTTGGCTGGCGAGGCATTTCCCCCTTACACACTTCGACCTCGCCCGCTTCGATCTCATCCTCATCGAACGGCCGAGTAGATGCAGGAGTGGCAACGAGTTCCGACGAGTCCTGCCCGGTCCGATCCGTGAGCTGCAATCTTGGCCTTGACGGAACCAGTTGGAGCAAGCCCAACAAAGAGCCAAGGAAGGCAATGAACAGGGTGCCGCCGTCGAACAGGCCACGTTCCAAGGCGGCCCAGACAGATAGTCCCGTCACGGCAAGGAACGCCGGTATCCCGATCTGTCGGCGCCTCGGAAGCGCGCGCCACTCTGTGATTCGTCTCTTGATAGTTCTCGGCATCCGAAATGCCTCCCGCCCCTACGGCTCCTCAGCGCGTTTGACCAGCTCGGAGAGCTTCAAGCCGAGTGCCTGGCTGAGCTGGCTGAGGACGGTCCAGGTCGGGTTGCGCGACCCGTTTTCGACGCCGCTCAGGTAGGTCGCGTGAAGCCCGGCCTTCTCAGCCAACTGAGCCTGAGTGAGCCCTGCCTGTTGACGAGATTGCGCGACGGCTTGACCGAGAGCCTTGTGAGAAGGCTTGGCTTTTCCGGGCTTGGCGGGCACCGAAGAAACGAAACCAGAAGAGCCGGTCGAGACCCTGGCCGACCGCCTCAGCTCGTTGGGATCAGCCGCGACTCAGCGACCTCGCGTTCCTGCGGGGCAGCGCCTTCCTCTTGGGGAAGGAGAACCAGGAAGACGTGCTCTTTGTTCCTGCCGAGCCGCCCACGATCCTCAAGAACCTTGGCTTTGAGTCGGTTCTTGCCTATTGGCAAGAAGACCCATTGGCCAACCTGGATTCGAGACTTCTGAGATTGCAACGGCATGGATTCAAAGTATCACCAAGGCTGCTCGCAGCCCAGGTTTTCGCATTGTTCCGCCACAACCTTGTCGATGGATACCGCAAGCCCGCCTAGCGCTCGACGCCATTGCTTGCAGGTGGCCAATTTAAGATTTGCTGGGACGAGTTGGCCCGCTGCTCGCTTTCGCCCAATATCGCCATGGGCGATTCCATTACGCCACTCACAGAGATGTTCGAGCTTGGCCTTGCGTTTTGCGTTGCGCGAATCGTCTCCCTCAACCTGTTCCCAGAACTTGAAGCCGAATCGTCCAAAGTCAACGCCAAGGTTGCTCGGAGTTGGGTTGCCTTTATCCAGAAGGCGATTCTGCGTCAAGAGACCCTCAAGCACTCCTGCCAGCGCCGGATCGGACACGGCCGCAACCAGCACCTGCGTTGCCTCGGTATGCAGCGCCCGGCAATAGCGCTGAAAATGAGCGGCGATCAACGCAGCGTAGGCGTAGTTGACCTGCTGCGTGAACACTCGGCGGCCTGCGCCAGTGCCCTCAACTTTTCCGTGCACCAACTCGATTTCGTCGAGAACTTCCTTCGAGGACCCCAGCCAGTCTTCTAGTGCTCCTGACACGATGCAGCCCCAAAGTTCGCCACGAGCAATCCGCTTGCCTGGCCGATCAGGGAACTTGCTCCAAGACCGGCTCTTGATTCGGCACGTCGCGGACATAAGCCACCTCAGATGGATTGACGAGGATCTCGCCCTCCTCCTCGGTCTGAACCGGGAGCCAGCCCTGGGGCAGTGGCCCCCCAGTACTGGGCGAGCGAATCTCCTCTTCGCTTGATGCCCGATTGAGGCTGCGGGTCAGGCCTTCGGCATTAGTCCCGCTGACTCGAACCCGTTGCCCGTTGCTGAATACCAGCTCCGTTCCCATAGAGGCCGCATCGTAGCTGGCTGCGGCCGGGACTTGACTTTCCGCCGCGACTTTACTTATAGTCTATGCAGCCTATGAGTAAAGTCAGTCAACAAGCGGATGCGCCAGCAGCGCCAACCTCAGCGATTGATCTGTTCGTCGTGGCGTTCGAGGCATTGACGCCGGGCGAGCAGGACGCGGCGCTGGATCGTTGTCAGGCGTCTCGGCTGAGGAGGGATGCTGATGCGCGCTCGGCGACGGAGCAGCTATTGGCCAGCTTGCAGCGGGTCGCGGAGCTGATCGGGAAGGAGCCGGAGGATCTGACTTCGGCTGATTACCGGGAGGCGATCAGGCGGGAGATCGCTGAGGGCGGGGCTGGGATCGAGCCCTTGTCCCGCGTGATCAGGCACTTCGGAACTTGGCGGCAGGCGAAGGAGGCTTTGACCCTCTCCGCAGACAGCACGGCTCTACAGATCGAGGCTCGGTTTGCCTGTCGGCGGGTTGGCCGGGTTTGGCGCTACCCGGATCAGGTTCTTCGGGACACGTTGCGGCGCTGCGCTGACGAGCTGGGCTACCCGCCCCAGGTCGGCGAGTTCCGTGCTTGGCGGCAGCGGGAGATCGAACTGGCGCAGGCGCAGGGCAATCACGATCTTCACTTGCCAAGCCTGAACAGCTACCGGCGCCGACACAGTTTCTGGAAAGACACCCTGCGGGCCTTCCTCGGCGACGGGATTGAGGAGGCCGGGCAGTGAGGACGCAACACCTACTCAACCGGACTGACCAGGGCAGCCAGCAGCTCCTCCCCGCGCTCGGTCAGTTCGTAGTAGACCCAAAGGTCGAAGCGGTGATTGCTGACCAGCCCCGCATCCAGGGCGGTCTTCAAGTGCTTGCTGATCGTGCTCTGGCCGCGATCAAGGATCAGGCAAACATCGCTCACGCAGAGTCGTCCGGCCTCTTGGAGCAACAGGAGGATCGTCAGGCGGGTCGGGTCACCCAGGCCCTGCGCCTGACGGGCCAGCCGGTTGATCTCGCTGGGGTCGGGGAGATGGGCGCGCAGTGCCTCTGCTTGGCGCTCGTTCTTGTCCTTGCGTCTCAGATCGGGGTTGCCCATGCCTGAGCAGACCACCGTATCGGAATATGGTGATCGGGCCGGTTTGGGGCGAGGGAAACCACATGTTGGCTCTATGGCCCAAGGCCAAGGGAAACGACGCCGGAAGCCACGGAGCAAAGCGCTTCCTGAGCCGCCTGTAGGCGTGGAAACGCCGTATGCGAATTGCCGCGAGGAGTGGCAAGGCGTCGGTTTGGGCGAGAAGACGAGGATCGTCTTGGACTCGCGGGCTTGGCAGGACGTGATGATCCCCGCCCTGGCTGCCGTCGAGGCTGAGCGCCCCCGAAAAGGCCCCTCCCCCGCTTACAGCTCGGAGGAGCTGGAGCGCGCCGTGCTGTTTCAGAAGCTGGCGGGAGTCCGCACCTACGGAGAGGCGCGAACCCTGCTGGCGTCGGATCGCCATGGGGAGACGCGGATCTTGCTTGGGTTCGACAAGCCCCGGAAGCGCTACGGGCGCGGCTTGACGCTGGTTAGGTCAATGGACGGGGTTCCCTCCGAGGCGACGGTCTGGAGGCACTTGCAGCGCTGGACGTTGGAGCGGCACATCGAGGCGTACGAGGAGCTGTTCCAGCGCCTGGTTGGCGATCACCTTGAGGACCCGGACTTTCAGGAGGAGGCGCGGACGCTGAACATCGATGGCTCGGTTGTCCGCAGCCACTATTCGAGCTTCGAGCGCGTCAACCGCAAGACCGGCGAGATCAAGCCGCCGACGCTTGATGGCGGCGGCTTCATGGCTCGCACCGAGAAGAATCACGGGCAGGATGGGCACGGTTTCTCGATGGTCGCTGTGACGACTTCGACGGGTCTTCCTCTAGCGACTCGACTCGTGCCGCTGGCAACCAAGCACGAATGCGAGGGCGATACCGCCGTTGCGATGTTCCGCGAGGAGTGGCGCGAGCAAGTCGCTCCGCTCCTGAGCGACAAACTCGCGGTTCTAACCGGCGACTCGGCTTACACGAAGGGGGAAATCCGCGAAGCACTGCGCGAGGTCGGCATCATCGAGAACGTTCATCACGTTTCCCACGCTGATCGCGAGTCGAGCAAGCGGAACGCGGAAAAGAACAACCGGGACGTAATCCAGATCCAGGGTTATCCGGACTGGCGCGCAAATGGCCACCGCGAGCTGTACTGCGTTTGCGGCAAGGGCAAGACGACGCCGCGCTTGAGCCGCCACGCCAAAACCGGGCGGGCCGTAGTTCGGGTCGAGGGCGAGTGCAAGAACTGCGGGAACATCACGATCACCTCTGGAAAGTGGCGCCTTGCCGATGGCCGCCCAAAACGCTTCATTCGCCTCCTTCCCGGCGAAAAGGCCAAGGTGGACTGGCTGTTTGGCAACCCCCTGACTTTCAACGCCGTTCTGGGCAAGCAGTTCGGCAAGAATCGCTTCGGCCACGGCGAGGGATTCCACGGCCACCTGGTTACCCGCTTCGGCCTCCTCAAGGGCAAGTCCTGGTATCGCCGCCGCGAGCAAGCCCAACTCGACTTCCTCATGGTCTTCTCCTCAATGCATGCCCTGGCGATGGAGCAGCGGCGCCGCGCCAAAGCTCCAACCGCAATTGCTCCCTCTGGAGCCAGCAGAGCCCAAGCGCCGCCAGGCGCAGCAGCGGCCTAACCCGACGCGGCCCTTTTCTCCTATCGACAAGCGCGTAGTTCTTGGCGCTTCGCCCTACCCGAACCCGGCTCGATCAGGCCGGGTTCTTCGGTTGCCAAGCGAGAATCAACCCTGCTTCGAGCAACGGGAACATTCTCGGCTCTGAGGGTTCCCGCTAAGCCAATTCACCGGGCCAGGCGCGGCAATTCTCGCCGCAAAACCCCCGCTAATACTTGAAAACGAAACTGGGCCTAACTTGAACTGAAGGCCCGTCAGTTGTCGGAGCCGGCCCGGTCCCACACGTACAGCTCGACCGCCTCGACGGCGAGCTGCATCAGGCGGGGCGGGGCGAGCAGGCCGAGGACCAGCTCGAGGGCGTCCTCTTCGGTGACGCCGGCGTCGACGGCCTCCTCGCCGCGGAAGCCGGCGGCGAGCTTGAGAGCCTCGCGGCGGTTCTCGCCGAGGGAGCCGAAGGCGCCCATGAGGAAGTCGCGGTTGGGGACCGGGTTGCCGATCTCCAGCGAGCTGTGCCAGGCGGCGAGCATCGAGAGGTCGTGCTCGTCGAGCTCGGAGATCGCCTTCGCGTAGTGGAGCTCGAGCTCGGAGTCGGGGATCTCGTCGACCCAGGCCCGCACCGCCTCGCCGAGCAGCTGGCGGCGCGCCTCACGACCGATCGAGTCGGCGATCGCGCGGATCGCGTCGGCTGGGTCTACGAAGCAGAGGGACATGAGCTGAGTCGCAATCTAGAGGGGGCGGTAGACGGGAAAAGCGCGCCCGGGAAGCCGCATCTTGCGGGGTCTCGGAGCGCTCCCCAGCGGGCGTTCTGCGCGCCGGGGCCGTCCATAGGCTGGGAGGGTGCCGCTGCATCTGATCCTGGGACCGCCCAACTCGGGCAAGCGGGGCGTCGTCAGGCGCCGGTTCGCCGCCGCGCTGGACCGCGACCCGGTCCTCGTCGTCCCCACCGTCGACGACGTCTTCTCCTTCGAGCGCGAGCTCTGCGCCGGCGGCGCCGTGCTGGGCGGCTCGGTGATGACCTTCGGCGCGCTCTTCCACGCGGTCGCCACCGCCGCCGGCGAGCCGCCCGCCGCCGTCCTCTCCCCCACCCAGCGGCTGCGGGCGATCGCGGCGGGGGTCGAGGACCGCCTGCCCCGGCTCGGCCCGCTGCGCCGCTCGGCCGCGCGCCCCGGCTTCCCGCGCGCCTTCGGGCGGCTGCTCGACGAGCTGCAGGCGGCCGGCGTCGGCCCCGGCGACGTCGAGGCGAGCGCCGCCACGCTGGAGGGCTCCGCCTACCTGGCCGACCTCGCCTCCCTCTACGCCGGCTACGCCGAGGCCCGGCGGCGCAGCGGCCGCGCCGACTCGCACCAGGTCGCCGCCGAGGCGACCCGCCTGCTGCGCGGCGACGGCACCTTCTGGGGCGGGCGGCCGGTCCTCCTCTACGGGCTCGACGACCTCACCCCCGCCCAGCTCGACCTGGTCGCGGTGCTCGCCGGGCACGCCGAGGTCGCCGTCGCCCTCCCCTACGAGCCCGGCAACGCCGCGCTCGCCGCGCGCGAGCGGCTGCTCGGGCTGCTGCGCG
>Ga0210085_1001217_pt1 | contig 10365 bp, 10 predicted proteins | sample China_Galinas_PW_5_FD_184866 | JGI IMG/M metagenome (GOLD analysis project Ga0210085, IMG submission 184866) | Wetland microbial communities from San Francisco Bay, California, USA, that impact long-term carbon sequestration - China_Galinas_PWC_D1... | ecosystem: Environmental > Aquatic > Marine... | reverse complement strand
CCAGAACAACGGCGCCACCACGCCGCACCACGACGTCACCAACTTCGAAATCCTGCCCCGCCCCGGCCACGGGCCGAAACCGTGCCCGAAGGGGAAGGTCCCGAGCGCCGACGCCGCCGCCGGGCAGCGCTGAACCCAATACTTCACTTTGTATAGTCGCTAGGTGCGCACTTACCGGCGATTGACGGGGTTCCTGCGGCCCTACCGGCTGCAGCTCTGGGGATCGCTGGTCTTCGCCTGGGCGGCGATGGGGATGACGGTGCTGATCCCCTGGCTGATCGGGCAGGCGGTCGACGCGATCAAGGAAGGACACAAGCCCGACCTGCTGCCGCTCGCCCTGGCGATCCTCGGTGCGGGGATCCTGCGACTCGGCCTCACGGTGGTGCGCCGGGTGGTCGCCGGCAGGGTCTCGCTGGCGGTCGAATTCGACCTGCGCCAGCGCCTCTACGCCCACCTGCAGCGACTCGAGCTCGCCTTCTTCGACGGCCAGCAGACCGGCCAGCTGATGTCGCGGGCGACGGTCGACCTCAGCTCGATCCGCTTCTTCCTCGGCTACGGGCTGATCTTCATCACCCAGAACCTGCTGACGATCGTCCTCGCCGGCGCCGTGATGATCGCGCTCGACCCGCTGCTGACCCTGATCGCGCTCGCCCCAGCGCCGCTGATCGTCTACGTCGCCTCCCGCTACAACCGCGTCTCGCGGCCGGCCCAGCAGGAGGTCCAGCAGCGGCTCGCCGAACTGACGGCCGAGGCGGAGGAGAACGTCTCGGGGATCCGCATCGTCAAGGCCTTCGCCCGCGAGGAGCACCAGCTGCGGCGCTTCCGGCGCGCCGTCTCGCGGGTCTTCGAGCAGAGCATCCACGCGACCCGGCTGCGCGCCTTCTTCAACCCGTTGATCGGCTTCCTGCCCCAGCTCGGGATCGCCCTCGTGCTGCTGGTCGGCGGCCGCCAGGTGATCAACGGCTCGCTCGGCCTGGGCAGCTTCACCACCTTCTACATCTACCTGGTGATGCTGGCCGGGCCGCTGCGGATGCTCGGGGCGACGATGGGGATGGCGCAGCGGGCGATCGCCTCGGGCAACCGCCTCTTCGAAGTGCTCGACCGCGAGCCGCGGATCGAGAGCCCGCCCGGAGCGCCGGGGCTGCCCGCCGGCGGCGGCCGGGTCGAGCTGCGCGACGCGACCCTGCGCTACGGAGGCGAGGAGCGTGCCGGGGAGCCGGCCCCGGCTGCGCTGCGCGACGTCTCGCTCGAGGTCGAGGCGGGCAGGACGGTCGCCCTGGTCGGGCCCTCGGGCTCGGGCAAGACCAGCCTGGTGGCGCTGATCGCCCGCCTCTACGACCCCGAGCGGGGCAGCGTGCTGGTCGACGGCGCCGACGTCAGCTCGGTCGAGGTCGAGAGCCTGCGGCGAGAGATCGCCTTCGTCGCCGACGACAGCTTCCTGTTCACCGCGACGGTCGCCGAGAACATCGCCTACGCCCGCCCCGGCGCGAGCCGCGAGGAGATCGAGGAGGCGGCCCGGCGCGCCCAGGCCGACGGCTTCATCGGCGCCCTGCCGGAGGGGTACGAGACGATGGTCGGCGAGCGCGGCCTCACCCTCTCCGGCGGCCAGCGGCAGCGGGTGGCGATCGCCCGGGCGCTGCTCGCCGATCCCCGCATCCTGATCCTCGACGACGCAACCTCCTCGGTCGACGCGACCACCGAGGCGGCGATCAAAGCGGGCCTGCGCGAGGCGATGGCCGGCCGCACCACCTTCGTCATCGCCCACCGCCTCTCCACCGTCGCCCTCGCCGACGAGATCGTCGTCCTCGACGCCGGCCGCGTCGTCGACCGCGGCACCCACGAGGAGCTGATGGCCGGCTGCGGCTTCTACCGCGAGATCGCCGAGCACGGCCTCGCCGACTCGGTCTTCCTGCAGCGCGACCTCGAAGAGCGCGAGGAGATGGCGAAGCTGTGAGGCGCCGCGACGGGAGCCCGCTGCGCAACGTCGCGCTGCTCTTCGCGGCGCTTTGGCGGCTGGCGCGCGGCCGCGACCAGCGCGGCCGCAAGGTGCGCTGGCTGGTCGGGCAGCTGCGCCCCTACCGCGGCCGGGTGGCGCTGACCGGGGTGGCGATGCTGGCGGCCACCGGAGCCGCCCTCGCTCCCCCCTACCTGGCCGGACGGGCGATCGACGCCGGGATCGAAACCCGCGACCTCGCCGCCCTCGACCGGATCGTCGCCGCCTTCATCGCCGTCGCCCTGCTCTACGCGACCGCCTCCTTCCTGCAGACCTACCTGGTCGGCTGGGTCGGGACGCGGGTCCTGCAGAACCTGCGCCAGCGGGTCTTCACCCACCTGCAGTCGATGTCGATCGGCTTCTTCACCCGGCGCAGCCCCGGGGTGCTGATCTCGCGCATGACCAACGACATCGAGGCGCTCAACAACCTGGTCACCGACGGCGTCGTCACCCTCTTCTCCAGCAGCCTCACGCTGCTCGGCGCGGTGATCATCATGCTGGCGCTGGACGTCCGCCTCGCCCTGGTCACCTTCATCACCTTTCCGCTGCTGCTCGTCGCCAGCGTCGTCTTCCGGATCGTCTCCGCGGGCGCCTACCGGGCGACGCGGGAGCGGATCGCGGCGATCACCGGCTACCTGCAGGAGAGCCTCAGCGGCGTGCGGGTGGTGCGCAGCTTCGGCCAGGAGGGACGCCACCTCGACGAGATGACCGAGCTGAACGAGGCCAACCGCGCGGTCAACATGCGCACCGTCTACCTCAACGCCTCCTACTTCCCCGCGGTCGAACTGCTGGCCGCCGTGGGGACGGCGGCGATCCTGCTCTACGGTGGCACCCAGGCGATCGACGAAGCGATCCAGGTCGGCGTCGTGGTCGCCTTCGTCGGCTACCTGACCGTCTTCTTCGAACCGATCCAGCAGCTCTCCCAGCTGTACACGACCTACCAGCAGGGGATGGCGGCGCTGGACAAGATCTTCGACCTGCTCGACACCGAGCCCGACATGGTCGACGCCCCCGAGGCGATCGATCCCGGCCCGCTGCGCGGCGAGATCGAGCTCGAGGGGGTCTGGTTCTCCTACGCCGAAGGGGACGAGCCGACCGACGGCGCCTGGGCGCTGGAGGACGTCGACCTGCACGTGCCGCCGGGGCAGACCCTCGCCCTGGTCGGCTCGACCGGGGCCGGCAAGTCGACCTTCGCCAAGCTGGTCGCCCGCTTCTACGACCCGCAGAAGGGGCGGGTCCTGGTCGACGGGCACGACCTGCGCGGGGTCCGGCAGGAGGCGCTGCGGCGCCAGCTCGGGATCGTCCCCCAGGAGGGCTTCCTCTTCTCCGGCAGCGTGCGCGAGAACGTCGCCTTCGGCCGGCCCGAGGCCGAGCGCGAGGAGATCGCGGCGGCGCTCGAGGCGGTCGGCGCCGCCGCCTTCGTCGCCGCCCTGCCGGAAGGGATCGAGACCGAGATCGGCGAGCGCGGCGTCCAGCTCTCGGCCGGCCAGCGCCAGCTCGTCGCCTTCGCCCGCGCCCTGCTCGCCGAGCCGCGCATCCTGATCCTCGACGAGGCGACCTCCAACGTCGACGTGCGCACCGAGCGCACGATCGAGAAGGGCCTGGAGCGCCTGCTCAGCGGCCGCACCGCGATCGTCATCGCCCACCGGCTCTCGACGATCCGCCGCGCCGGCCAGATCGTCGTCCTCGACGGCGGCCGGATCGCCGAGCAGGGAACCCACGACGAGCTGATCGCCGCCGGCGGCCGCTACGCCCAGCTCTACGGAGCCTGGGCGGAGAGCTCGGCGGCCTGAGCCGCGCTCGGCATCTTGTCCCCCCTATGGCCGGGGAAACATGCCGAGCGCCGGATCAGCCGGGGCCGACGCCGCCGGATTCGTTGCCGCCGCCTTCTTCGGGCGCCGCTTCTTCCGGAGCCGCTTCTTCGACCCCGCCGCCGGCGCCGCCGGTTTCGGGCGCGACTTCTTCGGGGGCCGCTTCTTCGGGCGCGGCTTCTTCGACTTCGGGCGCGGCTTCGACGCCGCCTTCTTCGCCGCCGCTGCCGCTTTCCGGCGCGCCGGTCGGCGCGCTGGGGCCCTGGCTGCACTGTTCGAAGCCGTAGATCGCCGCCTGGGACTCGAACCCTTCGAGCGCCACGGCGGCGCGGCTCTGGGCGTCGGCGAGGGCTTCGGAGTCTTCGCGTTCGGCCGCCAGTTTCGCTTCGCTCTCGACTTTGGCCAGTTCTTCGGCGGCCTGGATGAATTCGCCGTACCCGGTGTTTTCCTGCGGGGTGCCGAGCCGCAGCAGGCTCTCGACCATGTTGCCGTAGAGGTTGGCGACCTGGGCCACCTGGGTGTTGGAGCTGGCCGCCGAGGAGCCCACCGCGCCGACCGCGGCGTTCACCTCGCCGCAGATCGCGTCGCCCTGGGAGATCAGCTCCGCTTTGGTCAGCGACCGCTTTTCTTCGGTCGTTTCGGCCGCGGTCGTTTCTCCGGAGTCGCCGCCCCCGCCGCAGCCGGCAAGCGCCAGCGCGACCAGCAGGGAGGTGAGGATGAGGTACCTGGGGAGTCTCATGGGGTGGGGCGAAGCTAGCAAAGCGAATCGACGGCTTTGCAGGTGATTACAGCTGCGGCCCAGGGACTCGAACCCCGACTACCTCGTCCAGAGCGAGGCGTGCTGCCATTACACCAGGCCGCAAGGGAAGCGCGGGCGCGCCCGCAGTCCACGAAGGATATCGATGCCCAGGGGGGAGAGAACGCTCCGCCCCGGCCCTTGGGAGGACATGACCGCCACAGCGACGTGCAGACATAAATGTAGACTCGCCCCATGGCAAGCGTCGAGACCACCACGATCCGCGTCCGCCGCAGCACCCACGAGCGCCTGCGCAAAGCGGCCGAGCAGTCGGGGAAAAGCGTGACCCAGCTGCTGGAGCAGGCCGCCGACGTGCTCGAAGAGGAGCAGCTCCTGCAGTCCGCGGAACGCGCCTGGGAGTGGTGGTACGTCGAACTGTCGCCCGAGGACAGGGCGCGGTACGAGGCTCTCGACGACGAGTGGGTCCGCGAGCTGGAATCGCGGCCACCCCTTGCCGAGCAGGACTGACCTTGGGCGCCGACCAGCCGCGCCACGGAGAGATCTACGCCGCCGACCTCGATCCCGCGGTCGGCAGCGAGCAGGCAGGCCGCCGGCCTTTCCTCGTCCTCTCGATCAGGCGGCTCAACAAGGCGCCGGCCGGCCTGGCGATCGGCCTGCCCCTGACCACGACCGAACGGCCCAGCGGCCTGCACGTGAGGCTCGAACCCGTCGAGAGCGGCCTCCCACGGGTCAGCTACGCGATGCCGGAGATGATTCGGTCGATCTCGACCCTGCGGTTCGGCAGGCTCCTAGGCCGAGCCCCGATCGCGAAGCTCGAGACCGCATCTGCCCGAGCCGGCGTCCTGATCGGACTCGGCGAGACCAAGGTCTGAGCAGCCCCGTTCGCTCAGGCGATCGCGCCGAGGTCCGCGCCCGCGTCGGCGAGCGCCTCGCGCGCGCCGGAGACATCGACCCCGTCGGCGAGCATGCGCCGCGCCTCGGCCAGGTCTTCGGAGCGGCCGACGCTGAGGCAGCCGGCGACCCGGCCCTCGCGCAGGTACCAGAGCGAGAACTCGCCCGCGTCGGGGTCGCCGCGCCAGATCTCCTCGTCCCACTCCCGGGCCGGGCCGACGTACTCGAGGCTGGCCCAGTCGGCGAGATCGCTGAAGAAGTACGGCACGACGTCGTACTCGCGCCCCTCGCCGAGCATGTTGGCGGCGGCGCAGATCCCCTGCTGCATCGCCACGTCCCAGTGCTCGACCCGCAGCCGGCGGCCGTGCACGACGCTGTCGTAGGAGCAGCAGTCGCCCGCCGCGAAGATGCCCGCGACCGAGGTCTCCAGGCGCGAGTCGCAGACGATGCCGTCCTCGACCTCGAGGCCGGCGCGCTGGGCGAGCATCGCGTCGGCCCTGACGCCGGCGCCGACCACGACCGCGTCGCACTCGAGGGTCAGACCGCTCTTGGCCACCACCGCCCGCACCCGGCCGTCGCCCTCGAACAGCTCCAGCTCCTCGCCGCCGTGGAACTCGACGCCGCGCTCCTCCAGCCGCTGCCGGAACCAGCGCCCGGCATCGGCGCCGAAGGTGCGCGAGAGCGGCTCGTCCTCCATCGCCAGCATCGCGCAGCGGACGCCCCGGGCGGTCAGCGAGGCGGCGACCTCGGTGGCGATGTAGCTGCCGCCGACCAGCACCACGCGCTCAGCTTCCTCCGCGTCGGCGCGGATCGCGTCGGCGTTGCCGAAGGCGCGCAGGTAGTGGATGCCCTCGTTGCCGGCGCCCTCGACCCGGAGGATGTTGACCATCGCCCCGGTTGCGATCAGCGCCTTGCCGAAGGCGACCTCCTCCCCGCCCTGCAGCTTGACGGTGCGCGCCTCGGGGTCGAGCGACATCGCGTTGCGCCCGGTGGCCAGCTCGACCCGGTTCTCCTCGTACCAGGAGGGCGGGTTGACGTAGGCCTCGGAGCGCTCGGCCTCGCCGCGCAGGTACTCCTTGCTGATCGGCGGCCGCTCGTAGGGCGGCTCGGGCTCGCGCCCGACCAGCAGCACCGAGCCGTCGGCGCCACGGCGGCGCAGCTCGGCCGCGCAGTGGGCGGAGGCCATCCCTCCCCCGACGAGCAGGAAGTCGACTTCCCGGTCAGCCACTCACCTCTCCCTCCGGTCCGAACAAGGCCTTCAGGTCGTCCTCCTTACCCGGATCGAGCACGGCCAGAACCTCGTCGCCTTCCTGCAGCACGGTGTCGGCGCTGGGGACGAAGCCCTTGCCGGCGCGCAGCACCGAGATCAGCAGGCTGCCTTCCGGCATCCTCAGGTCGCCGACCCGGCGCCCGGTCACCCCGGAGTCGCTGCCGAGCAGCATCTCGATGATCTCCAGCTGCTCCTCCTGCAGGTCGAGCAGGTGGACCAGCCCGTACTCGGGCACCTCGTGCTCGAGCAGGCGCAGGATCAGGTCGGTCGCCGAGACCGAGGGCTTGATCCCGAGCAGGTCGAAGTGCTGGCGGTTGCGCGGGTTGTTGACCCTGGCGATGATCTGGTCGACCAGGTACTTCTCTTTCGCCACCTGGCAGATCAGCATGTTGTCCTCGTCGTCGCCGGTGACCGCGATCACCATGTCGGCGCGCTGGATCCCGGCCCGCTCCAGGACCCAGAGCTCGGAGGCGTCGCCGTAGGAGATGTTGTGCTCGAGCTCCTGCTCGACGGTCAGGTAGCGGCGCCGGTCGGCCTCGATCAGCGTCACCTCGTGGTCTTTCTCGAGCAGCTCGCGGGCCAGGTTCCAGCCCACCTTCCCCGCTCCGACGACGATGATGTACATCCGCTCCGGCCCTCGCCCCTACGCCGCTTCGGCCGTCTCGTCGTCGCCGCCGCGACCACGCGCGTCGCGCACCGCGGTCTCCACCATGTCGATCGCGACCCGGGTCGGACAGACGGTGTCGAGGCCCTGGCGCCGGTACCACTCGGCGCGCAGCGGATCGAGCACCCGGGTGATCACGGTCGGCACGGCGTAGCGGCGCTGGGCGATCTGGGAGATGACGATGTTGGTGTTGTCGCCGTCGGTGGCGGCGACGAAGACGTCCGCGCCGGCGATCCCGGCCGCCTCCAGCGCCTCGGTCTCCAGCCCGGCGCCGACCGTGAACTGGCCGCCGAGGTCCTCCCAGCTCTTCTCCAGCCCGACCTCGAGCCGGGCATGGGACTCCGGGTCCTCGTCGAGGCAGGAGACTTGGTGGCCCTCGCGGAGCATCCCCCGCGCCACGGAGGAGCCGACGCGTCCGCAGCCGACGATCAGGATGAACATGGCGCGGATACTAGATGGGTCGCCCGTCAGTCGAGTTCGGGCGGTGCCGTGAGCAGCACTCTGCAGGGCGCCTTCTTCAGCACGTACTCGGTCGCCGCGCCGATCTCGGCCGGCCTGGCGCCGCCGACGCCGCCCAGGGTCGCCCCGCCGCGGATCTTGGTCGGCTCCTCGCCGCCGATCACGATCGCCTCGGTGCCGCTGCGGCGGGCGGTCTCGATGATCCCGGCACCGATCTTGCGCGCCCGGATCACCTCGGTGTGGACCACGACGTCCTCGTACTCGGAGCCGACGTCGCGGGCCCGCTCCAGCGCCCGCAGCGCCTCCCGCTCCTGGCTGGCCGGGAGCTTGGCGTCGAGCGGCAGGGTGAGCGGCACTTCGATCACGTAGATCAGGTCGAGCCGGGAGACGTCGGCGCCCTCCTCGGAGGCCGCCTCGGCGGCCGCGAGCCGGCCGGCGGTGGCGACGATGTCGTCGTCGAACCTGGTGCCGAAGACGGGGACCAGGATGTTGCGGTAGGCGACCTCGGGGACCTGCTTGGTCAGCGCGTGCTCGGGGACCGAGACCCGCTTGGTCAGCGTCGTCCCCTCGAAGACCTTGCGGTAGACGACGTAGAAGGTGAGCCCGAAGGCCATCCAGCCGAGCCCGACCCAGCGCGCGGTCGAGTGGTAGGCGAGCACGCTGACGAAGGCCAGGGCGCTGACCGCGGCGGCGAAGATCGCGGGCAGCGGCAGCTCCGCCCCGCCCCAGCGCACGTTGAGCGGGACGCGGAAGGGACGCCTGCGGTCCGGGTCGCGCCGGCGCAGGCGGATGATCGAGAGGTGGGCGATGGTGATCGCCAGGGTCGCGCCGAAGGCGTAGATGCTGGCCAGCAGCTTGACGTCGGTCGGGATCACCAGCGCCAGCGCGATCAGGCCGCAGATCACGATCGCGACGTGCGGCGTCGCCCGCCTGCGCTCCAGCTTGCCCAGCCAGCTCGGGATCTGGCGGTTGATCGCCAGCGTGTAGATGTGCCGCGAGACGCCCAGCATCGAGGTGTTGGCGGCCCAGAACAGGACCGGGGCGGCGACCAGGGCCACCAACCAGCGCATCGAGTCCGCGACCCAGGCCGGGTCGTAGGCCGAGACCACCCCCAGCACCGGCTCCTCGACGAATTCGCCTCCGAGCGCGGTTTCCGGCCCGTTCGGCCCGGCGACGACCGGCACCGCCATCAGCGCGATCGCCGCCATCCCGGCATAGACGAGCGGCACCACGACCGCGCCGAGGCCGGCGATCCGGCGCAGGTCGATGCGGCTGACGTCGACGTCGGGGGCGAGGTCGGAGGCGGCCTCGATCCCGGCGTAGGCGAGCATCGCGATCACCGCCGCGTAGACGATGTCGCGGAAGCTGGGGTCGGTGAAGAGGTCGAGTTCGGCGGTCAGCCGGTCGGGGTGCATGACCGCGAACACGCCGACCCCGATCACCGCCAGCTGCAGGCCGAGGTCGGCGATCGCGAGCATCCCCAGCGCCCGTCCCCGCTCGCGGCCGGTGACGTTGAGCACGTTGAGCACGCAGACGGCGACGATCACCGCCGCGGCGATGCCGATCTCCCACCCCCCGCTCGCGAACCCGCCCCAGATCGGCTGCAGGTAGTGCGGCACCGAGATCGCCGCCAGGGCGATCACGATCAGGTAGTCGATCAGGATCGCCCAGCCGGCGATGAAGGCGACCAGCTCGTTGAAGGCGTGGCGGGCGAAGCTGGAGGAGCCGCCGCGCTCGCGGAACATCGCGCTGCCCTCGACGTAGGTCAGCGTCGTCATCCCGAACAGCAGGCCCGAGGCGAGGAAGATCAGCGGCGTCAGGCCGAGGCCGCGGTCGGCGACCACGCCGAGCGCGAAGTAGATCGAGAAGCCGACCGCCGAGTAGGCGGCGGCGAGCAGCCAGGCGACCCCCCTCCCCTGCCTCACCGCTCCATCCTCCGGGCGACCCAGAGGCGGCCGATGCCGACCCCGATGAAGGCAATCCCCATCAGGTAGCCGACCGAGCCGCTCCCGTTGACGGCGGTGACCGCCAGGATCGCCACCCCGATCGCCATCATCGCGACCGAGAGGACCTTGACCGCGCGGTGGTAGCCGCGGCTCACCGGGGCACCTCGGCGAGGACCCTGGTGGCGCCCGGAGGCTGGTCGACCGGGTCGGAGACGACGATCACCCGGCAGGGCCGCTCGCCCAGCACGGTCTGCAGCGTCTTGTCGTAGCGCGGGGCGCCGCCGCGGCGGCGCAGCCCGACCACGACCACCTCGGCCTCGATCAGCCCCGCCTCTTCGGCGACCGCGTAGCCGGCCTGGCCGGGCCGCACGCGGGCGACGTGGCCGGTGACCCGCTGGCCGCCGATCAGCTTCGCCTCCTCGACCTTGCGCTGGGCCGCCGCTTCGCGCTCGTCCATCTCGGCGTCGAGCGGCAGGTTGGTCGGCACGGTCAGCATCGAGTGCACGTGGATGCCGCGGCGGCGCTTGGAGGCGAGCTTGACCGCGGTCGCGACCATCTCGGGCGAGAACGGCTC
>Ga0210085_1001215_pt1 | contig 10371 bp, 10 predicted proteins | sample China_Galinas_PW_5_FD_184866 | JGI IMG/M metagenome (GOLD analysis project Ga0210085, IMG submission 184866) | Wetland microbial communities from San Francisco Bay, California, USA, that impact long-term carbon sequestration - China_Galinas_PWC_D1... | ecosystem: Environmental > Aquatic > Marine... | reverse complement strand
GATCAGCACCGTGTGGCCCAGGTGGAGGTCGGGCGAGGAGGGGTCGAAGCCGGTCTTGACGGTGAGCGGCCGGCCGTTCTTTTTCGAGCGCTCGAGCTTGGCGCGCAGGAGGTCCTCGTCGACCAGGTCGACGGCGCCGCGCTCGAGCAGGGCCATCTGCTCGTCGACGGGCGGGAAGTGGTGCTCGGGCTCTTCAGGCATGGGGCATGGAAGATACCAGCCTCGCGGGCCGCTGCGCCATCCTCCGAGACCGCTGCCGGACGAAGCGCCGCCTCGAGCCTGCGAATCCGTCGGGAAGGGGATCGAGGGGATGGGGGGCGATCCAGCGGATCACCAAGGTTGATCGGAGCGGCGCAACCGATGCAGCAGACAAGCGAGGTTTCGGCGTCTCGAGCTCGGTGCCGGCAGGGGTCTACCAGGAAATGTAGTCGAGCCCGGGGCGCAGCGTCGGCCGCGGGCGCTGGGTGCCGAGCACCGGCTGTTTCAGGTGCAGGCCGATCCAGGCGGTGAACACCGAGGCGAACATCTCCAGCCGCGCCCGCGAGCCGGCGACCAGGCCGCGCTTCCTCTCCTTGACCAGGTGCTTGAGGTCGTAGAGGACGGTGGTGGTCAGCGGCAGCCCCTGACGCCGGCACGAGTAGTTGAGTGCCGTTTCGGCAGCGAACCCGCCGAGCGTCTCCTCCGGCAGGGCCTCGAACACCCGGCGCTCCAGGCACCGGATGCCCGAGAGCAGGGGGCCGAACCGGCCGTGGACGGCGTCGAGCAGCCATCCCCGGTGGCGGATGCCGACGTTCATGGCGGCGCCGCCGGAGATCACCGGATCGATGAGCTGGTAGAGCAGGTACCCGGACAGGTTCATGATGTCGCCGTCGACGAACACCAGCACCGGCGCCGTCGTGTTGGCGACGCCGGTCGCCATGGCCGTCCCCTTGCCGTGGTTGCGGCGCAGGTGGATCGTGCGCGCGCCCATCGCCCGGGCGATGGTCACGGTGTCGTCGGTCGACCCGTCGGAGACGACCACGATCTCGTCCACCAGCGGCGTCTCCTTGAGCACCTTGAGCACGTCGGCGAGGGTCTCCTGCTCGTTGAACGCCGGAACGATGGCCGCGACGCGGGCGGAGACGCCGTGCGCGGCAGGCGGGGTATCCGGAGGTCGGGACGGCTCCATTCTGGCGGTCTGATCCACGTGGCGGCTCCCCAGTCGGGATGATCGGGCTGCTCAGGACCCGTTCCGCATTCGCGCGCCGGGGAAGGCCCGGGCGGTTCTGTGGGGCGGATCACGCCGAATGGCGAAGCAAGATCCGTGCTACTGCCAGTCCGGGGGGGCGGGGAGGGCGGTCGCGGCGGACAGCAGCTCGCCGCGGGCCACCAGCCGCGCGTCGCCGGAGAGCTCCAGGCAGTCGGTGCGTTCGCCCGTGGCGACCCGCAGCTCGAAGCCGCCCCGGGTCAGCGCGGTGACCGGCGGCTCGAGGGCGCCCGAGGCGCAACCGGCCGCCACCGCTGCCAGAACACCGGTGCCACAGGCCAGGGTCTCGCCCTCGACCCCGCGCTCGTAGCTTCGGATCTCGATTCGATGCCGGCCGGCGACGCGGACGAAGTCGACATTGGCGCCGCCGGGCCCGAGGTCGGGATGGTGGCGGAGGACCGGTCCGAGGGTGGCGACCGGGGCCCGGTCCAGTCCCGGAGTCGCCCCCGGCTCGGAGCCCGTTGTCGCTGCGTCGTCCTCGCCCTCCTGACAGGCCCGCCAAGGGAGGACGAAGTGGGGCACGCCGGCGGCCACCAGGTACCCGGAGCAGGCTCTGCCGTCCACGCTGAGGGACAGGGTCTCGACACCGGTGGGGGCCGGAAGCTCGAGGGCGATCGTGTCCGCCTCGATCGGTCCGTCCGGCCCGTCTGCCGAGACCCGGCGTGCCGGGATCGGACCGGCGTCGGTCACGACCGTCAGCCGATCGCCCCGCGCCCAGCCGAGCTCCCACGCCAGGCGGGCCGCGCAGCGGGTGCCGTTGATACACAGATCGGCGCGCGTGCCGTCGGCGTTGTAGTGGATCATCCGGACGGTGGCGGGTGCGTCCCCCGCGGGGCCCGCCGGGGGTCCAGGAGAGTCGTCCGGCCGAGGCGCGAGCAGGAAGAGCCCGTCGGCGCCCAGGGACAGGCGCCGAGTGCACCAGGTGCGGATGGTCGCCGGTGTGAGCTCCAGCCCCGCGGGCAGCGGCTCGGCGAGGGCGATGAAGTCGTTGCCCGCTCCGGAGAGCTTGTAGAAGGGGGCCATCGGCACCGAGCAAACTACAGGCATCGACGGTGGGACGACTGAGTCGAGTTTGCTCGCTGCATCGGTCCCGCCTTAGCGGACCCGCGCCGTCACCTGCTCGGACGGCTCGCTCTCGTTGCCGTTGCGGTCGACCGCGCTCACCCGGTAGGTGTAGGAGGCGCCGGAGGTCACCTCCGGGTCGACCAGCGCCGTGTCGGTCAGCGGTGCCTCCGTGATGCGCCGGAACTCCTGGCTCGTCGGGCTGCGCCGGTAGACCAGGTAGCCGGCCGCGTCCTGGGCCTCGACCGGGCGCCAGACGATGCGCACCTGGAGGGCTCCCTGCCGATCGCCCTGGCCCTCCTGGACGAGCGCGACCACGCCGGTTGGAGCCGACGGGGCGAAGCGGTCCTGGTAGTCGACCTCCGCCTCTTCGCCGAGACGGCTTTCGACCAGCACCGGCTGGCGCTGGCCGACCGCGGTCACGGTGTAGAGGTAGCGCTGGCCGAACAGGGCGCTCTCGTCGACCAGGGCGCGAACCTTGCTGCCGACGGTGCGGACCGGGGCGCCGTACTCGCGCTCGGTGGCGAGCCGGCGGTAGACGTTGAAGCCGAGGATGCCGGTGCCGTCGTCGTCGTCGGACGTGTCCTCGCGCTGGTCCATGGTTGCGGCCTCTCCGGTCGGCTCGGCCCGGTCCTGCGCCGCGGCCTCTTCCTGATCCCGCTCTTCGTCTCCGGTCGCGGGCTCCTGGGCGACCTCGTCCGCGTCCGGGTACTCCCAGCGCAGGCGCACGCCCCCGGCCTCTGCTTCGAGCTCCAGCCCGCTCGGCGGCTCCGGAGCCGCCGCGACGGCGAAGGTCACCAGGTTCGACAGTCCCGACTCCTCGCCGGTCGGTCCCTGAGTCTTGACCGCCAGGGTGAGCATCGGCCGTCCGGCGGTCGTGGCCGCTTCGGACGACCCGGGCGCTTCGGGCGCTTCGGGGGCCCGCGCGGCCGGGGCCTCGGCGGCGGTCGCCAGCGGCAGCTCGAGGGCGATCCGGTCGCCCCGGACCGCCGCCTGGAGGTCCTTGCCGGAGAGCATGCGGCCCGGCACGGCCGCGCCGATGAACTGGCGCTGGTCGATCGTCGGCGGCTCGCCGGCGGTGGTGGCCGGTCCATCCCACTCGAGGCGCCAGACGGTGACCTCGCTGACTGCCGAGAGCGGCGTTCCGGCCGCCGTGGTCCGCGGGAAGGGCAGCGACAGCAGCAGACGGTCGCCCCGCTGGCTCGCCTGGAAGTCCTTGGTCGCGGCCGGGATCTGCCGGATCGGCGGCAACGGCTCCCCCTTCTTGCCGCAGCCGGTGACGGCGGAGCCGAGCGTCGCCGCCACGAGGATCGCGACGAGAGCGGCCGCGGAGGAGGGAATACCTGCTGGGCGCGGGACGGGGCGGCTCATGAAGGCTCCTAGAGGCCTACAGCACGTAGCGGGACAGATCGTGATCCTGGACGATGTCGGACAGGGCGCGGCGGACGGCGTCGCCGTCGATGGTCAGCTCCACCCCCTCCATGTCCGGCGCCTCGAACGACACCTCGTCGAGCAGCCGCTCCAACAGGGTCGCCAGCCGGCGCGCCCCGATGTTCTCGGTATGGGCGTTGACCTCCACCGCCAGGCGGGCGATCTCGGCGACCGCGTCCTCGGTGAACTCTAGCTTGAGCCCCTCGGTCGACAGCAGCGCCGCGTACTGCTTGGTCAGCGCCGTCTCCGGCTCGGTCAGGATGCGGACGAAGTCGTCCTCGGTCAGGGCGTTGAGCTCGACCCGGATCGGAAAGCGGCCCTGGAGCTCCGGGATCAGGTCCGACGGCTTCGAGACGTGGAACGCGCCGGCGGCGAAGAACAGGATGTGGTCGGTCTTGACCATCCCGTACTTGGTCGAGACGGTCGTGCCCTCGACGATCGGCAGCAGGTCGCGCTGGACTCCCTCGCGGGAGACGTCCGGCCCCCGGCCCCCTTCGCGGCCGGCGACCTTGTCGATCTCGTCGAGGAAGATGATGCCGCCCTGCTCGACCCGCTGGCGCGCCTCGCGGGCGACCTGCTGACGGTCGATCAGCTTCTCCGCCTCCTGTTGGGCGAGGATCTCCTTGGCGTCGATCACCTTGACCTTGCGCCGCTGGCGGCGGTTGAACATGCCGGGCAGCATGTCCTTCAGGTTGATGCCGACCTCCTCCACCCCCTGGGGCGTGAACATCTCCAGGCTGGGGAAGGAGCTCTCCTCGAGCTCGACCTCGACGGTGCGCTCGTCGAGCGCCCCGGAGCGCAGCTTCGCCCGGAACTTCTCCCGCGTCTCCTGGAGCCCGACGTGGGGGGCTTCCTCGTCCTCCTCGCCCTCGTCGTGACGGTGCAGGCCGATGCCGGGCACGCGGGGCGCCGGCACCAGCAGCTCCAGCAGCCGGTCCTCGGCCCGGGTCCGGGCGGTCTCGACCACCGCCTCGCGCTGCTCCTCCTTGATCATCGAGAAGGCGATCTCGGTGAGGTCGCGGATCATCGACTCGACGTCGCGCCCGACGTAGCCGACCTCGGTGAACTTCGACGCCTCCACCTTGAGGAACGGCGCCCGGGCGAGGCGCGCCAGCCGACGGGAGATCTCCGTCTTGCCGACGCCGGTGGGGCCGATCATCAGGATGTTCTTGGGCGCGATCTCTTCGGCGATCTCGGGCGGCAACTGCTGGCGGCGCCACCGGTTGCGCAGGGCGATCGCCACGGCGCGCTTCGCCTTCCCCTGACCGACCACGTACTTGTCGAGCTCGGCCACGATCTGGCGCGGCGCCATGTCTTCGAGGTGGAGCCCGGCGGGTGCGGGCTCGGCGGTGGGAAGGGAGGCCATCAGGGCTCAGAGCTCCTCGAGCGTCAGCTCGTGGTTGGTGAAGATACAGATCTCGGCGGCGATCCTCATCGCCTCGCGCACCACGTCGCGGGCCGGCAGGTCGGTGTGGCGCAGCAGCGCCCGGGCCGCGGCCAGGGCGAAGTTGGAGCCGGAGCCGATGGCGAGGGCGCCGCCGTCCTCCGGGTCGGGCTGGAGCAGCTCGCCGTTGCCGGCGACGAAGAACGACTTGTCGGCGTCGGCGACCAGCATCATCGCTTCGAGCTGGCGCATGGCGCGATCGGTGCGCCAGTCCTTGGCGAGCTCGACGACGGCGCGCTCGAGGTTGCCGGAGAACTCCTCGAGCTTGGCCTCGAGGCGGGTGAACAGCGTCAACCCGTCGGCGGCGCCGCCGGCGAAGCCGACCAGGACGTTGCCGCGGGAGGTCCGGCGGACCTTCTTGGCCCGCGCCTTGATCACGGTGGATTGCTGGAGAGTGACCTGGCCGTCGGCGCCCATGCAGACGGAATCGCCTTTGCGGACCAGGAGGACGGTGGTTGCGTGCATGCTGGGAGTCATCGTCGTCACGGGGGTGGGATTGTACCAGGGGGTGGAGGCATCCTGATGGCCCCCGCGGTCACCCGGTGATAGGTTCTCGAACACCTCGCGACGTCGAGGTGCCGAGACGCGCTCCCATGGTCACCGCAGAATCACGCCAGCCCGCCCCCCGTTCCCTGCCGTCCACGGCTCGGGACCGTGTCTTCTTCGGCGCCATGGCGGTGGCTATGGCGATGACGGTGTTGGTCGGGTTCGCCCCCAGCTACTACCTGCGCTTCATGCTCCACGGCACCTCGCCCACCGGCACGGCGGTGATGTCGCCGCTGCTCCACCTCCACGCCGCGGCGTTCACCGCCTGGGTCGTGCTGTTTTTGGTGCAGACGGCGCTGGTCGCCTCCCACCGCGTGCGGGTGCACCGCCGGCTCGGCGTCGCGGGCGCGGTGCTCGCCGCCGTCATGGTCTGCCTGGGGGTGGCGGCGGCGCTCGATGCGGTCAGACGGGGAGCTTCGCCGCCGGGCGTCGATCCTCGCGTCTTCCTGGTGGTCCCGCTCGGCAACATGGCCACCTTCGGCGGCTTCGTCGCCGCCGCCCTGGTGCTGCGCCGCAGCAAGCAAGCGCACAAACGACTGATGGTGCTCGCCTACCTGGGCCTCTTGGTCGCGGCCGTGGCGCGCATCCCGGGTGTGCTGCCCCTGGGTCCGCCGGTGCTGTTCGCCCTGGCCTTCCTGCCGTTCCTCCTGGCCGGTGTGGCGTACGACGGCCTGACGCGCCGGACGGTGCACCCGGCGTGGCTCTGGGGCGGAGCGCTCCTCATCCTGTCCGTCCCGGCGCGGCTGGCGCTTTCGAAGACGGCCGTCTGGCTCGCCTTCGCCGACCTCGTCACGCGGTAGGGCTCCAAGCTCCGGCGCCTCGTGGTGCGTCTCGGTTCCCTACCGGTCCTTCGCCCGGGGATGGGCTTCGCGGTAGACGTTGAGCAGCCGGTCCACGTCCAGGTGGGTATAGCGCTGGGTGGTGGAGAGCGAGCTGTGGCCGAGGAGCTCCTGGATGGTGCGCAGATCGGCGCCGTTCTCCAGCAGGTGGGTGGCGAAGGTATGGCGCAGCGTATGGGGGTGGACGCCGGCGGCGACGGCGGCGGTCTCGACGGCGCGGTCGACCACCCGGCGCACGGAGCGGTCGGTCAAGCGGCCGCCCCGGTGGTTGAGGAAGACCGGCTCGTCGTCCGGGTCGGCGTCGTCGGCCCGGGAGCGGACACCTTCCCAATCGGCCAGCCAGTCGCGGAGCGCCGTCTCGGCGGGGCGGCCGAAGGGCACCATGCGCTCCTTGCCGCCCTTGCCCACCACCCGCAGCACCCGGGCCGAGAGGTCGAGGCCGGGCCAGTCGAGGGAGACCAGCTCGCCGACCCGCAGACCGGTGGCGTAGAGCAGCTCGAGGATCGCCCGGTCGCGCCGGCCGAGCTCCGGCGCCGAGCGCTCCGCGCCGTCCGCGGTCCGGTCGGCCGCTTCGATGACGGTCTCGACCTCCCCCGGGCGCAGGTGCCGGGGCAGGGTCTTCGGCGCCTTCGGGGTCTTGATGCCGTGGGCCGGGTTGGCGGGGAGCTCGCCCTCGCGCACGGCGTAGCGGAACAGGCCGCGGACGGCGGAGAGCGCCCGGCCCTGGCTGGTCCGCGCGAGCGTTTCGCCGGAGAGCCCCGGACGTGCCATGGAGGCGACGAACGAGCGTACCGCCAGGCGGTCGACGTCGCCCGGCGCCAGCACGGCGGCGTCGCGGCCCAGGAACTCCACCAGGAACGAGATCAGCCGTTCCAGATCCCCGGAGTAGCCGCGGACCGTGTGGGTGGAGAGGTTGCGCTCTTCGGCCAGGTGGCGGAGATAGCGGCGGACCAGCGTCTCGAACGGCCCGGGCGGCGAACCGACCTCGGCATGATCCACTGGGCGGCCCTTCGCGCTGCGGCCGGCCCGTCCCGAGGCGTCCGCCGCCATGGTCAGACCGCCGCCGCGCCCGCTGCGCCCGTCGCCGATCGCTCGGCTGCCGGCGCCCCGAACGGCTCGGCCGACGCGGCGACGCCATGGGTCGCGGCCCAGGCCAGCAGGTCGTGCTCGGCACGGGCGGCGTAGGCGGCCCGGCGCTGCCGCTTCTTGACCCTCCCCGGCAGGTCGTCGAACAGGCCGTAGTTGATGTTGGCCGGCTGGAAGCGCTGCGGGTCCGAATCGGTCAGGTGCCGGGCCAGGGCGCCCAGGGCGGTGGTCGCGGGCAACGGGGTGATCGTCCCGCCGGCACCGGAGCTCTCCAGGCTCCTCTCCAGGGTCAGGTAGAGGGCGATCGCCAGCCCCGTGGCCGCGGACTCGAGATATCCCTCGACGCCGGTGAGCTGGCCGGCCAGGCGCACCCGCGGCGCGGCGCGGATCCGGTAGAGCTTGTCCAGGTGGGTCGGCGAGTTGACGAAGGTGTTTCGGTGGATCTGGCCGAAGCGGACGATCTCGGCGTGCTCGAGCCCGGGGATCATGGCGAACACCCGCCGTTGCTCGGGCCACTTCATGCGCGACTGGAAACCGACCAGGTTGTAGTGGCTCCTGGCCAGGTTCTCCTGGCGGAGCTGAACCACCGCGTAGGGCCGCGTGCCGTCCGGCGCGGTCAGCCCGACCGGCTTCATGGGTCCGTAGCGCAGGGTGTCGACGCCGCGGCGGGCGAGCTCCTCGATCGGCAGGCAGCCCTCGAAAAAAAGCGCCTTCTCGAAGCCGTGGAGCGGCAGCACCTCGGCTTCGGACAGGGCCCGGTGGAACGCCAGGTACTGCTCCCGATCCATCGGCGCGTTCAGGTAGTCGTCCCCTTCGCCCTTGCCGTAGCGCGACTGGGCGAACAGCTTGCCGAGGTCGAGAGACTCGGCGTCGACGATCGGTGCGATCGAGTCGTAAAAGTAGAGCCACTCGCTGCCCAGGATTCCGCCCAGGCGGGCGGCCAGCGCGTCCGAGGTGAGCGGTCCGGTGGCGATGACCACGTCCGGACCGTCCCCGGAACCGCTCTTGCCCTCACCCTTGGCTATGGAGGGGGAGCTGGAGGGGGACGAGAGGACGCCGGGCAGCTCGGTCACCTCTTCGCGTCGGATCTCGATCCCGGGCAGCTCGGCCAGCCGGCCGGTCACCAGGGCGGCGAAGCGGTCCCGGTCGACCGCCAGGGCGCCGCCGGCCGGCACCGCGGCCTCCCGGGCCGAGCCGATGATCAGCGAGCCGAACGCTTCCATCTCCCGCTTGAGCAGACCCGCGGCATGCTCCGGATCGTCGCTCCGGAGCGAGTTCGAGCACACCAGCTCCGCCAGGTCGCCGGTCTTGTGGGCCGGGGTCGAGCGCACCGGCCGCATCTCGTGGAGCACCACCGGGATCCCCCGGGTGGCGAGCTGGTAGGCGCATTCGGTGCCGGCGAGGCCGCCGCCGACGATGTGGACGGGTTCGTGGGTCATGGGCGTCGTGGTGTCATTATAGGGACGAGAATCCGGACGAGACGGGGGGCGGCGGATCCGCTGCCGAGTCCAACGCAGGGAAGGGGAGGAACAATCCAAATGGTCACGACCGTCGTGCTGTTGAACGTCGAGGGCGACAAGATCAACGAGATCGCCCAGCAGATCCTGGACGTCGAGGGGGTCACCGAGGTCTATTCGGTCGCCGGGCGCTACGACCTGGTGGTGGTGGTGCGGACCAAGGGGACCGAGGAGCTGGCCGAGGTGATCACCAGCCGGATGCTCAAAGTCCAGGGCATCACCCACTCCGAGACTCTGACGGCGTTTCGCGTCTACTCCCACCACGACCTCGACCGGATGTTCGCCATCGGCCTGGACAGCCCGGGCGCCGGCGAGATCCACGGTCCGGAGTGAGGCGTCGCATGAGCGATCGACCCGGCCAGGAGACCGATCGAACGACCGGAGCCGCGACCGACCGGGCGCTGCGCGAGCGGCTGGTCGACTTCCTCGATGGCCAGCACGCCCACGTCGGCTTCGGCCGCACCGTGGCGGCGCTGCCGGCCGCGCTCAGGAACCGCCGGCCGGAGGGCGCGGAGCACTCCTGCTGGGATCTGCTCGAGCACCTCCGGCTCGCCCAGCAGGACATCCTCGAGTTCAGCCGCGACGCGGACTGGGTCTCGCCCGACTGGCCGGACGGCTACTGGCCGCCCGCAGGGGACGCCGACCGGGCGATCGGCGACGAAGAATGGCAGCGCAGCGTGGAAGGCTTCCGACGCGGCCTGGCCGAGCTGGAAGCCCTGATCCGGGACCCGGAGCGGAACCTCTTCGCACCCTTCCCGTGGGGCGACGGCCAGACCCTGCTGCGCCAGGCGCTCCTGGTCGTCGACCACAACGCCTACCACCTGGGACAGATCGTCGACGTGCGCCGGGCACTCGGTGCGTGGCCTCCGCCGGCGGAGGGCGGCTGAGCGGCGTGCCGGGCTGGGGGGCAGGCACGGTTTCGGAAGAGCAGGTCGCCCGCCTGCGCGACCAGCTCGTGCGCTCGGTGAGGAAGACCTGCCCGTCCTGGCTCCGGGCCGACGCCGACGACCTGGTCCAGACCGCCCTGCTGCGGGTGCTCGACGCCCGCCCGGCGGCCGGCTCCGGTGAGGGAACGACCGAGCTTTCGTCGTCCTACTTGAGGAAGGCGGCCTACAGCGCCGTGGTCGACGAGATCCGGCGGCGGCGTAGGCGCCAGGAGGTTCCCTTGGAGGATGATCGAGATGCGGAGTCGCCGCTTCC
>Ga0210085_1001214_pt1 | contig 10374 bp, 9 predicted proteins | sample China_Galinas_PW_5_FD_184866 | JGI IMG/M metagenome (GOLD analysis project Ga0210085, IMG submission 184866) | Wetland microbial communities from San Francisco Bay, California, USA, that impact long-term carbon sequestration - China_Galinas_PWC_D1... | ecosystem: Environmental > Aquatic > Marine... | reverse complement strand
TGCGTGTGTCGATCACGGCGCCGCCGACCTCCGCCCCGACTTTCTTGACCACGCCCAGGATGTTGCGCTCGGCCTTGGGTGCGTCCGGGCCCAGGATCAGGTCCGGTCCGCTGAGCACGTAGAAGTGCGTGGCGTGGTCGGTCACGTAGAAGGCGTTGTAGAGCAGCTCCCGCAGCATCCGCCCCGTTCGCGGCACGGTCACGCCGTAGACCGCGTCGGCCGCCTTGGCCGCCGCCATGTGGTGGGCCTCCGGGCAGACGCCACAGATGCGGTTGGTGAGGGCTGGCATGTCCTCCACCGGTCGACCCACGCAGAACGACTCGAAGCCGCGCAGCTCGGGGATCTGGAAGTAGGTGTGCTCGACGTCCCCGGCCTCGTCGAGCAGGATCTCGATCTTGCCGTGACCCTCCAGGCGAGTGACGGGATCGATGGTGATGCGTGTCATGACCGACCCCCATGGAGCAGCGACGCTGCCAGGCTGAAGCGGTAGAACTGGCCGACCGTGTCGGGCAGGCTCGCGAGCACACGCTCGATGTCCTCCGGCTCGCTCGCGTCGACCACCGAGGCGTAGGCACTGAGCAGCCGCGCCCCGAAGTCCTGGACGCCCTGGCTCGCGCCGTAGCAGCCGATACAGGGGGCCCCGGCCGCCGGGCACTTGGCGCCGCAGCCATCCCTCGCCGCCGGTCCACAGCAGGGCAGTCCCTGTTCGAGCAGGCACAGCTCAGGATCGACCTCGGCCAGCGTCTGGATGCGGCGGAACTCGCGGATGGACTTGACGCCTCGCTTTCGTCCGCACTCGTCGCAGACGGTGGAGGTACCGGCGCCGAGCACGGCGCCCTTGGGAGGCAGCGGGCCCGTCCCGTCGAGGGCGGCCGTGACTGCGCTCAGGACCTCCGCGATGCGCTCCGTCTCCGGCGGGCAGCCGGGGACCGTGTAGTCGACATCGACCACCTGGCCCAGGGTGCGCAGGCGCGCCTCCAGCGTGGGCAGCTCCAGCTCACCCCACGGCGATTCCCAGGGACCGCTGGGCAGGCCGGACCCGTTGACGTCATTGAGCTCGGGATCGTAGGCGGCCTCGAAGACACGTTCGAGCGGTCGCTGGTTGGCGAGACCCGGGATGCAGCCTTCGCCGGCGCACGAGCCGAAGGCCACGAGCACCTTGGACTTCGCTCGCAGCAGCTGCGCCATCTCGGCGTCCTCATCGGTACGGATGCCGCCGTCGAAGAGGCAGACGTCGATCTCACCGTCGTCCATGGCGCGCACGTCGGCCCGCTTGGCGTCCATGGCCGCCGGCCAGAAGACCGGCTCCCAGCGCTCGGTGAACTCGATCAGCTTCATGCCCAGGTTGAGCACGGCCACATCGCAGCCGCCGCAGGCGGAGGCCCAGTACATGGCCAGCTTGTAGCGGGGCTTGTCGGCGACCGGCGCCTCGGCCTCGGCCGGGGTGACTGGTTCGGCGGTCATACCTCCACCTCCTGGGGCTGGCTTGCCGAGGCCACGACATCGGGGTGCGCCGCCAGGGCGACACGGGTCTCGGGTGGGATGGGACCGAGGGCCTTGACCTCGGCCACGATGCGCGCCATCTCGTCGGCGAAGCGCTGGCCTTCGGCGGCGCTGGCATAGAAGCGCTGCAGTCGGGCCGGCTCGATGCCCAGGTCCGCGAGCGTGCGCCGCAGGAAGATGAACCGCCGCAGGGCCTTCACCGACTGGATCCGGTAGTGGCAGTCCTCCGGCCAGCAGCCGGTCATGATGACCGCGTCGGCCCCCTTGGCGAAGCCCTCCAGGATGAACTCCGGCTCCATGCGGCCCGAGCACATCAGGCGGATGAGCCGCACGTTGTGGGGGTACTTGGTGCGGGCGGTGCCAGCGAGGTCGGCGGCACGGTAGCTGCACCAGTTGCAGGTGAAGCCCAGGATGAGCGGCTCGAAGGGCTGGCCAGCGGCCGCCGGTGCGGCCGCCGCGGGTGTGGTCACTGGTGCGGTCATGCTGTCGCTCCCACGGCTTCCTCGGCGTGCCTGCCGGCGCCACCGCTGGTGTCGCTCAGCAGCCCGTCGATCTGGGCCATGATCTGCAAGTGGCTGAAGCCGCTGCCGGAGATGGCGTTCGCGGGACAGGCGGCCACGCACACGCCACATCCCTGGCAGAGCTTGGGGTTGATCTCGGTCACCATCGCGTCTTCGTCGAAGGTGATCGCGCTGAAGGGGCACAGGTCGTTGCAGATGCGGCAGCCGGAGCACCGCTCAGCGTCGACCGTCGCCCGGTACGGCTCCATGGCGATCTCGCCCTGGGCGATCCGACTCAGGATGGTGGCCGCCGCAGCGGCACCGTTGGAGACGCTGGTGGGGATGTCACGTGGCCCCAGCGTGGCTCCGGCCGCGAAGACGCCGTCGGTCATGGTCGCCACCGGCGCCAGCTTGGCGTGGCGCTCGATGATGAAGCCGTTCGAGCTGCAGCCCACGCCGAACATGCGGGCTACCTCGGTGGCGTCGGGCTGCGGCTCCAGGCCCGTCGAGAGGATGACCATGTCAGCCGGGACGCGCCGCTTGACGCCCGCGAGGGTGTCCTCGACCTGCACCATGAGGCGACCCTCGCAGCCGGCCTCCTCCGGGTAGCGCAGTGAGTCGGTCACTTCGGCCACCCTGCCGCGGATGAATTGGGTGCCCTCATCGAGGATGCGGTTGTAGAACTCGTCGTAGCCCTTGCCCGGCGTCCGCATGTCGATGTAGCACTCGTAGACGTCGGCGTCCGTGTGCTCCTTGACGAGGTGCGCGAACTTGAGTGACTGCATGCAGCAGATCGCCGAGCAGTACTCGTTCGTGTTCTTGTCGCGCGAGCCGACACAGTGGACGATGACGACCGACTTCGGCTCGGTGACGCCGTCGCGCAGCACGATCTTGCCGCCGGTAGGCCCAGCGGCGTTGCTCATGCGCTCGAACTCCATGGAGGTGAAGACGTTGGGCAGCCGGCCGTAGCCGTAGGCCTCGATCCGTCGGGCATCGAATGGCTGGAAGCCCGTGGCCAGCAGGATATTGCCCACGTTGAGCTCGACGTATTCGTCGGTCTGGGTGAAGTCGATGCAGTCGACCGGGCAGAACTTCTCGCAAGCCTTGCAGGTGCCCTTGGCGAAGTAGGTGCAGTTCTCCGGCGTCAGCACCGGATACTTGGGTACCGCCTGGGGGAAGGGGGTGTAGATGGCCTTGCGGTAGCCGATGCCCGACTCGAAGCCGGTGTCGATGACCTGGACCGGGCACTTGTCGACGCAGATGCCGCAGCCAGTGCAGTCCTCTTCCACCACGTAGCGTGGCTTGTGCTTGACCTTGATCTTGAAGTCACCCACCGAGCCCGAGACGTCGACCACCTCGCTCCAGGTGTGCAGCGTGATATTGGGATGCGCCCCGGCGTCGACCATCTTGGGTGTCAGGATGCAGGCGGCGCAGTCCAGCGTGGGGAAGGTCTTGTCGTATTGGGCCATGTGGCCGCCGATGGACGGCTCACGCTCCACGATGTGCACGGGATAGCCGGCGCTGGCGATCTCCAGCGCGGCGGTGATGCCGGCGATCCCGCCGCCGACGATGAGCGTGGCGCTATTGACCGGGGCGATGAGCGGCTCGAGCGGCTCCTGCTCGCTCACGCGGTAGACCCCGCCGGCGATGACGGCCTTGGCCTTGTCGGTCGCCTTGGCCTTGTCGGTGTGGACCCACGAGACCTGCTCGCGGATCGACACCAGCTCCGTCAAGTACGGGTTCAGACCAGCGTTGGAGCTGGCTTCTCGGAAGGTCTTCTCGTGCATGTGCGGGGAACAGGCCGCCACGACCACGCGCTCCAGGCCGTACTCCTTGATGTCGTTCTCGATGAGCTCCTGCCCCAGGCTCGAGCACATGAAGGGGTAGTCGCGCGCGACGACGACGCCCTTGTCGGCGAGCTCGGAGGCGGCCCAGTCACGGACCTCCTCGACATCTACCACGGCGGCGATGTTGGTGCCGCAGTGACACACATAGACGCCCGTCTTGGGGGTGGTCATCGCAGCGCCTCCTGGTCCGCTCGCGGCTCCGGTGCCGGCAGGGTCGGGTCACCCCGACGGCGTCGCTTCGGTCTCGCCGCTGCCGCACGCTCGGCTTCTTCTTCCTCGGTCAGGGGGGCCTCGATGCCGATGTTGGCCAGGGCAGGCCGGGCGGAGATGATCTCTCGCCCGAAGCCGAGGTCCTTGGCCGGCATGCCGAAGGCCAGGCCCATCAGCTGCGTGAAGAAGAGGATGGGCATGTGGTGATCTTCGTGGAAGCGATGGTTCATCTCCCGCTGGTAGAAGTCCACATTCATCTGGCACATCGGGCAGACCGTGACCAGCGCGTGAGCGCCGCTGCGTTCGGCTTCCACGATCAGCCGTCGGATGAGCTCCAGGCCCGTATCAGGGCTGATCTGTGTCATGTGCCCGCCGCAGCAGTCGGTTCGCCGCGAATACTCGACCACGTCTGCCCCAAGGTGCAGCAGCAGCTGATCGAGTGCGTGCGGGTGCTCGCGATGCTGCCAGCGATCGTCGTAGTCCGGCCGCGAGACGAGACAGCCCATATAGGGGGCCAGCTTCAGTCCGGCCAGCGGGCGGGTGACGTGCTGGTGGATCTCGTTGAGCCCGACGTCGTCGATCATGATCTCGAGCAGGTGCCGGACCTTGACCGAGCCGGGTGTGTAGCTCATGCCCCCGGCGCTCAGGGCGTCGTTCACGTTCGCCGCCAGCTCCTCGGATTCGCGCACGTACGCGTCAGTGCGTGCGAGGTTCACGTAGCAGGCGCTGCACGGCGCCACGAGCGTGTCCGTGCCGTTCTTCTGCTGCTCGGCGAGCGCCAGGTTGCGCCCGACCAGCGCCTGCGAGCGGAGCGGGCTGATGCCCATGTACTCCGTGGCCCCGCAGCAGTTCCAGTCGTCCAGCTCCGCCAGCCGGATGTCCAGCGCAGGCAGGACGGCCTCGATGGAGTCGTGGTACGCCTTCCCGGTGCCGTCCATCGAGCAGCCCGGGTAGTACATGTACTGCGTGGCCATCAGTGCGCTCCCTCGTTCGCCGGCTGCTCGAAGACCGCCCGCTGCTTGGCCTGCTCGATCTCGGTCGCGCGATCAAGGATGGCGGTGAGGCCATCCATGCCCTCGATGTGATGCGGCCGGAACCCCATCCGTCCCTTGGTCACCATCCCGATGCCCGATGTCGTCATGCCCGGCAGTCGGGACATGTGGTGGCGGAGGTAGTGCTTGGCGACGAGGCCGACCTCGAAGCTGCGGCCGTACTTGTGGATGTAGTCCACGAAGGTCTTGGAGAAGTCAGGGGCCACGTGGCTGGGAACCCGGTCTTCCTGGGTGGCCTTGGCCTTCAGCGCATACATCACGTCCGGGATGTGGATCTGCTGTGGGCAGCGCACCGCGCACAGGTAGCAGCTCACGCACATCCAGGGGGTGTTGCTGTCGAGGACCTTGTCGCGGGCGCCGGCCCGGATGAGGGCGAAGATCTGGCGGGGCGTGTGGTCCATGTCCGCGTAGGAGGGACATGAGCCGCCGCACGTGCCACATTGGATACAGGTCTCCAGGCGGGAGTCAGCCGGGATCATGGCGATGACTTCCTCTTGGAACGTGGCCGCGTGCCTGCCCTTGATCGGGGCTGGCGGCGGCGGTACAGCAGCCTTCGGCATGTGTGTACGCCCCTTCGTAGACAAGCGCCCGCGGGCTGTCAGGGACAGCGTCGCGGGCTGGTGGATCGGACGGCTATGTGTCAGACATGGCCCACGACTCGGGTCTTCGGCGTAGCCGAGGGGAAAGTCACCGGTGGCTCGAGTTATTCGCTTATGGACCTAGCCTCCCCCTCGTGAGGCGGGCCAGACAGGGCCGACCGGCCCGCATCGGGTACGTCGACCGGCCCGCTGCACAGGTACCCACCGGCGGCGGTCGGTCGCAGGCGCGAGCCCCGGGGCCTACTCGTGCTCGATGCCCATCTGGTCGCTGGGTGGGCTGAAGAGATCGAACACGATGCTGCGTTCGAGGCGGACCTTGCCGGCGACACGTCCTCCGGTCGTGTCGCTAGAGTCAGTCGATGCCCGATCCTCTGCTCGATGCACGCGGCCTGAGCAAGACCTTCTCGAGCGGGCGCGGCGCCGGTCGCCGCGAGGTGCGCGCGGTGCAGGATGTCTCCCTGGCCATCGAGCCCGGCCAGACCCACGGACTGGTCGGCGAGTCGGGTTCGGGCAAGTCGACCACCGGCCGCATCCTGCTGCGCCTCGTCGAGCCTGACGCCGGTTCGGCCGTCTTTCGTGGCCAGGACCTCTTTGCCCTCAGGGGTTCGGCGCTGCGCGCCATGCGCCGGCATATCCAGCTCATCTACCAGGACCCCTTCTCCTCGGTCGACCCGCGGTATCGGGCACGCGACATCGTGGCCGAGCCCTGGGCGATCCACGGCCTCCACAGGGGTGAGCGCGGGCGGCGCGCCGACGAGCTGCTCGAGCGTGTCGGCATCGACGCGTCCCTCGGCGACCGATACCCATCATCCTTCTCTGGCGGGCAACTCCAGCGCATCGGCATCGCCCGTGCCCTCGCGCTCGCGCCCGATCTCATCATCTGCGACGAGCCCGTCTCCGCCCTCGATGTCTCCGTCCAGAGCCAGATCCTCAATCTGCTCATGGACCTGCAGGCGGAGCGTGGCCTGTCCTACCTCTTCATCGCCCACGATCTCGCGGTCGTGCGTCACATCAGCGATCGCGTCTCGGTCATGCGCGAGGGCCGTATCGTCGAAAGCGGCACCCGCGACGAGATCTTCGAGCGCCCGCGGCATGAGTACACGAAGCTGCTGCTGGCGGCCATGGAAGCTGGATCGGCGGCCGACTAGGTACCGCGTCTCACCCGCGGATCGATGGCGATCACGGCCACGTCGGCGATGAGGTTCACCAGCGCCACCAGCAAGCCGGCGACGATGCCGATGCCCACGATGAGCGCCGTGTCGAGGCGGCGCAGGCCGGTCAGCAGATCCGCGCCGAGGCCCGGCATGGAGAAGACCACTTCCACCACGGCGACGCTCGAGAAGAGACCGGCGAAGTCCAGCGCCAGGATCGCCAGCAATGGCAGCAATGCGTTCGGCAGCAGGTGCCGCCAGCGAACCGACCAGGGCCGTTCGCCGATGGCATGGCTGAACGTGATGTACGGCTGATCCTGCTGCTCGAGCAATGAGGTGCGCAACAGACGCGCGAGCACCAGCCCGAAGGGCACGCCCAGCGTCACCACCGGCAGCACGTACGAGGACGGCGAGGCCGCACCACCGAGCGGGAGCCAGCCCAATCGGAAGCCAAAGACATAGATCAGCAGCAGGCCAACGAGGAAGGCCGGGACCGACGCGGTCGCCCCGGCCACGACCACGAGCAGTCGATCAGCCAGGCCGCCCCGGCTGACCACCCACAGTGCCAGAGGGATGGCGATCGAGATCTCCAGGAGGAAGGCGAGCGCGGTCAGCATCAGGGTCGGCGGCAGCGATCGTGCCAGGACGGAGACGACCGCCTCGGACTTGGCGAAGCTGTAGCCCAGGTCACCCTGAGCCACCCGTGCCAGCCACTGGCCGTAACGTACGGGCAGCGGGTCGTCGAAGCCATACGTCGCGCGGATCTCGGCGATGGTCTCCCGGGTGGCGGTCGGTCCGGCCAGCGAACGGGCCGGGTCACCGGGGATGAGCTCGACCAGCAGGAATCCGGCGGTGGCCACGATCCATACCGTGATGAGCGCCGCCAGCAGTCGCCTCGCGATGTACCAGGCCAATCAGCGCTCCTCGGTCCGGGTGCGCAGCGACTCCCCCACGAGATTGGCGGCCAGCACGAGCAGGCCCAGGAAGATCGCCGGGAAGAGGATGAGCCCGGGGTGGCTGCGGTAGTAGATGAGGTAGCTGCCCAGCATCGAGCCGATCGACGCATCGGGTTCCTGCACGCCCGCTCCGAGGAAGCCCAGCGCTGACTCGAAGAGCACCGCCCAGCCAACGGTCAGCGCCGCGTAGGCGGCGACCACCGGCAGAAGGTGGGGCAGGACGTGCCGCCCCAGGATGGTAGCCATGCCGCCACCCATCACCTGAGCCGCCTCCACGTAGTCGCGCTCTTTGAGCACGATGGCTTGCCCGTAGGTGACGCGTGCGATCGGTGCCCAGAAGACGGCCGCCAATCCAACCACCAACGAGAGCGTGCCTCGGCCCAGGACGGTGGCGATGGCCGCGGCCAGGAGCAGCCCTGGGATGGCCAGACCGAGATCGGTGAAGCGCATCAGCACCGACCCCGCGAGTCGCCTCGTGTTGGCCGCCAGCAACCCCACGAGCAGCCCGGCGGCCGTGGCGATGGCGACAGATACGAGCGCGGTCAGAAGGGTCAGCCGTCCCGCGTAGAACAACCGTGCCAGCAGGTCACGGCCCTTGGGGTCGCTGCCGAGCGGATGACCCGCGGCCCCGGCATCGAGCGGCTCACCCAGTGGGGACAAGCCCGCGCTGGATTCGTACGTCGGATCGACGTTCCAGAGCAGGGGTCCGATGATGACCAACACGCTCAGCAGGACGATGAGGGTGACGCCCACGCGCAGCCCCCAGGGTGCGGTGCCTCGGGCCTGTGTCGGTAGGGGCCCTGGTCCGATCACAGCGGTGGCTCCGCCGGGTGGTGGCAGGCCGCACCCTCAGCTGCCGGCCACGGGTAGAGCGGTTCCTCGGTGTGGCATCGCTCGTCCGCCCATCGACAGCGAGGAGCGAAGGCACACGGCATGAACGTGCCCGGAAGCGATGGTGGCTGTCCCTCGATCGTGGCCAGGCGATGGCCAGGGGTTGCCGTCCGCACCGAAGACGCGAGCAAGGCTTCCGGGTATCGATGACGTGGCGCCGTGAGCAGCCTCGCGGATGATCCGAACTCGACGATCCGGCCCGCGTACATCACCGCCACACGGTCGGCCATACGCCCGAGCAACCGGAGGTCGTGGGTGATGACGACGACGGAGGTGCCCATCTCTTGGACCAGCCGCGTGAACGACTCGATGACCTGGACCTGGACCAGCGCATCGAGCGCGGTCGTGGGCTCGTCCGCGATGACCAGCTCCGGGTCGCACGAGAGGGCAGTGGCGATCGCCGCCCGCTGCAGCATCCCGCCCGAGAGTTGGTGCGGGTACCCACGCATGAGGGACGTCGGTTCGCGTACACCCAGCCGGGCGAGCAGGTCGGCGACACGCTCGTCGGCCTCATCTGCCGTCAAGCCACGGTGCAGCTCCAGCGGCCGGCGGATCTGCGGTCCCAGCCTGCGGAGTGGATCGAAGCTGCGGAATGGGTCCTGCGGGACGAACGAGACGCGGGCACCCCGAAGCCCGGGTGTGCGGTCGACCAGGGGGCTGACGATGATCTCTTCGCCGAGCCGGATCTCACCGCCCGTGACCGTGCGCATGCGTCCCAGCAGCCCGAGGACCGCCAGGCCGAGTGTCGTCTTGCCGCAGCCTGACTCGCCGACGACGCCGGTGACCTCGCCCCGGCCCATGCGGAGGTCGACACCCCGCAGGATCTCACCCCCGGCAGCGTTGACGTGCAGGCCCGAGATCGTCAGCAGCGCCGGCGCGTTCCCTCTTCGATCGGGCGGCCGGGAAGCGACCGCTAGCTCAGCCGTCGGCCTTGACCCAGGCCCGCTTCCAGTCATACGGGGCATACGTGGCCAGCGACGGCATGTCGCCGACGCGCGGCCCCATCACGACCTGTGGCGTGACCTCCATCACCGGCACGCCGGCGATCTCGTCGATGAGCGCCTGCTGTACGGCTCGCAGCTCCGCATCTCGCTCCTCGCCGAACTCCATCTGGTATGTAGCGTAGAAGCGCGCGTCGATGTCCTCATCGCAGAACTGCGAGAGGTTGAGATCGGAGCCGCAGACGAAGTTGGTGACGATGTAGTCCTCGGCGTCCGGATAGTCCGCGCTCCAGTACGTCGAGTTGATGTCGTAGGTGCTGGGGTCGTAGACCCTGGCGAAGAACTCGCTCTGTTGTAGTCCTTGCAGGTCCACGCTGAAGCCGACGGCCTCGAGATCCTGCTTCAAGCGCGTGACGTTGGCCGAGGTGTAGGGGTCAGCGACGTCGTAGATGATGCGCACCGGTGTGCCGTCGTAGCTCGAGGACGCCAGCAGCTCGGCCGCCTTGTCGGGGTCGTAGTCGTATGTCCTCGTGCCCTCCGGGTCCGACTGCGGCGTAGCCGAGCTGATGAGCTGGTTCCAGGGCTTGGCCAGGCCGCCGAACTGGGCCACGAAGTCCTTGCTGGCTGCGTGTGCCACGGCCTCCCGGACGTCCTTGTCGGCGAACATGGTCTTGTTGTTCAACGACAGGTAGAACGTGCGTGGGCCGGCCCCATCGGCGATCGT
>Ga0210085_1001213_pt1 | contig 10382 bp, 10 predicted proteins | sample China_Galinas_PW_5_FD_184866 | JGI IMG/M metagenome (GOLD analysis project Ga0210085, IMG submission 184866) | Wetland microbial communities from San Francisco Bay, California, USA, that impact long-term carbon sequestration - China_Galinas_PWC_D1... | ecosystem: Environmental > Aquatic > Marine... | reverse complement strand
CCAGTCAGGAACTGATAAGCAGTCTCTTTCTTAAACATCTTGATAATCCTGTCCTCCACAGCTTGGAAGACAGCGCTATCATAGACAACCAACCTGGAAAACTTGCTTTTACTACTGACAGCTATGTTGTCGATCCGATCTTTTTCCCCGGAGGCGATATCGGAAAACTGGCAGTTCATGGGACCATCAACGATCTGGCCATGCGCGGTGCACGCCCCCTCTGCTTAAGTCTGGGACTGATCCTGGAAGAGGGCATGCCTCTGGATGACCTGGAAAAGATCATCATCTCCATTGCCCAATCCTGCAAGGACTGCAACATAAATATCGTTGCCGGCGACACCAAGGTGGTCCCCAAAGGAAAAGGGGACAAGATATTCATCAACACCTCCGGAATCGGCATTGTAGAGGACGGTGTCGATATTTCGTCGAAAAATGCACAGATCGGTGATCTCATTCTGCTTTCAGGTACCATGGGCGATCATGGCATCACTATCATGACCCGACGGGCCGGAATCTCAATGCAGGGAAAACTCGCAAGCGATACAATGCCGCTGCACGGCTTGGTTCAACGGCTGCTCGCCGAAATCCCCGGTGCCGTCCACACTCTCAGGGATCCGACGCGGGGCGGGGTTGCCACATCTCTTAACGAGATAGCAGCCAATAGCGGCCTCTCCATTACCATTGAAGACGAGGCGTTGCCGGTTCGACCGGAAGTCCGGGCAGCCTGCGAAATCCTGGGACTCGAACCTCTCTATCTCGCTAATGAGGGCAAGTGCCTCGCTGTCATCAGACCCGATCAGGCAGATAAGGCTTTAGCAATCATGCACTCTTGCCCAGAAGGAAAGGAAGCTGCAATCATAGGCAAATTGACGGAGGGCAAACCTGGCCGCGTCGTTATCAATACCCCTATCGGGGGATCACGGGTAGTAACTCCCCTGCACGGCGAACCGTTACCCAGAATCTGTTGATCCCCTTGGGGACAAGGCTATTATATTATGGAAAATACAAAACATATCGGAATAATTGGCATCGGCAACCTGATCTTGAGCGACGAAGGCTTCGGCATCCATACCCTTCGCCATCTTGAAGAAAACTATGTTTTCCCCGAAAACGTCATCCTCAAAGATGCCGGGACGGCAGCAATCTACATGTCCCCTTTTTTAGAAGAGTGCGATCCGGTTCTGGTAATCGACGTGGTCGACATCCAGGCCGAACCGGGATCGTTTCATTTTTTTACTTTGGACGACGTCAAGGCCGGCACCTTCCAAACCAAGATGTCGCCGCACCAGTTGGGATTATTAGAAATGGTGGAGATTTGTAAATTACGAGACTCGGCGCCGGAGCATATGGAATTCTACTGTGTCGTTCCCCAAAACCTCGAAACAGGCATGGACCTCTCGACCTCTGTCGCTCCGCGGGTTACCGAGGTTAGCGAAATGATACTTACCCGGCTCAAGGATTTGGGTGTAAAGGTAACAGCTCGTAAAGACGCGGAAATTTAATTCCTTTGCTTTAACTCATGGAACGCCGGCAGGATACACGCTACAACCCTGCATTGTTGAGCATTAACCTTTTTCCGACACCGACACAATAAACAGGACGCGCAATAAGCATGCACGAAATCTCTCTGGTCCAGGCAATGATTGGACAATTATCCGATCTGGCACAAGAAAATAAAGCAACAAAAGTCACGAAAATTACAATGGAAATTGGCCTGCTCTCCGGTGTTGTCGTCGATTCCTTCCGTTTCGGATTCGAGGTCCTCTCTGAGACTGATGATCTTGTACGAGGAGCCGATCTTATCATCGTTTCTCCGCCTGTAACCTACTGCTGCACTCGCTGCGATCATACGGAAAAGACAACCGACAAACCCGATTGTTGTCCTCAATGCGGGGAAATATTTCTTCTTCCCAAAGGAGGAGATGACATCATTTTACAACAGGTGGAAATGGAGTAATTGCCGTATAAAACCTATGACCTTGCACAAAAACAACATGGGCAATGTACGTCGTCAAGAAATTATAACATTGAACCCGTCGGCAAATGAGTTTTCGTTGTGCCGATCAGGATTACTCATTGAATAAATCTTACCAAAGAAGGAAACAATATGTGCGATTCATGCGGGTGCCATCTCCCCACACAACACGATCATAATCATCACGATCATACACATTCAACTTCAAAAACCGTTGATGTTCATACCAGCCTGCTGGCAGCTAACGATGCACTGGCAAAACTCAACAGAGAACATTTTGAAGCCATGGGCATAGTGGCAATCAACTTGATCAGCAGCCCTGGCTCCGGAAAAACGACACTGCTCGAACACACCATCGAAAAGCTGGGTAACGATATTCGGATCGGGGTGATTGAAGGTGACATCGAAACAGAACGCGATGCCGATCGCATCAGGGCAAAAGGTGTGCCGGTTATCCAGTTGACAACCGGCGGAGCCTGTCATCTTGATGCGTCAATGACGCACAAAGGTTTGCATCTATTGGAAAAAGAGCCTGGCGGTGATGAAATCGACCTTCTCTTTATTGAAAACGTCGGCAATCTCGTCTGTCCTGCAACCTTCGATCTGGGAGAGCACAAACGGGTGGTATTGGTCTCGGTACCGGAAGGACCCGACAAACCAGCTAAATACCCGAAGGCTTTCACCAGTTCCGATATCTTCCTGATTACGAAAACAGATCTCCTTCCCTATTTCGATTTTCCGGTTCCTGAAGCCAAAGCTGAAGCATTGCGCCTGAATCCGAAACTGACAGTGATGGATTTTTCGTCCACGACAGGAGAAGGATTCGATGTCTGGCTCCAGTATCTTCGTGATCTGGTCAATGCAGCAAAGCAAAAATAAGGTTTTGAATTCAGGTAACATCTTTTCAATGAAGAGCAGAAAATACAAAACGATAGCTTTCCAGGGAATGGCCGGTGCGTATTCGGATCTTGCCTGCCGCACAGCCTATCCCGACCTGGAAACGATACCAAGCGTTTCCTTTGAAGCGGCTTTTCGAGCGGTTAGAGAGAAAACAGCCGATCTTGCCATGATCCCGGTGGACAATTCATTGGCGGGAAGGGTGGCCGATGTTCACCATCTTATCCCGGATGGAGACCTGTATATCTGTGCCGAACATTTCCAAAGGATACGCCACTGTCTGTTAGGTATCAGCGGTGCACGACTGGAAGATCTGACAGATGTACACAGCCACGTCCACGCCTTACCTCAATGCAAGAAAATAATTAAAGAACTGAGACTCAACAAACATGTTGTGGCGGATACGGCAAAAGCCGCATCCGATGTAAAGAAATGGAACGACAAAAGCCAGGGGGCAATTGGCTCCGATTTGGCTGCAGGCATCTACGGTCTTGATATATTAAAAAAAGACGTTCAAGACGCCAACCACAATACCACGCGCTTTTTAATATTCACCCGCGATAATCACATTCCGCAGCAGCAAAGCGACCAACAATATATTACGAGCTTTCTCTTTGAGGTGCGCAACATTCCGGCAGCGCTCTATAAGGCCCTGGGCGGTTTTGCTACAAACGGGATACAGATGGTGAAGGTTGAGAGTTATGTCGACAAGCATTTCAATGTTGCCCGATTCCTCGCCGATGTCGAAGGACATATCAACGAGACATCTCTGCAACTTGCATTTGAAGAACTCCGTTTTTTTGCCAAAAGGGTCATGCTTCTTGGCACCTACCCCGCGCATTCCTTCCGGAACTCTCATAAAGACTAGCCAGGATTTCTCATCAGTTCAGGCAGTGTCAGGTTCAAAGTTTTTGGTAATGAACAGGTAAGCATCCTTTGGGCATAAACTCCGACTCCGATAGTAAGGCTATGTTCTCAACGTAATCACGGAGCCTGGGTGGTTTTGATTTGCTCAAGCATCTGCCTGCCGCCATGATCGAGGATAAAATCCCCCAACTCCTGCCCCAATTTTTCCGCTGAAGAGTCTGGACCTATCAGATGTTTTTTCAAGATCTTGCTTCCATCCAAGGCTGCAAGACCACCTGTCAGAGTGATCTGGCTGCCGACAAGGGTCGCCAAGGCAAAGGCAGGAATGGAACACCCTCCCTCCAACCTCTTCAAGAATGCCCGCTCGGCTATAAGACAAAGCTCGCTTTGTTTATTGTTCAAACAGCTTCGAATCATTTCTTTCTTGTCCTGCGCAAGGGTGTCTGAAGCCTCAACCGCAATACATCCCTGACCTACCGGAGGGATGAAATCGGATTCGGGAAAGATTTTTACAATCATGTCATCATAACCCATCCGTTTCACTCCGGCATAGGCAAGCATAAGGGCATCGCAGGTACCGTTTTTCATTTTTTCTATCCGAGTCTGCAGGTTCCCCCGCATTTCAACCGTTTTGAGATGCGGATAGAAATGTTTTAACATGGCGACACGCCGGACCGAGGACGTCCCTATCCTCAACTTCCGGGAAACATCGTCGATATCGATTCCGGGATCGGTACTGATCAGGACATCGTTAACCTGTTCCCGTTCAGTAAAAGCAATCAAAGAAAATCCCTCAGGCAGACTCGACTGCATGTCTTTGGCGCTATGAACGGCAATATCTGTTGCCCCGCTTGCCAACTGTTGCTCAAGTTCCTCGGTGAAGACCCCTTTGCTGCCTATCTTGGCAATCGTCGTATCGAGCATCTTATCGCCTTTGGTTTCCATGCTGGAGACGAAGGTTTCGATACCGTATTGTTGTAATTTAGCCGCTACGGTTTCAGTCTGCCACATGGCAAGTTTGCTCTTTCTCGATCCTATCTTGATACTTGTCATAATATCCTTCTTTATCATTTAAATTACTTCGAAATATTTATCAAATATCCAGTCTGCGACACCTACTCCGAGGAAATTGAGTCTCTTGCAAAAAAAGGCCTTATGCCCAAGCTCTGTGTTATGCTCAAAATTTCATCCTCGGAATATTACCTATATGCTTGTGGTAAAATTTTTCTCATGCCTTGATTTTGAGTGAAAATTATTATTTTGCAAGAGGCTCAATTGTATCAGGAATACGAAATTAATAATCACTGGTTCCCTGCTTGGTAAAGGAAAATATCCTCACAGGAGTATGGACACTGGTTATATTGTCGATGGATATGCTATTATGAAAGCAAAGTAATAGATTCCCCTCTTTTTTCGCAAGCTTTCTCTTGTTCATATATCATGCGCTTTCTTCTTTATAACATCCGATATGCCACCGGCCACAAAGGCAGATATCATCTCCCGGTGCCGTATGCCGGTTTTTTCAAACACACACTTTCCCATCTTGACCAGATAATTTCCTTTATTCAGTCAGTTAGCCCAGATGTCATCGGACTCGTAGAGGTTGATTCGGGCTCGTATCGCTCCGGGAATTTCTGTCAGGCGCAACTCATCGCCCAAAAATTGGGATTCACCCATATTGTTGAAACAAAATATGCCAACTCCTCAATCGTTTGCAGAGTTCCGGTCCTGAAGATGCAATCCAATGCCCTTCTGACGAAGGAAAAAATTATCGATTACTCATTTCACTATTTCAAGGAAGGCGTAAAACGGTTGATTATCAAGGTCGAATTGGCTCAAGTGATCTTCTTTATTGTCCACCTTTCCCTGAAATACCGGCATCGGCAAAACCAGCTTGAGCATCTCCATCAACTGGTCAAAAACACGAAGAAACCTGTGGTAATAGGTGGAGATTTCAATACGTTCTGGGGAAGCAGGGAACTTGAACTTTTTCTGGCCGCAACCGACATGAAGAATGCCAATACCACCAACATCCCGTCTCATCCCAGTCATTCACCAAGACGCCAGATTGATTTTATCCTCCACGACCGCAAGCTGCAGGCAACGAATTTCCAAATCCCCGACATCAGACTCTCAGATCATGCCCCCTTGATCTGCGATCTAAGCCTGGTCGATACTGATATCACATGAAACCGACCGTGATTGCAATCAGACTGAAAGACCAAGGCGAACCGTAAACCGGGTTCCCTTCTGCAACGCACTGTCAACACCGACCGTTCCTCCATGGGCTTCGACAACCGCCTTGACATAATTCAGACCCAAACCCAGCCCCGGTTGACTGCGGCTGCGATCGCCGCGGTACAGTCGATCCCAAATCCGGTGAATCTCATTGGCAGAAATCCCGATTCCGTTATCGGCAAAGACCACGATGACCTCATCACCATCGCTCTCCGAACTGATCTCGACCATCCCTCCTTCCTTTCCATACTTGATGCAGTTGTCCAGCAGATTGGCCCAAACCTGTGCCATGCGGGTCCGATCGGCATCAACCAGAAGATTTTCCTGCAGCCTAGTGACAATCTCTATCTTTTTTTCTTCAGCAACATACTCATAGAGCAAAACGATATCGGCAAGAGACGCCGCCAGATCAACCGGCTCACGTTGTAGATGCATGGTTCCCGACTCCGCCTCGGCAACGCTCATCATGATCCCCAGCATGGAGAGAACCCGCTCAGATTCCTCCAGACAATCGGACAAAGCGTCTTTAAGCCGTTGCATATCCGTATCTTCCTGTAGTCCGTACTCGGCTACCGCCCGCAACCTGGTCATAGGCGTCCGCAAATCATGGGCCACATTATCCAATGAAGCCTGCATTTCAGATACCAGTTGGCGATTCTGTTTCAAAAGTCTGTTGAATTGACTATAAAGATCGACCAAAACAGGCTCACGATCTTCAGGCAACAGCATTCCCGCATGCCCGTCATCCAATATAGCTGAAATATCTGAATGAATCTTCTTCACCGGCGAAACACCCATTTTGATGCAGAAGAGAGCCAGTCCCAGAGCCAATAAGCCGCCACATGCGACCGCCCAGCGACAGAGGCTGAGGATCCGGTTATAAAGATCGGCTGATTTCCGAGATTCCTTGCCCGCTTGGATGTTTATGCCTCCCGTAAGCGTTTTTGAAACAATTGTCCAGATTCCGTGATGTTTGGGATCATTCAAGGATATCCAGACACCGGATACTTTCCAGTCAAGAGCCGCCAGCTTTTGAAAATCAACCAGCTCGGAACTGCTCTCGGCGAGAAGAATCTGTTCACCGTTGCGCACCAATCGGATGAATGCAAGCCCTTGCAACCCCCCTGTCTCGCCACGTCGCCCGGAGGAATCAAAACTGAGGGCAGAAATCGGATTGACTTTGAGATACTTGGAAAGACGCATTCCGATATCACTTATTTCATCGTTTTTCATTTGGTATTTTATAAACTGGGAAACGACAACAACGAATCCGATAAACACCACCCACAGGATTAGAAACAGCTGAAGGGTGAACCTGAGTCTGGTTGTAAAAAAACCTATTCTAACGGGCGCGAAGGACATACCCCATTCCCCTGACCGTATGAATCAATTTTTTGTCGAAATCTTTATCTATTTTATTGCGGAGTCGACAAACCAGAACATCAACAACGTTTGTCTGGGGATCGAAGGCATAATCATACACCCTCTCCAGGATGGAAGTTTTGGACAGGACAACCTCCGGATTGCGCATCATATATTCAAGAAGAGCGTATTCCTTGGCAGGCAATTCGATCTTTTCGCCGTCCCTCTGTACTTCATGTTTTAACAGATCCATTTGCAGAGTATCGACAGCCAGAACTGTGGGCCGGGTATTTTTCTGGTCCCTTCTGATTAATGCCTGAACTCTTGCCAAAAGCTCACTGAAGGAAAAAGGTTTGACCATATAGTCATCCCCGCCTCTCTGCAGTCCTTGGATACGGTCATCAACGGATTGCTTGGCGCTGAGGATCAACACCGGTGTTTGAACCCCTTTTTCCCGCATTTTCTCAATCACGCTCAAGCCGTCCAACAACGGCAACATGATATCCATGACCGCAACATCAAATTCTTCAGTCAAAGCCATGCTGAGACCTTCGACGCCATCGTAACAGATCTCGACATTGAAACCTGATTCCCGTAATCCTTTTTCCAGAAAAGAGGCAATTTTTTTGTCATCTTCTACAAGCAAAAGTCGCATGACCTTTCACCCTCGTTCACTTTTTCCACGATCATTTTGCAGAGCTATAACCGAGCAGTTTCGCCCTGTATTGCCGTTTGCCGTGCGGCAGGATCGGCGATAAGAAAAATAATCCGGGGAACAGGATGTACAGATACCGGCTACGGTTACGGCTGATTCTTTAAGCCCGCACATCGTGAGCTGCCACTTGGTAATTTGCCAAAAATCGAAATAATTATCCCTCACCCGGAATCTCAGAAACTCCTTGGGCAATTCCCCTTTATAATTGATAAATTCGGCACAACAAGGCCCGAGAGAAGGACTTACTGCGGCCGACAGTTCCTTGGGGTCGGTGCCGAAGAAATCCTTCATTCCGGCAACAGTCTTGGCTACAATCCCATTGACGCTTCCCCTCCAGCCGCAATGAATTGCGGCTATTGCCTGGTTGACCGGATCATAGAGCAAAACCGCCTGGCAATCCGCCTGCTGGATCATCAGGCCAACACCTCTTTGCCGGGTCAACAGAGCATCGACACCATCTATCTCGTCGTTTTCCGCCTGGTTACCGGTATAGAGGTGGATCCTGTCCCCATGCACCTGCCGTGCCGAAACCAATCGGTCAAGCCCCATAGATCGTTTTACAATTTCCCTGTTCTTGCTGACGATTTGATCATCGTCACCTACCCCGAAGCTTATATTCCTGCTGGAATAGGGGACTTTACCTTCTCCTCCATGCCTATCAAAAAAGGCATATCTGTATCTGTTGAATTGTCTTGGAATCGTCATATCTTAAGTTTATTATATGTACGTTATTATCTTTTTCTTATAATAAAACGACATGAAAAAAATGCAAATTCCCATCGTCATGGCCGCTTTCGGCACTACATCCCGAGCCGAGGCTACCTATAGAATCATAAATTCCCAGATAAAAAAGGCTTATCCCGGACATGAAATCCACTGGTCATATTCATCGCGAATGATTAAAGGATTGATGCAGAACAAAAAAGATATCAGTCATCCTCGCGAAATCCTGGAAAAGCTACAGGCTCAGGGACATGAATGGGCGGTAGTACAATCGATTCATCTCACCTGCGGCCATGAATTCTATCGTCTTCTTGATGATATTAAAGACCTTCAGATCCGCACTTCTGTGGGGATGCCGCTATTAACCTCACCTCAGGACCATCTGCATGTCGGCGAATGCCTGAAGCCTCTGATCCAAGCCCACAAAGATAAAGCAATCCTGCTGATGGGACACGGAACGGATCATCCAATCTGGACAGCCTATCCAGCCTTCGAACAGGTACTTAGACGAATGTTCGGTAACAGGATTTTTATCGGGGCCGTGGAGCAATCCCCCCCCTCGCAAGACCTGATTGCCCGGATAGCAGAAGCAGGATTTACAGAGGTACTGTTGATCCCTTTTCTCCTCGTAGCCGGCATGCACTACCGCGACGATCTGATGGGCGATGCACCCGAATCATGGCGTTCACGACTCTTGCAGGCCGGCATCAAGACAGAGGCGATTGCCGATGGAATAGGCTGTCTTCCCTGCATCTGTGAGATGTATTGTGACCATATCAGGGAAGCACTTGATGTGATCCCGATCTAACCCGGATTTCTCATGAACACTGTGTCAATTTGTCTCTACCCCCTCAGAAAGGACGAAACAGTTCAAAGAGACACTTGAGTTTTCAAATTTACACAGTGTTCATCAAAGGTCAGCCCAGGCAGCGCCATCTTCTTCACTCTTTTGGCAATGAATAGAGTTTACTATCGGAGTCGGAGTTTATGCCCGAAGGGTGCTTACCTGTTCATTGCCAAAAACTTCGAACCTGACACTGCCTGAACTGATGAGAAACCCGGGTTAACCACGATACGTATACTGTTTGTTTTTCCTGTCGATCATCTGAAAAACCAGATATCCATCATTCTTCTGGTGAAAACGGGCATATCCTTCCTGTTCACAGGTGGAGCAACAATCCCATGGCAGCTCAACTCCATAACAAGCCTGTTTCCAGCCGGCTCTGGATTTCACAAACCTTACACCTGAACACTGGTCGCAATCCCGCAGCTCTTCTCTCTGGTTTTCAATGATATTATCAGTATCGTAGAATATTTCTCGTTCGCGGATAAAATACCCCGCCTCTTTCTCATAAGCCCCAGGTTTCGGATAAAAGTAGAGATCCGGCAGTTGACGGCAAAGACGCTTGATGTAATTCAATGTGTCAGGTTGTTCTCGAATCTGGTCAGGATTGTAATCAGGTTCCCTGACCGATGAGTAGTCGCAGCCGGCCATGGCCAGACAGATGCCGAGATTCACATAGGGCAAGGCCCCTTTTATGGAATACCCCCCTTCCAGCACGGCGATATCGGGTTTGAGCAGCTCAGTGAGCCTGGCATACCCCT
>Ga0210085_1001211_pt1 | contig 10385 bp, 9 predicted proteins | sample China_Galinas_PW_5_FD_184866 | JGI IMG/M metagenome (GOLD analysis project Ga0210085, IMG submission 184866) | Wetland microbial communities from San Francisco Bay, California, USA, that impact long-term carbon sequestration - China_Galinas_PWC_D1... | ecosystem: Environmental > Aquatic > Marine... | reverse complement strand
GCCGCCCGCGCGGCCTACGAGGCAATGTCGGGAGTGGGCGGTCGCTGAGGCCAGCTGAAAGCGGCGCAGGTGGACACGGCGGCCTAACGGAGAGTGAAGATGACCGTAATTACCGGACTGACCCGCGGTGGGCTGCAATGGACCCCGGCCTTCGTCGTCGAGCTGAGGCAGAGCAACTGCATCGGCTGCGGCCGGTGCTTCAAAGTCTGTCCGCGGAACGTGTTCGAGCTCATCGACCGTGACGATCTAGAAGATCTCGATGAGGCTTCGGACGACGGCTTCTCCGACGACACCAGCATGGTGATGAGCCTCAAGGACCCATACGATTGCGTCGGCTGCCAGGCCTGCGCCCAGGTCTGTCCCAAGAAGTGCCTTACCCACGAGCCCCAGCCGGTTGCGGCTTAGGATTTCCTGATTCCCTGCTTCTGAGTCAGGGCGAAAAGCTCCAGAAAGCCCTGCTCGGCCCTGGGCTCCAATTGCGCCCGGCCCAGGGCACGCATGACGGGAAACAGCCGATCCTGGCAGCGGGCGTACCGGACCGCGTAGGCATCCCGGGCGCTTTCGGGCAGGCTCGGGCAGTAGCTGGAAATCGGTCGGATCGAGGGGAAACAGAGGAGCGATGCCATCCTGGGTTGAGGCGAGCCGCTCTGCCGCCTGCGTCAGGGCCGCAAGGGCTTCGCCCAAGACGTCGAGCCGCTGGCTCACAGCCGGCGGCCTTCCGCACACGCCTAGCGCATGAACGCGGTCGTGCGCCCCGGATTGATCAGCACGTCCACCGGCTGGCGCAGCTGCCGCTCCAGCTTGCGCCGCAGCGCCTGCTGCGCGAGAAAGAGGTTTCCTCGTCGCCCAGGGGGCCGGGCTCTCGGGCCAGGCCCCTGATCCCGTCTGTTTGATACGCCCGCCCCCAACCAGGGATCGAGTCCCTCGCAGGAGCGACGCGCGGGTCGCGACTCACATTCTCTGGGGTGGCGCTGATGCCATGGCCGTTTACCTTGTCGCCTATCCCACAGCCTCTCCGGACCGGCTTGTCATTTATGCGACAAAGGCCCCGGTGTACTCTGCAGAACTATTGGGAAAACAATCAGATCGGTTCATGGGCATGACCTGGACCGGAGATTGCCTTTGCCTGGTCAGCAGGATTCAAACGCGCCGATCCAGGAGTGAGCCAAGTGGGAATACTCGGACAAGGCCAAAGCGCATTCCTTCAATCCCCGCAACGCGGGGGCAGTCGCCGACGCGAATGCGGTCGGCGACGCGCTGCGGCTCACGCTGCGGGTGGATCCCGAGACGGAGGTGATCGAAGAGGCCGGGTTTCAGACCTTCGGCTGCGGCTCCGCAATCGCCTCCAGCTCTGCACTGACCGAGATCATCAAGGGCATGACCCTGAATGAGGCACTGCAGGTGAGCAACCAGCAGATCGCGGACTATTTCGACGGGCTGCCCCCCCGGGGAGATGCGCTGCTCGGTCATGGGGCGCGATGCGCTGCAGGCAGCGGTGGCGAGCTACCGGGGCGAGACGTGGAAGGACGACCATCAGGAAGGCGCCCTCGTGCGCAAGTGCTTCGCAGTGGACGCAGTCCTCATCGAGGAGACCGTCCGCGCCAACGGCCTGAAGACCGTGGAGGACGTGACCAACTACACCAAGGCCGGGGGCGGCTGTGCCGCCTGCCACGAGGGCATCGAGGCCATCCTGACCCGGGAACCCGTCGGAGATACGCGGATGCGAGACCGGATGCCGAGGGTGACGATCAACGACACCACGCTCCGCGACGGCGAGCAGTCGGCGGGGGTGGCCTTCTCGCTGGAGGAGAAGCTGGCGATCGCCAAGGCCCTGGACGACGTCGGGGTGCTCGAGCTGGAGGTCGGCGTCCCCGCCATAGGGGCGGAGGAGCGCGACTCGATCCGCGCCGTCGCGGGCCTTTCCCTGAAGGCGCGGCTGATGGTTTGGAGCCGGATGCGGGGGGAAGACGTCGATGCCTGCGCCGGGCTCGGCGTGGAGCGCGCGGACCTCTCGATCCCGGTGTCCGACCAGCAGATCGCCCGCAAGCTGGGCAAGGATCGCGCCTGGGTGCTGCGCCAGATCGAACGGCAGATACCGCGTGCCCTGGACCTGGGCCTGGAGGTCTGCGTGGGGGCTGAGGATGCCTCCCGCGCCGATCCCGAGTTTCTGTGGCGGGTGGCGGAGGCGGCGCAGGAGGCGGGTGCCCGGCGCTTCCGCTTCGCCGACACGGTAGGGGTGATGGAGCCCTTCGGTGTCTGGGAGCGGATCCGGGACCTGCGGGCGATCGTCGACCTGGATCTCGAGATGCACGCCCACGATGATCTGGGCCTCGCCACCGCCAACACCCTGGCCGCGGTCCGCGGCGGGGCCACCCACGTGAACACGACGGTGCATGGGCTTGGCGAACGGGCGGGGAACGCACCCCTCGAAGAGGTGGCCATGGGGCTCAGGCACCTGCACGGGGTCGAGACGGGGCTGGACATGTCGACCTTTGATCGCCTGTCCCATCTGGTTGAGCAGGCCTCGGGCCGACCGGTGGGCTGGCACAAGAGCCTGGTGGGGGACGGGGTCTTCACCCACGAGGCGGGCATCCACGTGGACGGCCTGCTCAAGGACCTGCGCAATTACCAGGGGGTGGACCCGGCCGAGATGGGCCGCTGTCACCGTTTCGTGCTGGGTAAGCACTCCGGCCGGGGCGCGGTGCGGCATGCCTATGCGGAGCTGCTGCACCTGGAGCTCGACCTGGAACAGGCGGGGCTGCTGCTTCCCCTGGTGCGCCGCTTCGTCAGCGAGGCGAAGCGCCCGCCCGCCTCGGCGGAGCTGCAGGGATTTCTCAACGAGATCGGGCTCTCCGCCCCCAGTCGGATGCTGCAATAAGACGCGGCCGCGGGAAACGCCAGCGACCTTACGATGGATCTGCTCGACTTCGGCGCGGAGGCCATGTCCTTCGACGAGCCTCTCGATGCCCAGGCCCAGCGGCTTATCTCAAGCTCCGTCTGGAGGACCCGGTGGGCGCCTTGGCCTGCTTCGAGAAGATGGCGGAGCTCGACAGCAACGACCGCCCCGGGACCGCAGAGCTGCTTCGGATGGCGCGCGCTCGCGCATCCGCGGAGCAGGCCCTGGAGGCCGTGGCAAGCGTGACTGTGCTCCGCCGATGATCTGTGCGGTGCAGCAGGCACCGCGTTGGAGACGACCATGACGAACGAAGAGCTTGACCTCGACCTGAAAGGGCTCAGCAGTGCAGAAGATTTTCTCGGGTATTTCGGCATCGCGTTCGACCCGGCCATGGTGCAGGTGAGCCGGCTGCATATCCTGCAGCGCTTTCACGACTACCTGGCGCAGGTGAAGGCCATGCCGGAGGACCCGGCGCAGCGTTTTGCGCTGCACGCCGACCTGCTCGCCGGCGCCTACTCGGACTTCGTGCGCTCGGATGCCCGCACCGAAAAGGTGTTTCGCGTCTTCCACATGCACGAGCCTCGGCCGACCACGGTACCCCTCAGTGACCTGATGGAGCAGCTTTCCGGTGCTTCCTAGGTTCGACCACGGCGACGAGGTGCGGGTGAGGCGCAATGTCCGCAACGACGGCACCTTCCCGGGGGAGCCCACCGGAGCCCTATTGGTGCGGCGCGGCAGCGTCGGCTATGTCCGGGACGTGGGGACCTTTCTGCAGGACCAGATCATCTACTCAGTCCATTTCCTGGAAAATAACCGCCTGGTGGGATGCCGGGAGGAGGAGCTGCAGCCCGCCGCCGATCCCTGGGTCGCCAGCCGGTTCGACTTTCGGGACAAGGTTGCGGCCCGGATGCGCCTCGGCTCCCAGGGGCGGGTGCTGGTGGAACGGGGGGAATTGGGCGAGGTGGTGAAGGTGATCCGCGCCGGGCCGGGTGCGGTCACCTATCACGTGGTGTTCCCGGGACGAAACACCCTGCAGGTGCCCGAGGATGCCCTGGAGCTGGCGGTCGCGCAGGAGAACGGCGCAGCGTGAGCACTCCCAGCGATGGCATCAACAGTGGGCCGCCGGAGCTCCGCTATCAGCTGCTGCGAGTGGCTTTGGAACGGTTCAAGCGCACGCCGTCGGCCTTGAGTCCCGCTGAGCTGGCGCAGGCCCAGTGCCAGGCGGAGCAAACCTTCGACCTGGAGACACTGGTGCTGGGGAGCCCAGAGGCCCAGGGGCTGGTGATTCCCGCCGAGCGGCTGGACGAGGCTCTGAACGCGGTGGCCGTGCGCTACCCGGACGCCGAGGCCTTCACCGCGGATCTGGCCGACAACAGGCTGGACGAGACCCTGTTGCGCTGCGCCCTCCATCGTGAGCTCCTGTTCGATGCGGTGATGCAGCAGGTGGGCGCCCGCCGGCCGGAGATCAGCGAGGTCGACGAGCGCCTTTTCTACCAGCTGCATCGGGACCGCTTTACCCACGCGGAGCGGCGCACGGCCAGGCATATCCTGATCAGCGTGAACGATGACTTTGCGGAGAACAGCCACGCGGCCGCCCTGGCCCGGATCGAGCACTTGGCCGACCGACTCAGGGGTCGTCCCAACCGCTTCGAGAGTCTGGCGCGCCGACACTCGGAGTGTCCCACGGCACTGGACGGCGGCCGCCTGGGAACCGTGATACGGGGTCAGCTCTATCCTGAGCTGGATGCGGCCCTGTTCGAGCTAGGGCAAGGCGAGGTGAGCGGCGTGGTGGGCTCCGAGCTCGGCTTTCATGTCCTCCTGTGCGAGAAGATCCATCCGGGCCGCGCGGTGGCCTTCACCCAGGTGCGGGAACGGATCCGGGCACTCCTCGACGAGCGGCGCAGACGTACCTGCCAGCGGGCCTGGATCGCGGGGCTGCAGCAGGCCGCCGCCGCGCAGCCCGCGGGCTGAGGGATCGTTCCTGTCCCGGACACAGAACCGCCATTCCCCGACAGCGGGCGGCATCTGATGCCTGCGGATCTTGGGGCATCCGCCTTTGCTCCCGCACCAGGAAAGGGCAACAGCTCTTCTGCGGAGCAGGTCGAGGTCTGCACGCCCTGACGCCTGTGGCGATTTCCACGCCCTGGCTCCCGTCTCCGGCCGGAATGTCGCAAAGACGACAAGGCGACCCCTGAGACAGGGGGCATTCCCGCCGCTGCGGCGCTCACTTAGCGGGTTGGCCGGCCCGCGGCATGTGACTTGCTCACCTCAGGTCCAGATTCTCCACTGCCCAAGGTTTACTCAGAGATGCCCAAACGCACACCCCAGCCGGCACCGCAATTGCTCGTGAATACGCTGGGGGCCTTCCTCGCCGCGCCGCCTGCCGGCACGCCGCCCGAGGTCCTGGAGGCATTCGGGGGTCTTGGGGAGGGGACGGCACCCCTGCCGCCCCGACTTTTCTTCGAGGCGGTGGAGCAGGCGCCGGTGGCGATCTCCATCACGGATGCGGCTGCCAACATCCTGTACGTCAACCGGGCCTTCGAGGGCCTGACCGGCTACCCGCGTGGGGAGATTCTCGGGAAGAACGAGTCGATCCTCTCGAACCAGGCCACCCCGGACTCCGTCTATCAGAGCCTATGGCGAACCATCCAGCGCGGACAGCCCTGGAGCGGAACCCTGGTCAACCGCACCAAGCCGGGCGGCGACTATCTGGCGGAGCTGACCATCTCCCCGGTGGTCGATGGGCAGGGCAAGATCAACTACTTCCTTGGGATGCATCGGGACGTCACTAAGGTGCATGCCCTGGAACGTGCCCTGCGGCACCAGAAGTCCCTGATCGAGACCGTACTGGACGCCGCCCCGGTGCTGGTCGCCCTGCTGGACGAGGAGGGCGGGGTGATCCTCGACAACCACGAGTACAAGAAGCTCCTCGGGGACCTGCGTGGGCAGGAGCCTGCACACCTGCTGCGGCGCGCGATCGAGGAGCAGGCGGGCTTCGACCCCCTGGAGGCCCTGCTCACCGGGCGCGGCTTCAAGGACGTGGAGATCTGCCTGGAGACCGCTGGCAGTCGCGGCCCCCGCTGGCTCGCGTGCTCCGGCGAGCGGGTGGACGAGATCGATCCCAGCGTCCGCAGCTACTTTGGCTGGGACAAGGGCCGCAAGCGCCGTCTGCTTCTGCTCGCCAACGACATCACGGCGCGCCGGCGGGAGGTGGAGCGGGCCTACCTGGAGAACCTGCGCGCGCGCCTGGCGGAGCAGCAGTTCTCGCAGGGCATGCGGGAGGCCCTGGCGGCGGCGATCTATCAGATTCAGGTGCCGCTCAACGTGATCCAAGCCGCCGCCGCCATGCTGAAGAGCGGCGGCTGCGACCCGGAGACCCTGTCCGAGACGATCGACCAGATCAACGTCACCGGCCAGCGGGCATTGGAGGCACTGCGGGCGGCCCTGCCGGAGGAGCCGCGGGAGGCGGACGCGATGGTCAACATCAACGTCCTGCTCCGGCAGATCCTGGAGCTCGAGACCGAGCGTCTGCTGGCGGCGGGGATCGTGGTGGACTGGCGTCCGGCCGCGGTGCTGCCGGCGTTCAGCGCGCACAAGACCCAGCTGCGCTCTATGTTCAAGCATCTGCTCGGCAACGCCATCCAGGCCCTGATGGAGAGGAAAGGGCCGGACCGGGAGCTGCACGTCAGCACGCGGTCGTCGGGCGATGCGGTGGAGGTGGAGATCAGGGACAACGGTCCGGGCATCCTCCCGGAGGAGCGCTTTCGGATATTCGAGCCTTTCTATGTGGGCTGGCGCAGCAAGCGGGGGCGCTCGGGGATGGGGCTGCCCCTGGCGCAGGAGATCGCCAACGGGCACGGGGGCTGTATCGAGATCGACGCCGAGGAAGGGCGTGGCTGTCGTGTCCGGCTGATTTTCCCCGTGGGGTCCGCTGACGGATGACGACCGTTGCCGCCCATGCCCGAGGCGACGACCAAACGCCGGGGTCATCGGTGGAAGCTAGCCACATCAGCCAATTGAAGGCGCAGCTGAGCGCCCTCTACGAGGTCAGCAGCGTGTTGAGCCGCTCGCTCAACCTGCGCGAGACCCTGTGCGAGGTGCTGAGGGTCCTGCATGAGCGTAACCGGCTGCACTACGGCCTGGTCTGCCTGATGGACGCGGAGACCGGGGAGCTCCTGGTGAGCGCGCTGCACAACGCGCAGCCGATGCCTTTTGCCTCGGTGCGCTACCGCTCCGGCGAGGGGGTGATCGGGCGCATCCTCGAGTGCAACGAGACCTGGATCGTGCCCCGGCTCGGGGACGAGCCGCGCTTTCTCGATCGGCTGAACCTCTACGACCGTGACCTGCCGTTTATCGGCGTGCCCATCCGCATCGGCGAGGAGGGGGCGGTCGGCGTCTTCGCCGCTCAGCCGTCCACCGGTGAGGGGCTAGAGCAGCAGGCCCGCCTCCTGGAGATGGTGGCCAACCTGATCGGCCAGACGGTGCGGCTCTCCCACAAGGTAGAGGACGAGCAGCGCGCCCTGCGGGAGGAGCGGGACAAGCTGCGTCGCCAGGTGAAAGGCGACCACGGTTTCGACAAAGTGGTGGGCCATACGGCTGCCATGCGAGTGGTGTTCGACCAGGTGCGCCAGGTGGCCAAGTGGAACACGACGGTGCTGATCCGTGGCCAGTCCGGCACGGGAAAGGAGCTCATCGCCAACGCCATTCACTACAACTCGCCGCGGTTCCGCGGGGCATTCGTCAAGCTCAACTGCGCGGCGCTGCCGGACAACCTGCTGGAGTCCGAGCTCTTTGGCCACGAGAAGGGTGCCTTCACCGGAGCGGTCGCCCGGCGCAAGGGGCGCTTCGAGCAGGCGGACGGCGGCACCCTGTTCCTGGACGAGATTGGCGAGATCTCGCCCGCATTTCAGGCCAAGCTGCTGCGGGTCCTGCAGGAGGGGGAGCTCGAGCGGGTGGGGGGCGATCGGACCATCAAGGTGGACGTTCGGGTGATCGCCGCCACCAACCGAAACCTGGAGGCGGAGGTGGCGGCAGGGGGTTTTCGCGAGGATCTCTATTATCGGCTGGACGTGATGCCGATCCGGATGCCTCCCCTGCAGGAGCGCACCGAGGATATTCCGGATCTCGCCCGCTTCCTGGTTGCGAAGATCGCCCGCCGGCAGGGGAGGGAGCTTGCCATTACCGACAGCGCAGTGCGCCTTCTTATGCGCCACCCCTGGCCCGGCAACGTGCGCGAGCTGGAGAACTGCCTGGAACGGGCGGCGGTCATGTCTGAGACCGGCACCATCGATCGGGACGCGGTCACTAGCGCTGGGCTGGACGACCGCATGCCGGTTAGTGAGGTGGTGGCGCGCCCCTCCAGGGTGGATCTCAACGACCCCAACCTGGACGAGCGCGAGCGCCTCATCGCCGCCCTGGAGGAAGCCGGCTGGGTCCAGGCCAAGGCCGCGCGCCTCCTCAACATGACGCCCCGCCAGATCGCCTACCGCATCCAGATCCTCAACATCCGGGTGCGGCAGTTCTGAAGCAGAGCAGGGGTTGCGGCGATCCTGCCGTGTTTCGCTTATCCGACAATCGGCTGACCCTTGCTTTGTCGAAACCCTCCTACCGTCTCCCAACCTGTCAGCAATCCAACAAGCTGTCCTTGAAGTCCTTGTCGCGATAGCGACATCCGGCTTTCGGCGTGTGAAATCCCTTATTCTGATCAACGGGTTGCGTCAATGGTGGCAGCAGGCACGGCCTTCGCAAGAGGGTATCCAGAACCATCGAAATCCCGCGGGCGTGCGAGTCCGCAAGCTCTGGAGACGGCGCGATGCGGTTGAAGCTGGTTGGGAAAGACGCAGGGGCTGCAGCTGGTGGAGGCTGCGCAGCGAGCGGCTGCGGCGGCAGCCCGGACCAGCTCGCCCACCTGCCGGAGGCCATCCGGGCCAAGGTGCACAATCACCCCTGCTACTGCGAGGAAGCGCATCACCACTACGCGCGCATGCACGTGGCGGTGGCGCCGGCCTGCAACATCCAGTGCCATTACTGCAACCGCAAGTACGACTGCGCCAACGAGTCCCGCCCCGGGGTGGTCTCCGAGCTGCTGACGCCGGACCAGGCAGTGAAGAAGGTGCTGGCAGTCGCCGCTCACATTCCCCAGATGACGGTGCTTGGCATCGCCGGCCCCGGTGATCCCCTCGCCAATCCCGAGCGTACGCTTGGGACGTTCCGGCAGCTTGCCGGGAAGGCACCGGACCTCAAGCTCTGCGTCTCAACCAACGGGTTGGCGCTGCCCGAGCTTGTCGACGCACTGTGCGAGCACAGCATCGACCATGTGACCATCACCATCAACTGCGTCGATCCGGATGTCGGCGTGAAGATCCATCCCTGGATCTTCTGGCAGAACCGCCGGATCAAGGGCCGCAAGGCCGCGGAGATCCTCATCGCCCAGCAGCAGAAGGGACTGGAGATGCTGGTGGAGCGGGGCATTGTGGTGAAGGTCAACTCTGTAATGATCCCGGGCGTGAACGACCAGCATCTGAAGAAGGAGGTGAGCCGGGTCGTCAAGGCCAAGGGGGCCTTCCTGCACAACCTGATGCCCCTGATCGCCGAGGTGGAGCACGGCACCTTCTTCGGGATCATGGGCCAGCGGGGACCTTCCCACGAGGAGCTTCAGGCCCTGCAGGACACCTGCGCCGGCGACATGAACATGATGCGCCATTGTCGCCAGTGCCGGGCCGACGCCGTGGGCCTGCTGGGCCAGGACCGTGGCAACGAGTTCTCCATGGACCAGGTCGAGGCCATGGAGATCGACCATGCCGCTGCCCTGGAGCGTCGCCGTCAGGTCCAGGCCGCCATCGAGGCGAACCGCAGGGAGGCCCAGCGGCGAAAGACCGGCGAGACCTTCGTCCCGGTCGCCGCCTTGCATCGTCGCCCGAGCGATTCCCGTCCCGTCCTCATTGCGGTCGCCACCAGCGGCGGCGGCCTGATCAATCAGCACTTCGGCCACGCCCGGGAGTTTCTGGTGTATGAGGCGTCCGCCGGGGATGTGCGCTTCATCGGGCACCGCCGGGTGGACCGTTACTGCAGCGGTGGAGAGAGCTGCGGCGATGCGGAGACCGCCCTGCAGCGGACCATTCGAGCCCTGGCCGGGTGCGAGGCGGTGCTTTGCTCGAAGATCGGCTACGAGCCCTGGGGCGCGTTGGAGACGGCCGGCATCCAGCCGAACGGGGAGCATGCCATGGAGCCCATCGAAGAGGCAGTCGCGGCGGTGTACCGGGAGATGCTGGATGGCGGGCGGCTGGACGTTCGCCTCTCAACCGAGGAGCGGATGTCAGCGTAAGGCTCGAGGGGTAGGAGCGGGCTTGCCCGCGACCAGCCGTTAGCGACGGCGAGTACGGATTACGCGGGCGGTCGCGGGCAAGCCCGCTCCTCCAGATCTGTTCAGGTTTTGAGGTTCAGCTCCTATGGCGTACCGGATCGTCCAAGGCTGCGTGAGCTGCTGGGC
>Ga0210085_1001210_pt1 | contig 10394 bp, 5 predicted proteins | sample China_Galinas_PW_5_FD_184866 | JGI IMG/M metagenome (GOLD analysis project Ga0210085, IMG submission 184866) | Wetland microbial communities from San Francisco Bay, California, USA, that impact long-term carbon sequestration - China_Galinas_PWC_D1... | ecosystem: Environmental > Aquatic > Marine... | reverse complement strand
TCAATTACTATTAATTTATAATTCCTGCAATATGACAGAAAAAACAAAAGAAAATTCAATCGATATAAATCAATATTCTAATATTGCCCAACGAATAGTTGAAACTTCACTAAGAGAGCAGAAGGGATACGAATACCTTCGTGAACTCTGTGAAATTGGACCAAGATTAAGCGGTTCAGATAATTCTTTAAAAGCTATTAATTGGGCTTTTGATAAAATGAAGACTCTAGGTTTTGATAAAGTATGGCTTCAACCAGTTATGGTTCCTCATTGGGAACGAGGTGAGAAAGAGACGTGTAATATTATTGATTTGAACAAAGAACTTTCCGTACTCGCATTGGGTGGAAGCATTGCAACTCTGCCCGAGGGAATTTCTGCGGAAGTAATAGAAGTAAAAACTTTTGAAGAACTGGAAGAAAAAAAAGAACAAGTAAAGGAAAAAATTGTTTTCTTTAGTCGTGCATTAGATCAAGGGAATTTAGATTCATTTGCCGGCTACGGTGGTGCAGTTAATCAAAGATTATATGGCGCGAATGAAGCAGCCAAATATGGAGCAGTGGGAGTTGTTATCAGATCTATTACATCAAAATATGATAATACCCCGCACACAGGTGTAATGCTTTATGATGATTCAATCCCAAAAATTCCTGCTGCAGCAATAGGATATCTTGATTCAGATTTTCTAAGTGAAGAACTGAAAAGAAATCCGAATCTAAAGCTAAATTTAAATTTGAATTGCAGAACCTTGCCGGACGCAGAATCATTTAATGTTATTGGTGAAATTAAGGGAACTGAATTGCCTGACGAAATTATTTTAGTTGGAGGACATTATGATAGCTGGGATGTTGGCGATGGTGCTCACGATAATGGGGCTGGATGTATTCAATCAATTGAAGCACTTGATTTAATAAAACGTTTAGATCTAAAACCGAAAAGAACATTAAGGTGTGTTTTATTCATTAATGAAGAGAACGGTATACGCGGTGCAAAAGCGTACGCGGAATTTACTGACACTTCAAACCAAACTCACATTGCAGCAATCGAATCGGACCGTGGAGCATTTACTCCGGTTGGTTTTTACGCCGAGACTGATTCCGTAGAAATCTTAAACCGTCTGCAAAGCTGGCTGCCTGTGCTTGAAAAAACTGGAATTGAATGGATTAAAAAAGGTGGAAGCGGTGTTGATGTTCAACAAATAAAATCTGCCGAATTGCGTTTAGGGTATGTACCCGATGACCAGCGCTATATGGATTATCATCATTCAGCAAACGATGTTTTTGAAGCAGTGCATCCGAGAGAATTTGAGCTTGGTTCAGCTGCAATTGCAATTTTGGCTTACCTGTTGAGTGAAGAAGGAATATAAAATATATGATCTAATTTCCTCTCGCCTTTCTCAATTTAATTTCATAAGTTGCCATCAGTCATTCTGAACTCGTTTCTCCGGAAGAAGCCTGTGGACAGAATCTTGAAACCCTACCCTGAAACTGGTTCGGATAATATTGAACTCTTAAGGGTAATTCTATGAACAACAACAATAAATATTACCAAACCCTCTTCTTCCTTTTTACATTCTACATTCTACATTCTACATTATGTAACGCTACCGTAAGGTACGTAAGCAAAACCGGAAACAGCACACCACCTTATTTAACCTGGGAAACGGCAAGTGATTCAATTCAAAAATGCATAAACATTTGTGTCTTCGGTGATACCATTTACGTAGCCAACGGAGTTTACCAGGAGCAGGTTGTAATGATAGATGGTTTATCGCTCATTGGTGCAGGGACAGATTCCTGTATTGTGGATAGCAGGAGCTTCCCTTTAACAAATAACCGAACAATAACAATGAAAGACTCTTGCCTTGTAACAGGATTTTATATACGCACAAGTAATAATTTTGACTATGGTAATGGAATAAGGGCAGAAGGACAAAACGGGATTATTACTTTAAATAAATTTTCAAATGCAAATTCAGGAGTTTTATTATTTAGTTCCAACGCTAAAGTATATAAAAACTATTGTTTTAATGTCAGAATAGGAATAAGCGTAGCAAATTCAAATTCAATCGTAAGGAAGAATGAGCTTTTCCCTATCACTGATCCACTTGCAAGCGGTATCAATATTACAGCCTTTAGTAATTATTATAAACCAACTATCGACTCAAACTACATTGCAGTAAAAAGTGGAGATGGTATCCGTAAATCAATTGGCGCAAGACCTATAATAATGAATAATGTAATTGAATTTGTACAATTTGGGTCATCAGCTATTTTTCTGTCAGATTCGGATTCTGCATACGTTTATAATAATTTGATTTTTATCGGTACCGGGATTAGAGGTATTTATAATACTGCTGTTCCATATCTGCAGGTAATAAATAATTATGTGCAAGGCAGGTCTATAACTTCACCATTAGGTATGATAGTAGGTGGATCTAACACGGTGAAAAACAATGTGGTTGCTAACACCGTCACAGGAATTTCTGCAGGCGGGATACAAAATCTTGTGGTTCAATACAACGACCTATGGAATAACAACACCAATTATTCAGGTTTTATTCCTGACACAACAAATCTCGCAGTTGATCCGATGATAATGAATGAAGATACAACACAAGGAGACTTAGATTTTCATCTTCAGATGTTTTCGCCATTGATTGATGCAGGTGATCCAACTATTCTGGATAAAGACAGCACAAGAAGCGATATCGGGCTTTATGGTGGACCTTATGGTGAAAGTTATATTTATGTTGATCTTCCTCCCAGAACGCCAGTTAATTTAACAGTCAACGTAGACTCCCTGATTAAATTAAGCTGGAACAAAAATACAGAAGCAGATTTAAATCATTATAATTTATACAGGGATACAATAAATAACTTTCAAATAGATTCGACAAAACTTATTGCCTCAATTGCAGATACGTTTTACTATCAAATCTTTCCTTCAAAAGTGGAAAGTCTTTATTTCAAACTTACAGCAGTAGATAACCAGGGAAATGAATCGACTCCGTCTGAGGAGGTTGGTGTCCTAATTACAGATGTGGAAGATGAGTGGAAACCATTAAACAATTACATTCTTTATCAGAATTATCCTAATCCTTTCAACCCAAGTACAAAGATAGGCTACAAACTGAAGGAACGAGGATATGTGAAGTTGTATGTTTATGATATCAAAGGCGAGTTAGTTTCAGTTTTAGTGAATGAAGTTCAGGAAGCGGGATATTATGAGGTGGAATTCAATGCTGCTATCAGTCATTCCGGCGAAGTCCGGAATCTGGCGAGTGGAGTATACATTTATCAAATACACGTAAGTAATGAAAAGAGTATTCCTATTTTTTCAGATATAAAGAAGATGGCTTATGTAAAATGACAGACAAGCGTCATTCTGAGGAACGCAGTGACGAAGAATTTCAAAGCTGAAACAAGCGATTCTTCACATGAGTTGATGATGATGAAAATCAGAATTCAGAATGACACCTTGATGTAATACTGGCTTGTCCGAAATCAGACAGCGTTAATTAACTAAACATTCACATAACTCGTGGAGGAACTTATGAAAAACAATTTTTACCTTGTCTCGGCTGGAAGGAGTCCAGACGGATTTCTGCATTACTTGCTTCGTCCTGACAAGTCTGGGCTAATCATAATTCTGCTATTGCTTTTCAATGTATTAGCAACAGCACAGGATACTCCAGCAACGGTTGAGTTCCCTATTTCAACTCCAATTTTTGATACTTTAATAACAAATCCTGTCCTTTTCGATAAATTTGAGGCTACAGGATTTAACACGATAGTGCAGCGTGCTGATAATAGCACACAGGGGCTTCTTGAAGATTATGACCTTCTTGCTGTCAATGCTGACACTCTGGAATATATATACCATTATTCAACAGCTTACTATTCAAAATGGGAAGCGGAACAAAATCAAACTGATCTATCGAGAGTAGGTGTAAAGCACTCAGATAATTTAAATAATACTTTTGGAGAGATGGCATTCTGGGATAGTGCCTGGTGCTGGTCTACAATTGGTTTATCCTCACCTACGAATTCACTTATGTACGGTCCGCATTACAGACAGGAAAAAAGATACAAACGATGGCATTATGGCTGCACTAGTGGCGATGGATGTCTTTCATATACGCCGAGATTTCGTATGGCACTTCATAATCCTAATAATGTAAACGCAAACGAGGATGTTTGCATAATAAAAGTCGTTTTCAGATGGAGAGAGAAAAATGATACCACACATCACGATGAAACTTTTATGGAGAGAACGCTTAAGGTTGGGGATTTTGATACTGCAGGAAAATTTGATGACTTCTATTTGCACGTTAATCCTGACTCTGCTTGGTATGAATATTTCCCGGATTTCATTTTACCAAAAGACTTCGCATTAATGGAGGGCTCCTCATCTGCATTGGACTATATTGACTGGGAACCTTTTACAGGGATTCAATTCTGTGTTGATTGGTTGAGATCAGATACTCTTTGCACCCTTTACATAGACTATGCTGAGGTTTATGATAACTATGGGTGGAATGATTTTATTAGAGAACCTGAGGCAACAGCTGATCTAATAAAAAACTATGCAGATAGCTTTTCTAGCTGGGACAACATTGAGTATTGGGTAGGAACTAATGAACCGTATACAATAGATTCATACACGCCAATACATATAGTTGATTCGCTCATAAGAAGTGTTCAGGCACCACCCCTGGTAGTACATTTTGATCCTTCCTGGTGGTACGATTTCAAGATAAATGGTGAAGATGAGATAGAAATGTTTTACAACATAGCAAAGCCAGAAAAAATATACCTTGGAGTATATCCTGTTTTAGCAGACTGGAATGTTATTCGCCCATATGATCTTGAATGGCTCAGGTTTAATCTACAACGAACAAGCTTACTCGATCCCAATTTCTGGTTTAAGGCTCAGTGCTTTGGCTTTCGTAGAGATTCTAATAATGAGTGGTGTATTTGGCGAAAACCAAAATCGCCCGAACTTATGTCAATGGTAATGCTCGGGCTTGCGCACGGTGCTAAGGGAATTGATTTTGAATGGTTTGACTCTCAGCCACAGTGGATTAGTAATTGTTCTGGAAAGGTGTACATAGAATGACTAGTGAATAATTCCGGAATTCCTGAAAATAATGAAGGTGATATTCTTTATAATACTGTTAAGAATAATCTGATTCCTCGCTTAAAAGGTAAGCTTGGTAAAACTCTAATGGGTTTAGATTACACCGGAAATTATATAAACATTGAATATCAAGAACAACCTCCTGAAGATAATGAACAAGATTATCTCTCCATTCAACATTATGGTATGAGTTACTTTTGGCACGCAGGCTTTTTCAATTACAATAATTTTCCTGACAATAAATATTTTTTGTTGACTAACCTCAGAGTAAATTATGATGTTGAAGCAAAACTGATAGTTTCTAATAACACCGGTTATGAAAATGTTAGCTTTACAGATATTGAAGGTGGAATTGGTAGAATTGACACTACGATTGGAATTAACTCTTCTATTTCTCATTATGAAATTATACCTAAAGGTGAAGGGAGACTTTATAGAGTTGCACCTGTTATTAAATTTGGTGGCCGGTTACTGTATCCGGAGGTAACACAACCGGGAATGACACTTCAAGATGATATGATAATAGAAAATGGTGCTACAATGACTGTTTACAGCACCTACACTGCTAATGCAAATATTACTGTAAAGCACGGGACTATTCAACTTGGAGAAAATGGTAAAATAATTTTTGGGGAAGGGAAAAAATTAATAGTAGAAGGTGCCTGCACGATAAGCGGAACATCAGGAGATAAGCTGCAGCTTGTATTTTCAGAACCTCTAAATGATGAAGAGCCAACTGGCATAATGATAAAAGCAGGTGGTTCGCTTACAATAAATAATTGTAAGATTGAAAATGCAACTATAGGAATTGAATCTCTACTAAATGCAAATTACTTAAATGTTCAGAATGTAGATTTTATTAATTGCAGTGATATTGCTGTTAGTATTGCAGGATACGGTTCAAATCAAATTCTTACTCCACCTACACCTCAGATAATGTATTGTACAATCCAAAACTCAAAAAGCGGCATTTGGGCAACAAACCTATCACAGATAGTGATTAGAGAAAACCAGTTAATGAATACTGATTTGGGTGTTTTTTTATCTAACGTTTCAACCTCCGCAGTAATAGGAAATACTTTTACTGGCACAAAAAAGTCTGCAGGTGTATTTCTGGAAAGTTGTAATGGAGTTGTAAGGGGTAACTGGATTACTAATCATTCGAATGGAATACATTTAGCTAATAGTTCACCGGATATTGGAGGTAATTCAATATTTCATAACTGGAATCGAGCTATTTATGTTGGTTTTGGTTCACTTCCAAATATGGAGGGAAAATTGGTACAGGATCCAGCACACCTAAACTTATTTTACGCAGTCTCTGGTTACAACAGAATTTATGAGAATGGCGGCTGGACACCTGAAGATGATGGCTCTGAAATTTATGTGGATTTTGCCAATGTTGTATTGAGAAGAGGGTGCAATCAAATATATGATTCTCGAACACCTAATACAAATGATACCCCGCCCTTATACAATACGCAGTTACTTATGAATTGTAGTAGTTTAGGATACCCGATTGAAATTTACGCAGAACATAATTATTGGGGTGATCATTCGATATATTTATTGGAAGCAAGGTTTGGAGATTGTGACATTTACTATGAACCTTTCCTTGAACAACCCTGTCCCGAACCTGATAGAAGTGGAAGTAAACTGCTTATCACCTCCGCAACAGGAGAAACAGTTGATACATTATATGAAGAGCAAAGAACGATAGGTACATTGACGGAAACTGAGGAGCAATATTCAATAGCAGAAGAAACATTTCTCACCGGAGATCTTGTTGGTGCGTTACAAATCTATGAAACCATTATTACAGGTAACGTAAGTGAAGAAGAAAAGTATTTTGCATACCAAAGAAAATATGAAATTGGAAGACTGACATATGAGTCATCCGAATTCTTTAACGATATGCACAATACATTTATAGCATTAGCTTCAAATGCAGATGACTCACTTTCAATGAAAAGACTAACACAACTATCAACTTTAAGTAAAGTTGGAGAACAGGAATACGAAATGGCAATTGGTGAATTTGATGGAATCGTTCAACAGAACCCAAATACTGAAGAAGCTGCTTATGCAGAAATAGATGCCCTCACAACTGCATTGTTAATAGAAGAAGTTGACACTACACTACAAAAAGGAAGGTTAGGAAAATATTTAGTGAAGTCTTCATCAGATTACAATAGCAGGGTCAATGAAATATTGCACAAACATTTTGGGACAGGAACAGAAGAAGCTGAAAATGAAATACTTCCGACAGAATATACGCTATACCAGAATTATCCCAATCCATTTAACCCTGCAACAACAATAAAATATGATTTACCAAATGTAAGTGAGGTATCGTTAATCATTTATGACATATTAGGCAGGGAAGTAAAAGATTTGGTTAATACTAAACAACCTGCAGGAAGATACGAGATTAAGTTTAATGCTTCACCACTTGCAAGTGGTATTTATATCTATCAACTTATTGCAGAGAAATTTATTAGCTCGAAAAAAATGATTCTGCTCAAGTAAGTAGTTACTTTATTAAAATATAAACCCGGTCTTCGGATCGGGTTTTTTATTTATACTGGATTAACTAATAATTGATAATCTGTTTTATACTCCTGTGTACAAAGAAATCAATTATCTCAATTTCATTATAATTTCAGCAGCAACTCTTCCACTTTTTACTGCACTTTCAATTGTAGATGGTAATCCTGTGTTTACCCAATCACCTGCAAGAACTAAATTTTCAATTTTAGTTTTTTGAGAGGGACGTACATCAATTATTTCTTTTGACGGAACGAATGTGGATCGTTTCTCTTTTATGATTTTGCAGTTTGAAATTAATTCTGGATCTAATAAGAAATATTTTTTCAGTTCACTTTTCACAAATTCTAAAATATCATTATCTAATTTATTATTAAATTCGTTTGCATCACTGATAACGATATTTAAATGAGTCCCTTTATTGAACACCCAATGAACAGGAGAATCAATTAATCCAAAAAAACCAACGGGGATTACATTATTTTTTAACCAAATATGTATGTTCAAAATTGTTGCATATTCAAAATCAGGGAGTCTAATACTACTTTCATCCTTTAAAATTCTTTCTAAAGTAAAAGCAGGTGTTGCACTGATAACGTAATCAAAATCAGAGTATTTCTGTTTATAGCTTCGTATCTCAGATACTCGATTATTATGAATGATAACTGCTTCAACTTGTTCGGACAAGCAAATATCTCCATCGTTTCGCAAGATAAATTCTTGAGCGTTTCCAGTGTAGGACTTACTTAATCCCTTCTTCGGTAACACTATTGTTGCTGACTTATTTCCTTCCAGAAATATCTGCTTAAGAATATCAATAAAAATTTTTGCGGATGCTTTTTCAAGGTTAGTATTCAATGCACCAACTGCTAGTATTTTCCAGAATGCTTTTTGAATTGATTCGGATTGATTTTCTTTCTCAAGCCAATCCTTTATACTCAGTTGCGAAAATTTATTGGAAGTATAGAATGGAAGTTTTATCAATAGTCGCAATGCACTCAATCTATCTGTGACTGAAATTGCACCGAAGTTAAGAAATCCAATAATTAAATTTAGAGGATAAAAGAATGGAAAGCTTTTGAGTGTATGAATTATAAATCCTTTCTGAACAAAATCAACTTTAAGTCTTTTCTGAAAGTGAAAATTATCGGAAGCTCTGATTAGAGAAAGAAAATTTATAGTGTCATAGTAACAGCCCATTAAAATATGCTGACCGTTATCTATTTCTGTACTGGTTTCCCTATCAACAAAAGAATATGCTCTGCCGCCAAGTTTCGGCGAGGCTTCAAGAAGTTTAACTTTGTATTTATTTTTAGCCAGATAAGCTGCTGCGGAAAGTCCTGCAAATCCTCCCCCAATAACAATCACTTTTTTTTGCATCTGGTGTGTTCAGATTTTATCAGTAAACAAGTCTGTATTTTGCCCACACTCCGAGAGAAATACCAACTTTTTTAGCAGTTGAAATTCTGATATTCTTATTATAAACATTATAATCAGCATCAACAATTTTATTCAGCATACGCGAGTAAATATGCTGCATTGCTCTCGCAGCAAACATTGTTTTTTTATCTTCCCTGTTTAAACAAGCTGTTGCTGCATTGAAATATTCTCTGGCTCGTTCAACCTGGTATTCCATCATTTTCTGAAAATTTTCGTTGTAAGTATTGTTTAGAAGATCTGATTCGTGATAATTAAATTTTTCCAGATCTTCTTTTGGCAGATAAATTCTTCCCTTCTCTGCATCTTTTTTTATATCGCGAAGAATATTGGTTAGCTGAAGTGCGATACCAAGGTTGATAGCAAAATCTTTTGCTGAAGGATGTCTGTATCCAAAAATTTCAATGCACATCAATCCAACGGTTGATGCAACATTGTAACAATAAGAATGCAGATCGTTAAAAGTTAAATATCTTTTTTTCTGAAGATCCATTTCCATGCCTTTGATCAGATCAAAGAATGGTTCAAGAGGAATATTAAAATTTTGAATTGTTTTTGATAGCTTATTAATCAGAGGATAATCTGATTGACCCTTTAGTGATTTTTCTAATTCAATTCTCCACTTTCTTAATTTTTCATGCTTTATATCGTCGGGGGTTGTACCTTCATCAACAATGTCATCAGTTTGGCGGCAAAATGCGTATACAGTATTCATTGCATCACGCTGGTCTGCAGGTAACAAATTAAAAGCATAGTAAAAACTGCTTTTACTTTTTTTCGCTATTTCTTTGGCTATATCCTTCAATGTACAATAAATAATTTTAGAAACAATTTCATATAGTCAAATTTTGTTAAATATTGACGCTTAGACAAAACATCAAAATCAGCGCCACGAATTTTTCTTAGAATTTCCTCTCCCCCGTTGATCGTCCAGGCTATTTCATACTTAAATCTACCGGAAAGAAATTCAAGTAATTCTTTGCCTTCATCAAAAATTCCTTGAACCCGATTTACACTAAATTCAATCAACTGCTTCAAATTAAGATTATTTCTGTTCATCTCAAACATTTTTTCTTCAACTTGAAATTGCTCCATTTCATCCTTTGGATAATAAATCCTCCCTTTCTGATAATCAATTTTTGTATCCTGAATGAAATTAGTTATTTGCAGTGCAGTACATATTTTATCGGAGAGTAGAATTGCTTCTTCATTTCTGATGTCAAAAAGTTCAAGCAAAATTCTTCCAACCGGATTAGCTGAATTAGACCAGT